>WNGE01003064.1_pt1 | contig 37950 bp, 29 predicted proteins | sample 5400651 | NCBI WGS metagenome assembly WNGE01 (sample SAMN13153370, study PRJNA577476) | soil metagenome | isolation source: 60 cm soil or saprolite under grassland replicate 2 | place: USA:California | collected 2016-06-15 | reverse complement strand
TGCGCCCACGCCGTCCAGCGAAAGGTTGATGATCAACTGGCTCTTGGGACAGGACTTGGCGATCCGTTCCACGCGCTCCGGGATGTTGGGCAGGATAGCGTTCGTGGGAATGTTGATTACACCAGGGGAGCAGTGCTTATAGACCAATTGGGCCAGCTCAACGACGTGCGGGTACATCAGTGGCTCTCCCCCGCTGATCGTGAACCAATACGGCGCCTGCCCCAGAGAGGCGAGAACTTTGTCCCATTCCTCGATCGTGAGTTCGTTCTCGCGCTTCATCCAAATGTTGCAGGTAAGACAACGGGAATTGCACTTCGGAGAAGGAGATAGCGTGAGATTCAGCGGCAACAATTGCGGCCAGCCAAACTTGCGGTAAAGTTTGAACAGGGGAATGCGTGCCAATATGCCTGCGGTGGAGTTCATATTTTAGGGCCCTACTCTGAATTGGTTGACTGGCCCGGCGAGGCTCCCGGCTTTCGTGGTCGACTTGGCGAGCATATTGAGCTGTTTCGTAGTCGTTGCGATCTCCCAAACCCGGTGATCGCGGCGCTTCTTATAGTCGCGTAACCCAAGCATACGACCATATGCCTCGAGCCCGACGACAGCCCAGGTCCAGAAGAAATGAAGGGGGCGCAAATCGAGGTCGCGGAGCAAGGTCGCAAGGATTCTGCGGACGCTCATCGTGCTCACGCTGTAACCCAAGGTATCGCGAACTGCCAAGTGGCCGGCGTAGATGCGACGACGTTGACTCAAAAAGTCGGCCACCGTTTCGGGGCCCTTGTTGTAGACGACCGCCGTAGGAACGTATTGGACGCGATAACCCTGACCACGGACTACCGGCTCGATGCTGGCTTCGTCCACGGCAGTATGATAAGGAATTCGCTCGAAGATTTTACGGAATGCGCACATCTCGCCGGCCTTGAAACTGATCAGGTTAATCCTGTGATGCAGATCCCATAGCATGTGGGCCGCAAAGCCCATGAATCGCTCGGGATCGTTGACCGGCACAGGCCGCGAGCTGGTCATCCCCACTTCTGGGTCGATGAGTGGGGCCACCAGCTGTTCGATGGCATCGGCTTCGGGAAGCAGGTCGGCGCTGCAAAGGACCAGGATTTTTTCCCGTGCTTGTGGCAGGTATTCATTGATGGCAGACGCCTTGCCCGCCCGCTTTTCCTGCACCAGCAGGCGTATACGTGGGTCGCGCTTCGCCCAGTCACATACAATTGCCTCGGTATTGTCGGTGCAGCCGCTGGCCACGACCACAATCTCGGTCACCCTAACACTCTTCATCCGTTGTGAAAACACTGCCTCGAGTAGCCGCCCGATATTGGCTTCCTCGTTGTGAGCCATAATCCCCAGTGAGCATGTGATGGGCATTGGAGTACTCTCCTCGGCGATGAATGGTGGGACAAAAAATTAGCGCCTTTAGTGACTGTTGCCAGCAGCATTCTGGCAACAAGAAGAACAGGCACCAGGAACTGCGTCTCTAGGACACTGGCCTCAAACGGCCGGGCTAACCCTGCCGGCAGAAAAATTCCCGAGAATCAAAACCGAAACGGTGCCTTCCGACCTGCACGCAGGACATGTGCTGGAGATGAAAAGGGATCCTTCGGACCCGGAATGTGGACATATCAAACATTTGACCAGAACATCTGCCATCCCAGTTGTTGGAAATCCTTCAACGCAAGAACTTGATCCGTATAAAACTCACGATGGCAACTACCAGAGAATGATCAACCCATATGCTTATATAAGACCCCGCCGGCCGCAGACAAGAATGTGTCCGGCAAACTACAGAAAAATTCGCGGAGCACTCGCGAGTCCCACTGCGCTACTTTCTGTCTCTTCTTAATATTTGTGTATCTATAATAGGTCAGTAATCGTCTCCTGGCTCCTAATCTGTCCTTGAAAACAATCAAGCCATCGTTATTCAAGTCGGAACGGCCACAATCAATTATTTCTGCACCTGACGCCTTACTTTCTTCGACGAGTCTCCAGAACAGAAACGGCATGCCGCCGAGACCGTGGTACCTTTCGTCGGAGCACCCATATTTGTAAACCACGGACGATCGATGTTGGAGGTTGAGCATCGCCGCGATCGGAACACCGTTTCTCCGAGCCACCCTGATCTGCAATTTGTCCCCCAGACCCTCGAGCAAGTTTCTGAACCAGGATCGGGGTTGAGGGAGTAATTGATGGCGCCTCCGGGTAGTCACGAGAAGCCGGTAGAATTCGTCCACAAGTTTTTCAGATCGGCCTGCTTCATAAGAAAGTCGTTCTCTTTCTGCTCTTTGGATCTTTCGTCGAAAAGAATTCTTGTGCAAGCCTCGAAAGATCTGTTCCAAACTCGGTTTTATATCAAGCTCGTGGAACCAGTACGAACGACTCGGTCGCAAACCATTCCCTGTACCCTCAATTCCCAATAACGGCCGGAGCTCGGCGTACCGCCGCTGCTGTAAATCGCATTCTGCTCGCAACCAATTCATGAAGTCGTGGGACTCGCCGAGATCATTGAATAGGGGCTCACAATGATCTGCAAACGGCACGGATACGAAACGACTTCCCGTGATCCAGCTCGAGACGCGGCACAGAACAAGACCATTCTCCAGTGGTTCGCCCGCAGGCGCGCTCGTCAGTACGAACGGCTCATATCCATATGTGCGAGCCAATGACTCCAGCCAGCCACGTTGATGGAATACTGATGCCTTGGGGTGGCGAGCAACCAGCTCGTCCCAACGGCGGTCCAAGAGCGGGTTTAGAATATGAATTTTCACTGTCTTCGTGCGTCATGATAATCCCAGTAAGTTGTCAAGAGCCGTCCCAGCGGAATCGTCTGAGCGGCAGCCCTGGAAATAGCTATCAAGTCGCCAAGTAACCTCGTGCCGCCGTCCAGATAGGCTACCGCCATTAACTTGGCAAACTTGGCGGCGTACCCACTGGGGAAGGTCGCAATCAGCCTGCCAGACTTCTGAACACCAGGCGAAGTTAGCTTTGGCAAATCATGTCTTAATTGTTGAAAACAGGCTGGTTAGCCACAGATGCTAGAGCGCAAGCCATGGCCTCTGGAGGCAATCTCCGCCGGAACGGGGGTTTTAGGGAAAACTCTTACCGCGATTTGAGAACAGTTTTCCCGGAGCGAAGCTCGACGTGGACGGGTCATGATTCCAGCAACAGTATCCGGTGGACAGCATCGAGCAGAGATTGCGCAAACACATCAGCGACGCCGCTGGCGACCTGGTCGCTCTTCAGTATTCGAGCCGTTCTGCAACCTGCGTTTCTGCCGGCTTCCATATCGATGTCGGAATCACCAATCATCCAAGAGGCAGTCAGCGCAATTTCATGTGCGCGTGCTGCTGTCAACAGCATGCCCGGCGCGGGCTTACGGCAATTACATGGAGGTTGCTTTTCGTGCGGGCAATAATAAACTTGGGTGATTTCGGCACCGGCTGTGGCAAGCTCCTGGCACATGCGCACGTGAATCAGCTCCAATTCGTGAACCGTCAACAACCCTTTAGCCACACACCTTTGGTTGCTAACGACAATGACGCAGAAGCCCGCTCTGGCGAGCAAGACGATCGCTTCGGCTACTCCTGGAAGAAATTGCATCTCTTCCCAGCGGGTTACGTATTGGCCTTCCGGCGGTTTTCGGTTTATAACCCCATCACGATCCAGAAACGCTGCCCTCTTCATGGAATATTTCTCGCTCCACTAGTTCTGAGATGATGTGGCCGACAAGGATGTGGCATTCCTGAATCCGTGGTGTCTCGTTCGATGGGACACAGATACAATAATCCACTGCGTTCCTTAGATTGCCGCCACTGCGGCCAGTCAGGCCGATCGTTTTCAACCCGATTTTTCTGGCGGTTGACATGGCGTGAAGCACATTCGTCGAATTTCCACTAGTCGAAATGGCAATGGCGATGTCGCCCGGACGAGCCAAGGCTTCGAGCTGTCGAGAGAAGACTCGATCAAATCCGTAGTCGTTTCCGATGGCAGTAACACACGAACTATTTACGGATAATGCGAGCGCAGGCAGGGCAGGCCGGTCGAATGCAAAGCGTCCCACGAGCTCCGCCGCTATATGTTGTGCATCAGCCGCGCTGCCGCCGTTGCCAAATAAGAGAGCTTTGTTTCCCTGCTTGAGTGCATTTGCAAGGATTTCGCTGACCCTAGCCACAGTCAGCACGACTTCCGGACTTCTGAGCAAGGATTGTTTCGTGGCGATCGACGCTTCAATCAGCTCGGTCACGCGATGTTCGAAGTCATTTGCCTGCTTCATCCTTCCTCCGCGATTAAGCACCGAGTCCAAGCCCCCGAACTTTGGCAGTCAGGATCTGACATGGCTACCCTGCTGGCGTCACATGATTTTCATTGTCCTGTCTGTTCATAAACGCCTACAATGAACCGGGAGCTGATGTAGCCAAAAAGATAAGGAGCGGCTGCTAGCGCGGGTCTAGTATGCCTCTTAATCAGAAGGGCTTGCGGGTCGTTTCCGGTAGGCGGCCGCATAGAGCCGCTCGCAAAGCTCTTGAGCCCTCGCGTAGTCTTGCGGAGTGCCAATATCGATGAAAACTCCATGCTGTTCCGATGCATAGACTCCGTGATCGAGCAGCCTTGGAAAGATATCCCTCTCAAGGCTCCCCGGTCCTTCCGGGATTTGCTCGAGAATCCTACGATTGAAAACATAGATTCCTGCGTTCACGAAGCCAGTGGGATCGCCATCAGTCTTTTCCGTAAAGCCACTCACACGACCTCCGGCGGTTACCTGGACCGTTCCATATCGCAGTTCATTCTTCATTCGAAGCACAGCTATACTTGCTATCCCGCCGGATTTGCTATGAAAGTGCATTAGCTGCCGGAAGTCAATTTCCATGAAAGAATCGCCGTTCATCACCAGGAAGTCTGTGGAATCTTGGAGAAGCGGTGCGGCGAATTTCACCGCGCCGGCAGTACCCATGGGATGCGGCTCTTTGGAATACTCAATGCTTACACCCCATGTACTGCCATCGCTGAATCTGTTCTCGATTTCGTCGGCGAGATAGCCAGTACAAAGCACCAGACGACGAATTCCCTGGTAACGCAGTTGCCGAACAAGCAATTCAAGAAACGGCCGGTCACCGACCGAGGCAAGGGGTTTGGGTGTGGACGGCAAGACTGATCGCAAGCGCGTCCCCAGACCGCCGACGAGTACAACTGCCTTCGTATCCTGGGTGAGGAAGTCCATCGGAGCTATGTTACTGGAAGGCAGGAATCGAAGACGACTGTTATGTCCCGGTTTCTCTAATTGCTTTCAGGACGGAAAAGAAACATCAAGTCGCTGAGGGGCGATGACAACCGCGGATTAGCTTCACGTGTCTTGTGTCAGAGTGCCAGTCAGTGAACAACGGCCGCTAATCCTGTCGGAGCTGCTACAGACGACGCACCCTGGAGTGGATGGGGATAGGGGTAGGGAACATAGGAATAAGTCCCCGGACAGCTTCCAATGAGACCATTTGCCGTGCCGCCGTCCGTGCCGAGTTCGCAACGGACTAAGCTTGCAGGCTGCGCTGTGGACACAAAGAAATCCCTGTTTGCTTGAACGTTCGAACTGTTACTAACTACGTTCATGCTCGAATCGTTCCCCCACACATACGCTGGACTATAATCTTCATTGACACCTCGACCTATTTGATACAGAACAGGATAGCCAGTGTCCTCTTCGCGCAGTATGATGTTACCTGCACCCAAGTTTGTGGAACCAATTTGGTGATTGTTGAATACGACTCCACTACCGGCTCGCAGATCCATGTAAGCGGATTGATTTCCACCTGACACTATATTGAACGTATTATCGTAGATCTCCCACCAGCGAGCGCCGACGTTCCCAGCAGTGCCATGCTGATCGACCTGCGCCATGTTCAACGTGTTGTGCCGAAATACGGTCCTCGCGCCGTAGTAAGACTGAACTGCGGATGTTCCTAAAAATGAGCAATTTGATGTACAGGCACTGCTAGCAAAGGTGTTATCCTCAATAAACAGCATGTTCGAACCGCCTGGCGTAACGTCATCTGTCCAGCCGCTTGTGTCGGATGGCCCCATCGCTAGGTTGTGTATCATTTCCGAGGCACCGCCGCCCGTGAACGTGTTGTGGTCAATCAAACCCGGGGCGTTGTTATAGCACGCGATTACCGTCGGGCTAGCATTGGTAAAAGTGTTATGGTCAATGCGAAACGTAGCATTGCTTTTATTTCCCGATGTCGTGATGTCTCCATTAGTGGCGTTTCCAGGTCCAGTAAATATGAAACCAGTGATCCTTGTACTGACGGTCAGGGATGACTGTATATTGAAGGCATAGGAGGATGTGATGGTTGTGTTGCCTCCGCCATCAACCGTAATTCCTTTTCCGGTGACAGTAACGTTAGATGCCCACGCGACGACGCACGGTCCAGGCACACGTACCGTGTCTCCGTTAGACGCTGAATTGACTGCGTTCTGCACATCACTTTGCGAGCAGGTGGCTGCATTGATGGTAGTCGCATGGGCTGGCAGGCACCAAAACAAAAGAAGAGCGACGATGATATGTATCCTCATCGAAGACCATTTGGGCACTCTCCAGGAGCAGCGTGTCGCAGCGATCCCTTCCTTTGAGAGGAACAAACCTGAATATCCCTCGATCAGCGCGTCAGGCAAAGGCATCGCCAGCAAACACAGGCCGCGGCTCCTGCTCGTACTGGACTTCCCCCGTAGTGACTTCTCTCCCGAGATCAGCTCCGTACCTCGCGCGTTCATCCTCACACTCCTCGCCACTCCCGCGCCATACAGCGTAAGCTTCCAGGAGACTTAAGGATACTGATTGGAAGTCCAAATCTGGTACAGGTAGTAACCCTGTACGTCGGGGCCTTCCAAAATTCCAGGTCTCTATGTAGAACGCGGTCAGCGAGTATTCTTACGGTTTGGGAATCTCTGCATGGGGCTATTGGCCCAGAAGCACTGCAAACTCCTTACCCCAGCTACTTCTGGCAGGCCCTCTGCGTGGGAATCGGCAGGCTCGGGTTCGCGTCCGCTCTTTGTTACCTAATTGGTTATTTCATGTACACCGTTTATGAGCAAGAAGCCCAGTAGATGTCGACTGCTGATCGACAGCCCCAAAGCTCTTATCTTTTGCGTTTCTCGGCACGACCGAGTCTATCTGACAAGCAACCGTTTAGATCCTCGGTCCAACACCAGTTACTCGGTTTTTGTTCTCTTCGATCTTGCACTTGAGTCGTTAGAGAGGTCTCTCCCCGTTCTTGCTTTTGACTTCCCTTCAGAACTTCTCCTTCCGGCTGTAATAAACGCTGGCCGGCTTCACGTTCCCTATTCTCCGGTGATACCGGCGCAAAAACGACGAGGCTAAATAAAATCTTGTGATTGTCGTGTTGGCCTGACTGATGTTGTTCATAGATTTCCTGCACCGCTGGCGCGGACAGGTAATTATATATTTGTGATTCTCTGTCCAGCAGAATTTCTTCCATTTTCCGGCGCGCTGTGCCACGGAACCAGTCGTCAACAACGTTCACAGCAAATCCCCGCTTTTTCCTTTTCAGTATCGCCGCTGGGAGTAGAGCACGACACACCTGGCGATGCAGCCACTTTTGTGACCCACCGCGTACTTTGAAATTTGCCGGCAACCTTTCAACATATTCCACGATCTCCTTGTCCAGATAAGGCACTCTAACCTCCAGACCATGTGCCATCGAGAGCTTATCTGCATACATAAGCAGCTCATCAGGAAGAGTAGATCGAAGTTCCACGAACTGAAAGCCGCCAAGCTCGTCAGTCTCACTCATGAGGGGAGCTAGATCCTGCCAGCACTCGAGGATTTTGTCGCCTGTATCAGGACCAAGGATTCCGTCCTGAAAAAGCGCGTCGATGTTATTGCCCGGCAGAAGCGATAAAACATGCTGATACCTTCTCATCCGCTCAGGAATATCCAGCGAGTAAATGCCTCTTTTTAGAGTCTCATTTCGCGGCAGTGCATTTATGACCGCAGCTACAGAAGCGCGCATCCACCTGGGGGAACCTCCCCAAAATGCGCCATATCTTACCCCGAGATGACGGCGATAGCCGCCAAACAACTCATCCGGGCCCTGGCCGACCAACGCAACCTTCACATCCTCCCGCGCCCTTTCACAAACAAAATACATGGGGACAATGGAGGACGACGCGATCGGTTCTTCCAAACATGAGACAATTTTTGGCAGCGCTTCCTCAAAGGTCGTTCTGTCCAGCATTACGGTGGTGTGTTCGGAAGAGAATCTAGCAGCCGTATCTGCCGCATCTGTCAACTCATCATCGGAAAAGCTCGAACCATACCCGACCGTATATGTACGCCACGATTCCCCATACAGATTCATCAGAGCAAGCAACAACCCTGAATCGACACCGCCGCTTAGCAGCAGCCCGAGTGGTACATCGCTGAGTAGCTGTCTTTTCACGGACCGCTTGTAGAGTTCGAGCAACTCATCTTGGGCTTCGTCGAAAGACCTCATGGGTGAAAATGGCGTTGGCTTATACTTGTACCACCGCCGCAAACAATGAGTGCCCTTTTCGAACTTCAGCATTGTTCCCGCGGCAAGTTTTCGAACATCTTTGAACAGAGTGTAAGGCGAGGGCGTGTAACGATATCGGAGAAACAGATTTAAAGAACTGGGATCAATTTCGGCACTTTCGTTTGTGCCCGCGGCAACAGCGCGAATCTCAGATCCAAAATACACGCTGTTTGGATCTATTTTATAGTAAATAGGCTTGATGCCGAACGGATCCCGAGCGATAACTAGCCTTTCTTGTCGTGCATCCCAGATCGCCAAACCAAACATTCCGTTGAGGTGATTGAGGACCTCATCACCCCACTGCTTATACCCGTGGACGATGACTTCGGTATCGCACTTGGTATGGAATATGTGCCCAAACGCTTCCAGTTCGCGCTTCAGTTCGGGGAAATTGTAGATCTCGCCGTTGAAAATGACCCAGATGGATTCCTCCGGGTCCGACATGGGTTGGTGGCCGCCTTCAAGATCGATAATAGAAAGCCGCCGAAAACCCAGCCCCAACGGTCCAGCTATATGGTAGCCTTCGTCATCGGGTCCCCGGTGGGCAAGGCTCTTTGTCATCTTCTCTATGTTTCGGCGGAGCACCGGAGCTCGGTCGCCAAAGTTGTATTGTCCGCAAATTCCGCACATAAGATTGGCTAGTTCTTTGTCACAGATTCAAGCTTGCCATTGTGTCTGTCTTGATAGAGGAGAAAGCAAAGACTTCTAAACAATTGGGATTGGGCCCAACGATGCATCGGAGTATTGTCCCAACCGAGAAGGAGTTGGCGGCTTCGAAAGGAGCCGTCGGGCTTTTGCCATCCTTCCAGCTTGAGGACAATCGACAAGATGTCGTCTAATGCCGGGAAACGGCCTCTCAATAACACGGCCAGGTTGATGCACTCCGCATAATCATACAATTCTCGTCGGTAGACCGTCAGCCGGGGTCTGCGCGAGAAAGGCCTGGGCAAACCACGCTCATCGAATAGGCTCGCCACGTAGTAACCCACCCCCCGCTCAATCGCTCTGGTGCATTTACCATTCTTTGTGAGGGGCTCGATTTTTGCCAGTGCTTTGAGCACAAAGCAGGTATGAAAGTGATCTACAAAGTCTCTCTGGCCGTCGGTGGAGTAGTACCAAGAGCCGTCTGCGTTTTGAGATTCGATGACAAAATTCAGGTTTCTTTCAGCGACCTTCCGGTATTGTTCCACCGAGAAATCCTCGGCTGCCCTCATCAGGAGAAACGCTCGGTAGGCGCTGGCATTTATGACTCCTCCTGGGTCATTAGATTCGGGAGTATACGAACATGTAGAAGCGTTCGCGGAGGTCCGGAAATCCTTATAGTCCTGCAGGGCATGCTGAGCGATCGACTCCATTATTAGCCGCCACTTGTGGTTCCCATCCATCTGATAAACCTCGCGAAACGCTTCGTACGCATACGGTACTGTCGTTATGAGGGGCGTCCCGTCCTTGAGGGTTCCTCGTCTCGTTTCCCAATTGAACGGGTACCCCCAGCAATAGTGATCATAGCCTGGACACCGAGTCTCCTTGAGAACCTCAAGAAAATGGACTGCTCGTCGATAATACAGCTCCTCCGCGAGAACCTGCGCGAGGAAAGCGAACCCCATGGCATAATGCGCGTCCGCGATGGGGAACCTCTGCGGTTTCCAGAAGAGCCGGCGCGCGGAGGGCACAAACGCCTCGCAGTAGATCATTGGGGAAACCGCCAGTGTTCCCAGCAGCGGCTTCTTATAGTAAAGGGCCTTCGCGCGGCGCCCTAGATCACTCGCGAAGAAGCTCTGGTGATCGTACGAAATCTCTCCGTAGCGATCGAGCCATCCGACAAACCGGAGGACAGCCGCCCGCACCTTCTCGACCACTATTTTTTCTGTCATTATTCTGACTTGGCCGTCGGACAGTTTTATTAACCCGTTTTGACTTCGAAGCTATCTATTCGCCTAAACCTAAATATTGACCTGAATATTGATTTCAACTTCAGCATTTGTTCTTTACGATGAAATCGCATGAGCTCATCGGAGACAGGCCTCTTCGTTTGACGCAGGAATGCGGATAAGTATCCCGAATACAACGCGATGCCCCCCAGCAGATACGGTCTCTTGGTTGCTCTATACGCAACCCTGAACAGTTCCCATAAAGGGTGCCCACCGAGATAAAAGTCTTTCTCGCCGTAGGAAAACGTTGAAGCAAGGAGCGAGCGTTCAGCCGTTCCCAAGCTTCGGTAATGAAAAAACGATTTCTCTCGAAAGGATCGAGTCGTCCAACCCATCATGCGGGCAGTGGTGACTGCGATCCAGTCGATACCTCCCGCCCTGTTTGCGATATATCCACCCATTTCCTCGAAGCACCGCCGTCGAAAAAGCTGGCAACCTCCTGCGACGTGGTTCTGACCCTCAAAACTGTCGGTTGCCGAACTGTAGCCTTCTTCCCGGAAAATGGTCCCTGCGACTCCAAGATTGGCATCTTCTTCGAACTTAGTTAGGAGAAATTCGCAATAGTCCGCTTCAAAGGAAAGGTCCGAATCCAAGTTTCCGATCACTTCATACTCAAGGTTCTTGACTCTATCAAAGCCGGCGTTGAACGCATGAACCTTCGCGGCGAAGCTTCGATCCCTGTGTATGGGCAGATCAACCAATTCCATCCAGTCGTATTGCGCGAGGTATTGGCCCACAATCCTTGCCGTGGCGTCCGTCGACCCATCATTCACGATCACCCACTTGGATGGCAAGACGGTTTGGCCCACCACCGATTGAATCGTTTTTTCGATAAACCGTTCCTCATTTCGAGCAGGGGTGATGAGGACGTACCGTATGTGACCTGAGGCGGGGCTCATGTTCTACCTCACCATCGCTCTACGGGCACATTCCTGCTGTGTCCAGCTCTTATCGCATTTTGCGCTGAGCTCAACTGGGAGAAGATCTCATCCATGATCCGTGAGGTTCGCAAGATCTCCTTGTAAGGTATGGGTGGAGCCAATCCATCATTAATCGAGCGATAAAAAGTCTGTATCAAAACTTTCATACTATAGCCTGTCTGAAAATCTGCTTTTAGGAACTTTGTCATATTCCCCAAAGAATTGCCGATATATTGTTTGGCGTAGTCCCACGGTGGGACAAACTGCTCTAAATAACTCTTATATCGCAATCCCCTTACTTTGATTACTGTCTGTTGATCATCATCTACAATCAAACCATTCTTCGGTCCATACAACCGAAAATGATGCAAAGAAGGTCGCATTTGCGACGAAAAGGTAAAGTAGGCCGTCACTCCGGTATCATGCAGGATGACTCGCAGTTCATCGATGATCTCTGTCTCTCCAATGCTTCTCAGGAGTGGACTCGTGAAACCGTACGCCAGGACTTCGCGAGAATCACCCGTTAGAAACTCAGCGACCTTGCTGATGCCATGGCTGATGACGTTCTGCAGCAACCCCCCGGGCAACGCCCTCACCCAGTGATGGCTGTCTCCTAACAACGCTTTGGCATAGCTGACGTCGCGGAGGTCGTAGCAATAATAACTCTCGAGATGCACTGGAGGACCGCCCAGATGCCCTTCCTGGATCAGTCGCCGCATTCGAAGGGCCGCATGACTGAATTGCGCATTATGGCCCACTGTTAATTTGAGATTCTTGTGCTCTGCAAGTCTTATGAGCTCTTCGGCTTCTGCGGCGTTCACAGTGAAAGGCTTTTCGATATAAACATGGCATCCAGCCTGAAGGCACAATTTGCCTAGCGGGTAATGGCTCTGGGGCGGAGTCGTAAGGTGCACTACATCCGGTTTGGCCTTATCGAGAAGATCTTGCACTTCTGTAAAGTGCGCGCCCACGTTCAGCCGCTCCTGCAGCTGTCGCGCCATCAACACCTCTCGGTCACAGACTCCGACAATCTCGCAGCCTCCGATAATGCGAATCTGCTCCGCATGTTGATCAGCTATTTTACCGCATCCGATTATCGCCACTTTTAGCATCGGCTAACTTGTCTTCCTGACGTACTCGAAATACCTTCTCGATGCTTCCGAAAACGTAACCATTGGTCTCCAGTCAAGACGGTCTTTCAACTTCTGGTTAGTGAACCTATTTCCCTTCCAATAGGCCGCACATCTTCGTCGATTGAAAGTAGGTGGCAACTGGCCTTCCGACCACGTGGAATATTTCTCCCAGGCCCAGCAGAGACAGTAGAAAAGCCAATAAGGAACATAGATGGACTTAAAGCGTTTGCCTTGGCTCTTGTACATTTTCAGGAATTGCCTACTGGTGGGTAAGTCGTCATCCACCACATTGAAGGCCTCACCGTCGACTCCCGGTTTGATACCCGCGAGAACGATGGCCTCAGCGCAGTTATCGACATAGGTCAACGGGATCTGATTCGAACCTCCCAAATGAAAAAATATTCCGAAGGTATCAATTCCCACCCTGGCAGTGAGCTGGTGGGCCCCAGGACCGTAAACCGCCCCCGGGCGCAGGATGACGTAAGGGATGCCATATTTCTGGGTGTATTCAAGCACCAGTTGGTCTTGTTTCAGCTTTGCGAAGGTATAAGGCTCGGCTCGCTCCACCGGCCGGGTCTCTAGCTCACACGTTTCGTCAAGCAATCCCCCGCCTGCGATATTCCAATTCGAATAGATCGCAAACGAACTAACGTTGACGAAACGCTTCAGGCTCCCAAACCTCACCGCTGCGTCAAGCAGGTTTCTTGTGGTCACGACAGAGTTCATAAAGGACCCTGGAAACGTCTTCTCTATTCCTGCAGCCAAGTGCAAGATCACAGCCACATCTTTTGCCGCTTTCGCGCAGTCCTCCCGCGACAGTAGATTTCCGTGTATTACCGCTACCCGGGGCTCTGGCGCAGTCTCGAGGATTGCATTCAGACCGCTCAGACTGCTCGAAGGTCGTACAAAGCAGCGGAGATTGGTGAAACCGGACCGGAGCAATGCAGCGACCACTCTGGACCCGATGAAGCCGTTTGCGCCAGTAACCAATATCGGATCGTCAAGACTAATGATCATATTGTTTTTGTTCATCGCTAATGCCTCGAGCCAACCCAGTTGAGTTCGCGACCATGCCCTGGATGGCAAGCAGCCGGCTTATCCCAACGGTTGTCCGGAAGCGGATTTTGATGGTGGGTGGTTATCGTCCTAGTTCGCGTTAACGCTGGGTTGCTGGGCGTACACCTCACACCGCTCGGTGCTAAGCGATTTGTCGTACGCCTCCTCTGGCTCGTAAACGACAACATGGCTGCCTCTATTAGAGAAGGCCAGCGGAACGCACAAAAGATTCTTGAGTCGCATCCGTAACGCCTGCCGCCGTTCAGGCGGAACGAAGAACAGCATAAAACCGCCACCGCCAGCTCCGAGAAGCTTGCCCCCTAGAGCGCCTGCGTTGCGCCCAGCCTCATAAATATCGTCGAGGCTAGTATTCGAGATACTTTGTGTCAGCGTTCTCTTCACTTGCCAACTTTCGTGCAGCAAATGACCGAATTCATCTAACGAGCGATTTGGATTCGTAATGATTGTCTCAGCTTCGTTGACCATCTGGAGCATCATGTCGAGTTCATGCTTCCGATGTGGTGTCATCCTTATCTGTTCTTTGGCAATTTCTGAAGCAGTTCGCGCAAATCCAGTGAAGAAGAGCGCACAATGTTGCTGGAGCGCAGCCAATCTGTCTTGCGAGGTCAGTATCTGCTTTGCTTCGATACTGCCGTCTACGTTGAAATTGATACGATTGAAGCCCCCATATGCGGCGCTGACTTGGTCTTGTGATCCAACAGCCTCTTCAAGCACTTTCTGCTCTACATGGATGGCATCAGCAGCCAGGCCATGCTTATCACGCATCTGGTCTCTGAGCGCGTACAAGCCCAGCAAAAGCCCCACCGTGAAGGCCGAACTCGTACCCAGGCCAGTTCGAGCGGGCAGGTCGGCGACGTGATGAATCTCAACTCCCTCGTTGACTCCCAAGTGCTGCAAGCATGCGCGCACTGAGGGGTGCTCGATTGCACTATTGGTGGCGACATTTTCGACTTTCGAATAGGAAATACGGCTGTGATATTCGAAAAAGGGTGGTAACCGTCGACAAGTGATGTAGCAACACTTATCGATAGTGGTCGACAATACAGCACCACCGAACTGACGGTACCAGACCGGATAGTCGGTGCCGCCGCCGAAGAATGAGATGCGGAACGGAGTGCGAGTAATTATCATGAGCTTGGTTTTCCATTTCTTATTATAGACTACCGAAACACCAGAAAAATGCGCGGATAGTCCGGATCGAGCGGTAGTCTCAGGTTCGCGAAAGGCAGCGAGGGTTAATTCTCTAAGCCGCTATCACATGATTCCGTCCCAATATTCCAACATGGACTTCAGTGTTTGCTCGATCGATAGCAACGGTTTCCAGCCTGTGTCCTTGCGAATCTTTTCCGCGCTGCCAAATATGATTCTCTCGTCAGAGGGACGCATCAAGCGCGGAACGGGTCGAATCTCTGCTTTTACCGCCGATAAACGGATCGCGGTGCGCAAAAGTTCGCCGATCTGGTATGTCTGGCTCGCACATAGGTTGTAAGACTCGCCTCGCTTCCCCTTCATCGCAGCGAGATAAAAACCGCGCACGGCATCATTTACGTCGAGGAACGCCCGGCGCGACTTCAGGTTCCCGACTTCAATGATCGGCGGTTGCAGACCTTTCTTGATGCCAATCAATTGCCGCACGAAATCCGAAGGCGCATCTTTCGTCTTGCCTGGCCCCGTGGTGTTGAACAGCCTCACGTTGACCGCCGGAATCTTGTAATCCAGGAAATATTCGCGCGCTAACAAGTCGAGGCAAACTTTGCTGATGCCGTACGGGTGCAGCGGCTGAAGCGGCTGCTCTTCGGTGACGGGAACGGCCGACGCTGGCACGTGTCCGTATTCGGCGCTCGAGCAAGCCGAGACAATCACCGGAGGTCGCTTCATATAGCGAGCAGCCTGAAACAAGTGCAATGAGCCCATGACGTTTGACTCAAAAGTCCCCACCGGATCCGTCCATGACACCGTCGGCAGGCTCTGCGCCCCGAGGTGGAATATGTGCGTTGGCCGATACTTGGCGAGGAGTTGTGTGATGCGTTGGCCGTTCCGCAGATCACACTGCGCGAAACAAACCTTCGGCGACCTCGCGGAGAAAGCGCGGCCGCGCAGGAGGTATCCTCCGATTACATTCCACCCCTTGGCCTGGAGGAACTTGATCAAATGAGACCCGATGAACCCCTCGGCGCCAGTTATGAAGGCAGTCTTGTTCATTCGTCTTTTCGACCAATCAAGTTCATATTCCAGCGCTGGCTCGCGCAACTCCGCGGGTTTGGATCCTGAACAGCGCTCTGTCCCAAAACCTTATGAGGGACCACTTGACGCTTGGCAGGAACAGTTGAGCGCGCTTGGCCCAACTCCAACCAAGAAGGGTCTTAATCCACGAGTACTTCCAGGGCAAGCGTGGGGGATCCAGCTGCCCTCCCATCTCTTTCGCGGCCTTATGCATCTGTTCAGCGATGTCCAGCCTCAGCGGATAGAAATCGATGAGGTAGTTTTGCAGGTATTTGAGACAAGCTGCGCGGACCTTCTCGCTGTCCTCCAGCGAACGTAGGTATGAGATGTGCAATCGCATGGAGCGCCATAAGGCCTCCAATTTGCTGTTCGATCGGCCGACGTAACTCAGGCGCATGGTCCCAACCGACCGATAATACACGCGAGCGTCCCGCACGAATCGGATGCCATCGCTCGCTAAGAGGACGCGGCAGAAGTACTCACCATCATCGTCGGAAATCATGCTGGTATCCCACGGACCGGCGGCGTCGGTCAACTCACGACTAACGAGCCACACAGCGGTTTGCATGAACACCCGGTAAGTCAACTTGCGCAGGAGGAATTCAGCGGGAGATAGATCGCACCACAACGCAGTGGGAGTGAACTGTGCCCGGTATGGCCGGTACATGAACTGCCCGAAGGAAGAAGAGAGAAGTGTTCGCGCACTGCCCGCCCGGTCAAGTGCTTCCATCTGCTTGGCAATCTTGTCCCAAGCCAGCAAATCGTCGGCATCCAACCATTGAATGTAATCGCCGTGACTCAGGGACAACGCTTTGTTTCTGGCTGCTGCAGCGCCCCGGTTCTCCTGCCAAATAACGCGGACCGACTCCGATTCAAACTGCCGCGCAATTCCCAACGTGTAATCGGTGGATCCATCATCAATGATAATGATCTCTTTTCGCTCCCAGGACTGTGCCACCGCCGACCGGATCGTGTCCGCGATCCATTTCTCTGCATTGTGCGCGGGAATGAGAATTGACACCAACGGCTTCATATTTATCTCTCTCTTAACAGTTGCGTGTAGACTTCTCGGGTTATGTCGCCGACGATGTCCCACGAATGCTTTGCATTAGCGTATTCCTGTATCTGCTGCCGGTGGCTGTCCAAACTCTTGAACAGACCACTGTCAAAGTAGTTCTCGATTGCCTCGGCCAAGTCGGCCGAATCAGATGGCCTGCATAGAAATCCCGTCCTGCCCTCGATTATTTCTTCCCTGACAGAGCCCACGTCTGCTCCGACTACCGGCAGGCCAAAGCTATATCCCAGGAAAAGCACACCGCTCTGAAAGACATGCGTATAAGGCAGTGCCAGGACGTCTGCTGCTTTGAAATACAACTCTGTTTCTTCATCCGGAATGTATCGAATCTCCTGCAGCACCTGCCCTCGATGGACGTGACGGTTGATCGTCCGTTGGATCTCGTCCAGGTACTGCTCGGCCCCCTTCCTCGGCTCACCGGCGATAATCAGCCGATACTCTGGATGGGTGACTGTGAGCAGTTGAAATGCTTCGACCAGGTATTCGAGACCCTTGTAAGGCCGGATGGCGCCGAAGAAAAGGATCGTCTTTTCATCGCCTCTGATGCCCAGGCGCTGCTTCGCCTCGCGGGGACTTAGGTCTGTGTGCGGAGCAGAATTGTTGATTCCGAAGGGAATGACAGAGACTGTTCTTTCGTGAACGCCAAAATCCCGGAGAAGCTCACGTTTCATCTTTTCAGTGTGAACGAAGACATGATCCGCAAGCCGGTACTGCGCTCTTAACGTACTGCGGTTAAGCAGCGAGTCGTTTGAGTCCCTCTTCCCGGCGTTGACGTTGTGCGCGGTGAGAACGATCTTTTTCCCGAGGAGTTTGTAGTACAGCATCAGCAGAGTTCGATCGAGGAACTGGAACTTGTTATTCCATAGGATGTGAAAAATCTTTGCCTCTGCGACCGTGGCGTATCGGAGCAGACGAGCATAGTAGATCAACACCCTCGATATCTTTCTAGCAAGACTGGCATCATTCTTACTTCCCCACAGATTGAGAAAGTTTAGTTTGGGAGCGGTGTGCATTTCCGGACTGTCCACATCATCGCTGCCGATCACATCTAGCCACACACCTTTTGATGCAAGCGCCAACGCCAAGCCGAATGCGTAGGGCTTGTCAAAACCGCCGGTGAGCAAAGCGACTTCAATCTCAACTGACAGCGCCGGTACCACGGTTCCGGAAGCGGCGGCCTCTTTGCTGACGGTCTTCGGAGACGAAAGACATGTTCCCATTGTCAGCCTCGAGTCCCTGCCAGTTGATGTGAACGGTCACCTTTTTCTGTATCACGCGAAGCTTGAGTCTCCCGTAGTTTGAAGGCCCCCCCATTTCGGGTCCGGTCAGAGTCTGAAATTTCCGGGATCTTGGGGCTTGGAGCTTCTGGGAGACTGGTCATGGCGAAAAGGAAAAATATCCAAGCTGGAGCCATCATCCGCAAGAACGCTGCCTCCGTAAAGTTGTAAACCAGCCCCATGAAGAAATATGCCAGCACGAGGCTGCCTGTCGAGACATTGCTGCGCCACACCCTGAAGACCCTTCGGTATCCTGTCGCAATGATGACAACGAGCCAAGCTACTCCCACCCATCCCAGGTTCAAAAAGACCTCGAGGTAACCGTTATGAGCCTCGTTCGGGCGCCACCAGTACATGCTCCACATTTTCTCGAGTCGCGGCCCCAGCCAGAAACTCTCGAAGCCGGTCCCCAGCACCGGATTTTGAACCAGGCTGAGGCAAACTGACCAAACCTCAGTCCGGTCAGTGAGCGTCGGGTTTCTTCCCATTGTCCCCAGGACGCTCGGACTCACTCCAAAGAACAATACAGCGACAGAAACAGCTAGCATTGTTGCTGTAAGGAAATGCACGAGCGCTGGCCTTCGGCTAGCCGCACGAGAGTCCGCCCACAAGAGTAACGTGCTCGCCATGAGGAAGGAACTTATGGACGTCATCGAATTGGCGATCCAAAACAGCCAGAGCACCATGCTCAGAATGATTCCGTGAGCGATCAGCCGTCGGGTCCGGCCTGTACAGTTCCGATCCCGGTAGGCAGCGAGAAAGCGCCACACAGATCCCAGGCCGAAGATCAGGCAAATCACCCCAAGAGCATTCTTGTTTGTTGTAACGCCTGAGTAGTGAACTTCCCCGAGCCAGACGCCGTACCCCCGCCCGAGGTTGGGGAAATACTTGATGAGCAAAATGGAAAGTGGGATTAGGACGAAAGTCGCCCGGGCGAGGAGTCGCTTCAGTGCGGCAGTAGGTTCGCGATCGCTCAAGACGATCAGGATCATAACGAGGTCGCCCAAAGCCTTGGTCCAGCGCTTGAATGCTACGTCGGGGTAGTCGGACCAGAGCAGGCTCACGGCGCAGTAGAAGAAAAACAATAGGATTATTGCATTCGCTTGCAAGAACCTCCCAACTCGCTGTCCTCTTCTGACAAGGACAATCAGTCCGACAGCGAGCAAGCCCGTGAATACCAGCCGGTCGACCGGGCTCCCCTCCAGTACTTGGTCGGGTGAATCTATTGAGTTCACCTGCAACCACTGGCCCACCGATCGCGAACAAGCCAGCGAAAACCAAACAACGGGAATCCACAGGCCCACCGAGGTCCGGGCCTTCTTATCCCGGTCGAGCCAAAAAAGTCCCACGATCAAAAGGGAGTAAACGACAGTGGCTATCGCAGGGGACATTTACCGCCTCCGCGAGAACATCTCTAATTCGAAGAATTTAGTCATTTCGTGTCCAGTAAAAGGCAGACAGAAACTCTCCTAGCAGAGAGCCTTAAGCACTCGTAGGAGTCCTCGCTTCGACACTTCCCTCGACTCTTCACAATGACACCGGCGATCTTCGACATTGCTCGCCTTCAAGAAGCCCTGTCAGTGTCTTGGGGGCTCGCGCTTGTACCACGCGCTCCGGAGTTCGCAGACCTTGGCGTGCACGACCTCCGGAACATGGTCGAGAACACTCAACTAGCAACTCTGTGATTCAAACTGATCTCGTGAACATGATCTGACACAGCCGCGCTGATCGCGGTATCTTGAGACGACCCTCCGGGTTTATGGACTCGCAACCGCAAACCAGGTAGTTCCTCATTTCCATCGACCCCGATTTTCACACGCAAAGTACGCGATTCCCCGCCGACGGTCTCGAAGATTGCCGACCGACGTTTACGAAACCAGGAGACTGCCTGGGAGGCGGTCGAGAGCCAAGCTTCTCGGTTTTTGAGCTCGTCCACCAAGCCCACGTAAAAATCACCCCATAATCTTTCAGGGGCGATGCTTCGGTCATGCCAGTTGACCGTGACACTGCCGCCAAACCGAACCGCATTGTCGATGATACCGTCAACTCGTTTGCTGGCCTCGTTTGAGGATAGAGCAAGATACGCTGGGAAGAACAAGGCAGTATCCATGATATGCAACGGCAGTTCGAGTAGGCGGGTCGCTTCCAAGGGTTTATAAGCCTGAGTCGTTCCTGCGCGATACCCAACCGTCTCGTTGTAGCCAACCGTGGAATCGTAATCGGCGCCCGCTTTTTCCAGTGTCGCAGGTGATTGTTCATCAAAATAAAGCCAGTGCATTCGCACTCCCACATCTTGGATTCCCGTTATTCGACGAATCTGTTCCAGTTCCTCACGCCCGATGGAACTGTCAAGCCACGCATCGATCCCGTGTACTCCGACTTCGCAGCCTGCGGAGATCATTTTTCGAATGTGGCCTGCAATGTCAGTCGCCCCATAGCGAGACGCGCGGCGGCTGGGCGCCGGGCCCCGTCTAGTACGTCCTGGATAGTCCTTGAAAGGAATCACGAAGAAAGATGAGCTTAATCCCTTTTCCAGCTTCGTGTAGTCATCGAACTCGTGCCAGAAGTCCTTTGCGAGACCCAGATGAACAAACGGTAGCTTCAAGGCCGCAGCCCAATTGGTCAGTAAATTGCGCAAGCGCGCCCGTCCCCGGAGCACGTCAAACACGGAACCGAGGACTGCACGGCCTAGAAACCCAAACATGGTGTGGTCAAACTTGTGGTGGCGGATGGAGGGATGATCTACGTCGTGGGTTAAGCAAGCAATGAATCGATACCCAGCTGGGACCGGCGGGATCTCAACTAGAGGGAAGCCACTCGCAACGATTAGATCCCGCAAGACTGCGATATGTAACTCCAATGCCGGAATGCCGGCGTTAGCGGCAGGCTGGCCCAAAGTAAGCAAAGCTCGAACCTCACCGAACAGGTCATAGCCGATGCGCGCTAACACGCTTCCTTTCTGCTGCTCCAAATGCATCGCCTGCTGGTGGGTGCCTTCATCTCCCAAGTTCCCCGTTCCTCTTTCTCGAAACGTGATGCTACATCCATAGATCGGGATTCGGATTCCTCCGTAGGAGAGGATGCGAGTCTCTTTTTGCTCGGAAGCGATTTCAATTTCGGATTCCGAGTCAAATAGTAGCTTCTGACCGGCATAGATCAGGACCAGTTTCGCAAGATTTTCGGGCAACCTGGCATCTCCGGAGCAGAGCAGGACTTCATACTGCCCCTCGCTCCGGTAAAACTCCCACGGAGTCTTGAACAGCTCAAAGAACTCACAGACGACAGAGTGTTCCGACGGATTCGCAATGACCCCGATCATGCCAGCAATTTCTTGGTTTCCTTTGAGCAGCACCAGCTATATGGAACACAGTTGCACGGGATCTTTTTCCCCCTTAAGGAGGTCGCTCACCAGACCCACCAGTGTCTGCCTCTCGTTGCCCCATACGTGTGTCAGATAAACCTGCTGCCCTCGCTCTACGATCTCATTAACCTCTTTGCCGTGGGAGAATACATATTCGATTTTCTTTGCAAGGTCCTCCGAGTTGCCGGACTCGAAGAAAAGGAGAGATTCGTCGCTGAAATAATCTTGAATGCCGGGCGTGTGGGGAGCAACTACTGGCTTCCCCAAAGCCAGGTACTCAAAGATTCGAGTCGGGGTGTTAATCTCCGTAAACGCATTCCGATGATTCGGAATGATGCCGACGTCGCATTCTTCGATAGCTGGTACAAGATCCTCGAGTCGCTTCGGCCCCAAGTAACGAATCGCTTCATCCAGGCCTTTGCTTCGGGCCGCCTCCATCACGCGGTCGAGAAAAACTGTCCTGGCACCATAAATCCTAAGTTCCGGGGTTGGGACAGACTCTCGGATTCGCGCAAGTGCGTCAACTGCGAGGTCCAAGCCATTCCGTTCAACTAACGAACCGTGATACATGATCACGAAGCGTTTGTCGCGCGCTTGGTTTCTGGAGGCGTATGATTCTGGCGTGCGAAACGGGAAAATCTCGTTGTCCGGAGAATTCATGATCACTCCAATTTTCTCCGGACGGCAGCTGCGAGAGCCGAAAATTCGCTTGCATGCGACGTTAACTGTCAACACTAAATTGGCGCATGCGATGCTCCACTTTTCGATTCGACTTGTGAGTCGGACGATTAGTTTGTCCCTGTCGAGGTTGAATATCGTCATCATGAGTTCAGGCATTGGATCATGTAGATCGAGGATCACCTTTGCTCCCAGCGCCTTCGGTATCAACGAAGTCACCACAAGAATGTCGGGCATATTATGCACGTACACCAAGTCGTAGCGGCGGGTCAGTGAGCGCAAGGCAAAGATCGCGGACGAAATCAGAATGAAGGCAGCATACTGGCACGCGTATGCCAATTTGCCGCCCCGGCGGTTTTTGAGTGGGACACGGAGGACCTCGACGCCGTTCAGTTTCTCATGCCGAGAAGCGTTTTCGCTTCCAAGGCATATCAAGTCCACCTCCATCCCTTCTCCCACAAGCGCATCCACGGCGCGACGTGGTCTTGGATCGCCAGGGTAAAGCGAAAACGTAACCATCGCCGTCCGCTTTCCTCCAAGCCGCCGGCTGCTGGAGGCCATCGGTGGTTGAATTTGCAAAGCAGGATCAGTTGGGTCGGTCGTAGACGAACGAACCATGCTCAGTTTCCTATCAGCGATGCGAGCCTGGCTTTCGCATTCGTCTGCGGTTGTCGCAACGGTTTCAACTCCTCGACCCAACTGCCATTCGCTTGTCCGTCATACTGTGATTGCTCAATTTTGTGTTGGCGTCTCGCTCAATCTTCTTTTTGTTAGAGTCCTGAATCGCCTCGAGAATCACGGAATGGTTAAACGTGTTCAGGAGTCCGATGTTAGGCATGACGCAATGGCCGCCAATGATACCTGGAAAGTACTTGACCGAAGGAAAGAACTTTATTTCCTCCCAGAAGGAAACGATTTCGTCGTACTGCTGGCCCGATTGATCACAATATCTTTCGACCTCTTGCGCCCAGGCGATCATCAAGCCGAAGTAAGTCGTTTCCGTGAGCTTCGCAAGTTCGGTCGCTTCCGTCGACGACAGGACCTTTGTTTTCAAGCCAAGAGAGTTGAAATGTTTGGCCGCCAGCTCGCCGATTGCGGGATCTATCGCTCCCACGAATTTTGTGTAAACACGCATTTCCTCGAGCATGCGCGTATGCTTGCCGCGTACCGGACTGTGTACTACTGCGGTATTTGTTCGCTCGGCTACCGCTCGCGTGGTCCCGATTGCCACGGTGCTGTTGATGATCGTCAGCGTTGGCCGGAAAAGCTCGATATAACGAGCGGTCTCACCAACAAAATCTTTGATGTCGAACGGGTAACAGACATGCAAGATATCGACCTTTCCGATGTCTCCGGTAGGCGGCGTGATATCCACTCCCACGGCATTGTGATGCTCGGAGACGAGTTCGAGGAGAGGCCGGCCCACTTCTCCTAGGCCGACGACAACGACGCTTTTTCGTTCACTCAATGCCTTGACCTCCTTCGAATGGTGTTCCACTTCGTAATGCGTGTCCGCTGGGCCGTCCTCGATTTCCCAATGGTGCGTGCTGTACGGCCCACAGGAGACCTGGCAACCAGCCCCTGTCAATCACCAACTTCAAAGTATTGTCTGGAGTCGCGAGAGCGCAGCTGCGGTCTCCGGCATGGCCTGCCTGGTAGATTAGGCTGACACCGTTGCGGGACGTTCGGGCGCGGTGCGTTGTACGCTTCGAATTACAGTCTCGACGACCCGCTCCAGCTCTTGTTCTGAAAGGCCAGGGAACATGGGGAGAGACAGGATTCGTTCCGCAGCTTTCTCGCACACAGGAAAATCGCCGAGGCGATACCCAAGGTTGGTGTACGCCTTCTGCAGATGCAGGGGAATCGGATAATGAATCCCGGTGCCAATATCTTCCTTGGCGAGCGCGGTCTGCACCGCTTCCCGGTCCTCCACTTGAATGACGTAGAGATGATAAATGGCCTTCGACCACGAGGGTTCATACGGCGTGATGACATTTGTCTCCGCCGCGGCAAACAGTTCATGGTATTTGCGGGCGCGCTCGCACCTGCTTTGGTTCCAGCTTGGCAGGTACTTCAGCTTCACAGTTAAAATCCCCGCCTGAATGGAGTCCAGGCGCCCATTGTACCCCTCCATGTCGTGGTAGTATTTTTTTGCTTGCCCGTGATCGCGGATCATGCGGATGTTGCGCGCCATTTCCTCATCATTAGTCGTGACTATGCCCGCTTCGCCGCACGCGCCCAAATTCTTTCCAGGATAGAAGCTGAAGGCTGCCGCCTTGCCGACCGAACCGGCCTTCTTCCAGCGATGCTCACATTTGGAGAAATACTCAGCGCCGTGGGCCTGGCAGGCATCCTCGATGACGATCAGGTTGTAGCGAACCGCCAGCTCTTGGATGGCATCCATCTCAGCGGACTGTCCATAGAGGTGTACCGGAACCACTGCCGTCACCGGCCGCCCTGTCCTCCGGCTGATCAACTTGCCTGCACGGTCGCGCGAGCACTGGTGCTCGAGGAAGCTGCGCAGCTTCTCCGGATCCAAGTTGTAGGTGCGCTCATCGATATCCACGAACTCGGGGCGCGCGCCCGCCTGCGAAATCGCTTCCGTCGTGGCGATAAACGTATTCGGGACGGTAACGACTGATTCTCCTTCGCGGACGCCCGCTGCCATCAGGGCAAAACGGAGCGCATCCGTCCCGCTGTTCACGCCGATCGCAAACCGCGTCTCACAGAATGCGGCGAACGACTGCTCAAATTCTTCAACCATTGGCCCGCCGATGAAGCCTGCCGTTCTCAGTGCTTTCTGGAAGACAGGAACAAGTTCCTTCTCGAGTTCTTCGTGAACGCTGACCAGATTCAGAAATGCAATCTTTCCGTTGTTCGTCATTATGCAGTCCTTGACTCCGCGGTGATATAACGCAAAAGCTTTGCAGGATTTCCCGCCACAATCGAGTTCGCGGGTACATCCTTTGTCACGACGCTGCCGGCGCCGACGATGGCGTTCTCCCCGATGACGACCTTGGAGAGAACCGTAGTCCCGGAACCAATTGAGGCGCCTTTTTTTACGAGGGTCTGCTCGACCTTCCAATCCTTTTCGCTCTGCAACTGGCCATCGGCCGCAGTTGCCCGCGGGTAGGAATCGTTGATGAAAGTCACGCTATGGCCGATGAACACATTGTCCTCGATAATCACGCCTTCACAAATAAAGCTGTGGCTGGAGACTTTGCAGTTCTTTCCGACCGTTGCATTCTTTTGAATTTCAACAAATGCTCCTATCTTCACGTTGTCGCCGATTTCGCAGCCGTAAAGATTAATGAACTTGGAAAGTTTGACTCCGTTTCCCAATTTCACGTCTGAACCAATCGCACAGAACTCATTCACAGGCGCACCAATTCTCCTCTCTTTTGAATGGAACAATCCGCTGCTTCCAGCATGCGGACGACTCGAAGGCCGGCGTGGCCGTCGTTGATTGGCGTCTTGTTGTTGAGGACACAATCCGCGAAGTAAGCGAGTTCGACACGCAGCGCCTCCGATTGTTCGATCTGCGGCGCCCACATGTCGCCGGTTCGGTAGCTTACAAGGACGTCGCGGATTCCTTCTCCCCCGCTGATCGCAACACCCTTGTCGTACACACGTATCTTTTCGTCGGCCACCAGATCGTTCCAGACCAGCATCTTTTTCTGGCCTCCGATCAGGGTGGTGCGAATCTTCACGGGTGAAAGCCAGTTCACGTTGATGTGCGCGATCACATTCTGCGGGAAGTAGATCGTCATGAACGCGACGTCTTCCACACCATTCAAATGCTTTTCGCCGGTTGCAACGATGGCCTCCGGCTCTTTCTTTATCAGATGATCCATGATCGAGAGATCGTGCGGCGCTAGGTCCCAAATCACGCTGACGTCGTGCTGAAAGAGTCCTAGATTGACCCGCAGCGAGTCGTAGTAATAGAGGTCACCCAGGGCGCCACTGTCGACCAGTTCTCGGATTTTACGCACCGCGCCGGTAAACAAGAATGTGTGATCCACCATGATGGTGAGTCTCTTCCGGGTCGCCAGTTCGATGAGTTCTTCTGCCTGAGCCGCGTTGGAAGTAAAAGGCTTCTCCACAAAAACGTGTTTGCCATTTTCGAGTGCTGCTTTGCTCAGCTCGTAGTGAGTCCAAACGGGGGTGATCACGGCAACCGCGTCAATTTCCGGCGATCGCAAGACTTCCCAAGGATCCGAAGTCGTCGAAAGGCCAGGATGATTCTTGCGCACGCGGGCCACTGCGGCAGGGCTATTGTCGCAAACCATCATCACGCGCACGTCATCTAGACCGTGCAGATTCCTGACGATGTTGGGTCCCCAATAGCCGTAACCGATTACACCGACTCGGATCATGTTTGCTCTTCCCTCTGCGGCGGTAGATGGATTGAATTATTGCTAATCACGGAGAGGATCACTTCCAATTTGGAAGGCCCATCGAAAAGAAATCAGCTGAAATAAGGAATTGACCTGCGACCGAGGAGGCAGGTGAGGAGTGCCGCCTCTAAAAACTCAAGCTTAGCAGAACTATCTCGGCACCCTCGCTTTGAGTCTTTAAGTAGCCGCAGTGCCGTTTGGACAGGCTACCGCCATTAATCTCACAGGGAAACATCCCAAACTTGCCTTCAAGATCGATCTTGACAGCCCCAAAATCCACCACCTGGATATTCCGAGAAAGGAGTTCCGGCGGCGCAGAAGAGGGTCGCAATCAAACTGCCACCCCGACCTAGGCTTTGAGGCAGAGCTGCCTAAACCAACCCAGGACCCAATTGTCTGAAAAGACGTGGGTTGTTGGCAGAGAAGCTGCTACAATCATCATCGGATTGTAACAATCTCTCGCCGGAAAGTGGGGTGAGGGAAAACTCTTACCACCATGTGACATGGGGATTCCTAGCCCGGCACCGGACCCAGACAGCCTGATTAGCCCTCCGGCGTGGATGAGCTTGGTGAGAGAACCTGGCAGATTGGCGCCCTATTTCCACCCCCCCTGCCGCCATATCATGTCCTTCGGGCAGAGTCTGGGGTCACATAGACGATGAGCGGTCCAATGATTAAGCAATCACGGAAACCTATCCGTTCTCGGAACCTGGGGTTTCGCGCGCAGCCAGCGCCGGTGCTAACGGGAATGCTTGCCTCGTTCGCCCTGTTCCCCCCTTGTCTCGTCTTGGAGTCTGCCCGCCCGTGCCGTCGTGGAGGACTCCTTCAAGCCATGAGATGCTTCTTACTTGTTTCGATTATCTTTCTGCCGGGACTGGCAGCGGCGCAGATTCCAGCAAGCCGAAGTGTGGACTGGACCCATGCAGGTATTCCCGGTGGAATCCCTCACGCAGCTTGTTTCCAAACCGTACCCGCCAGCGGTGGGGCAGACGACAGCGTAGCCATCCAAAACGCCATCAACGCAGCCCCGGCAGGATCGGTTATTTGTCTGAACGCCGGAACATATACACTTCATCGGGCATCGACCGTTTGCCAGGGGAAGTCGGACGATTTCGGTTCTGGCGTTTATGAGGCAGGCTTGTGCCTCACGGACAAGTCCATCGTATTGCGTGGGGCTGGTCCAAATCAGACCATCCTTCGCTACGGCGACGGCGCGAACGTTATCAGTCTGGGGCGGACGTATCTATCTCACTCGAATGTAGTTTTCATTCCCATCACTGCCGGTGGGAACAAAGGTTCGAGTCAGATTACGTTGACCAACGCCTCCGGGATTACAGCAAGCAGCTATATCGTCATCACCCAGACCAACCCTAACGATCTGGCCGACGGCAATCTATTAGTAACCGCTTCGGGATATGCCGGAGTATGTAGCTATTGCGGTCACGACCTGCCGAATAATCTGATGGCGCAGATTGATAGGGTGGTAGGAGTAGCTGGAAACGTGGTTACTCTGGAGCGCCCACTTTATTTCGATTACACCAATGCTCCACAAGCCTACCTTCTTCCGATGATCGAGAACGTAGGCTTGGAGGGCGTACGTATTCAGACAATCGCGTCCTCTGGCACTGGCCTGGTCTTCAAAAACGTAAACTTGGAGGCTTGTGCCCATTGCTGGGTACATGACGTTGAGAGCGATATGGCAGTGGACAAGTCCCATATTTATCTGTCAGATGTGTACGGCAGCCAAATCAGCGACAACTACTTGAATGACGCATACAACCACAACAGCGGATCTGATTATGCAATCCTTCTGGAGTTCCGGGCGTCTGAGAATCTGATTCAGAACAACATCATTCGCAAGGCTCGGCACACCTTCCCCGTGAGCGGGAGCAGTGGCAACGTGCTTGCCTATAATTACGCCCTCGATGCGTACATGGGGGAGTACCACAATTCTCTGCCAGAGACTCAGAATCACGCAGCGCATCCCTATATGAACCTCTGGGAAGGAAATGTTTTTTCGAATATCGAGTTCGACTTCACACACGGCAGCGGCGGTTACAATACCGTCTTTCGGAACTACGTCAACCTTACTTCCACCAACCCCGATACGGGCGCTCCGATGAGCGGGGCCATATTCGCCATAGCGGTAGCCTACTACAACAACTACGACAACATTCTAGGTAACGCCATCGGTCAGTATCCGTCAGGCTGCACGGCCACTTCTTACCAGATCAGCGCCAATTCTTCCCAATCTCCCAGTATCTATAAGCTCGGCTATTATGACGACGGAGGGACGCCAACTCCGAACGCCACGTTGTCGGCCAAAGTTGAAAATACGATCCTTCGCGGCGGAAATTGGGATTGCCAGACCAACTCGGTGGTATGGAATACCAACGTTCCCGGCGGCAGCTTGGTTTCCAGTTATCTCCCACAGCAGACTTTGCCCAATTCTCTTTATCTCTCCGCAAGGCCCAATTGGTTTACCCTGAGCGGCGCTGTTTGGCCGCCAATCGACCCGAGCGCCAGCACAAAAGTGAATAAAATTCCCGCTCAAATCTGTTATGAAAATGGGCCGAAAATCGGAAATCCATTTAATCCCTCATCTTGTTACGGTTCCGTTGCCCCCCAGCCTCCAACCGGCTTAGCGGCCGTCGTTCACTGAGGCGTAGGACGTTCGCCTGAAAGCTCAAGGTAATGTCCACTGTTTTGCGCACGTTTGAGGGGACCTAGTGTGCCGTCCCGGAAAGACGTTCACATAGTCGCTGAACTTTAGCAAAGATCGAATCTGCCGTGGTGGTCCAGACGAAAGGCTGCGCGGGGTTGTTGGAAGTTTTCACCTATTGATCGATTTTCTCGACCAGTTCCTGATCTGCCCCCTAGTTCCGCGCAGGGAATCATACGACACTCGAATCGCCTGTTGTGTAATCCGGTTGAACCACATCTCCACTTGATTCAGCCACGAGGCATACGTCGGAGTGAAGTGCATGTGAAAGCGTGGCCGTTGGGCGAACCAGCGTCTTACTCGCGGATGTTTGTGGGTAGCGTAGTTGTCCGCGATGAGGTGCACATCCAAGGTCTCCGGCACGTTCTTCTCGATCTCTCTTAGGAAACCCAGATATTCCTGATGCCGGTGACGCTGCCGGCATTGTGTGAACACTTGGCCTTTGACCGTGTCCAGGGCGGCAAACAGCGTGGTAGTCCCATGACGTCGGTAATCGTGGGTCACGCCCTCCACGTAGTAGCCAAGTCCCATCGGCAACATCGGCTGCGTGCGTTCCAGCGCCTGAATCTGGCTCTTTTCATCCACGCACAAAACCACTGCATTTTCCGGAGGATTCAAGTACAACCCTACAATATCCCCTACTTTCTCTACGAAAAATGGATCGGTCAAGAGCTTGAAATGTTTCTGCCGGTGCGGCTCTAAGTCCGAAGGCCTGCCAGATGCGGTGCACCGTCGATTTCGACACTCGTGTCTCTGCTGCGATTTGCCGGATACTCCAATGCGTACCGCCTTTTGGTTTCGTCTCCAGCGTCTTCCGCACCAACTGTGCCACACGCTCGTCACTGATCGGGCGTGGGCGACCGGGCCGTAACTCGTCATGCAGCCCGGACACATCCTGCTCCAAGAAGCGCCGCCGCCACTTGCCGACCGTGGCGTTGGTCAGCCCCAGCTGGCGCGCAAATTTGCATGTTCGTCTTCCCAGAAGCACTCAGCAAAATAATCCTGGCCCGACTCACGAGCCCCGCCGGAAGAGATCGCGAACTGGCCAGGCCTTCGAGCTGTTCGCGCTGCTCCGGACGCAAAACTAACTGCGCTTTCGGTCGTCCCATTGCCATAGGCACCCCCATTTTGCACTGGAGATACCCATATTCCCGCAACTCTATTGCCATTTATTTATGGGACAGTACGCTAGCTGAGCGCTCCCCTCCGATGAGTATTGGTCCAGGCCAGCGCCAGGATGACTGTGAAGATCAAAGCATTCGCAGGAATGTACAAATTAAAGTCAGCCAAGCTGTGTATCAGGATTGCTGAAATGCTTCCGATGCAACCGAGAGATGCTGCCTTGTCGAAACGCTCTTGAGCGTTCTTGTAGTTCCGGACGGTCAGGGCGAGGATCCAAAAGATCGAGCCAAAAACCAGCAGCCCTCCGGGAAAACCGAGTTCGCTCACGACCTCCAGGTAGTCGCAGTGCGCGTGTTCAACAAGGAGGTTGAGAAAAGCAGTCTGAACAGACGGATAGGCCACGGAGAATGAGCCGAATCCGGTTCCAAAGAAAGGATGCTGCCGAATCAACCCGAGGGTGTCGTGCCAGATCGAAATGCGATTCTGGCCGGTCAGGTTATATTCCTGTCCGAGAGTTTCAAACCTGCTGATTACGGGATCGCTGCCAATCCAGACCACAAGCCCTGCAACGCCGAGAAAGAATAGTGCGGCAACGGTTGCCCTCGATCGCGCCGACAACGACGAAGTTCCAGCGAGGACCATCACGGTGATAAGTGAAACCAGGGCCGAAATCATGCCCATGCGGGAATGCGAGAGGACTATCGCTGCGAAAAGATTGGCGGCAAGAAACAGCCAGAAAACAACGGAGAGCAATTCGTTCCTGGAAACGATTTTGCTGATCGTTGCCATGCCGCCCAACGCGTTCCTGAGCAGAACCTCAGCCCGGAGCAAAGCAAAGGCCACGGCAAACGGCAGGATCATTTCCAATAAACCTGCGAAGTGATTGCGGTTGATGTAAGTACCGGTGGCGTCTTCAAGATAGTATTTCTTGACGTAGGTGAAGATCTGTTGCCACCCGGTGAAAGATTGAATCAGACCGTAGAGAGCCTCAAACATTCCCAGGGCCAGAAGAGCAAAGACAAGCCGCTTTTTCGCCCTTCGATACTGGCACACAACCAAAGTCAGGAAGAAGGCGGTCAAATAGGTGACCAGCAGCAGAAGGTGCGACACGGTCTGATACTGTGCGATGCTGACTGTAAAGTGAGAACGGCCTGCGAGATCTTCGAGCGTCCGTCCGAACAACGGGGCTGCGAAGGCAGGGAGCGGAAGAATTTGCAGCAGAACCAGGACAATCAGAAGGAGAGGTACGGCTACAGGAAGATGGATCGGGGCAACAAGGGAACGTTGACCGGCAAGAAGAAGGAGGACTCCGAGGCTTAGGACAATCACTTGCGTGGCAAAAAAAGACGAAGGGGCTGTGCCACCAAAAGCCAGAACCGCCAGGCAAACTGCGCCGATGAGGCCGACTTCGAGGAATCGGAGCATGAAAAGGCTCGCGATGGATCAGTCGCTCGCTTTTTGTTGAGGCGTCTCGAAATCTGTTGTAGCGAAAGTCTCTTGCAAAGGGGGGCGCGCATCGGGACCATACGGGCCATAGTTGTAGTAGCCGTTCGTGCGGATATCCACGCCGTTCAGCACGACCCCGATCAAGTTTCCGCCCACGCTGCGGATTCCGGATTGCGCGTGAAGAATCTGCTCTCGAGGCGTGGTCCCGCTCTTAACCACCAAGAGCACCCCGTCCACCACCGGAGCGAGGATGCGGCTATCGGCCAGGGCAAGCATAGGCGAAGAATCAAGAATTATAAACCCATACTCCGTTTTTGCAGACCGGACCAACGCTCCCATGCTCTGCGAAGATAGAAGCTCGGACGGATTCGGAGGCACGGGGCCGCACACCAAAACATCAAGGCCATGCGACCCACAAGGACGCACCGCGGCGTGCCAATCCTGCTGGCCGGTGAGGTAGCTGACCAGGCCCAGGCTTCCACTTGTGCCGAACAATTTGTGCAGAGAGGGAAAGCGCAAATCTGCATCCACGAGTAGGACTCTATGGCCGAGCTGCGCAAGCGAAATCGCCAGGTTGCAGGCGACTGTGGTCTTACCCTCGGCAGGCTGCGTGCTCGTGACCAGCAGCGAGCCTGGAGGCCGGTCCGGGGTCGAGAGCAAAACTGAGGTGCGGAGACTGCGGAACGCTTCGACGAGGGCGCCATGTTGCGTTCCGTTCAGATCGATTCGGTGCCAGGATGAACGCGCGTCTTTGCCGGCCCCATTCCCTTTGAGGGCGAGAGTTTTGTCCGGTTGGAGGAACCTATGGATGCCATGCTGGTCGCCATTTGATGGGGGCACAACAGGAATCAAAGCCAAAGATGGAAGGCCAAACAGCCGCTCGACGTCGTCATCGCCTTTGAGCGTATCATCCATGCGTTCCTGGAAGAACGCGGCGCAGACACCGAGCCCTAATCCGAGAAACGCAGCCACCATCAGATTCAGTGCGATTCTGGGCTTGACGGGTCTCGCAGGTGGTTCAGCGGAATCCACGATGCGGATGTTGCTCGCCTTTAGACTTGCTGAGACTCCCGCTTCTTTCAGCCGCTGCAGCAGGCCCTCGTAGAGCTGTTTGTTCGTGTCGACCTCGCGTTTCAGAATGTTGTATTGCACGGACTTTTCGGCAATCAGGCTTACCTGCTCTTGCTGCTCGCCCAGTGCCTGCTGAACCAGGTTTTCGCGGCGCACCGCGGCGGAATAATCGTTGGCAATCCGGTCGGCGGCGCGCTTACGCTCCACCTGGAGGAAGCCCTCGATTTCATCGATCTGGCTTTGAATCTCCTTTACGCGCGGATAATCGGCATTGAACGTCGTCGACAACTGGGCATGCTCGCGCTTGAGTTCGGCCAAGCGCTCGCTCAAGTCCTGGATCAGTTTATTCTCGAACACGCCAGGCAGGGACTCGTACTCGCCCGTTTGAACCAACCGGTAGAGCGCTTCTTTTTCGTATCGCTCGGCTTGCGCCTTGGTTAGCTGCTCCTGTAATTGCTGCAACCGCTCGTTCGCGACATTCTGACTGGCGCCCTTGTCAGTTTCAAGAAAGACGAGGCCGTTGCGCCGCGCATAAGTTTGGAGCTCGTCTTCCGATTTCTCCAGTTTCGCTTTCACACCCACCAGCTGCTGCGTAAGCCACTCCGCAGCCTTCTGCGTTGCTTGCCATCGTGCTTCCAGGCTCTGATCTACATAGTCCGCGGCAAGGGTGTTGACGACGCGCGCGGCAAGTTCAGGATCGCGCGAGTCAAATCGAACGGTGACGAGGCGGCTGCGGTTGACGGGATCGACGGTCAACTGATCTTGAAATCGTTCCAGGACCCGCTGAGAGAGATCCCGATCGCCACCCGCGGGGACCGGACCGATTGCGAAAGTTTGTGCCGTGGAAGGCTTTTTCGTCTTTAGCCAAATCTGCCACCACCTGGGGGAGTTGAATTCGGGAAGAGTGTCGAGACGGAGCTGTTCAATGACGCGGCGCGACAGGCTTTCACTGGCCAGGATGTTGTATTGCGTCCTCAGGTATGCGTCGGAGACGGCCTCGAGCTCATAGAGCTCCTTGATGGTCGGAATGTCGGGGTTCTCCTTCTGAATTTCGAGCAATACCTGGGCGCGATAGACGGACCGTTGCTTGAGCGTTACGACAAGAATTGTCGTAAACAAGATGAAAAAGACGATCAGGATTGTCGGCAGGCGCTTGTGCAGAATGCGGCCATAAGCGCGAAGGTCAGGCCCCTCGTCAGACTCTGGGATCTCGTAGGAATCAGGCAGCTCAACGACCCGGCCATCGAGTGCGCCCGGCCCCCGCCGATCGAGTCGATGGCCACGGCCGTATAGCTCGACTTGATTCCGGTCCTCCATGCTCTCACCAATGGAAGATCAGGAGCCCGGTGAGTGTTTGCGCTGCAGCTTCCACTCCCCGGCCGAACGTGCTCTTCACAGCGCTGTTCGGCACGAAAACAATGTCTTTCGGTTCGAGCATAGGATCTGGGGCCTTCCCAGTCAGGATCTTCCCCAAGTCAATCGGAGTTTCCTTTCGTTCACCGCTTTGCTGATCCGTACGGATGATGCGCGCTTCGCCTTTCGAGGCGGTCCGAGTAAGACCCTCACTCAAAGCGAGCGCCTGCAGGACGGAGATTTTCTCATTCGACTTCAGAGCAAACCCACCAGGCCTTCGCACCTCGCCAATCACGTAAACAATCCCAGCACAAGTGACCTTGACGATGTCGCCCGGATGAACCAATGGGTTCTTGCGAGGATCGGCCGACTCGAGGAGCGCCTTCAAGTTCACTTGAACGACGCTCTCGGATGCAGATCCATTGCGGTTGATGGCCGAGGAAGCTGCGTTCTCCTCCCCAGCGTTTTGCGCGCCAGGGGAAGATTGAGCCATCGCGGGGGGGCGATCCGCAGCAGGGTCTGACTCCACGGGCAGAGCCGCGCCTCGCAGAATGATGACGGTTTCTCCTGCGTCATCGGCTAAGCCTTCGGAGAGGGAGAGAACCTCGAGCAGCGTTTTACTTCCACGTATCTGGAAAACGCCGGGCCGTTTCACCGCTCCCATCACCGAAACAGGATGGCTCTGCATCTCGTGCACAAACACGCTCACGTGAGGATCTTTCATATAGCTCCGGTGGAGAAGCTCCTGAAGTACAAATTCGAGTTCCCGCGGGGTCAATCCGGCCGCACGAACGGACCCAAGCAAGGGCAACGAGATTTCACCGCTCGCCGAAACGCGGACTTCGCGATTCAACTCCTGCGCTTGGAAAACATTGATGTTGAGGACGTCTTCGGAGCCGATGCGATATTCCTGAGGGCTTACCGCAGGCGCCGATGGGTTTGATTCCAGAAGTGCCTTTAGGCGGCGATTCCAAGCCTCGGCCGTTTCCAGGTTTGAAGGAGGCAAGATCTGGCTTTGGACTCCCGATTCTCGTGTGGAAGGGACTTCCTGCCTGTTCTGATCGGAACCAACAGCAGTCGTGGCGCACACGAGCCAATCAGGGAAACACAACAACGACGCGGTCATTAAAAGCGCACAGCCGGAGTAAAGAGGCGCTCGAATGCACAACGATTGCCTCAAAACCGTGAACATTGCTGTTCCCATCCCGTGCAGAAAACTGAGAGAGAATTGAAGGCTCGCCAGCGCACCGAGGACCGCCATTTGGATGCGTATGTTTGCCAATCGAAATGCGTTGATACCCACCCTAAGACACTGACCGGGCGATTCCAGATTAGAGACCGTGAAAGGGCCAGTCGATACGGTGCAGCCTTGAATTGGAATGCAGGTGAACACCTGACGGGAACTCATCGGCCATCAAGCCACTGCTCATGCGTGCGGAAAGGTTACGTGCGCACTTGCTTGCCCGACATGCGATTTGGCGTTTGCGCCCCGCTGGCCTGGAAGTTCTTCAGCCGCAGGCTCTCAAGAGCCAGGTAGGCGATGAACTGTGTACCGTAAACGAGATAACGCCGCCACAGACGGCGGGGCTCCTGCAAAAGACGGAAGGACCATTCCAAACCGTGTTCGCGCATCCAGCGGGGAGCTTGTTTCCGTCTTCCCGAAAGCATGTCAAACGCCGCGCCGATGCCCACCATCACGGGAACGCGCAACCGGTCCTTGTGCTCGTGTATCCAGCGCACTTGCCTTGGCTCACCCAAGCCCACCCACAGCACATCCGGTGCCGCGCACGAAATCATCGCCAAAATTTCGTCGTCTTCTTCAGAGGTTAAAGACGAGAGGCGTCGCGAGTAGGTGCCGACGACTTGAGTTCCGGGGAATCGAATCTTGAGTATTTCCGCAAGACGTTCGGGCACATCCGGCTCTTGCTCTCCTCCGTAAAAAAAATGTCGATAGCCCTGCCCGGAAGTTTTTTCACAAAAAGCCAGCATCAAGTCCGGCCCGTAAACGCGCCTGGACAGACGGTGGCCCTGGCGGCGGCCCAGCCAGATCAGTGGCATACCGTCCGGCACAACCAGGTCCGTTGCATTCAGAATTTCCTTGAAGGAAGGATCATGTTGCGCTTCGGCGATGGAGCGACACGGGCCACGATCGTAAATCCACTGCTCCATGAGAGCTACTACGTCGGGGACTTGCACCGCGTTTATGCGCACACCCAACACTCCAAAGTGAGGCGCATCTTCTAACCGCTTCTTATTGCAAGTCTTCGTCGCCACGTCTATTTTGTTTTCGGGAGAGCTCCTAAGAGAAGGACACGCAGAAGGAAAACCGATGGCTGACCCCTTCGCGTTGATATTGTGGTTCTGTGATTTCAAGTGCCATGCCACCAGGCTATTTCCAAAAACAGGCAAGCCCACCGACATTACCCGCGCTTCAGGAAAAAGCTCTTGCATTTGTTTGGCCGACAGCAGATTAATTTCTTCGTATTGTTTGAGATAACCGGGAGAATAGGGCGCTAGTCTTCGTTGAATCCGAGTGGGCAAGAATTGGTAGAAAGGCAAAAACGTGTGTGGCTCGAGGGGAAAGAACTTGTTTGGTGTCGTTACAAAGTAGCCCTTGGCGGCGACGCGGCGAATCTCATCGGCAAATTGCTTCTGTTTCTTAAAGTTTCCAACGTGTTCGATCACCGCGTTGGAGAATACCCAGTCAAACGATTCTGACTCGAACGGCAGGTCACACCCATCCGCCTTAACCTTCTTGACGTGAATTCCCGTGGGCACTTGAAACTGCTGCGTGTCTAAGTTGACGGCGACAACCCGCGAAAAGCTCGAATACAAACCGAGGAACTCCCAATCAATTCCCGGCCCCCCGCCTACATCCAGTAGCCTGTCTTCCATGGAACTATCTCTCACTATACGCAGGAACAGCTCCACCTTTTGTCTGCGCAATTTCCGGTGGAGGGGCCTTGCCCAGTGCAGGAATCGATCTCTTAAACCGCTCACGACCTCCACACTCCGCTCCTTTGCGGCGCGAGTTGGACCCCGCATTACATTTGTCCAGAATCGCGCCGCGCAATGATCTTGAAGCTTTCTAAAAGTCGAAGGCGTTCGTTCAAGAACCGGATGGCAGAACTCCTTCCAGTTGCATATCTCAAGTGCTCAACGATTGCGAATCCCTTCCCTTGCAGTAGCCGAACGATCTGTTGGTCGTCTACGCCGGCCCGGACATGGTATTCCGCGATGTCGCCCGCGCTGACCACCCTCCGGCCGAGCGAGGGATCTCTGGTTGAAATCATCTTTCGCAAGCGGCGTCCGATGCCGGGCAAAACGTCCGCTGGATCAAAAATGAGCTTGGCAACTGCAATGTCCAGGGAGTCAAAAGCCCAAGTGCAGGAGGGCCACTTCGGGACGGTCGGATCACGATTCGAATAAAAGAGGCCTCCGGCGCGCACATGGGAGGCGGCCTGCTCTACGACAGACGTGTAGGAGTACAGGTGGTGAAGCACTGCGCTGAAGGCGACGAGGTCAAAGGTCTCACCGGTCGTTTCGAGATACCGCTCGATGGGGCTTCGGATGAGCGTCGGCGAATAGCCCCTC
>WNGE01001941.1_pt1 | contig 37950 bp, 37 predicted proteins | sample 5400651 | NCBI WGS metagenome assembly WNGE01 (sample SAMN13153370, study PRJNA577476) | soil metagenome | isolation source: 60 cm soil or saprolite under grassland replicate 2 | place: USA:California | collected 2016-06-15 | reverse complement strand
GTGAGCCGGATCTGGTCGGCCTGGTCGTAGATCGTGAAGTTCGTCCTGTAGCCGAGCCGCGGCGCCTCGCGGCGGAGGATCCGGCCGCAGGCGGCGTGGAAGGTGAGGATCCAGAGGCGCCGGGCGGTCGGGCCGAGCAAGTCTTCCAGCCGCTCTTTCATCTCATTCGCGGCCTTGTTGGTGAACGTGATCGCGAGGATCTCGTTCGGCTTGACTCCGCAGGCGGTGATCAGGTGGCCGACGCGATTCGTGAGCACGCGGGTCTTGCCTGAACCTGCGCCTGCGATCACGAGGAGTGGGCCTTCGGTCTCGAGCACGGCCTCGCGCTGCGCCGGATTCAGACCGGCGAGGTAGCTCTCGGGCGAGGTAACGGACATCGGCTCTAGGCTAGCGGCCGTGGGTTACGCGTTTTCATCGCTGGACGACCTCGGCGACGGCGTCGTCCGCAAGATTCGGCCGGCGCTCGGGATCACGGCCTTCGGCGCGAATGCTTGGGTGCTCGCGCCCGGCGTCGAGGCGCGGCCGCACTTCCACGAGCAGCAGGACGAGCTCTATTTCGTCTACCGCGGCCGGGCGCGCTTCCGGTTGCCGGGAGAGACGCGGGAGCTCGGGCCGGGCGGGCTCTGTCACGTCGAGGCAACGACGCCCCGGCAGATCGTCAGCGTCGGCGACGAGGATCTCGTGCTGGTCGTGGTCGGCGCCAAGGACGGCTACGTCGGCCGGGACGGGCAGCCGGCGGACCCGTCGCAGCTCGGCTGAGCCGTCCTTTCGGGGCGTGTCCTCGGGTCTGACCCCAAATCGGCCCGTGGACATGGCCGGGCCCTCGCCGGGTTTCTGCGTCTTTGCAGCGCCAATGGCGCTCTGGACGTGTCTTCGGGTCTGGCACCTGGACACGGCCCGCCGGGACGGTCACTCGTCTGAGCGGGACAGGCTTACAAGCACCGCGAGCACCAGCGCCGCGACGGCGGCGCTGAAGGCGATTCCAGCGCCGCGGAGGCTCCAGGCGTTCGCGGCGACGCCGACACCAATTACCGGCAGCGAGAGGCCGACGTACATGACGACGAAGAAGCTCGACGCGGTCTCGCCGCGGCGCTCGACCGGCGCGCGTTGGTTGATCGCAGCCAGCCCGGCGCCGATCACGAGGCCCTGGCCGAGGCCGACCACCGACGCTGAGGCGATCAACGCAGCGAGCGACTCGATCCAGAGCGCGAGGGCCAGTAGACCGACTCCGCCGACCAGGAGCGCACAGCCGGAGATGAGCGCCCGGCGGTCGGAGAGCCGCGAGACCAGCAGCTGGCCGACGATCGAGGCGCTGAAGAGGATGAAGACGATCGCCCCGGCAAGCGCGTGGCTCGTCCGGCCGAGGATGGCCCCCAGAAACACCGGCGCGACGGAGCTGAAGACTCCAGCGACGGCGAAGCTGCCGAAACCGGCCGTGGCACCACGGATGAAGACGCTGCGCACCTCGGGCGGCACACTCAGCCGCTGGAGGCGAAGCCGAAAGGCCTGCCGTTCGACCGTCTCCGGCGTCACCAGCAAACCCAGCACGGCCGGTACGAGCAAGACGAGGTCGACGATGAAGGGCAGGCGCAGCGGCGAGCGCGCGTAGTCGGCGAGCAGCCCCGCGAGCAGCGTGCCGAGCCCGAGGCCGCCGAGGTTCACGACCACTGCGACGAAGCTCGCCATCCGCCTACGGCCTCCCGGGGCGAGGTCGACGAGCATCGCGGTCGCAGTGCCCGTGAACACGCCGGCCGAAAACCCGGAGACGACCCGCCCCACGAAGATCGGCGCCAGTGACCCCGCGAAGACGAACAGGAACGCGCTGATCGCCGAGAACGCGAGCCCGGTCAACAACACCGGTTTTCGCCCGATCTCGTCAGACAGGTTCCCGAACACGAGCAGCCCCGCGATCACGCCGAAGGCGTAGACGGCGAAGATCACGGTCACCATCAGCTCGCCGAACGAATAGCGCTGCTCGAAAAGCGGGTAGAGCGGCGTCGGCAGCGTCGTGCCGATCATCGTGACCAGGAAGGCGTAGGCGACGAGGGCGAAGCCAGTGTTCCTGCTGACGGTCGCCCGCACGGCGGGTAGCAAACCGCACCGCGGAGCCGTCCGTCGCGCAAGCGAGGATTCAGGGCGTGACGAGCGAGACCGCCCGGCTAGAAGCGTTCAGCGACGGCGTCTTCGCGATCGCGATCACACTGCTGATCATCGAGGTCCATGTTCCGGCCCGCGAGCACGCGGAGACGCTCGGACATGAGCTGCTGCGGATCTGGCCGTCCTACGTCGGCTACCTGACCAGCTTCCTGACGATCGGCGTTATGTGGATCAACCACCACTACGTCTTCGAGCTGATCGCACGAGTCGACCGGACGATGCTGCTTCTGAACACGTTGTTGCTGATGCTGATCGCGTTCGTGCCCTTTCCAACCGCCGTGCTCGCCCAGTTCATCGAGACGGGCGGCGCGCGATCGGCGGCGGTGCTCTACGGCGCGACGCTGACGCTGACCGCGATCGCATATTTCGCCTGGTGGCGCTACGCCTCGGCGGGCCGGCGTCTCATCGGCGACGAGGTACCGGACGAGGTGATCGACGACATCACCCGCGCCTACACGCCCGGGACGCTGCTCTACGGCGGCGCCGCGCTGGTGGCCTTCCTGCAGCCGTGGGTGAGCGCAGCGCTCTACCTGGGAATCGCCGTGTTCTACGCGTTACCGCTCGCGCAGTGGCGCGCGCGGCTGGCGCGCAGCTAGGAGGGTTTGGCGAAATAAAGTCTGTGCCGCCGGAACACGCTGCTCGCCCACCAGCTCCGCTCTGTTTACGCGGTCGCGCCCAAATCTATGGATATGGGACACTCCCTGCGTCCTCTCCAGGGAACGAGCAACGCGCCCCGGCGACGAGCGTTATTCCGCCAAACCCTCCTAGCGCCGCAGGCCGAGGAAGCGGCCGAGGACGGCGAAACCCGCACAAATCGCGGCGAACTCGGCGACGGCGTTGCGCGGTCCTTCGTCGAGGCCGCCACCGCCGAACGCGACCACGGCCACGGCGGCTGCAAAGAGGAGGCAGAAGCGCCATGGCCGGCCACGCAACCGGAGCGGAATGCGGTCGAGAAGCGGCCCGAGATCGTCGAAGACATCGCCGGCGGGCCCTGCGGTACGTGCCCGCAGACGCGCGCTCCGGCCGAGGGCGGCCGCGGCTACGGCAACGGGCACGATCGCCGCGGCCGTCACCGCGAAGGCGAGCGTCGTCCACCAGTCCGGCAGGCCGCGGCTGTACTCGACTGCATAGACCGCGACACCGGCAAGGGTTGCCGCGCCTGCGCCCAGCGCGACGGCGGCACGCCGTTGGAGGAAGCTGATCGCCGCCGCCGGCGCGACCGGCGCTGCGCGCAAGCGCCAGGCGAGCGCAATCGCCAGGAGCCCGGCGGCCAATGAGATCTGCGGCGCGAGCGCGATCACGAGCGCGGCCGCCAAGCCAAGCGGCAGCGTCTTTGCCGAGGTGATGTCCGGCCCCGGGCGGCTGAGACCAAGCAGGAGCGCATAACCGATCCCCGCCGGCCCCAGCGCGAAGAACGAGAAGAGGGCAGTCCGGCGTGCGCCGTTCGTCGCCAGCTCGTCGGCGAAGCGAGCCGCGATCAGTCTCGGCTCGCCGAACCTGGCGGGGTCGTCGCTCTCCCCCAGGTGATCGGCCGTCTCCGCGAGGATCCGCCTGCGCCGCGACCCACGGATGCCGACTTCGCCGAGCTCGACCTCCAGCTCGCGGAGGTAGCGCTCGTTCATGCGACCACCGCCTCGACCGCTTTCGTGAACCCGCGCCAGTCGCGCCTCGCGCCCGCTAACGCACGCTGTCCTCGCGCCGTCAGGCGATAGACGCGTCGGCGGCGCACGGATCCGCTCGCCCACGAGCTCGCGAGCAGCCCGCTCTGCTCGAGCCGATGCAGCGCCGGATAGACAGTTCCCTCAGGCAGGTCGAAGGCTCCGGCGCTCCGCCGCTTCAGCTCCTCGATGATCCGATACCCGTGCGCGGGCTCGTCGGCGACGATCGCAAGCAGAAGGAAATCGAGGTGCCCTTTGAGCGTCTCGGCGCGCATCGCGCCCCGATGATACCTAGTCTGGCTAGGCCTTGCTAGGCCGGAGCGCCGCACGTGAGAGCTGCGGTACGCGGTTGCCGTAGAGCGCGAGCCCGACCAGCGCGGCGGTTGCCGTCGCCAGCGTGACCACGAACGGGGTCATCAGGCTCGCGGCAACGGCATGTGAGCCCGAGTAGCCGGCGATGGCGAGGGCGCCGAGCGCGGCTCCCTGGTAGACGCCGACGTTGCCGGGGAGAAGGGGAGCAGTGTTCGCGAGCCCGGTGATCAGCATGTAGAGCAGCGCGGCCCCGATACTCAGGTGGATCCCGACGGCGTGCAGGCAGAAGAGGATTCCGAACCAGCGGGCGAGCCAGGTGACCATCAGGATCGAGCCGGCGCGCAGGAGCACTCCCCGCGGCGCGGCCGCTCCGGCCAGGAACGAGGTGATGCTGATCGGCAGCCGACGACCGAGGAAGCGATGGAGCGCGGCCGCGAGCGCGAGCGCCGCAACCGAGCCGCCGATCCCGGCGATCATCGTCCAGCGGGCCCACGGCGGAACCGGCAGGAAGAGCGTCGCGCAGGCGCCGAGGACGGCGAAGGCGATCATCTCGAGCAGGTGCGCGCAGAGAAGCGAGCCTCCCGCGCGCGAGAAGCCAGGGTATTTCGTTCCAGAGGTGACCTTGAGGACGGCGACCTTGGAGGCCTCACCCAGGCGTCCGGGCAGAACCGTGTCGAGGAAGGAGCCGATCGAGCTCGAGGCGTAGATCGCGCGGAAGCCGACGGGATGGCGCACGGTCGACGACCAGGCCAGGGCGCGCAACGGCTGAACCGCTGCGCAAATCACGAAGCCCGCAGCAAGCAGCTTCCAGTCCGGGCTCGTGGCCGCGTGAAGTCCACCGTTGCCGGCAAGGCGCACCATCGCGTAGCCCGCGACGGCGGTAGCCAGCAAGAGGAAGCCGAAGAGATAGCGACGCCCCATCATCTGTTTGAGCAATCGACGTTCTAGACGCACTGCGAGACCCCTTGATGGGGGACTTAACCCAGACTTTTCCTTGCGACCCGACCGTGCCAGGTTTTTTCGGCCGGGGTTTGGCGGCCGCAGCGGCGAAGCCGCTACGGCCTTTTGCCGGCATCGCGAGCGATGCCTCAGCGGAGACTTTGCTCAAGAGCCTGGGTGAACCAGGCCGCAGCCGCCTCGAGCGCGTCAGGATCGTTCGACTTGAGGACGACTTCGACGTAGGGACCGTTGGCGCCGAAGCTTGGATATGAGCCTACACGGACTTGGGGATGGATTGTTAAAGCCTGGGTAAGAACCTCGACGATCTGGCTCTCGGTCGTGCGGTAGCTATGGCGCCAGGAGGCGATCCGGGGCCCTCCGGGGAGTTCCTCCTCGACGGTCTCGTACATCGCCTCCATCTCCGCCGGCAGACCCGGCAGGACGTAGACGTTCTCGAGCACAAACCCGGGCGCGCCGCCTAGCGGGTTCGCCAGCGGGCGGCTGCCTGCGGGGAGCATCGCCCACCGCGCCGCGTACTCGGGGTCGCGTCGGAAACGCTCGCGGAGGCCTGCGGCGACCTCTGGGTACTCGGTCTGCTCGACGCCGAAGGCTGCCGCGACGGCCTCGCGAGTAACGTCGTCGGGGGTGCCGCCGAGGCCGCCGGTAACGACGACCAGGTCGGTCCGGTTGGCCTGCTCGCGCAGCGTCGTCGCGATCTCGTCGATCTCGTCCGGCACGACCGCGATCAAGCGGACCTCGACGCCGGCGGTTTCGAGCCGCCGTGCGAGCCAGCTGCCGTTCGTGTTCTCGATGTCGCCCGAAAGCAGCTCGTTGCCGATCGTCAGGATCGCCGCGGACGCCATCGTCGGCCAGTATGGCTGGGTGCAGATTCGTCCGTTCGGCGCCGCAGACGCTGAGGCAGCGGCCGAGCTCGCCCGGCCGTTGCAGCCTGGCATCCTCGTCACGCCGGCCTACCTCGCGCATCGTGAGAGCTCGGAGCCCGAGCGCGCGCAGCGTCGCTCGTGGCTCGCGCTCGAGAACGGCGAGGTCCTGGGCTTCGCCACTTCCGCGGTCAAGTGGGACGAGCCCGGAGTCGTCGGCCGCTTCTGGATCGGCGTCCGGCCCGACCGGCGGCGCCGTGGGATCGGGACCGCCTTCTACGACCTCGCGGAACGGCATGCCCGGACGATTGGGGTGCAGCGCCTCACCGTCGAGGTCGACGACGATCCGGACGGGCGCCGGTTCGTCGAGGCGCGCGGCTTCGAACCCGTCTCGGCCGAGATCGTCTCGGCGCTCGATCCAAGCGTCGTCGAGCTCGGCGAGCTCGACTACCTTCTGGCCGCAACCTCGGCCGCCGGTTTCGACCTGAAGGCGCTGCAGGCCATGGCGGGCCGGCGAGACGACCTGGCGGCGTTCTACGAGGCTGCGGGGGCGTGGCCGCCGGGCGGCGGCGAGGCGAATCGAATCAGCGCAGACGATCTCTGGCGCTACGTCTTCGAGCGCCCGGAGCTTTCGTGGGACGGCAGTTTCGTTGTCCTGGACGAGCGGGGGCAGCTGGTTTCGCTGGCGAGCCTGGTCGTCGATCCGGAGCGCGGGCGGGCCGAGAACGACTGGACGGCGACGCTGCCGGAGCTGCGGGGCAGGAGGCTTGCCCTGCTCGTCAAGCTCGCTTCGATTCGCTGGGCCCGTGATGCCGGCATCCGCGAGATCGTCACCGCCAACGACGACGACAACGTGCCGATGCTGACGCTCAACCAGCGCCTCGGCTACCGGCGCCTCTACCCGCAGGTCGAGCTCGCGCGCGCCCTTTAACGGGAGAGCGGGAAGGCTCTCCGCGCCAGCGCCGGCAGAACCTGTGCCGTCACCCAGACCGGCGTCGTCGTGTAGCGCGCCGAGTAACGGAAGCTGCCGTCGGGCCGCTGGAGGCGCTTGAGGTAGGCCAAGGCTTCGCGCGGCGGAGGCTTCCCGGCGGAGACGAACGCTTGGACCGCCCAGGCTGTCGACTGTGCGTCCGAGGCACGCCCCTGCGTCAGCTCGAAGCCGCCGTCGCGGTTGCGGAAGCGCAGCAGGAAGCGGAGGCCGCGGTCGATCGGTCGGCCCTTGACGTTCGCGCTTCGGAGAGCCTGGACGACGGCTGCGGTGTCGTTCGAATCGGCGGCTCCGCGAGGCGACCAGCTCCAACCGCCGGCTCGAGTCTGGCGGGCGAGGAGCCAGCGGATCGTCGCAGCATGAACCGTCGATCCGTTGCCGCGGAACGCGAGCACGCTCCAGGCCGTTCCGTTGACGAGCCCGCCAAACGACCCGTTCGATCGTTCCATTGCGCGAAGGCGCGCGAGCGGCCGGTCGACATTCTGTCCGAGCGCCCTCTCTGCGAGGACCACCAGCGCGAGATCGGTCGCGCTCGTCAGCTGGGCCTCGTGCGAGACGAGATACCTGACCGTCAGGGCCTTGGCTTGCGGCGCCGCACCCGCGGCAGTCAGGCCCAGGGTCGCCCACGCGGTCAATTGCGGATACCCCGGCTGACCGCGCTCGGCAAAGCTGCCGTCCGCGAGCTGTCTCGTCTGGAGAAAATCCGCCCCGCGGGTCAGGGACGTCGCGGCCAGGAGCGCGGCCGCGAGGACGACGAGCTTCAGGCCCACGAGATCTCCGTCCGCAGGCGGCGGCCGTAGCGCTCGAGCAGCCGTCTGAGCTCCGGGCCGGCGACCAAGGCGATGACGACGTTGCCGATCGCGTGCGCCGCGTCGAACCAGAAGCCGCGGCCGAGCTGGATGGTCAGCGCCGCCCAGGTGTGCGGGTAGAAGCTGTACCACTCCCAGACGTCCATCAGGCCGCTGAAGGCGAAGCCGAGCACGAAGCAGAGGAGCGCGAAGGGAACGCGCCGACGGACAAGCGGCGCGGCGAGAGCTCCGACGACGCCGCAGCCTCCCCAGGCGAGCATCTGCCACGGCGTCCAAGGGCCTTGCCCAAGGAAGAAGTTCGACACGAGCGCCGCGAGCGCCCCGACGCCGAAGCCCGCGCGGGCGCCGAGTGCGGCACCTGCCGCGACCGCGATCACGGTCACAGGCTGAACGCCGGGAATCGCGGCGAAGAGGACGCGTCCGCCGGCTGCAGCCGCGGCAAGCGTGGCGACAAGGGCGAGCGTCTTGCTCGCGCCGAGCGCGGGATCCAGCCAGGCGGCGCCCGCGACGAGCAGCGCTGCGGCGACCAGGAGCAAGGAGAGTGCACCCTGCTGCGGCGAGGTGGCGGCCCAGGCGGCCGCCGCAAAGGCGACGACCGCGGCGACAGAAATCACGGCCCTAGGCATGGGCGAGCTCCCGGTCGGACTCAAGCGAGACGATCCGGTCGGCCACGGCCGTTGCGAACGCGCGATCGTGGGTGACCACGAGGGTCCCACGCTGCATGTTCGCCCTCAGCAGCGCAGCGAGCTCGTGCTTGCGCTCGGGATCGACGCCGCGTGTGGGCTCGTCCAGGACGAGCAGGTCGGGCTCGGGCGCGAGCACGGCCGCCAGCGCGAGCCGCTCGCGCTCGCCGCTCGAGAGGTCGCGCGGGTGCCGGTCCTCGTAGCCCGAGAGGCCGACGGCGGCGAGCGCCCGGCTCGCGGCCGCCAGGTCGCCGTCAACGCCGACCGCGACTTCCTCGCTCGCGCGCTCGCGAAAGACGTAGCGGCCCGGGTCTTGCGAGAGGTAGGTCGCCCGGCCGCGGCGCTCGACGCGGCCGCCGAGCGGCTCGAGCAGCCCGGCCGCGAGCTTCGCGAGCGTCGTCTTGCCGGATCCGTTCGGACCGACGAGCGCAACGACCTCGCCGCGCCGCAGTTCCAGGCTCGCACGGTCGAGGACGAGCAGGTGATCTTCGTAGGCGTAGGAAACCCCGTCCAGGCGAGACGTGACTTCACCGAACTGATGGTGGTGTACACCTACATCACCACCCGCCGAAACGAACAGCGGGTGGTGCTCTTCGAGCCATGCCTGGGCCTGGGCGACTGGGCTGTCGAACGCCAGGCGTCCCCCATCGAGGAAGAGAACCCGGTCGCAGACCTCGAGCGGCAGAGCCGGCCGCTGCTCGGAGAGCAGCACCGCCGTACCGCGTTCGCGGGCGAGCCGCAAAGCCAGCTCGACCAGCCCCTCGGCGGCCTCTGGGTCGAGCTGCGAAGTCGGCTCGTCGAGAAGCAGGAGCTTCGGCTCGAGTGCCAGCGTCGCAGCGAGGCAGACGCGTTGCAGCTCGCCGCCCGACAGCTCGGTCACGAGCCGCCCCGCCAGGTGCTCGGCGCCGACCGACGCGAGGGCATCGAGCGCACGCGCCTCGATCTCCTGCGCCGGCGTGCCGACGTTCTCCAGGCCGAACGCGACCTCGTTGAGGACGCGGGTGAAGACGACCTGGTCCTCGGGATCCTGGAAGAGGGTCGCAACGGTGCCGGCCAGCCGCGCCGGGCCGTGCCGCCGGGTGTCGAGACCGGCGACCTCGACCCGGCCGGAGAACCCGCCGCCGTGGAAGTGGGGGACGAGCCCCGCGAAGGCGCGAAGCAGCGTCGTCTTGCCGGAGCCGGACGGGCCGAGTACCAACGTGACCTGTCCCGGGGTCAGGCCCGTGGACACGTCCCGAAGAGCCGGGGTCGACGAGCCCGGATACGCGAACGAGAGGTTCTCCGCGCGCGCTAGAGCCACAGCGCCCCCACGACGACGGCCAGCACAGCTCCGACCAGCGCCAGAGGCTCGCGCACCCCCCACTCCGGCTGCGGAAGCCGGGTTGCGCCGGAGCGGCCGAAGCCGCGCGCCTCCATCGCCTCGGCGAGGTTCAGGCTCCGCTCCAGGGAGCCGGCGAGCAGCGGCGAGACGAGTCGCGCCCGGCCGCGAAGTCCTTCGGGCTCGACGCCGCGGCCACGCAGGGCCTCGACCAGCCCGGCCGCGTCCCGCTCCAGTGCGGGCATCAGTCTCGTCGCCAGCGCGACGGCGAGCACCGAGCGCCGGGCGAACCCCGCCGCCTGCACCAGGCGGTCATGGTCGAGCCAGAGGGCATAGGCAGAGAAGGCGAGCGAGACCGCCGCGAGACGGCACGCGTTGAAGAGCGCCCCCGAGAGCTCGGTCGACGTGACGTCGAGCGTCCCGACGACCGGGATCGTCGGCCCGCTCCAGAACACCGTCCCGGGCAGGCGCTCGACGAACGGCGTCAGCACGAACAACGCAACGGCCGAGCCCACCGCACCGATCAGATACGGCCATCGGCGCGAAACCGGTGCGCGCAGGCAGACGACGAGCAGCACCGCCGCAAGCACCGCGACCGAGACTGTGTGCCGGGCCAGCAGCGCGGCCGCGGCCAGGCCGAACAGGAGCGCCGCGGCCGGAGCCGGCCTCATCGCAGCCCCGAGTAGCGGAAGCGGACGAGCTTCGGATCGGCGAGCAGCCGCCGCGCCGCGGTCGGGCCGATCACGAAGCGCACCGGCTTGCCGGCCCCCGAGCTCGTCGCCGACAGCGGTACGTCGGCCTTCGTCAGAAAGAGCACGTTCGCGTCGCCGATCTCGTCCGCAGTGACCGCCTTGGCGTGAATCAGCTTCCCGAGCGCGCGGGCCTGTGGCTCGAGCGCCTGCGAGTCGTAGACGATCGCGGCGTCCCGAGTCTTGCCCGCGTAGCCGTGCAGGAACGGCTCGGGAAACGCGCCGACGACGACCGGCACGTGGATCGCATGCTTCCACGAGCGGTAGTCCCACCACTCGATGTCACCGGGATGGAGCGTGTAGTCGGCGGCGCCGCTGTCAGCCTCGTAGCCGTTGACGAAGTAGAACCAGTCCCGCTGGCCAGACCGGTCTCCGGAGAAGCCGTCGATCGACTGGACGAAGCGGCCGCCGTAGCTCGTCTTCACCTTCACTGTTTGCTGGAGTGCCTGCATCGCGGTCTGTCCCGCCTTGACCCTGTCGACGGCGAGGACGTGCTGCCCGCGGTCGCGCGTGATCCAGAGCGTCGCGCTCCCCTTGGTTTGGGTCGAGCCGCAGCCCGTGAGGGCGACGACGACGAACCCGGCGGCCGCCAGGCGTCTCACCGGCCGCTGTACGTCCGCGAGCGGATCGCGCCGGCCTTTGCGGCTCGAACCGTGTAGCGGCCGAGGCGTGTGCAGACGACGCCGGTCGCCGAGCTGATTCGCCTGCTGTTCAGGGTGTAGACGACCCCGCGCACTCGCGAGGCGCGACCCGCGTCGTTCCGCCCCGTCGCGAAGAAGCAACGCTTGCCTTTGACGATCGAGGTCTCGACCTCCAGCGTCAGCGGCCCGGCCGCGCCCGAGAACGTCGCCCAGTACCAGAGCACTGTGTCGCCGTCCTTGACCGTCACTTTGTCGGCTCCGACCGGCGGCACGATCCCGTTGACCTTGAAGATCCAACCGCTTGTTCCGCCGGCGGGGTAGCGGCCGATCTGGTCGACGTACGGGCCGAATGCGCTCGCCGTCACGTGGTAGTAGAACTCGCCCGCGAGACTGGCCGACTCGAGCGCGTCGAGGGCGTTGGCCTTCACGTTCAGCGTCGGCTCGGTCGAGCCGAAGATCGTCTGCGTCTTGCCTTCGACGCGGACGTGCACGCGGGCGGCGAGAGCCGCCGGGACGAGCACGAGCAAGGCAGCAACCACTGCCAACAGGCTGAAAGAGCGTCGGTACACGAATCCTCCTTCCGCGAGGGGTTCGGTTCTGGCGAACGGCAGGTCTTCTGACTCGGGGCTCCCTCTGCCGCCGCCTTCCCGGCTCTCGCCAGTGGCTCTTGGCGGGAGAGCGTCTCCCCTCACAGCGGCGGGACCGTCCCGGATTTGCACCGGATTCCCTTACCGCTCGCCTTTCGGGCGAGACTACCATCCCTCCGTATTGGCCTCACGTCTCTCCGCCTGGCTGCCTGTTCTCGCCTGGGCAGCGGTGATCTTCGCGCTCTCGTCGATCCCGCACCTCGGCACCGGCCTCGGCACCTGGGACACGATTCTCCGCAAGGGCGCGCACGTGACCGAATACGCAATCTTCGGCCTGCTGCTCGCGAGGGCGATCGGCCGCGAGCTGCCGGCCTTCCTGCTCGGCGTCGGCTACGCGATCACGGACGAGATCCACCAGCATTTCGTTACCGGCCGGCATTCCTCGCCGATCGACGTCGCAATCGACTCCACCGGCGTCCTGATCGGGGTTCTCGTCTCTCGAAGACCGCCAGCTCGACGCCGTGCTCGAGCGCCTCGACAAGCTCGTCGACGAGATCCACGTGCTCAACCGGCGGCTCGACCACGCCGAGGGCTTCGCCCGGCTCGCACATGAGCTACGGAGCCTGAACGAGTCGTTGCAGGCGATCGCGTATGCGGCACTGGGCCAGCAGGGCCCGCAGGTCAGGCGCCGCCGCGCCGGCTAGTTGCTGAGCTTGTAGAGCCGGCCCTCGAGGGAGACCGCGTACAGATCGCCGTTCGCCGCCTGGCCGAACGAGGAGAGGGATGACACCCGGCTCGACTCGCTCCGGTTGTCGACCGCCTTGCCTCTCGAGATCCGGAGGCTCCAGATCAGGCCCGTGCAGTAGTCGCCGTAGAAGTAGCGCCCACGCGCCGAGGGCACTGCGCTACCGCGATAGACGTAACCGCCGGTCACCGAGCAGTTGCCACCCGCGTGGCTGTAGACCTGGACGGGCTTGACGAGCGTGCCCGCCTGCTTCAGCCGTGAGGGCTTGTACGGAGCGAGCCCCTCGTAGGCGGACCAGCCGTAGTTCGCGAGGCCGGTGGCGGCGCGCGGCCGGTAGTCGATCTCCTCCCACGCGTTCTGGCCGACGTCGCCGATGTAGAGGTCGCCGTTGGCCCGGTCGAACGAGAACCGCCACGGATTCCGCAGGCCATACGCGTAGACCTGCCAGCGACCGCCGTTCAGCCGCAGCAGCTTTCCGAGCCTGCGCGAGAGATTCTGGGAGTTGTCCGGCGGGTCGCCCCCGGAGCCGCCGTCGCCGGTGCCCGTGTACAGCCGCCCGTCGGGCCCGAACTCGAGCTGGCCGCCGTCGTGGTTGTCGTTCGAGCGGTGGTTGATAACGAGCAGCTGCTTACGCGATGACGCAACCGCCCGGCCGCTGCGCGAGCGGAAGGAGTCGACCTCGATGTCGCCGGTCTCGTTCGTGTAGTAGACGTAGAAGAGGTGGTTCCTCGCGTACCCGGGGTGGAACGCGACCGAGAGCAGTCCCTGTTCCGAGTAGCCGCTTTCGACCCGGCTGTGGATGTCGAGAAAGGTGCGCCGCTTGCCGCCGGCGAGGGTGACAATGCGCCCGGGGCGCTCGACGACGTAGAGGCGGCCCGGCTCGCTCTTCGGCTGCGCCAGGTAGACCGGCTGGTCGAAGCCGGAGGCAACCTGCCGGAAGCGGTATTCGGCACGCTGCGGACTGCCGGAGGCCGACGACACCAGCGTCGCGAAGACTCCGAGAAGGACGGCTGCTCCGGCGGCGCGCACTAAGCGTTGTGACGTCAGCGGTGCCTCGCGGGTTAGGGCAGCCGAAAGATGTCGAGCACCCCGCTCGTCCGGTGGTCGTTCGCGTTTCCTTCCGGAACAGCGACACGGCCGTCTGTCACGATCGGACTGCTCCAGTGTGCCGAGCCGCCGGTGTTGAACGAGGCGAGCAGCTTCCCCGTCGAGGGCGCGTAGACGTTCAGCGACCCGTTGTAGACGTAGAGCAGGCCGCCGGCGACAACCGGGCTCGTGCCGCCCTGGCTGCGGTGCCAGGAAAGGTGCAGCCGGCCGCCGCTGAGGATGTAGCAGTCGAGACCTGAATCGGTCGCGACGAACAAGCGCTTGCCCAAGACCGCCGGCGCCGTGAAGACCTCCGCCCCGCCTGGCGCGGTGACCGTCTGCAACTCACCGCCGGTTGCGCCGAGCCGGCCGCCGAGGTGGGAGAGATTGACCAGCCGCAGCTTGCCGTCCTTTCCTCCCTGAACGGCGTACCCGCCGATCAGCGCCGGCGCAGTGCTGCCGAGATCGACGTCGCCGCTCTCCAGGCTCGCCTGGTTACGCGGGGTCCAGTTGTGGAGCAAGCCGCTCGCGTTACTCGTCAGCATCAAGGCGCTGTCGCCCCAGTTGCGCTTACCGTCGAAAGCTCCGTTGCCGGTCGCCACGAGCAGGTGTCCCGATCCGGGCACCACGACGACGCCCGACCTGGCCCAGATCGCCGAGTCGCTGTGTGCGCAGCTCGAAGGGTTGAGCAGCCGATGGACGTTCGAGCAGAGCGAGTTCCAGACGTGAACGATGTGGCCGGTCGAAGCGTTGATCGCAACGACGTGGCCCTGATAGGGAGGTTGGTCGCCGAGGTAGCCGCCGGTCCCGATCAGGACAAGGCCGCGCGCGTAGTTGAGCGAGGTGCCGAGCTTCTCCCGCTGCGGCAGCAGCGTCACGCGGACGGGCCAGCTGCGGGCCTCCGCTCCGCTCGCGATTGAGAGCTTGTGGACCCGTCCGTCCGGCGACGCCGCGTAGATGAACTTCCGGTTCGGATCGGCGACCGGGGTCGAGTTCGTGATCCGGTACGTGCCTGCGAGCGAGGAGTAACTGCTCGGCGTGAAGCGCCAGAGGATCGAACCGCTCGCGGCGTCGATCGCGATCGTGCGCCCGTATGACGTCGTCACGAAGAAGGCGTCGTGACTGGCTCCGTGAATCTTGACGCCGCGGAGGTAGATGGGCGAGGCGTCGACAGTTCCGTCGAGCGTTACGCGCTGCCGGCGCAGCTTTCCCACGTTCGCGGATGTGATCCCCGTCTTGGCCGGCCCCGCGTTGTGTCGGGCTGCGTCGTAGCCGAAGCGTGTCCAGTCGCCGCCGACTCTGGCGCTGCTACTGCCGACCGAGGCGGATCCGCAGGCCGCGAGCACGAGGGAGAGACCGGCCGCGACAGCGAGAAGGCGGCGCCACATTTTGGGGCGCGCGCCTACGTCGGCGAGAGCGAGAACGCCACCTCGTCGAGGTAGCACCAGCTCCAGTCCTCGCCCGGCTCTGCGGAGCGAATGATCGGATGGCCCCTTTCCCGCCCATGCGCGGTTGCGTGCTTGTTCGGCGATGAATCGCAGCAGCCGATCTTCCCGCACGTCATGCACATCCGCAGATGCACCCAGCCGCTTCCGATCTTCAGGCACTCCTCACAGCCGTCGATCTTCTCCGGTAGCGCCGTCACCTCGATCTGGTCGAGGTGGCTGCAGATCGGCCCGTCTGTCGCCATGCCGCCTCCTCTCGCTTTCGCGTGACCTTAGCTTCCGGCGAAAGGCTCGGGGAAGAGCAGAGCAACCGCGAAATCGTCCGCGCGGTCCGTCCACCACGACTCGACACGGAGCCCGGCCCGGGTGGCCTCGAGCTCGAAGCGCCGGCGGCGGAACTTCGAGCTGATCTCGACCCGGAGCGGCTCAGCCCGCTCGAACGTCAGCTCGATCCCAAGACGCCTGATCGAGACCGCGTGCGCCTGCCGCGCCCGGAAACCGATGTCCATCCACTCGTGCTCCCGATCCCAGCGCGCCTCGTAGAGGAAGCGCCGCTGGTCGAACGTGGCGTCGAGCTCACGATTGACGGCGGTGAGAGCGTTGCGGACGAACGCCTCGGTCACGCCTTTAGGGTCGTTGTAGGCCGCCTCCAAGCGGGCGACGTCCTTGACCAGGTCGACGCCGAGCAGGAGGGTGTCGCCTGGCGCGAGCGCGTCGGCCACGGCGGTGAGCAAGCTCGCACGCTGCACGGAGTAGAGGTTCCCGATCGTGCTTCCGAGGAAGGCGATCAGGCGCCGGCCTCCCTCGGGTAACAACTCCAGATCGCGCTCGAAGTCACCGACGATCGGCTCGACGGAGATCCCCGGGTAGGCGGCCGCGATCTGCTCTGCGCTCTCTCGCAAAGTCTGCTCGCTCACGTCGAGCGGGACGAAGCGTTCGAGCGTGCCGGCGCTCTCGAGCGCGTCCAGGAGGAGGCGGATGTTCTTCGCGTTCCCTGCGCCGAGCTCGACGAGCGTGCTTGCCTGCGTGCGGCTTGCGATCCCGGCCGCCCGAGCGCTCAGGATCTCGCCTTCGCGCCGCGGGAGGTAGTAGTCCGGGAGCCCGGTTATCTCCTCGTATAGACGTGAGCCACGCTCGTCGTAGAGCCACACCGCGGGCAGCTCCTTCACCTCAGCCTGCAAGCTCCGGAGCGTCGCCTCGTACAGGGCCGGGCGACTCTGCTCGGTCAACGTTCTAGACATCGCGCGCGCAGCGGAGGCCGGAGAAGATCTGCCGCCGCTGCGGCAGATCCCAGTTGCGGAACGTAGGTCGGGCGACGAGCGGGTCGGTGAACCAAGAGCCGCCGCGCAGAACCCTGTTGTCGCTGCCGAAGAAGGCCTCCGAGTATTCCGCGTACGGAAAGGCCGAGAAGCCCGGATAGCCGTCGAAGAACGACGACGTCCACTGCCAGACGGCGCCGGTCAGGTGCTCGAGCTCGCTGGCGACCGTCTTCGCGGCCTTCTCCCACTCGGGCTCGGTCGGCAGGCGCTTGCCCGCCCAACGCGCGTACGCCTCGGCCTCGTCAAAGGAGACGTGCTGGACAGGGGCGTGCGGACGAGCGACAGGATCCCAGCCAGGCGGCGCAGCCGCACCGTCCGCAACGAACTCTGCGTACTCCCCGTTGGTCACGAGCGCGCGGTCAATCCGGAACGCTGGTAGATCGACGACGTGCGCGGGCCGCTCGTTGTCGTAGGCCCACGGCTCCGTGGAGCCGAACGTGAACGGTCCGGCGGGAACGGTCACCTCACCTCTCGCTCCGACCTCGGGAGGCCCCAGCTCCGGCAGGCCCGCGAGCGCCAGCGTCTGCGCCATCGTCTCGGCGTGCTGGAGCTCGTGCTGGACGACCATCCCGACGACGAAGCCCCGTTCGAGCAACGGATCCCCACCGTTGAACGACAGGTCAGGAAGCAGCCCGAGGACGGCCTCGCGCACCTCCCGTACATAGGCGCGCGCGGCCTCCGGGGACAGGAGCGGCAGGCGGCCGCGCTCGTCGCGTGGATGAGCGAAGGAGTCGTAGAGGTCGTCGAACTTCGGCGACACTGCGGCCCGTCCGCCGACGCGCCGCAGAAGCCACAGCTCCTCGAAGTGGCCGATGTGGGCGAGATCCCAGACGAGCGGTGACTGAAGCGGCGAGACCTGCCGCGTCAGCTGCTCGTCCGAGAGCGGCTCGAGCAGAGCTTCGGTTCGCCCGCGCGCGTGCTCGAGAGCAACGACAAGCTCAGACCGTGACACCGAGCTCGGCGAGGCGGGTAAAGACGAGCGCGGAGACCATCGCGCCTTCTCCCACGGCGGCGGCCACGCGCTTCGTCGAGCCGTGGCGGACGTCACCGGCGGCGAAGAGCCCGACGCGGCTCGTCTCGAGCGGGAGCGGATGGCGGTCGAGCGTCCAGCAATCGGGAGGGATGCCGGCTGTGACGAGATCCTGTCCGGTCAGGATGTAGCCGGCCGAATCGGTGAGGACGTGCTCGCGCGGACACCAGTCGGTGTGCGGACGACCGCCGATGCAGAGGAAGACGCCGTCTACGGCGCGCGTCTCGGCCTTGCCGGCCGCATCCGTGAAGGTCACCGCCGCCACCTCGTCGCCTTGCGCGTGCAACTCGGTCAGCTGCGTCTCGAGATGGACGTCGATCAAGGGGTTCTGCTTGATCCGCTGGATCAGGTAGGCCGACATCGTCTTCTCGAGCCGGTCGCCGCGCACGAGCATGGTTACCCGAGCCATCTTGTTCGCGAAGTTGAGCACGGCCTGGCCGGCCGAGTTGCCGGCGCCCACCACTACGACGCTCTGCCCGGCGCATTGGGCTGCCTCGCTGCGGCCCGCACCGTAGTAGACGCCGTGGCCGAGGAGCTCGTCGATCCCGTCCAGCTCGAGCCGCCTCCAATCCATGCCCGTCGCCGCCAGCACGACCGACGCGGTCACTTCGGAACCGTCGTCCAGGATCAGCTCGACCGGCTCTTCGGGTGCTTTGAGCCTGCTGCCCTTGATCCCGCGCATCAGCTGGAGCTCGGCGCCGAACCCTTCCGCCTGCCGACCGGCCAGCCGCGCCAGCTCGGCGCCGCCGATCCCCTCCGGAAAGCCGAAAAAGTTCTCGATCCTCGTCGCGTACGAGGCCTGGCCCCCGGGTACATCCCGGTCGCAGACGAGCGTCGACAGGCCGTCCGAGGCCGCGTAAACGGCAGCAGCCAGGCCCGCCGGCCCGGCGCCGATGACGACGAAGTCGTAATGCGCCTGCTTCGGCGGATGCCGACCTTCCCAGGCCACCATGATTTTCTCGATGGTCGCACCGGTCAGCGTTCCCTCGACGTCGACGAGCACCGGCAGGGTCGGATCGACCAGACCGAGACTCTGGAGCAGGGCCTCGGCCTCGGCCGATCCCGCCTCGTGCCATTCGTACGGCTGTGCCGTCCGAGTGAGGAAATCGCGAACGCGGTAGTGCTCGGCGTCCATCCGCCGACCCACGACCTTTACTTTTGGACGTACAGGGCTCACGTCGCTCGATAGTAGTGACCCGCTACAGGGTCACGGAACTTGCCGCTAGTTCTTAAGCAAAACCCGGCGGAGCTCGTCCTCCTTGCCGGGCTGGAGGATCGCGAGCACCTGGTCGCCCGGCTGTAGCTCAGTCGAGCCGATCGCGATCTCCGACCTGCCGTTCCGCGTGATCGAGATCAGCCGCGAGCCTTCGGGCAGCTTCAGCTTCTCGACGCGCTTGCCGGCCGCGGGAGCATTCTTGTCGATCTGAACCTCGACGATCTCGAGGTTCTCCTTGCGGAGCTCGAGCAGGTGGATCAGGTCGTGCTCGGGAACCTCGTGCTCGATCAGGGCCATGATGCTCGCAGTCGCCGAAACCGTGGCGGAGATCCCGAGCAGGTCGAAGTGCGCCTGGTTACGGGGATCGTTCACCCGCGCGACGACCTTGCCGACGCCGTATTTCTCGCGCGCGAGCTGGCAGATGATCAGGTTGTCCTCGTCGTCGCCGGTGACCGCGACGACCACGTCGGGCGGCCGCGCGATCCCAGCGCGGTCGAGCACGTGGATCTCTGTCGCATCGCCCAACTGCACCTGGTGCTCGAACTCGTGCTCGAGCCGTTCGTAACGGTCTCGCCGCTGCTCGATCAGCGTCACCTCGTGGCCGTGGCCGTCGCGCAGCAAGTTCCGGGCGAGGTTCGCGCCGATCTTGCCGCCGCCTGCAATGAGGACGTACACGCGTCTACGTCGTGGGGATCGGCTCGCGCGGTGGGATCTCGCAGGCGCGCGCGGCTTCCATCAACTCGCTGATTGCCGCTTTCGTCGGGCAGACCGTACGCAAACCGAGTGTCTGGTAGAAGTCGGCCCGCGCAGGGTCGAGGATGCGGACGACGACGCACTGGTTGTCGAAGCGCTTCATCGCCACCTGTGCGACCACGAGGTTCGTGTTGTCGCCGTTCGTGGCGACGACGACGGCGTCGGCGTCCTCGATGCCCGCCTCGCGCAAGACGTCGACGTCCATCCCGTGGCCGAGCACGAAGCCGCCGCGCCAGTTCTCGCCGAGACGCGTGAGCGCCTCTTCTTTCTCGTCAACGGCAGTCACCTGCCAGCCCTCCTCGGCGAGCTGAAGCGCCACATTCGACCCCACACGGCCACAGCCGATCACCAGTGCCCTCACGGGCTCACCATAGCTCACGTTGTGGCATATGCAGGCTCTTCTTCGTCCGCCTCAAGAACTCCCTGCGGGAAGGCGACCACGAGCACCTCGCAGGGCGCCTTCTTCAGCACGTACTCGACCGTCGGTGAGAAGAAACGCGACTGGCGCCGCCACTTCGGCGACGAGCCGACAACGATCAAGTCAACACCGAGCTCCTTCGCTTGGTCGACGATAGCCGCGCCGATCGAGCGAGCGCGAACCGTCTTCCCTTTGACCTCGACGCCGTGATCGGAGCCCAAAAGCTGAGCCTCGGCCAGTGCTTCCGCGGCTCGCTCTTCCTCGTCGGCGAGCTCCTGGTCCAGAGGCCGGTCCATCGGTACCCGGACGACGTGCAGCGCCCAGACCGAGGCTCCCGACTCCTGCGCGAGCTTGACCGCGGTCGCGACCATCTCCTCGCCGATCGGGCCCAGCTTCAGGGGGACAAGGATGCTCGAGTACTGCGCCTCGGTGAGGTCGAGGTGCTCGTCCGCCGAGACGACGCGTTGGGTCAGGCGCTCGCCGCGAGAGTGCCGGAGGACGACGTAGATCACCAGGCCGGCCGCGAGCCAGGCCGGGCCGCCGTAGCGGGCACCTGCGTGGGTCGCGAGCGCGAGGATCCAGACGACGGTGGTCAGGAACGCGCCGACGACCGACGGCACCGGGACCCGGCCGACGTTGAGCGGCACACGGTACGGCCGCCGCTTCTCCGGATGGCTGAAGCGCAGCTTGATCACCGCCAGCTGCGCCGCCGTGAAGGCGAGCAGGACGCCGAAGCTGTAGAGGCTGGCGAGGAAGAAGACCGGGTGGTTGAACACCACCGACGTCGTCACGAGCAACGCGATCGAGATCAAGGCCGCGGCGATGATCGACTGCGGGGCGATGACCGAGCGGCGGCTGAGCCGCCCGAAGACGCGGGGCAGCTGACCGTGCTCGCCGAGCGAGTAGGCAAGGCGGCCGAAACCCGCTATCGACGTCGCCGCCGCCGTCATCAGGATCAGCGCTCCCGTTGCGCCGACGAAGACCTGCAGCGGCGCGCCGAGCACATCCGGAAGGTGGTCGCGGAGGCTGGCGACGATGCCCATCAGCGGCGCCCTTGCCCAGGTGCTGCCGAGTTGCGTCCCGTGCTCGGCCGGGAACGCCGACAGCCCGACGACGGCGATCGCGGCATAAAGGACAACGACGAGCCCGATCGCCCCGAACAGGCTCCGAGGCAGGTCCCGGCCGGGGCGCCGGACCTCCTCGGAGAGGTTCGCGACGGTCTCGAGACCTGTGTATGCAAGCATCGCCAGCGGCAGCGCGAACGCAATCGAGTGCCAGGTCGGATTGCTGCCGAGCGACGTCCCCTGGCTGAGTGCGTGGGGCGAGAAGAGCAGGGCTAGCCCGAGGATGACGAGCAGCAACTGGGTCGCCAGGTCGATGAGCGCTATGACCACGGCGAAGCGGAAGAGGCGACGGTTTCGGAGCAGGCGAACGGCGGCGATGGCCGCGATCACGCCGCAGCCGGCGACCATGTCCCACGGCTTGTTCACGTTGGTGAAGAGCGCCGCGGCGGCGTAGTGGGGAACGTAGAGGGCTGAGAGGGCGATCACGATCAGGTAGTCGAGGAAGAGGGCCCAGCCGGTGACGAAGCCCCAGAAGTCGTTGAAGGCGATCCGGACGAACGTCGCGGCGCCGCCGGTCTCGCGGATCGCGGCCGTTCCTTCCGCGTACGAGAGCGAGACGACCAGGAAGAGCGCGCCCGTGAGCAGCAGAACGCCCGGCGTGAAGCCGAGCGCGTGGAAAGCGATGATCCCGAGCGCGAAGTAGATCGAGGAGGCAATCTCGCCGTACGCGATCGAGAACAACGCCGGCGCGTCGAGAACTCGCTGTAACCGAGGGAGTTTGCGCGCCATTAGCGCAGCTTAGGGACTGTCCCCGCACGGAGACTGTCCCTGAAACGGCGGCGGCCCTAGAACCGCTTCAGGGACAGACCCCCTTCGGGGGACTGTCCCTACTGACTGCCCCTTGGCGTTCGCGACCGCAGCAGGTACAAGCGTCCGACGCCCAGGGCGCCAAACAACACTCCCAACACGTAGCCGACCAAGCCGCCGCCCCGCACCGCGGTGACGACGACCAGCGCGATCCCGATCCCCAGAAACGCAACCCCGAACAGCGCCGTCGCGCCCCGATAGAAGTTCATGCGGCGACGGCCTTCTTCCCAGCCACAACCATCACGCGGGAAGGCGCGTTCTTGAGGATGAAGTCGACGGTCTCGCTGAAGATCGCCCGCTGCGGCCGATCCGCGCGCGGCGCGCCGATGACGATGATCTCCGTCTGGCGCCGCTCTGCCTCGCGGACGATCGCGCGTCCCGGGCTGCGGGCACGCAGCAGCCGTCCGACCACGTCGACGCCGTAGAGCTCGCCGATCGCGACCGCCGAGTCGAGGGCCTCGTTCGCCGCGGCTTCGGCTTCGGGCAGATCTGCGTCGAGAGGCAGCTCGAGCGGCACCACGACCACACTGACCGCCGCGATCGAGGAGCGGCGCTCGGCAGCGAGCCGGCAGGCGAAGTCAATCGCTTCCTCCGACTCGCGCCCCGGCTTCACCGGTACCAGGATGCTCCGGTACTCCAGCGCGATTGCCGGGCCGATCAAGATGGGCGCGCGCACCGTTTCGCGCAGCCCCGCATGGACCACGTAGCGCCGGTAGCTCGTGTACAGGATCAGCCCCAGGATCAGCCAGCCGAGGCCGACCCAGCGCGCGTCCGCCTTCTGGACGACGACCACCAGCCAGGCGGCCGCCGTCCCGAGCCCGCCGAAGATCGCGAACAGGGGCCAGTCGACACCGCCGACGCGCAGGTTCGGGCGGGCGCGAAAACGCATCTCGCGGTCGCGGCGCTTCACTCGCAGCGCGATGATCGATGCGTGCGCGATCGTGAACGAGAGCATCGCCCCGAACGCGTACATGTTGCCGAGGAAGGTCGTCCTGCCGGGCAGCAAGACGGCGATCGAGATGATCCCGCCGAAGACGAGCAGGGACAGCCACGGAGTCTTGAACCTCGGATGCAGCCGCCGGAAGATCTCCGGGATCTGCCGGTGGCTCGCCATCGCGTAGGTGATCCGAGAGGCCCCGATCACCCCGGCGTTCGTCGCGATGAAGAGGATCGTCGCGGCGAGAATGCCGACGTACACCTTCGCGGCGCTCAACACCGAGCCGTGCAGGCCCAGGTGCTCGACGACTCCGAGTACGGGGTCGTTGGCGAACCCGCCTCCCCCACCCGACTTCGGCTGCTCGCCGAGCAGCGTTGCGTACCCACCGTCCACGCGGTGCACCGGCAGCGCCGAGAGCGCGATCAGCGGCAACGTGAAGTAGATCGCGAAGACGGCCCCCGCGACCCACGAGATCGAGCGCGGGATGTCGCGCGGCGGGTCGCGTGCCTCCTCGGCAAGGTTCGAGACCGTCTCGATCCCGGTGTAGGCGATCATCGCGATCGGGATCGCGAGAAAGAAGCTCGACCACGTCGGCGCGACCCCCCAATGGAGATTCGCCGAGAAGACCGTGTGCGGGCTGAAGATCAGCGCGAACCCGACCAGCACGAGCAGGAGCTGCGTTGCAAAGTCGACGACCGCGAGGAAGATGTTCAGGTTCGCCGCCTCGCGAATGCCGACGATATTCAGCAACACGAGTAGCGTGATCACGATCGCCCCGCCGACGATGTCCCACGGATTTGTCCTCAGCGGTTCCCAGAAGATTGAGAGGTAGTGAGGCACGAAGAACGCCGAGATGGCGATCGTGATCACGTAATTGAGCATCTGCGCCCAGGCGGCGATGAACGAGACGAGCTCGTCGAAGCCGTTGCGGGCGAAGCTCGAGGAGCCGCCGGCCTCGGGAAAGCGAACCGTCCCCTCCGCATAGGTCGCGGCGGTCGCGGCGAAGATCACCCCGCTGATCACGAAGACGAGCGGCGTCAGCCCGAGGGCGATCCCCGCGACGAGCCCGAGCGCGTAGTAGATCGAGGAGCCAACGTTCCCGTAAGCCGTCGCGAAGAGCGCCGGCGTGCCGAGCACCCGCTCCAGCCTCTGCTGACGACGCCGTCTCGGCACGGGCGGATGCTATGTCGCGAGACGGCTGACTGAACGGCAGACGTTCCGCGGCCGGAGCCGGGCTTGTCCCGGCGGGAGGCCAGACGCCGCCTGGGATGGCGCCCACAAGAAGAAGGGGGCTCACGGGGGAAACATGGTTTCCCCCGTGCGAACGCGGTGAGCTATCTCGCTGGACTTATCCTGTTTCGGTGAAGACAACGGCATCCCAACGCGGGGAGGGTCGTATCCTCGTCGTCGACGACGAGCCGCACATCCTGCGCGCGCTACAGGCCACGTTGCGCGGCGCGGGTTACGACGTCGTCGCTGCCGCCACGGGCGAGGAGGCGCTCCGAAGCGCCGCGGTTCGCCCTCCGAAGGCCGTCATTCTCGACCTGGTTCTCCCGGACCGGCACGGTTTAGAGGTCTGCCGCGAGCTGCGCGCGTGGACGGAGGTCCCTATCCTCGTCCTCTCTGCCGTCGGCGACGAGGGCGAGAAAGTCGCCGCGCTCGACGCGGGCGCCGACGATTACGTGACGAAGCCGTTCGGTACGGACGAGCTACTGGCGCGGCTGAGGGCCGCCCTCCGCAGGACCGCGCCCGAGACCGGGCCGATCTTCGAGATCGGCGAGCTCGTCGTCGACCTCGACAAGCGGTCGGTCACGTTCGCCGGCGAGCCCGTCGCGCTGACGCCGAACGAGTTCGATCTCCTCCGGCTATTCGCGCGAAACGAGGGGAAGCTGCTGACGCATCCCGCCATCCTGCGTGAGGTCTGGGGCCCCGCCTATGACGCCGAATCGCACTACCTGCACGTCTACGTCTCGCAACTGCGTCGGAAGATCGAGCCCGACCCCGCCCGGCCCCGCTACCTGCTCACCGAGCCGGGCGCCGGCTACCGGCTCGTGGACCCCCTCAAGCGCGAGGCCTGAGCCTTGGAAAGCAAATGGCGGAGGCGCAGTGCTGGGGTCGCGTTTAGCGTCGGCGCAGTGGCTGTCGTAACCGGCGCCGTCTATGCGCTTCGCCCGATCGCTCCGGTCGTCAGCCTGGGCGTGCTCTACGTGCTCGCGGTCGTCGCAGTCGCCGTCGTCTACGGTCTCGCCTACGCGATTCCGGTCTCCGTCGGCTCGATGCTGGCGTTCAACTTCCTCTTTCTGGAGCCGGTGCATACGTTCGCCCTCCGCGAGTCCGAAAACTGGGTCGCGCTCGCCGTCTACCTGATCGTGGGCGTCGTCGTCGGTGAGCTCGCGACGCGCTCGCGACGCTTGGCGCGCGAGGCTGTCGAAGCGGAGACGCTTCGCCAGGCCGACGCGGTCAAGACCGCTGTCCTCCACGCCGTCAGCCACGATCTGCGCTCGCCCCTGACCGCGATCCGGGCTGCGAGCGAAGGTCTGGACAATCCTGCCGTTCAGCTGGACGCTCAAGAGCGCGAAGAGCTCTTCGAGACGATCAGAATCGAGGTGCGCCGCCTCGAACGGCTCGTCGAGAATCTGCTCGATCTGTCGCGACTCGAAGCCGGGCCGTCGAGACGGACGCCTGAGTTGTGGACGGTCGACGCCCTGCTTGCTTCCGCGCTCGAGCAGCTCGGCCGCGAAGCCGACCGGGTCGAGGCAGACATTCCCGTCGATGTCGGGCTCGTTCGCGTCGACGGTCCGCAGGTCCATCGCGTGTTGGTGAACCTGATCGAGAACGCCTTGAAATTCTCATCGCCGAGCGACCCGATCGACGTCACCGTCGAAGGCGGCGGTGGGCGCGTCCGCGTCCGCATCCGGGATCGCGGTCCCGGTATCCCGGAGTCGGACCGGGAAAGGATCTTCGACCCCTTCGAGCGTGGAAGCACCGCCGGCCCCGGGAGCGGGCTCGGGCTTGCGATTGCGCGAGGATTCGCCGAGGCCAACGGCGGTCGAGTTTGGGTGGAGCCCGAGGCGGAGCCGACCGGCGGTTCGACCTTCGTCCTCGAGCTCCCAGCAACCGAGGAAGGGGCCGCCCTGAGCAAATCTTGAGCCGAGGCGGCGCAATCCTGAGGCGGGGCTGACAAGACCCCGCCTACGTTGGTCAGGTGGCGTCTTTCCGGTCTTTCCTTTCTCGACAAACGTTCAATCGCGGGCGGCGGGGGCTGCGTCGCACGACCCGTCGCCTCGTGGGACTCCAGCGGATGGTCGTCGTCCCGCTGCTCGACGCAGAGCACACGCGCCACGCGCTCGACCTGGCCTGCCGCCTCGCCGCCGACCGCGGCTCGCGCGTGCTCCTGCTGGCGCCGTTGTATGTCGACTGGGAGCTACCGCTTGATGCTCACTTCAAGCAGGAGGAGGCGGGGCTCCAGGCCGAACTCGGTCGCGAGCGCGCGATTGCCGAAAGCTACGGCGTCGGCACCCACACTCAGATCGTCCGCACGCGGCCCGGGGAGCTCGGCAAGGGTGTCGCGGAAGCGGCTGAGGAGGTCCGGGCGTCGCTGATCGTCGTCGGCGCCCCCGTCGATTCGCAGCGTGGCTTCCGCCGGCCGTTCTCGCGCGACGTCTGGTCGGTGCTGAACGACGCACCTTGCCCGGTGTTGATCGCGACCGGCGCTCCACCGAGGGCCAGCCGGGCCGTCGCATGAGCCGAGCAACATTGGAAGCGCCGCCCGTTCGCTCGCTGAAACGGGCGATCGTCGGTCGCCCGATGGCGAGCGGCGAGCTCGAGGAGACGCTGCTACCGAAGACACTGGCGCTGCCGATCTTCGCTTCGGATCCGCTTTCGTCGGTGGCCTATGCGACGGAGTCCGCGCTGGTCGTCCTCGTTGCTGCCTCTGTCGGCGCAGCCCATCTCGTCTTCCCCATCTCGATTGCAATCGCGGCGCTGCTCGCGATCGTGGTCGCTTCCTATCGCCAGACCGTGCAGGCCTACGAGACCAGTGGTGGGGCCTACATCGTCGCGAAAGACAACCTCGGGACGCTTCCAAGTCTCGTCGGCGCCGCGGCGCTGCTCACCGACTACGTGCTCACGGTGGCCGTCTCGATCTCCGCCGGCATCTTCGCCGTGACGTCGCTCGCGCCCTCTCTCGAGGCCCACAAGGTCCTGCTCTCGCTTGGGTGCTTGGGCGTGATTGTCCTCGTCAACCTACGCGGTGTCCGCGAGTCGGGCCTCGCATTCGCGCTCCCCACGTACGCCTTCGTCGCTTCCATGTTCGCGCTCGTGGGTGTCGGCCTCGTGAAGACTCTTCTCGGCCAAACCCCGCATGCAGTGGTGCCTCATCCGGTCGCAACGGGTGCCGGCGGCGTGACGTTGTTCGTGTTGCTGCGCGCTTTCTCCTCGGGCTCGACGGCCCTGACCGGTGTGGAAGCGATCGCAAACGGGGTCAATGCGTTCAGGCGTCCGCACGGCAGGAATGCTGCGACGACGCTCGCCATCCTCGGCGCGATTGCAATCACGCTCTTCTTAGGGGTCTCGTATCTCGCCGTCCACGAACACGCCCTCCCGAGTCAGACGGCTTCCGTCGTCTCGCAGATCGCCCGTGCGACCTTTCCCGCGGGATCAGCCGCCAGCTTCCTCTACTACGCGGTGCAGGTAACGACCCTGCTGATCCTCGTTCTCGCCGCGAACACGTCCTTCCAGGGTTTCCCCCGCCTCGCGGCGCTGCTCGCACGGGACAACTTCGCGCCGAGGCAGTTCACGAACCTCGGTGACCGGCTCGTGTTCTCGAACGGGATGCTCGTGCTCGCGACTCTGGCGGGCTTGCTGATCTGGATCTACGGCGCCAACGTCAACTCGCTGATCCATCTGTATGTGATCGGCGTCTTCACCGCCTTCACGCTCTCGCAGGCCGGAATGGTCCGCTACTGGAAGCGCGTCCGCGAGCCCGGCTGGCGCTACCGAGCCCTCGTCAACGGCGTCGGCGCTACGGCGACAGGCGTCGTCGCGGCGATCGTGATCGTGACCAAGTTCGCGGCCGGGGCCTGGCTTGTCATCGTCGCAATCCCGCTTCTCGTGCTTGCGTTCTATGGCATCCGCCGTCACTACCGCGGGATCGCCCGCCGGTTGCACGCCGGCGCAGACGCAGTCGTGGCAGCGCCGCCGCCGCGAAATTCGACCTTGCTGCTGGTCGAATCGATCGACGAGGCGACGGCCGACGCACTCTGGTTCACCGAACAGACGGGCAACGGCTATCGCGCCATCCACGTGCCGGCCCGAGGTACCGACCCAGGCATCAAGCCGCGTTGGTTCCGGTTTACCGACGAGCGGTCCCACCTCGAGGTACTTGACGGCTCGCTCGGCGTCACGGAGGCCGTGCTCGAACAGGTTTGGCGTCTGCCGAGAGGCGAGTCGAGCTTCGTAACCGTCGTCATACCGGAGCTCTTTCGGCGGGCGTCGGTGCTCGAAGCGTTCAGGCACCCTCGCGCGCTGCTGCTGAAGCTGAGGCTCCTGGCCGAGCCGGGCGTCGTGGTGGCCGACGTCCCGGTCCTGGCCGGGACCGACGAGGCCCCGCCCGAGCGGGCCGTTGCCCGTGTTCTGGTCTCCGGCGTCAATGCGTCGTCGATGCGCGCGGTCAACTATGCGCGCACGCTGGGAATCAAAGACACCCGTGCCGTCAATTTCGCCTTCAGCTCGGAAGAGGCGGAGGAACTGCGCCGTGAGTGGGCAGCGCACGGACCTCGAATTCCGCTCGAGCTCGACGACGCCCCCTATCGCGATATCGGCACTCCCCTGCGCGCGTACCTCCATGACCTGACGGATGACGGACGAACAGAGGTGGTGCTCGTGATGCCGGAGCTCGTCGTTCGCGGCTTAAGCCGCGCGCTCCACAACCAGAAAGCGCTCTACCTGAAACGGCTACTCCTGTTCGAGCCGCATGTGATTCTCGCCTCCGTCCCGTACCAGCTGCTTCGCTAACCGTGGATCGAGACGAGCAAGGGGATGATCAGGATCGCGACGATGTTCGTGATCTTGATCATCGGGTTGATCGCGGGGCCGGCGGTGTCCTTGTAGGGATCGCCGACCGTGTCGCCGGTGACCGCGGCGGCGTGGGCCTCTGAGCCCTTGCCTCCGTAGGCGCCGTCCTCGATCAGCTTCTTCGCATTGTCCCAGGCGCCGCCGCCGGAGGTCATCGCGATCGCGAGGAAGAGGCCGGTGACGATCGTCCCGATCAGCAGGCCGCCGAGCATGCGGGCGTTGATCAGACCGATGATGATCGGGAACGCGATCGGGATCAGCGCCGGCAGCAGCATGCTCTTGATCGCCGAGCCGGTGACGATGTCGATCGCGCGCCCGTACTCCGGACGGGCGGTGCCCTCCATGATCCCCGGAATCTCGCGGAACTGGCGGCGCACCTCGGTCACGACCTGGCCGCCGACGCGGCCCACCGCCTCCATCGCAAGCGAGGCGAACAGGAACGGCATCAGTCCGCCGATGAAGAGGCCGGCAATCACCCAGGCGTCGTCGAGCGCGAAGGTGATCCCGTTCAAGCCCTGGCGATCGAGCTCGCTGTGGTAGCTGTCGAACAGCACGAGCGCGGCCAGCGCGGCCGAGCCGATCGCGTAGCCCTTCGTCACCGCCTTGGTCGTGTTCCCGACCGCGTCGAGCGGGTCGGTGATTGCGCGCACCGATTCCGGCAGATCCGCCATCTCGGCGATCCCGCCGGCGTTGTCGGTGACCGGTCCGTACGCGTCGAGAGCGACGATCAGGCCCGTCATCGACAGCTGCGCCATCACTGCTACGCCGATTCCGTAGAGCCCGGCGAAGTGGTGCGCGATCAGGATCCCGGCCGCGATCACGATCACCGGCAGGGCCGTGGCCTGCATCCCGACGGCGAGACCTTCGATGATGTTGGTCGCGTGCCCGGTCTGAGAGGAACGCGCGATCGACTTCACTGGCCGCCAGCGCGTCCCGGTATAGAACTCGGTGATCGCGACCAGCAGGAAGGTGACGACGAGTCCGACCAGGGCCGCGATGTAGAGGTCGGAGAAGCTGTACTTCGAGTTGTCGTCGAAGGCGAGCGTGACCGGAATGAACCCGATGGCGGAGAGGACGGTCGCGACGAAGACCGCCTTGTAGAGCGCGTTCATGATCGAGCCGCGGCGGCCGACCCGCGCGAAGAAGACGCCGACGATCGAGGCGAGGATCGAGACCCCGCCGAGCGCGAGCGGGTAGAGCGGCAGCCGGCCGTGGAACGGGAAGCTGAGGCCGAGCAGCATCACGGCAACGGCGGTGACCGCGTAGGTCTCGAACAAGTCGGCCGCCATGCCGGCGCAGTCGCCGACATTGTCGCCCACGTTGTCGGCGATCACAGCGGGGTTGCGAGGATCGTCCTCAGGGATCCCGGCCTCGATCTTGCCCACGAGGTCGGCGCCGACGTCAGCAGCCTTTGTGTAGATACCGCCGCCGAGGCGGGCGAAGACCGAAATCAGCGAGCCGCCGAAGGCGAGGCCGATCAGGTCGCGGATCGCCGCGTCCTGCGACTTGTTGAACCAGCTCGTCAGGACCCCGTAGTAGCCGGCGACGCCGAACAGGCCGAGGCCGACGACGAGCAGGCCGGTTACCGAGCCGGCGCGGAAGGCGACGTTCAGCGCGGGCTTGAGCCCGTGCCGGGCCGCTTCCGCGGTGCGGACGTTCGCGCGCACCGCGACGTTCATCCCGATGAAGCCGGCCGCGGCCGACAGGGCTGCACCGATCAAGAATCCCACCGCCGTGCCCCAGCCGAGCTTGTGGTAGAAGCCGATCAGGAGGAAGGGGGCGATCGAGACGAGCCCGATCGTCATGTACTGGCGCCGAAGGTAGGCGGCCGCGCCTTCCTGCACTGCCTGGCTGATCTCCCGCATCCGCTCGTTGCCGGCGGGCTGTCGGAGCACCCAGACGGTCAGCCCGATCCCGAACGCGATCGCGGCGCCCGCGCAGAGGAGCGCGAACAGCACGGTGTGGTGGTGGAAAAACCCGCTCAATCCGCCTCCCTCACAAAGTCAGCGCCGGGATGCCCCGGCGCGGCGCAGTTTCTATCAAACGCGGCGCGGGCGCGCCGGGCGAGTGGTGGTCTAGCGCTTCCGACAGGGGCCGAGCGTCGCGCCCTGCTTGCGGAGCCTCCTCGCGACCGCTTTCGTCACGTGAACGGTGCGGTGGCGGTAGCAGACCGTCACCCTGGCGGGCGGCCAGAACGGCGCGCGCCCCTTGCTGACGACGAGGTTGACCAAAGCGCCGTTCGCGAGCCGCTTGCCCGGAGCCGCGGCCTGCGAGATCACGCGGCGCTTCGCGACCGCCCTCGAAAAACGCCGTGTGATCGCACCGGCCGAACAATGTGCAACCTGCAGCTTCGCCCGCGCGACGGCGAGCAGCTGGCGCCGGACGGCCGGGACGACGCACCCCGCAACCGGGGGTGGAGGCGGCGGTGACGTCGCAGGCGAAGGCGAAGGCGGAGGCGGAGGAGGAGGAGGAGACGGCAGAGACACGATCGGGAACGGGCCCAGATCGGCGACCTCGCTCGGCGTTCCGCCGCCGTCGAGGGCCTCGAGGTGCAGCCACCAGGAGCTGCCGGCGGCCAGTTCAGGGCTCGTGAGAGCGACCGCGTTCCCCGCAAGGGTCCCGTCGTTGGCGGGGTTCGGGGGGTCGGTCGGGCTCGTCGACCACTTGTAGGCGTAGGAGACGGCGCAGTCGTCGGGCGGCGTCCAGCTCACGTGGACGATGCCGTTCGTCGAGGAGGCGCCCGGCGTGTGATCCGAGCTCGCCGGGCTCGGCGCCGCGGGGCCGGCATGGGTCTGGGGGCCGAGCGTGCCCCACCACGTGCCCCAGGTTCCCGGGTTTTTCGACGACTTCAAACCGGTGAACAGCTCCGCGTACTCCTGAATCGTCCACAGCGACGAATCGTCGGTGGGGTCGACCCAGGTTCCGCTGTAGTCGCCCCAGCGGTTGACCGTACCGCCGTACGTCTTGAAGTAAGCCCCGTCACCGGGCTTGTACGCGACCTCGTCGCGGAACGTGTTCGGCGCGTCCGAGCAGCTGCGGTAGGCGTAGTCCGCGCTCGCGTACTGGTTCGACGCGAAACGCGAGAAGCCGAGCAGCGCGTCGTTGTACTTGTTCACCGCGATGCTGGGATAGGCGAAGAACCGAGCCCCGGTGCCGTCGCTGATCCGGCCGGCGCTGACGAGGTTGGGCGTGGACGAAGCCGGATCGATCTCGTACCACTGCACCGCGGAATGGCTCGGAAACGAGGAGGGCAGGAAGACGGTGTTCGCGCACCAGATCGACCCGTTGCGATAGACGCACTGCGAGAGTCGGGCATCGCCGTTGTCGATCTTCCTCGTCGACCCGAGCTGCGGCGCGAAGCCAACCCCGCCCGGGGCAACATCGCTCCACGGGCCGAGCGCAGAGAGTGAGGCGCCGGCGGGATCGGCGAGGCGCGTCAGCGTCGCAGAGCCGACCGGCCCGCTTAGCTTGAAGAGCCGAAGAGGCAGGCTGCTGGTTCCGTCGTAGTCCTCGGCGAGATACAGGTCCGATGCATTGGCGTCGTGGGTCGCGGCCGGCGCGAGCGTGAAGTCGCCATACGTGAAATAGGGACGAGTGAACAGCTGGTAGGCGCCGCCGCCGGAACCTGCGCCCGCATAGGCCTTCGCCTTGTCGAATGCGTAGGTCTGCGTGGCGGTGAAACCACCGCCGCTGTTCGTGAACATGTTGAGGCTGACGACGATCCAGTTCTTGTTGAAGCCGACCGTCGGGTAGTCGCCCCAGACGGTGTTGGTTGCGTCCACATCGACCGCGTACTCGTTCCAGCTCCCGGCGGGATCGGAACTCTGCGACACAGCGAGCAGCACGTCGGCGCTCGCGGACTCGGCGTTCGAGACCGCGACGACGATCCAGCGGTTCGCATACGGGTCGTAGAGCACGCGAGGGTCGAAGGCGACGCCTGCACCCGGGATCGCGCTGAAAAAGTTGTTCAGCGACGTCGTCGAGACGGCACTGCCGTCGCTCTTGTTCTGGACCTGCACCGTGCCGTTGACCGTCACCAGCAGCTTGTCGAGGCCGGGCGCGCCCTCGGTGTCGGGAGGAACGAAGAGCCCGTTGTCGTCCACCGCCTTGAAGCTCGTGGCGAGCGCCGGTGACGGGCTGACGGCCGCCCGGAACGGACGGGCCGGACGCGTGGTCGCCCCCGGCGCATGGCCAGCCGCGCGAAGGCGTTCGAACCTCTCTTGGCGCCGCTGCCACCGTTCGGGAAGGGCGTCGCGCTCCCGGCCCATCAGCTTCCGCGCCTGGCGCCTCTTCGCGAGCGTCAAGCGACCGAGGTTCACGACCGGCGCGGCCGTCGCCAGCCCACGAGTGCTCTCCATCGCTCCCTGATGCTTGGGCGCCGATGCGGAGTGGCTGCCGGCGATCGCCGCCGACCCGAAGGCAAGCGCCAGCACCGCAGCAACTGCTGCGTGACGCCTGCCGCTGGCGCGGACGTGCATGCCCAAGCGCTCCCTCTTTAGACCCCCGCGGGGTTCTTGGCACCTTTCGGCAAGAAAGACTAGGTGAGCCTCAGGCTGTTCCCGGGCTCTCGTCGACCGCCGCTGCGTAGGCGAGCTGCATGTTCGCGAGCACCTGGTTGAAGTCACGGACCGCCTCGGCCGGAACCGCTCCTTCGAGCACCGGTAGCAGGGCCTTCAGGGCCTCGATCGCCAGGCGCGCCTGCTCGAGGTCCTTGTTCTCACCGCTCAGGCGGTGGTAGCCCAGCGAGGAGATCGTGTAGACGGTCTGCAGCAGCAGGTCGGAGACCTTGAGCCGGCTCAGCTCGGCCTGCAGCTGCTCGACGAGCTCCTGCTCGCGCTCCGAAGGCTCGGGGGGCTGTTCCTCAGCCACGGACGGGAGCGCCTCTTCGGACGAGGCCTGCGTAGATCTCCTGCAGCGACGCGCCGTCCTCGTACTGCGCCAGCTGGCGCTCGGCCGAGTTCGCATTGGGCACGGCCAGATACTGAGCCGCGCCGAGCTCCTCCGCAACCGGCGCGACCCACTCGAGCAGGCGTTCGAGGTGCGCCCGCGCCGAGCGGACGTCGCCGGTCGTGAGATCGATCATCTCGCCGGAGAGGCCGTAGCGGATGGCCCGCCAGAAGTTCTCCTCGATCAGCCGGTGCGGGTAGTTCGGCAGCGGCTCGCCCTCGTCGAGCGCGCGTGCGATCCGCGCCGTCAGCGCGTAGCAAAGTGCGGCCAGCGAGCGCGACTCCTCGAGGTCGGGCTGCGCGTCGCAAATCCGGATCTCCACGGTCGGAAAGGCGAGGTGCGTCCTCACGCTCCACCACATCTGCGTGTGCTCGGTGATCGAGCCGGTCGCGTAGAGGAAGCGGACGTAGTCCTCGAATCCCCGCCAGCCGTCGTAGGCGTCCGGCACCCCGCAGCGCGGGAACATGCGTGTGAAGATCTCGGTGCGCGCCGAGTGCAGGTAGGTACACACGCCTTCGACCATCGGTGAGCTCGCCGAGACGGCCAACAGCTCGGGTAGGTAATTCCGCAGCGCGTTGCAGACGGCGATCGCGCGGTCGGCGCCGCGGATGCCGACGTGAACGTGCAGCCCAAAGGTGTTGTTGCGCCAGACGACGTAGCGGAGCAGCTCGTCGTTTCTCCGGTAATGCGGCGTGTCGATGATGCGCTGCTCCTGCCACGGGCTCCACGGGTGGGTGCCGACGGCGGCGAGTGCGATCCCCAGCCCACCCGCGAGCTCGTCGAGCTGGGCCCGGCGCTCGCCGACCTTCGCGGCTGCCTCGGTAAAGCCCTCGCAACGACCGGTTCGGACCTCGACCTCCGAGGCGATCAGCTCGCCGACGAGGTGCTCTTCGAGCGGGGTTCCCTGAGCCGTGGCCTGGAGCTCCTCGAAGCGGTTCGCGAGCGAGAGCGTCTCGGGGTCGAGGACGGCGAACTCCTCTTCGACGGCGAGCGTGAAGTCGGTGCCGTTCTCGTACGCCTCGCGCGCCGAACGGATCTGCTCTTCCGGGGTGAGCTTCTGGGTGTCGTCCATGGGGGCCGTCACTTTAGTTGGTGAAGGGTTGGAGCAATCTCGCGGAGACCTGTTCCCAGCTCCAGTGCTCTTCAACAGCCCGGCGCGCGGCCTCCCGCAGGGCTTGACGATCATCCTTGGAGAGCGCGAGCAGCTGCCCAAGCTTGTCGGCCAGATCCCGGGCGTCCCCGGTCTCGAAGCTCGTCAGCCCCCGCTGCTCGGGCGGGTATTCGACTTCGAGGCCCTCTGCGATCTCCGCGAGGCCGGAGTGCCGGGCGACGAGCGGGAGCGATCCGGCCGCGGCGGCTTCGGCCGCGACCATCCCGAACGCTTCGGGGAAGATCGACGGCACGACCGTGACCTCGCAGAGCGGAAGCAGGTGCACGAGGTGACGGTGCTCCAGCGGCCCAGTGAAGAGCGTCCGCGGGGGCGCGATCCGCTCGAGCTCGGCGCGGTAATCGCCGAAGCCGACGATGACGGCGCGGCTCCCGCTTGCACGGAGAGCTTCGAACAGGACGTGGACGCCCTTGTTGTGAAGCAGCTTGCCGAAGTAGAGAACGGTTGGCTCGTCGCTCTCGAACCAGGCCGCGAGGCGCTCGGCGTTGCCCTCGTCGGGAAGCCTCTCCTCCGCGTTGCCGGGGTTCGGCGGATCGCGGCGCGCCTCGTCGAGCAGGTGCTCGAGCGCCGCCGCGCGCTGCTCGGGCTTGAACTCCTCGACGTCGACGCCGGGCGGCACCTCGTGGACGTGTGCGACGTGGCCCACGACCTGCTCGAGCACCGAGCGGATGTGCGCCGAGCCGACGAAGGTCGCTGTCGCCTGCGCGAGCGACTCTCTCCCCCAGGCGGCCAGCTCCGCGTTGCCGCGCATCGAGTACTCGAGCTCCGAGCCGTGCGCCTTGACCGCGTAAGGCGCGCCCGTCGCGGCCGCCACCGGACCGCCCAGCAAGACGTGGTTGGCGAAGACGAGGTCGGCCGGAAGCTCGCCCCGAACGGCCGCGGCATTCGCCTGGACGTAGCGCTCGCGTTCCTCGGGTGTCAGCTCCTGGAGCAGCCGCGGCTCGAGCCCTTCGTAGCGGTCGAGCACGAAGACCGGCAGGATGTTTTCGGGCAGCTCGGGCCGAACGACGCTCGCGCCGCCCAGGTCGTACGCGCCGGGGTTCCGCTCCTGGCAGACGACCACGACCTCATGGCCCAGGCGGCTCCACGCGCGCGCGAGCGCGCGCGTGTAGACGTTCGAGCCGGTGCCGCCGAGCAGGTAGCCGTGCCAGAGGAGGATCCGCACGGCCCGATCCTGCCGAGCCTTGACTAGGTCAGGTGGAAGTACAAGGCGTGCAGGAGCTCCACGGCCGGGTTGGACGTGTGCACCTGGACGTCGTGCGGGACGTCGAGCAGCGCCTCGGAGTAGTTGAAGATGATCTTGACGTTGGAGGCGACGAGCTCGTCGGCCACGTCCTGGGCGCTGTCCGCCGGTACCGCGATCACGCCGACGATGATGTTCTTGTCGCGCACGGAGTCGCGCAGCTGCCGGTAGTCGCTGACGGGCATCGCGCCCACCTCGCGCCCCACCTTCTCGGGATCGGTGTCGAAGACGGCGGCGATGTTAATCCCATGCTCGGCGAAGATCGGCGAGCTCGCGATCGCCTGTCCGAGCCGGCCGGCCCCGACGAGCGCGACATTGTGCTGACCCTGAGTGCGGAGAATCTTGCGGATCTCGCCGAGGAGCGAGTCGATGTTGTAGCCGACGCCGCGCTTGCCGAACTTGCCGAAGGTCGAGAGGTCGCGGCGGATCTGCGTCGCGTTGATGTTCGTATAGTCCGCGATCTCCTGGGAGGAGATTCGGTCCTTGCCCATCTTCTTCGACTGGGTCAGGACCTGGAGGTAGCGGCTCAGCCGAGCGGCGACGCCGACGCCCAGCCGGTCGTTGGAAACCTCCGCGCGCTCTGGTGTTTGTAACACGGCACTAGCATTCTGCCAATTCCGCTCCACACGCCGCTTGGGGATGTCACAAACCGGTCGTTTGGGCCGCCGCTTGTGCAGCCGCGAGCTTGCGCCGAAAGGGCTCCGGCTGGACGTAGTAGGTGCAAACACGCTCGCCGCCGATCTCGACGACTGGGATCAGCTCGCGGTAGCTCGACTCGAGCTCGGGGTCGCTGTCGATCGCAATCTCGACGAGCTCGAACCCGAGCTCGTTCCGGAGCTCATCGAGCTGGGCCTTCGCCCGCTCGCAGAGGTGGCAGCCCTCGGCCTTGTAGAGGACGACCCGCGGCGCCTGCGTTGCCCCAGACCGACCCACTTAGTAACAGTCTGTTACTTGGATATCGGGCTGCGGTAAGGCTCCGAGCCCAGTGTTTTCGGCCTTCGCGACGTTTCCTGGCAAGTAACAGACTGTTACTTGCGCTAAAGCGCTACGGGTAGAGCCCACGGGTGATCGTCGCGTCGGCCACCCGGCGCACCGCCAGTCCGTACGCGGCCAGGCGCATGCTCGTCTTGCGCTCCTCGGTCGTGCGCCAGGTCTCGTTGAACGCCCGCGTCGTGATGTCCCGGAGCTTCGAGTTGATTTCGTCCTCCTTCCAGAAGTACTCCTGGAGTCCCTGGACCCACTCGAAGTACGAGACGACGACGCCGCCCGCGTTTGCGAGCACGTCCGGGAGGATCAGCACACCGCGATCGTCGAGGATCTCGTCCGCGGCCGGAGTCACGGGTCCGTTCGCGCCCTCAGCGATGATCTTGGCCTTCACCTGGTCGGCGTTCGAGCTCGTGATCACCTGCTCGAGCGCGCACGGCGCGAGCACGTCGCACTCGAGCAGGAGCAGCTCCTCGTTCGTGATCGACTCGGCGCCGCGCAGTCCCTCGAGCGCGCCCGTCTCCTGCTTGTGCGCCAGCACCGCCGCCATGTCGAGCCCGGCCTCGTTGTAGATGCCCCCGCGCGAGTCCGAGACAGCGATCACGGTCGCGCCCTGCTCGGCGAGGAACTTGGCGAGGAAGCTGCCGACGTTGCCGAAGCCCTGGACGGCGACCCGCAGGTCCTCCATCCGCATCTCCCGCTTCCGAACCGCCTCCTGGATGCAATAGAGCGCACCGTGCGCGGTCGCCTCAAGCCGCCCGAGCGAGCCGCCGACGTTGAGAGGCTTGCCGGTGACGACACCGAGCACCGAGTGGCCCTTGTTCATCGAGTAGGTGTCGAAGATCCACGCCATCACCGACGCGTTGGTGCCGACATCGGGCGCCGGGATGTCCTTCTCCGGACCGATCTCGTTGATGATCTCGCTCGTGTA
>WNGE01001333.1_pt1 | contig 37951 bp, 26 predicted proteins | sample 5400651 | NCBI WGS metagenome assembly WNGE01 (sample SAMN13153370, study PRJNA577476) | soil metagenome | isolation source: 60 cm soil or saprolite under grassland replicate 2 | place: USA:California | collected 2016-06-15 | reverse complement strand
ATTTTCGGGTGTGATGATTAAGCTGTTCTGTGTTGCTCCTTCGAGTCGCACATTCCAAGCGGCTATTCCGTATATTAAACAGTCCGTCAGAACTGCATCTCTCAGAATTGTTTCTACCAAATTGGTCTTACTAAGCATGAGCCTATGCGAAGGTTGATGAACTATCTAACCACTCGTCCCCACCCTAACGGGCAAGGCACGATGAACTATATGAACTTGGTTGGCGTTGAGAAAAGTGGCCCATTCGTCGAGCATGCTAATGCCATTCATGATAGTATTCCTCCTGAGCATGCGCTTATTTTGAACAATGACTACATTTATCGATATATCACTCCTGGTGCTGGTGATTCCTCACAGCCCTTTGGTAGGACATCATATTATGGTAGTAAGGTGATTTTCAAAGCAATCGATTGAAACGTGTACGTGCTAACACTGCCTAGTTTGGAACCCTTGTTGAAGCCAACAATAAGCGATCTAGGTAATTTTAATTTAGTTTTGCATAACATTGCGAAATTGAAGTGTCACATGTATGATAACGCTTTAGTACCTGTAGCTCTCGTCAATAAGTTAGTATCTCTTTCAGATCATCCAAGTAGAAAAATTCTGAGTGCTTTTGCAAAAGCGCAGACAGCGCATAGTTCCACTGAAATACATTATGACGGATCAACTTAGGAAGATGCATGTCGCAGAATAGCAAAAGGCGGCGTGCAACCTTTTGCAGTAATAAAAAAATCATTGTCCAAAGAATCGACGGGTGAGCATAGCTATACACGTCACTTCAATGAGCAGACCAACAAAGGCTTCGATGGCCGCAAGGATGGTCATTGAATCATCAAGTTTGATGCCGCCAGGGAAAAACCCGCGTCCATGAAATGAGGTCATTCTGAATACGAACGAGCCTAACGGTGATAGAACCGGCCCTACGGTGTATCCGATAATAAAGTAGGCGGCGGCAAAAACTGCAATAACAAGAAGATATGCAAGAAAACTTCGTTCTGGTCTGTAGCCATAGCCCGCAAGTAGATCGAGAAAGAGCGAGAAGAGATATGGCTAATATAAGTATTAAGACGATAGGCCTCCACTTTTCCTAGTAATTACCATTATTCTTGACTTGACAACTATAGGACAGTATAATGATACTGTTAAGAACATACGTTCAGAGGTATTTGATGAGCGATAAAACGAGCATTGAGTGGACAAATGCAACTTGGAATCCCGTTACAGGCTGTACACAAGTCAGTCCTGGATGTGACCATTGCTACGCGCTTACATTTGCTGAACGCTTTCGGGGAGTACCTAACCATCCTTATGAACAAGGTTTCGACCTGAAACTCTGGCCTGATCGATTAGAACTTCCCCTCAGTTGGAAAAAACCACGACGTATCTTTGTGAATTCGATGAGTGATTTGTTCCATAAAGAAGTACCAGATAGTTTTATACTCGAAGTATTCGATACCATGATCCGTGCCGATCAACATATTTATCAAGTTCTCACTAAGCGACCCTCCCGACTTGTCAATACACAACTGACAGAGAAAATAACGAAGAACATCCAGTATCTCACTGGAATTTCCTCCTGGCCTTCTCATATTTGGCTTGGGGTCTCTGTCGAGACCTCTTCCTACGCCTGGCGCGTTGATGCTCTCCGCAAGATACCTGCCTCTGTTCACTTCATTAGTGCTGAACCCCTGTTGGGGCCTCTCGATGGCTTATGCCTTGATGGAATTGATTGGCTTATCAGTGGTGGAGAGAGTGGGCATGGCTATCGTTCTTGTGATCCAGAGTGGGTGCGAGGTTTGCGTGATCTCTGTCAAAATACAGGAGTCGCCTTTTTCCATAAGCAATGGGGAGGGCATACACCTAAAACTGGCGGACGAATACTTGATGGCCGAACGTGGGACGAATTTCCTCAAAAACCTCAGTAGCTTCGTTAAAATGAATGAAGTATCGCAGCCTACGATCGATATGGGTAGAGTATACTATCTTCATTGAGTCGATTCGTTTTGGAAGAGGTATGATACCGACCTGCACTCTAAGAGGCCATTCTAAAATGGGGAAAATAGGTCATAGAGTGAAGAAGCTTCGCATTGTCCTCAAGTCGTAGCAATTGGTCACAAAGGGTATCAATAACGGCGTCAAGGGAGACAAAAATACGGTTAGAAAAAGCTTTTTCCCTTACTTCCTCCCAAATATGCTCGACAGGATTGAGTTCAGGACTGTAGGCAGGTTGAGGAATCAAACGAATGTTTTCGGGAATGACCAGATCTTTGGAGCTGTGCCATCCTGCTTGATCTACCTGTATCACCAGAAAATACTTGGAAAAAGTGTGACTTACATGTTGTAAGAAGAGATTCATCATCGAGGTATCAGCAGATGGGAGGATAAGAGAGGCCATCTTCCCTTCTTTTGGAGCAACAACAACATAGACATAGGTATACTCACGAATGACTTGTCTTGGTGTAAGCGGTCGAATATGTTTTGGTGCCCATGAACTTCTTATCGTGCTTATCCGACCAAAACAGGCTTCATCTTGAGCCATTTTGAGGACGGGCCGATCGTCTTCTGGGTCTCTTGACTGAAGAGCTTCTTCAACCAGTGTGGCAAAGTTTTGCTGGAAGAGCCTCTGTTCCTCTTTATCGGCCTTTGGATGAAAAGGGCGCGGCACCAGCTTTCGCCACTCATGCCGTTTGAGAAGTCGATAGATCGTTGTCTCATCCACTTCATGTCCTACTTTCTTCTCAAATGCTTGCTTGATTTGTGCAGCAGTAGTAAGTTCTCCCTTTTTTGCCAGCTCGAAAAATGGTGTCAGCAGTTCCTTTTCTTCCTCAAATGTCAGATATTCATTTCTTCTTCCGCCTTTTCCCGGTGTTTCTACTGCTGCAATTCCCAACCGATTGTATGTGGAAATTAATTTATGCACAGTTTTCACTGAAACTCCTGTATGCTTGGCAATATCTTTTGCTTCCCTTGGATCTACTAGCACATTATAAATAATCAGCCACCTTTTTCTGTACAAAGGATTGGGATCGTTATTCATCCTCTCTTTTACTTCTTCTACTGATAAATGTGGTGCTGCTCTTGTTATCCTTGCCATTGCTCTTTCCTTCCGATCTTGGTTTCCTCTTTTCAGAATTCTACCACAGACCGCAAGTTGGTATGAGAGAAGAGAGAAAAGCAATAGTCTGCGAGCGTGTGAAACGTCTGTGATGTTTTCGCTATCAATCTGTGATGGCACTGTGATTTGTACGTGCTATCCTCTCTATAGCAATTAGCCAATTGGGGTTGAGCAGAATGGGAGGATTGTTTCATGGATATAATTGAAAATCGGACTTTTGATGAGATAAAGCCTGGCGATACAACCAGCCTTGTTCGCACATTAAGTAAGGAGGACAGCGAACTTTTCGCCGTCATGTCGGGCGATGTGAACCCCGCCCATGTCGATGAACTATACGCCAGTGGTGACCTATTTCATAAGATTATTACCCATGGAATGTGGGGAGCAGCACTGATCTCTACTCTTCTCGGCACTCAATTGCCCGTTCCCGGCACGGTTTATCTCGGGCAAACACTCAGTTTTCACCAGCCAGTGAAGGTAGGTGATACGATCACCATCACCGTCACCGCCACAACCAAGGACGCGGAACGTCACTGCATCAGCTTTGACTGTCTATGCACCAATCAACGAGGTGAGGTAGTCATTAGTGGTAATGCAGAGGTCATCGCGCCGACAACCAAAGTGAAGCGACCGCGCGTAATCCTTCCAGAAATGCACCTGCACGAACACGGGCTCCTATACCTGCACCTGATCGACCTGGCGAAGGGGCTGACACCGATCCGTACTGCTGTTGTTCACCCTGTTGACAGCAATGCCTTGCTCGGGGCCATTGAGGCGGCCCAGGCCAACCTGATAGTCCCCATCTTGATTGGCCCTGCGAACCGCATTCGTGCAGCAGCCGCGGAGCAAGGCGTGGATCTGTCGCCATACACCCTTGTTTCGACGGAGCACAGCCACGCAGCAGCCATGAAAGCGGTGGCGATGGCACGCGCTGGAGAGGTTGATGCAATGATGAAAGGCAGTTTACATACCGACGAACTGATGCACGAGGTGGTTGATCCGCGTACCGGCCTGGGCACTAATCGCCGCATGAGCCATGTTTTTGTAATGGATGCACCTTTATATCCTCGACTGCTGTTCATCACCGATGCTGCCCTGAATATCTATCCTGACCTGGAAACGAAGCGTGACATCGTGCAAAACGCCATCGATCTCGCTCACGTCCTGGGTATTGAGACACCAAAGGTCGCTATCCTCTCGGCCGTGGAAACAGTGAGTTCGAAGATCAACTCCACCCTGGAAGCGGCAGCACTATGCAAGATGGCGGATCGCGGTCAAATTACAGGCGGCCTGGTAGATGGCCCGCTGGCATTTGATACCGCTATATCGCTGGAAGCAGCCCACGCGAAAGGTGTCGTTTCCCCGGTCGCAGGTCAGGCTGATATTCTAGTCGTGCCTGATCTTGAAGCTGGCAATATGCTGGCAAAGCAATTGGAGTACCTGGCCGATGCGCAGACTACAGGCATCGTGTTGGGCGCACGTGTGCCAATTGTACTCACCAGCCGCGCTGATAGTCCTCTTGCGCACAAAGCTTCATGTGCGCTCGCCCTATTGCTATCAGATAGCTATCGGAAGGCAAAAGTATGAATTGTTTGTAGGCAATTGATCAAATGGGGGCCGATAATGCAATTTAACAAATTGATCCAGGAATCTGTATGGGTCACAGCACTGTCATGCTGAGCGCAGCGAAGCATCTCGACGCCCATGCAGACAGACCCTTCGCTAGGCTCAGGGTGACAAGGCAACCCACCCTGTCATGCTGAGCACATTCGCTTCGCTCAGTGTAAACTCTAGCGAAGCATCTCGACGCCCAGTGCGACAGACCCTTCGCTGCGCTCAGGGTGACAAGAAGGGGCCGCCCTCGCCCTCTGGAACCTGGACCTATGTCTTAGGTTGATGCGTATTGGGGCCGATAAATCGGCGCTGGGCGCGATAAATCGGCCCCTACGGCTGGTTTATACACGTGGGGTGGAATTTGGGGGGGCGAGTTACCTGGTTTCTTCAGTGCCTTCGGTGGGTGGTCTGCCGGCCTCTCGTTGCTTTTTCAGGAATTCCTCGCGTGCTTTCTCATCAGCTATAATATCGGCCACTTCGTCTGCTATGGTTCTTCCTTCGCCATCACCATTGCCGCCACGTCTCTCAGAACCATTGCCAGTATCCAACACTTCGCGGGAACGCCCACCTGACTCAAATTGTCCGATAATACCACGTTGCTCCAGTAGATCGATGAGACGCGCGGCCCGAGAATAGCCAATGCGCAATCGGCGTTGCAAAAGCGAAATAGAGGCCCGTTCATATTCACGCACCACCTCTTCTGCTCGCTCTAACAGGTCATCCTCCAACTCAAAATCATCAGAGATGTGTTCTTTAATCTCCCAGCCTGGCTCTATCGGCTGGGGTATAGCGGTTGCATCTAGTTTAGTACCACTATTCATAGCTTTCATTTGTTCTACAGATTGCAACCGCCAGTAGGCCACCAGTTTTTCGGCCTCTTCATCGGCCAGGAACGAGCCTTGAATACGCTCCGGCCTGCCAGCGTCAGCCGGTAGGTAGAGCATATCACCACGACCCAGGAGACGCTCCGCGCCGCCCATATCTATGATGGTGCGCGAATCGACCGCTGAACTAACCATAAACGAGATACGCGTGGGGATGTTCGCTTTGATTAATCCCGTAATGACATCGACCGAGGGGCGCTGCGTAGCGACAACAAGATGTATACCCGTTGCACGCGCGAGTTGTGCCAGGCGGCAAATCATCCCTTCTACCTCTTCCGGTGCCGCCATCATCAAGTCAGCCAGTTCATCGATGATGACGACAATTGCGGGAAGGCTCTTTAGCGTATTATCGCCACGAGCAATCTTTTCGGCCCGGAGTTTGCGATAGCCATCAAGATTGCGTACACCCAATTGAGAGAAAAGGCGATAGCGTTTCTCCATCTCGGAGATGGCATTTTTGAGCAACGGAACGACTCTCTCGACCTCGGTCACGACAGGGAAGAGCAGATGTGGTATACCGGTATACATGTTGAGTTCGACCATCTTAGGGTCAACCAACAACAGCCGCACATCATCGGGACTGGCCTGTGTGAGAATACTGGCAATGATCGTGTTGATGCAGACGCTATTATGTTCAACCGCATATCCAACAAATGCATGATTCTCACTATGAACTTCAATGTTCACGGTAGGCGCTGTAATGCGACGAATAGAAACGATTTTGCGCCACTCGTAGCCTTGAGGGCAATCAGCGAATTTTTGATCAGAAAGAGGGCGTGCCCTACGCCAAGCGTTCCACTCAGTAGCAGCATTCTCACGATTCGTGGCTAGTTCTCTCACAGCACATGCCAACTTTTCAGCTTTTACGGTTGAATCAACTCGTTCTTTCCATACATCGACCATACCGCTAGACCATGACCACACACCTGCATGTCCATTATCTCTATATCTATACGTGCCTGTAATGCCAAGGCGCAAGGCAAGCTGACCAATCTGCCGAATAAGTGTAGGATTTGCAAAACTCACATTGACTCCGGGCGTACGACCTGGAGTAGCGTCAAACCAACCATCACAATCAAAAAATACGCGCAAAAACAAGGCAATTTGCTCGTCTGGAAGTTGGAACACCCAGGCTGGAATGCCCTTCTGTGTAGCAAGGCAATCTATTTCCCATTCATGTACCAAGCGGGCCACCGGATTTCCTGTGCCTCTCCCTTTGCGGGTAGTTTTTGAAATGTAGTAGTCTATAGGACCTTTACTCTTACTCGTCGAAAGCACTAACCTACAATCATACTCTTTCACTGCTCCGGCAACCAATTCAACCATTAAAGGGTCAGCATTGGTAAAGCGTGGTGTTCTCATATATGTTAAAGAGTCATACTGATTCAAGCTACCTTCTGCCAACAAGGCAGCGCACAAAATAACATCTGCGTCACTTCGTAAGGCTGTTCCTTGTTGCTGAATAGTAAGTGGACACAAGATAACATGCCCATCGAAATGAGGACGATTGCCACATACTCGCAAATCTTTCGCTTGAACCCATCCAGGATTAATGGTGCGAGTACGCCTCATTGCTTTACCATTAGGTTGACGACCGACGTGTTGGTCTTCGTTAAGACAAGCCGCCCATAGTGGATGTTCTCCAGTACGACGGAGTATTATTCCATTATCAAGTTTGATCTCAAAAACATCCTGAACACCATTTTCTGTAAAGGTAGCAGGTACAGAAATTTGCTGCATTGTTTGAGTATCAATGACACCTATTACCTGCGCACTTTGACCTATCAACTCTTGCGCCTTGACAACTCGTCCATCAGCTAAGAAGACTGGCTCATTATATGCTAAGCACTTGCCGGAGCCGGTGGCACCAGCAATCAGCAAGTGAGGCATCCGAGCGAGATCGCTAACACGAACGGCGCCAGCAACGTCTTTTCCCAGGGCGATAGCCAGTTTGGATTTTGCCTTTGCCGCGTGGTACTCTTTACTCTCGAGGACTTCACGCAACGTGACGAGGCGGCTATTTTTGTTGGGTATCTCGACACCAACATATGGACGCCCAGGAACAGGAGCCTCCATACGGATAGTTTTAGCCTCCAGCACCAGCGCCAGGTCGTTTTGGAGCGCCATGATACGGCTCACCCTTGTACGCGCCTCATACACGATGTTACCGCCAGCATCCCTAACTGGAACCAATTTGCCCTGAGCATCTGGCTTCATTTCCATCTTACCAGTTGGACGAATGCCAAAACGGATTACTGTTGGGCCGATACTGATGTCTTCTTGCTTGACCTCAGCCTCGACACGGAAACTGCGTAAGGTGTCCTGGATAGTCTTTGCCAGCGTGGACGTATCGTCGCCTAACATCAGCAATTTGACTTCTTCAGGATTGTTGAGCATTGTCGTATCAGGGAGTTTCCAGGAAGACGCTTTCATAGTATCTTCTGCCTGGCCGTAAAACTTTGGTTGGTTCTTCTTTAGAGGATTGGGTGCAAGCGATTCCATCGTTGGATATTTTTTCTCAGCATTTTTGCCAGCCGCCTGGTTAAAAGGCAAGGGCTGCTGGTTCACCCCTTGTATCGCGTCATTATGCTCCGCGGGATCGAGTGGAAGGGCAGGAAGCGGCCCACGTGGAACGCGGCTGATACGCTGCTTATGGATGTTTATGTCATTGAGAGGATCATCTTCGTCTCCAAAATCAGCTTCAAATACGATGATTTGCTGGTCATCTTGCTCCTCATCAGCAGGAGGCGCCGACCCTTGTTGACCATTTGCAGATGAAGATGACGTACTGTCAGCGATGCCAGTGCTGCCACTGCCATAGCGACTGAAGCGTGGACGCTGACCCAGGAACGGAGAAGGTCCTGAAGTATTGTTGGGTGACGCACCTCTCTGTCCAGTTGCGCCAATACCACGAAAAGCACGAGTGATGTACATGAAATGCCCTAAAGTGATCTGGAAGGTCACGATGGTAACAATGCCAAATAGACCGATTAGCAAGACATGTCCAGCTACAGGGGGCCAACCCAATAAGGGACGCACGAGCAATGCGCCCAGAAATCCAGCTGTGGTACCGCCCAAAAGTAATTGACTTTCCACGAGGAGAAGCAGCCAGAGCACTACCAGACCGACTATCGTCGTCCAACGAATAAATTTTTTATTCTGTATGCCTTCAATTACATATGCGACGGCAAAGGCGATAAGTCCAATGGAGAGCAGAAAGGCTGACCAACCAAATAGAGCAATAAAAGCTCCATTGAACGCAGAAAAGACCGGGGCAGAACGAAACACCGTCAGAGCAGCAAACAGGAAGAGCGCCAGGAAGAGTAATAGTATTCCCAGAATACGCTGCTGGTGATGGGGTTGCATATTACTCCAGGCATCACGTACTTTAGAGATAGCTCGTGAGTCCGCTGTACCATCAGGAGAAGAAACGTTGGCAGGTCGATTACCACCTGGTGATGGACTTTTTTTCTTGCGTTGTCTATTGCCTTGTGAGCGTTTTGAAGCTGATTGTTCCTGGCGACGAGTACCTTGCTTGTTCATTTGCTGATTGCCGCGAGCACTTTGCGACCCAACGCTTCCTACTACGTTACTTACCCGAGAGGAGCCTTGTTCTATACTCGGCCCCAGGCGATCGTTCTGTCTACCTGATTTCTTGCTCTGATCACTACCTGCCATGCTGGTTTCCTCCTTCTTAATAGATTTCAGAGACACCAGTATCATAATAGCGCATATGTTCCAGAGAAGCAATAGGATCAAGGATGTTTTGTGCTACTGCGGGTTTTCACAGACTGCGCCTGTGAAAACCCGCAGCATGAAAATTATACTTCCATTACGATAGGTAGAATCATAGGGCGGCGGTGAGTCTTTTCATAGAGAAACTCGCTGAGGGTGTGTTTGATTTTGTCTTTGACAAAAGACCAATCTGAAGCATGGCCATTCAAACCGATGAACGATTCCAGGACGTGTTCACGGGCGCTTTCTAGCAATTCTTCAGAGTCTCGCATATAGACAAACCCACGCGAGACGATATCAGGTCCGGCTAAGGGCTGACCTGTCTCCTTATCAACTGTAAGCACCATCATCAAGATACCGTCCTGGGCCAGAACCTGGCGGTCACGCAGGACGATCTGTCCTACATCGCCCACGCCAAGGCCGTCAACAAAGACATTACCGCAAACAGCATGATCCTTTACGGCAATGGTATCCGGGGTGACTTCAATCATATCTCCATCTTCAGCTACCACGATATGGTCCGCCGGTATATCCATCGAGTGCGCCAACTTCGCATGGAGCACGAGCTGGCGATATTCGCCATGAACTGGCATGAAGAACTGCGGTCGAAGCAGTGCCAGCATCAATTTTAACTCTTCCTGGGCACCGTGACCCGAAACATGGACATTCGAGATGGCCTGGTAAAAGACCTCTGCCCCCTGCCTAAACAGGTTATTGATCGTACGATTTACCATTTTCTCGTTGCCTGGAACAGGTGTGGCTGAGAGGATTACTGTATCACCTGGTTGAATACGCACCAGGCGATGATCCTGGTTGGCTATGCGGGTGAGTGCCGATGTGGGTTCACCCTGGCTACCAGTACAGATAATTACCACTCTCTCCGGTGGGAACTTGTTGATATCTTCAGCACGAATGAGCGTACTTTTGGGAATGTTCAGGTAGCCAAGTTCCACAGCCATTTGAACGTTGTTGACCATACTACGCCCCACCAGGGCAACCTGACGCTCATAGCGTACTGCAGCGTTTACTACCTGTTGCACACGTGAGAGCAACGATGCAAAGGTAGCGAGAAGGATACGACCGGGAGCATTGGCAAAGATTTTATCGAGTGAGTCATTGATAACACGTTCGGATGGTGTGTACCCGGGGGACTCGACACGAGTACTATCACCCATCATAAGCAGTACACCTTCGTTGCCGATACGCCCCAGAGTACCCATGTCAGCAGGCTTTCCATCGACAGGTGTGTGATCAAACTTGTAATCGCCTGTGTGTACGATAGTGCCTACAGGGGTATGTACGACAATGCCAATCGCGTCAGGAATACTATGATTCACACGGAAAAATTCAACGAGGCACTCTCCTAGCTCTAGCTGGTCGCCAGGAGTAATCAAATTGACGGTGGCTTTATCAAGAAGCTTGTGCTCTTTCAGCTTTACGTTGATCAAACCCTGCGTGAGACGAGTTGCAAAGATGGGTGGGAAATTTAGCATGGGTAAAACGTAGGGAATAGCTCCGACATGGTCTTCATGGCCGTGAGTGATGAGGATACCACGGATACGGTCTTTCTTATCGTTGAGGTAGCTCGTATCAGGAATTACCAGATCCACTCCAAACATTTCATCATCGGGGAACATAACGCCAGCGTCAATTATGATGATGTCGTTACCATATTCGACGACCATCATATTCTTTCCGACTTCCCCTAATCCTCCCAGGGGGACAAGTCGAATTTTTTCTGTTGTCAAGGTAAAAAGAACCTCCTAACTACACATAGGTGTGTAGCCATCATTAACACAAGATAACCCTCGTGTTTCTACTGTATGTTTTGTCTGCGAATATATCTCCACTTCTGTCTTCACTACAGAAGTTAAAGCCAAATTGATTAAAATCTATTATTCCACTATTAAGTGTATCATATGGAGGAGTAAAACACAAGAAGGGTGAAAACAATGGAAAAACCGCCTATGTGGGCGGGTGAAACGGCGATGTCCTATTTTCCCATAGGGCTGCCCCTACAGTATCGTGAGAGCTGAAGAGCTTAACGACCGTGTTCGGGATGGGAACGGGTGTACCCTCTTCGCTATAATCACCGGTTCACCTGCACATACAGGCGGTTCTCTTGACACGATGTATATTACTACAGGTATACGTAGTTGTCAATACTCAATTTTTCCGTTTCGCAAGGGATTTTAAGGAGTTTTTCTCTCTCATGACATTGCTACAAGGGTGCATTCTCTTTATCGCGGCGATACTTGGTGGTACGCTCAATTCGGTCGCGGGGGGAGGAAGCTTTATTACGCTTCCCTCACTCATATTCACCGGCGTCCTTCCTATTAATGCCAACGCGACCAGTACAGTAGCTCTCTGGCCAGGATCCGTCGCCAGCATATGGGCGTATCGCAGGGAGCTTGCTAAGCAGAGACGATCCATAGTCCTCTTGCTCAGTGGTACCAGCCTTATTGGTGGTGTAATCGGCGCGGAACTCTTGTTGAGTACATCACAGTCGACCTTCGTCAAGCTCTTGCCTTACCTGCTTTTGGTGGCAACAGTGCTTTTTGCGTTTAGTGGCCCCATTACGACATGGCTGCACAGCAAAGTTATACAAAAAAATCGTCAAGCGTGGCCTACGCTCATTGGTATATCGTTCTTGCAGTTAATCATTGCGATTTATGGTGGATATTTTGGAGGCGGCATCGGTATTCTTATGCTGGCAACGCTGGGATTGATGGGGATGGAGAATATTCATGAGATGAACGCTATGAAAACGCTTCTTGCGGCGTTTATCAATGGAGTCGCTCTGGTCATCTTTGTGATGCGAGACGTTGTAGCATGGCCACAAGCCATAGTGATGATTTTGGGGGCGATTATCGGTGGATATGGGGGGGCGTACTTTGCGCGCAAGATTGATCAGCGCTGGGTACGGGGGTTTGTGATTGTGGTTGGGGTGAGTATGACGATTTATTTTTTCCTTAGATAATTCAGGATGGTAGTATTGTATTGAATGCACCTGCATTCAATACAATACTACCATCCTGCGTACTAATGGCGAAAATGCCGCTTACCGGTGAAGACCATGGCGATAGCGTAATGGTTTGCCATACGAATGGCCTCTTCGTCGCGTATGGAACCGCCGGGCTGTATAATTGCGGTGACGCCCGCCCTGGCTGCTGCCTCGACGCCATCGGCAAAGGGGAAGTAAGCATCCGAAGCGAGCACTGATCCGCGTGCTCGCTCTGCCGCTTTCTCTACCGCGATGTTTACGCTAGCAACCCGATTCATCTGTCCAGCGCCAACGCCTACTACCGCGAGTTTATGTGCCAGGAGAATGGCATTTGATTTGACGTGACGCACAACCTTCCAGGCAAACATCAGGTCGGTGACTTCTTCCAAGGTTGGTTCGCGCTCGGTAACTACGGTATATTCTGACGCCACCTCTCCAACGGCATCGGGGGTCTGCAGTAGTAATCCACCGCTGACACTGCGCACGTCTGGGCGACCAGCAATGAGGAAGTGTGTATTGATGTTCACCGGTTCAATTGGACAGTGTGTCGCAAGTAGCCGGATGTTCTTTTTCTTGCGCAATATTTCCAGGGCCTCCGGCGTATAATCCGGTGTAATAATTGCCTCGTAGAATAACTGCGAAATCTCCTGGGCGGTGACTGCGTCAATGCGACGATTGCAGCCAATGATACCACCATAGGCTGAGATGGGATCACCCGCGTGAGCATTTTTGTACGCATCTACGAGGGTATCTCCGCAGGCCAGACCACAGGGGTTGGTATGTTTGATGATAACCACTGCAGGGGCAGTGAAACTGCTGACAGCTGCCAGCGCAACATCGAGGTCCAGCAAATTGTTAAACGAGAGTTCCTTACCATGCAAGACGGCTGCGCCAGCCACTGTAGGATGTGCGGCAACCGGCAAGTTTTCGGCCCAACGGTACAAGGCAGCACGCTGGTGAGGATTTTCTCCGTAACGCAGGAGCTGAAGGCGCTTTAGAGGAAGCGTTAGCTCTTCTGGGAAGGGATCGGCAGATGGTACGCGAAGATATTCGGCGATGGTCGTATCATAGTTCGCGGTTTGTTGAAAGGCGATAGAGGCAAGGCGCCGACGGGTCTCCAGGCTGACCTCGCCTAATTCATCCCACTCTTGCATCACAGTGACATAATCCTGCGGACGTACCAGCACAATGACGTGCTGGAAATTTTTCGCTGCCGCGCGAATTAATGTTACGCCACCGATGTCAATCTGGTCCTGCGCTTCGCTCAGGGCGGTATCTGGGCGAGCAATCGTCTCAGCGAAGGGATAGAGATTGACAGCAACTAATTCAATGGACTGTATTGCGTGTGATTGGAGCTCATTCATGTGCTCTGGCAGATCACGACGAGCCAGAATACCTCCTAAAATAGTCGGATGAAGCGTTTTGACACGCCCTTCGAGTATTTCAGGAAAGTGTGTGAGGATACTTACAGATTCCGCTTGAATGCCTTCGTTGTTCAAGTAGTTGAGAGTACCACTGGTTGAAAATATTTTTACGTCGTGCTTTTGTAGTTCCCGCGCGAATTCTGGGAGGCCCTCACGATTCGCGACGCTGATTATCGCCTGCATAACTTATCCTTTCCTGAAAACTACACCCACCATATGACTCCATATACAGTATAACCCATAATTGAGTATCTGCTGCGCTTGATCATGTGAAAGATAAAAAGAACAATCCTGGCAAATCTCCAGGATTGTTCTTTTTGTGTTAGGCACGAGCACTATTTACTCAGGCTTGTGCGGCAGCAAGGTCCGCCGTTTCGGCGGCTAAGATTTCGCTGATTGAGGGGCGACCAGGAAACTCTGTATAGATGCTGACTTTGCGTCTCGTACGAGAGTCGTGACCAAACTTGACGTAGCCGTCGATCAGCGCGAAAAGGGTGTGATCACGGCCCACACCGACATGGTCCCCGGGTTTAATTTTTGTGCCACGCTGGCGAACAATGATGGTACCGGCATTAACCAGTTGTCCATCAAAGCGTTTTACACCTAGCATCTTTGGGTTGCTATCCCGACCATTACGGGAACTACCCACACCTTTTTTATGTGCCATAATTTACTCTTCCTCTCCCTCTCCCTCTGCATTGCTTTCCGTATCCTCAGCATCCTCAGCCTTTACCGTACGACGGCGGCGAGACGTACTCTGCTCGGTATGGGTTTCAGTTGCTTCACTTACAGGTGCCTCGGCCTCAGCGGCTTCAGTTGCTACTCCTTCTTCCTCTGCGGGAGTCTCTTTGGCCGCGGGAGCATTGCCAGTGATGAGGCTTATCCCATCGGCAACGATATCATCAATAGTCAGGACGGTAAGTTCCTGGCGATGACCGCGACGATGGCGGAAACGTTTCTTGGATTTGTACCTGAAGACGACCAACTTTTTGCCGCGACCCTGCTTAACGGCAGTGGCGAGCACCATAGCATTGTCTACAAGAGGGGTACCTATCATCGAACCATTGTCATCCGAGATAAGCAGGACCTCATCAAACTTTACTTGTGCCCCATCATCGACCGGAAGCCGATTGACTTCGAGCGTCTGGCCTACGGAAACTTTGTATTGTCTTCCACCACTTTTAATGACAGCAAACATTGTTCTTTGTTCTCCTTATCCGTCTCCACTTTCTCTACATAGACTCCAGGCGGATACGTAGGAGGCGTTGGTGGAGGCCTTCCTTAATACAGTTCCATTGCCCAGATGTTATTATTTTCAATCCAAACCAGATACGAACGAGTTAGGCCAGCATTATGATGGCACTATCGAGCAGATCAGGCGCTTCGTGAGATTGAGCAAATACGTATGTGGAGCGGGTGTCCTCGCTTTATTCGAAGCATGAGGGGTTTTAACCACAAAGAGTTTTTTCTCTTATGTGTACACGATAGCCATGACATGATAGCAATGTTTCCTCAGCTTGTCAAGTTTTTACCCATTTTGCACCCCGTCCTCTTTTTGCCTTTGGTGGACAAGTTTTTGTCCACTATAGTTCTGAATTGAAGGAGAGGTATTCCATCGCCTCATTTATACGTGTAACCGCACTGGGTGAACTACTATTCACAAAAGTAATAAAAAAGGTACAATGATGTCAAAGCCCTGGCTAACAAAGCGTGATTTGAAGAAAACGAAGGAGTATCAATATGAGCGGTCTCTGCGCGGTTAGCGAAGCAAGAGAAAATAATGCAATATTTCATAGCACTGCACGCTATCATACTGAAGCCAGATATGTTTGAAGTTTCTCAAACAAAATATGAAAGTGAGATTAGAGCACCTGCAAAATAGCACCTCGTATGAATTGACAGGAAAGTGGAAAGATAACTATTATCATGAGCGATACAAAATGCACAAATAGCGACCCTGTTCAAGCACAAACGACCAGTGAAAAACACCCGCGAACAAGCCCGATGGAAGCAGCTCTCGAAGACGTTGTTGTTATTGATCTTTCGCGTGTTTTTGCAGGCCCCTATTGTACGATGATGCTGGGGGATATGGGCGCCAAGGTGATTAAAGTTGAACAGCCCGGCAAAGGGGATGATACACGCCAGTTTGGTCCCCCCTATATCGCCGGTGAGAGTGCTTATTACCTGGGGCTCAACCGCAACAAGTATAGTATCACCATTGATTTCAACAATTCAGAACATAAGCAGCGGCTGCTTGAACTTGTGAGCACGGCAACAGTGCTGGTTGAAAACTTCCGCCCTGGGACGCTGAAAAAACAGGGGTTGGACTATGAAACACTGCGAGAGATCAATCCGGGCTTGATTTACTGCTCGATCAGCGGCTACGGGCAGGATGGCCCCTATGCCACGCGCCCAGGCTATGACTTTGTGGCGCAGGCGGAGTCGGGTATAATGGCGGTGACCGGAGAGGCTGATGGCGAGCCGCAACGTGTCGGTTCGCCGGTCGCGGATAATGCCGCCGGGATGTTTGCCTGTATATCCATCCTGGCCGCGCTCTATGTGCGCAAAGGCACTGGGAAGGGCCAGCATATCGACATCTCACTATTTGAGGCCGCCGTCTCCCTGCTAGGCAATGTGTCAGCCAACCACCTCATTTCAGGGGAAGAGGCGCCACGCCTTGGTAACGGGCACCCCAATATCGTACCCTACCAGGCTTTCCGCACGCGCAATGGCTATATCGTTGTCTCTTGCGGCAACGACCGGCTGTATCAGACGTTTTGCGGGCTGCTGGGCCGAGAGGACCTGGCGACTGACCAGCGCTTTGTGACGAACCCGCAGCGGGTGCGGAACCGCAAGCAACTGATACCGATTTTACAAGAGTTGTTTCTGGAACGTGAGACGGATGATTGGCTGGCGGAGCTGCGCGCGGCAGGTATTCCCTGTGGCCCCATCAATACTATCAGCCAGGTCTTCGAGGATGAGCAGGTGCTAGCGCGGGGCTTCGTGTGGGAGTGTAAACACCCAACGGCGGGGATGATTAAGCTTGTGGGGTCGCCTATCCATCTTGCGGAGACCCCTACGAGGTTGTATAAGGCGCCGCCGCTTTTGGGGGAGGATAATGAGATGTTTCTGAAAGACATACAAGGGGAATGAGTTTCCTGGGTGACCCAAGGGTCACCCCTACTACGAAGTTGCTGCTCAAGCCGGCTCGACCGTAGTAGAATGAGGGTTATTTTTTTGGCATCCCGGGAATGACGAAAATGTACGGTAAACCTTGTTCTCTGTAATAGATTGCTGTATACTTAACCTCGAATTTTAACCGTTTTATGCTCGTGCCTGGAGGAAGAACGCCTGTGAAAATTACATGTAAACAACAAGACTTGAGTCGTGGGCTTACCACAGTAAGCCATGCCGTCTCAAATCGTAGCACACTCCCGATCCTCGCCAATATTTTACTGGCGACCGATAACGATCGATTGAAGCTATCGGCTACGAACCTGGAGATTGGTATCAATTGCTGGGTGGACTGCCAGATTCATGAGGAGGGATCGACTACGGTCCCCGCGAAACTGTTCACCGACTTTGTCAATAGCTTGTCGCAGACCACGGTCGATATCACGGTGCCGGAAGACTCGAACAAGATGAATATCAAAAGCGAGGATAGCAGCGCGAATATCAAGGGCATGGATGCTTCTGAATTCCCGCTGATTCCCAGCGCTGAAGGTGGGGAGCCACCTGTGATACTGGATGCCGCTACGCTCAAAGAGATGATCGAAGAGGTCGTTATAGCTGCATCTGATGACGATTCGCGCCCGGTCTTTACAGGCGTGCTGGTACAGGTAGGGAACGAACAGGTGACGTTTGCGGCGGCAGATGCCTTCCGCCTGGCGGTACGTACTGCTCCCTTGCCCGGAGACGACACTCCACGTGGCGATATTCTGATCCCCGCGAAGACACTGAGAGAACTGAAAGGCATTCTGCCCTCTGAAGGGGCTGTACAGATGATTGTCACGCCTAATCGCAGCCAGGTGCTGTTCCACACAGACCAGATCGATCTTGTGTCGCGGTTGATCGATGGGAATTTCCCCAACTATCGCCAGATTATTCCCAAAGAGCATTCGACACGGGCAGTGATAGATACGAAAACATTTGCTGCGCGTGTCAAATCGGCGGCGTTGTTTGCGCGCGATAGCTCAAATATTACACGCGTCAAGATCAACGGTGGGGATGGCAGTGGGCTTGAGCCGGGCACAGTGACGATTGAGGCGACGGCAGAGGACCTGGGAGATAACGTGGGTGTGTTGAATGCCGCTGTTGATGGGCCTGAGCAGGAGATCATCTTCAATGTCAAGTATCTCTCAGATGTGCTGGCTGTGATCGGAACGCCTGAGGTGGCTATTGAGGTGAACGCACCAACTAAGCCTGGGGTGATCAAGCCGATTGGCCATGCCGATTATACGTATGTGATTATGCCGATGCATACCAACCGCTAGCGGTTTTGATGGGGCAGATCGTCACAGTCGTAGGGGCGGGAGAGGGGCGCAGTGGAGTGGGGACGCTTGCGTCGCCCATGGCGGGCAGGCGCTCGTAGGGGCGGGAGAAGGGCGCAGTGGAGTGGGGACGCTTGCGTCGCCCATGGGGAACAGGACGCAGGGCGACCCAAGGGTCCCCACCCTTTCTCCCTGCCACCCCCGCCCCTACGAGGCGAAGCCGCTTCCCTGCTCGTTTCACAAAATACCTACCCTTGAGGGACACTTGCGTCGCCCATGGGGGGCAGGTGGGAAGCGGCAGGGGAACAGGACGCAGGGCGACCCAAGGGTCGCCCCTACTATGGACGGTTTCGTGGGGGTGTGGGGGCAGGCATTGAGGTTGTCGTCTCCCTGGAGACGGAGCGCTTAGGCATATGAAGTTTACGATTGGGAAGGATGCCCTGATTACCTGGGATTTAGAATGTACCTTTCTTTCCTCGCGCTGAATGAATTTCGCAATTATGGGCACCTTGATCTTTCCCTGGGACCGGGGCTCTTTCTTTTTTATGGAGAGAACGCGCAGGGTAAGACGAACTTGCTTGAAGCTGTTGGGATGCTGGCTACGGGTAGTTCCTTTCATGCAAGCTCTGATCGCGAAGTAGTGAACTGGTCCGCTCCTGACCATATTGCCCATTTGAAGGCTTCCGTCAAACGGCGCGAGGATGATGTCGAGCTTGAAATGGTTATCTTTGATCCCGCGCCGCCTGTCCAGGAAGGGGTTCAACCTCCACTCAGCACGGTTGCGCTCCCTGCCAATACACCACGTAAACGGGTCAAGATCAACGCTATCCCAAAAAAAGTGATTGATCTGATTGGGCAGATGAAGGTGGTTCTGTTTGCGCCGACGGATCTGCACCTGGTTGACGGCTCTCCAGAAGAACGCCGGCGTTTTCTTGACCGCTCCCTGTGCCAGATACAGCCACGCTATTGCCAGGCATTGGTGCAATACCGGAAGGTTATTACGCAGCGTTCGGCTTTGCTCAAACGGATACGGGATAACCAGGAGGACCCACGTTTGCTGGATTATCTCGACGAGAAGCTGACGGCGCTGGCGAATGTGCTTATCTTTGAACGGCAGCGAATGCTCGCCGCTCTCAATGAGCAGACCAGTGGTCTGCAGGAGACGTTGAGTGGTGGGCGCGAACACCTGCAGATTGTCTATCGTCCCTCGTTCAAGGTGGATGCCGCCTGGAACATGGCGGAGTCTCTGCAACATTACCGCACGCAGCTACGAGAGGTGCGCAAGCGAGAGTTGGCCCAGGGAGTTTGTTTGCTGGGACCGCACCGCGATGACCTGGAGTTTCTGGTGAATGGTATCAATATGCTGACGTATGGGTCACGCGGTCAACAGCGCACGACGGCCCTTTCCGCGAAACTGGCCGAACTTGCTTATATGCGCGCCTGTACGGGGGACGAGCCTGTACTGCTGCTGGATGATGTGTTCAGCGAACTGGATATGCAGCGGCGAAGACACTTGCTGGGCGAGGTGATGCGACACGGGCAGGTGTTCCTGACTGCTACAGACCTGTCCAGTTTACCAGGGGAGATTCTGGGGCAAGCGCATATCTACGAGGTGGTGGGCGGCGAGGTGAGGAAGGCTGGTTTGTAGGTGTTCAGGTCAGGCTCCTTTACTATGCTCGGTATTTTCTACCAGATACCGAGTTTTTTGCTGTTGATAACTCCTTATTTTTTCGCGGGATGATGAAGTGTTGCATCCTTTAGCGAGTTGAGCATGCAACAAGAACCGCTAGAAAAGGGAGAGCACCAAGTATGCGTAAAAAACCGTCCTCGCGGTAAAGTATCATCCGGCTACAGACGTTAGTTGTCTGCACGCTGTAGCAATGCTTTCGCTTCATTCATGGTAGGCAGTGATGGGATGGCTCCCAGTTGTGTGGTTGCCAACGCCCCGACTGCGTTCCCTAGACACAGCGCCTTTTCTATCACCTCTCTGTCCCATGTGAGGTCGCCCTCCAGTAAGCCTGCGAGCATGCCTGCGACAAAGCCGTCACCTGCACCGGTGGTGTCTACTGGCTGAACCGCAAAACCTGGTACGTGCCCTCCGGCTTGAGCCGTAAAATAGGTACAACCGGCCTTGCCTTGTGTCACGACCAGGAGCTGCAGATGATCATGCCACAGGGATCGAGCGGCCTGTTCCAGGGTGTGCTGGTCGCTGAGGAAGGTCAGTTCTTCCTCGCTGACCTTGATCATGTCTGCGTGTTGCCAGCCTTCGAGGATGCCTGCTCTCGCTGCATCAAGAGAGGGCCACAAAGAGGGCCGCAGGTTCGGATCGTATGAGAGCAATGCTCCGTTGCCTTTGGCATAATCGAGTGCTGTCAAGGTGGCACTGCGGCTCGGCTCGCTAATGAGTGTGATGGAGCCGTAGTGAAAGATGTGGGCGCGGGCGACGTAAGCCCGATCGACATCCTCCGTGTTCCAGAGCATATCCGCACTCGGATGCCGATAAAACATGAAATCCCGCTCACCGTCAGCGAGCAAAGACACAAAAGCGAGAGCCGTGCGGGCCTGCGTGGTGAACCGTAAGCCAGCGATATCCACCCCATGGCTTTGCAACGTGTCAGCCAGGAAGTGACCGAACTCATCATCGCCCACCTGCCCCATGAAGCCAGCACGATAACCGAGTCGGGCCACGCCGACTGCCACGTTTGCCGGAGCCCCACCAGGGGCTTTTTTGAACGCGGGAGCCTGAGCCAGGCTCACGCCAACTTCCGTCGAGACAAAGTCAATGAGCAGTTCACCGCAGGCGATGACATCCATCATAACAGCATTCAAGAGCGTGTCCTCCTTTTTGTGCAAAGCGTGTTTAAGGAAGCTTAGCGCTTTCTACTCCGGGTAGTACCGCTCCCTGGGTACAGGCCCTGTCGATTTGCGAACAACAAGTTGGGTCGGAAGAATCAGTGGAGATGCTTCTTCTGTGCCATCTACTATGGCAACGAGCCGTTGCACGGCCCCACGCCCCATAGCAACGCGGTCCTGGCGCATAGTTGTGAGCGGTGGAGTGGTATACTGACCGAATATAATATCATCGAAGCCGATCAGGGAAACATCGTCTGGAACGCGCAGACCTTGCTCCGTGAGCGCGCGAAGAATACCGATCGCCATGAAATCGCTTCCGGCAACGATAGCGGTAAAATCGCGACGCTCGGCTAATAGGACCATGGCCGCCTCGTAGGCCTCATCAACATTCCAGCCTGATTGACGCACCAGACCGGGGTCTGGAGCGATACCTGCCTGAGCCAGGGCCTGTTGGCATCCAAGCAGGCGCTCGAGACCGGCGAGATCGATGGTAGGCCCGGTCAGAAAGGCGATGCGCCTATGGCCGAGAGCAAGCAAGTGCTCAGTCGCCTGGCGAGCGCTATCTATGTTATCCGATTTGACATAAGTAGCATGACTCCCCTGACCCATCCAATCGATGAACACGGTGGGAAAGGCGGAAAGGATCAAGGCCTGCATGTGTGTAACAGATGCATGGAGCATAATGACCCCGGCGACACGCCTTGTCTGTAAGCTCCGCACGTAGTTCTCTGGAGAGTTGCCGCGCGGGCGAGAAGGTAACAGCAAATCGTAGCCTAAGGCAACCGCCTCACGCTCAATGTTTTCCACCACACCCAGGTAGAAGTAGAGCGACGTTTGTCCGAGATGCGCAAAGGGCAGATCGTATCCTTGAGGAAAGAGGTTAACGGCAATCACACGAGCGCGTTGTCGAACCAGGCTTTGGGCGACCACATCTGGTTCGTACCCAAGTTTTGCGATCGCGGCATGAACGCGCTTTCTCGCTTCTTCACTCACCTTTGCAGATCCATTGAGAGCGCGCGAAACAGTTGCACGAGATACGCCTGCTAACTGAGCGACTTCTTCGCTCGTAACCATACAGAATCTCCTAACCAAAATGCAAACGTGTTCATCTCTGTATCTCTAGTATCACATCATGCAAGAGGTTTTGTCAAGACTGCACGTGTTCAGTGACTGTTCGACAAGCGGTAAAAGTGGGGTAAAATAGGAAGGAGAGAGAAAACCAAGGAGGCAGAGCCATGCGTTTACGGATTGTCTTACCCAAAGTGACCCCTGAGGCCATCACGGTTCCCACCCGATGTGCCTATGCTGGCTGTCGTGGGAGCAAGTTTTACTTACGCCAGGAAGTCGCCAAACCGCTGCGCGATACGGTGTATCATGAGGTGCAAGTACATCGCTATCAGTGTTTGAAGTGCAAACGCACGTTTCGGGTCTATCCTGAGGGGACGACGCCTGCGCAGACCTCGCAGCGAGTGAAAGGGCTGGCCGTGATGCTGTATCTGCTGGGGTTAAGTTACGGGGCTACTTCCTTAGCGTTAGAAGCGCTTGGGGTGTACCTTTGCAAGAGTCGCATCTATGATGCGGTGCAAGAGACAGCAAAGCTAGTGCCCGGTCTCAAGCGAGATCAGGTGTTTGCGGGGGTCAAAACACCGGCCTTAGGAGGCGATCTGACCAGCGTCAAATGCAAGGGCGAGTGGTTACCCTTAGGCATCACCGTTGATCCCGTCAGTGGTGTAGCCTTAACGATTGATGCGTTGGCAGCGCAAGATATCAAGGCGCTGCAAGACTGGATTGAGCCGATTGCCAAGAGCGTGGGAGCCACGGTACTCGTCACCGATGATGCCGATGGCTTTAAAACGGTGGCCGATGAGGTAGGCGTGCAGCATCAAGTCTGTAAAGCCCATGTGCTGCGCAATACCGAGGCCTTGATCGAACGCTACCAGCCGTTGGTGGCCAAAGATGCTGACGGCTCCCTCAAAGCCATTGGGGTCAGTCCAGAGCAAGCAGCAGCCGACTTAACGCGTCTGGGTGAATTGGTCAAGAGCCGACAGAAGGAGCAGGCTCCTGAACTGGAAGCAATGCACCGACGCTATCTGGACGCTGCGCCACCGCAAGAGGGCGAGCACCAAAGTTTGGCCTATCGCCTGCGGCTCTTGTTTCTGGATCGCTGGAATCTCTGGCATCGCTTAACGCGTTACCGTACCTGGAAAGGACCCAAGGGAGAAACGTTAGATGGCACCAACAATGCTTGTGAGCGGGCGATTGGCTGGTGGATTAAAGAGCGCTATCGCACCATGCGTGGCTACAAAGTCCCCGAGAATGCGGTGCGCGTCAGTCGCTTGCTCGCCTGGTGTGGCAACTTCCTGAATACCGAGGATGGGGCCAACCTGGCAGGGTTCTTGCAGTAAGCAAGAACGATCAGGGATCCTCAAGGCTTCTTCCTGGCTGGCCTCTGGATACCAACTATCGAACGATCACCGTGTTCACACTTTTTGGGTGTTTGCTCGGAACGGAAACGAACAAGTTCTAATAAGCAGATTTTTACCTGCAGTTAGTGTATAAAAAGTAATTTATGCGCCTATTCTTCTATTATCACTGTTCTAAGTCACGTGAATACATGAAACATCCCAATCTGATCACTTGACGAGGAACGAAAAGGATGGTATTATTCCTTATAAGGAGTGTACACGTGTTCATAACTGAACCGTATGGCTATCGCGCTGAATCGTTTATTTATTACCCTCAGTACGGTCGACGCGCGCTACATCTTGAATCGTAATAGTCATACCGCTTCACTTCCGTCAAAAAGAAAGAGGAGCACACCCTATAATAGAAACGCTCCCAAAGCACCTTTAGCACTCGCGCCGCTGATTTGAGCATAACATACTTCTTTTTGTACCTTTACACGGCAGAATTATTATGGTATTATTAAGATTAGTTTATGGAAACGTTTCCACTAGATCAGTTTATTGCATTTTCAAAATGTTGTCACCATTTGAGCGAAGCATGAGTTATTAGGAAGCAGATACGCTAAATTGCTGCAAGATGTTCCAATATGTGGAGATACTATCGTCATTCAGGCTGGACCGATGCGAAGGGTTCTCATCTTGCTGCTGTGTTACCCAACGGGTATAAAAGGTGAGGTGCACTGCAGTAGGTAACAACCTGTTGGGTGACATGTTCCAGCACACGCCCCGAGGGGGGATCAGATGCCGAAAAACGCACGCTACACCCTCGTCTGGTCGCATTCGCGCCAGGCATACGAACTGCATGAGGGGCAGTGCAGCGAAGTACTGGACATCGTCCCTGAAAGCCCTGCCTGGTCGGCGTGGGTGAGTCAGGTCTCCTCGTTCGCCTTTCATGGGAGGAATGGCTCTTATACTGCATGCAAAGAATGCAAGCAGCGTGGCGAGGGATACTGGTATGCCTATGCGCGAGTTGGGGGGAAACTGACCAAGCGCTATCTGGGCAGATGCATCGGTTTGACCCTTCCCCGGTTGGAGCAGGCCGCCCAGGAACTGTGGCACGATACGCCAGACATTCCGCAGCAGAAGGAAGGAACAGTAGCATCTCAACTCTCCCCTTCGCCTACCGATACGCAGGTGGAGCAGACATTCCTTCCCGAGCCGCTGAGCGAGGCGCGTGCCCTGTCGTCTACTGACGAGAAGCAGAGGCACTTCCGCTTCGACCTGCGAAGTAGAGCTAGCCTCGAGAGTGTTGTTGACGGTCGGAAGCCAGAGATCGAGCATGCTGTGGCTGCCGGTCTCTCAAGGAGCAGCGATCCTCTTGCTCCGCTTGCCAACGACACTGTCGTACCTCCTGAGTCCGCGCAGCAATCCCACCATCCAGCCAAGCGCCAAGGCGGCAGCCCTGCTGGCCGGAAGACCAGGCCGGTGTTCGCCCTCCTACCAGCTGATCCGCTGCTTGCCACCAAAATCCGCGTCCCACGACCGCGTCCACATCTCGTGCATCGTCCCCGCTTGACCCAACGACTCGAGCAGGGCATGGAGCGAGCCCTGACCCTTATTTCGGCACCGGTTGGCTTCGGCAAGACCACGCTGCTCTCCGACTGGCTAGCCTCGCGTGCCATCCCTGCCGCCTGGCTCTCGCTCGAACCACAGGACAATGAACCCGCACGCTTCCTCTCTTACCTGGTTGCTGCCCTGCAGACCTATGATCCCTACCTGGGTACGATCAGGCAGGTGCTGCACTACCCACTTCGACCTCCAGCGATGGAGACCGTGCTGACGCTGCTGATCAACAGCCTGCTGATACGGAGAGCCACCGCTCAGGAACACGCCGTTCTCATCCTGGACAATTACCATTTCATCACGGATGAGTCTATTCATGAGGCGCTCTCCTTTCTCCTGGATCACTTGCCTCCCCGGATGCATCTTGTCCTTTTGACCCGCGAAGACCCCCCGCTCCCACTTGCGCAACTGCGTGGACAAGACGACTTGCTGGAATTGCGTGCCACCGATCTGCGGTTCACGCAAGAGGAAACGGCCACATTCCTCATAGATGTGATGGGGCTGCCAATTTCGGCAGAAGAGAGTGCGCTCCTACAGGCGCGTACAGAAGGCTGGATCACCGGATTGCAGCTCGCCGCATTCTCCCTGCAGGGTCGTGATGATCCGGGAGCCTTCATCACGGCGTTCAGCGGCAGTCATCACTATGTGATGGACTACCTGCTGGAAGAGGTGCTGAATCGTCAAGGGGTAGTCGTCCAGGATTTCTTGTTGCAGACCTGCATCCTGGATCGGCTGAGCGCGCCACTCTGTGACGCCGTACGGAAACAGGGCGGGAGCCAGGGCCTGCTTGACTACCTGGAGCGGGCCAACCTGTTCCTGGTGGCCCTCGACGACAAGCGGCAATGGTACCGCTACCACCGCCTGTTTGCCGAAGCCCTACGCCAACGACTGCAGCAGACTGCTCCCGTACTGGTGCCGGACCTGCACCTGCGCGCCAGCCGCTGGTACGAGCAGCACGGGCTGTTCGCCGAGGCAATCTCCCACGCGATGGCGGATCCTGTTCCCCAGGCCGGTCCGTTCGTGGAGCCGCTCACGGGCCGTGAACGCGAAGTCTTGCAGTTGTTACTGGATGGCGCTTCCAACCGGGAGATTGCCCGTCACCTCGTCCTCAGTATGAACACGGTCAAGAAACACGTTTTGAACATCTATGGAAAACTCAACGTACGCAGCCGCGCTCAGGCCATTGCGAAAGCGCGGACGCATCAACTTCTGTAGGAGCAGTCACAGGGCGGGCATAGGCCCCCGGGCAGGGCGAGCACAAGGCATCGCCCCTACCATGGTACGGCTTCGCGCAAGCCGGGGTGTGCATGGCGGCACAAGGAACGTTTATTTCCCTTCACCCGGAAATTTCACTCTCTGTGTTATTCACCAACAGAGTCTTTGAAGGGATGGCTCCTGACCGAAATCACCTTCCTCTTAGCTGTTTCTTCTGCAAAAATCACCCTGCAAATACTCCTTTTGGGTACTGTCTTCTCCCCCTGCTGTCCGCTACGCTCTTCATAGAGTTCTCATGTGACAAGCCGTCGAGCAGTGAGTGTCATTCGAAAGGAGGAGCGATGACAGTCTACCGGATTCGTCTCAAAGAGCAGCTTGATCAACGCTGGTCGTCCTGGTTGGGCGGACTGATGGTGGTTCATGAGGCGAACGGGGAAACGGTGCTTACCGGCGAGGTGGTCGACCAGGCCGCGCTGCACGGCCTGCTCAGCAAGGTGCGCGACCTCCAGTTGACGTTAATCTCTGTCTCCCCTCTAGAGGCGCATTCACCATCCAAAGAGGAAGCAAAGGAGGAGAGCCCATGATGCGACAGCCTGGTGTTGTTATGGAAAGCCCAAATCATAGATATATCTCGTAATGCGTACCCACTTTCATTGAGGAGGTCAAGCATATGTATGAAATCGAACAAGATATCATCGACCGTGAAGAGCATCCTAAAAGCTCCGTGAAGAAGCCAAGTCAGCATCGGCTCGATGTGAAACCCATCTTCCAGGCGTATGGGTTCCTATTGCCCAGCTTCCTTGGCCTACTGGCCTTTTCGATCCTGCCCATCATTGCGGTCGCCGTCCTCAGTTTCTTCAACTGGGGGCTGCTCGCTCAGCCAACCTTTGTTGGGTTGGAGAATTACCGTACGATGTTTAGCAGTCCGTCCTTCTGGCATTCGCTGTTAGTGACCTTCGAGTATATCTTGCTCAACATCCCGATGCAGACGGTCTTTGCGTTGCTGCTAGCGTTGCTGCTCAACCAGAAGATTCCGGGCAGAGGGATTTTCCGTACCCTCTTTGTGGTGCCGTGGATGGCGACAGCCGTGGCCATGGGCATTGTGTGGCAGTGGATCTTCGATCCGCAGAACGGCGCACTCAACACCTTCCTGAGCATCTTCCACATCACGGGCCCGGCCTGGCTGTCCTCGACGACGTGGGCGTTGCCGGCTATCGCGGCAGTCAACATCTGGCAGTACACTGGCTATAACATGCTGTTCTTCCTTGCCGGCCTGCAGGGCATTCCACCGGATTTCTATGAGGCCACATCACTTGACGGGGCCAATTCCGTGCAGAAGTTCTTCACCATTACGCTGCCGCTGTTGAGCCCAACACTGTTCTTCGTGCTTGTGACCGACATCATTGGGTCCGCGCAGGTATTCGACACGGTGTACGTGATGACCAAGGGCGGTCCGGGCGAAGCCACCAGTGTACTCAATTTCAACATTTTTCGCCAGGCTTTTGAGTTCTTTCACGCCGGGTATGCCTCGGCGCTCTCGATGGTGCTGTTCATGATCCTGCTCATCATCACCTTGCTTCAGGTGCTGTTCTTCCGCAACCGCACTACCTACGACCTGAGCTAGCTGATGAACACATGAGAAAAGGAGGGAAGCTATTATGACCTCGGTAAGTACCCAACTCGCATCAAGCAAAGCAGTCGCGGTAGAGAAGCCAGCGAGAATGCGCTTTCGCCGGGCGACAGGCTACGTCATCGCCTATATCATCCTGCTGCTCGGGGTGGTTGTCTCGCTGTTTCCGTACTTTCTCGCGCTGACTACAGCGTTGAAGGCACCCGATCAGGTCTTCTCGTCGGCGCCGTGGACTCTGCCGAACCCGGTGACCTGGCAGAACTTCATCGACGTCATGACGAAGTACAATTTTCTGGCCTATGCCTGGCACACGCTGATCTTCGCCACAATCCTCACGCTTGGCCAGCTCATTTTCAGCACGCTTGCTGCCTACGCCTTCGCACGGATGGAGTTCCCGGGACGCGAACAGATTTTCTGGCTCTACCTGGCGACACTGATGGTGCCGACTATCGTGACGCTGATCCCACTCTTCATTATCATGCGCACATTCGGCCTGGTCAATACCTGGGTCGGCCTGGTCCTCCCGTTTGTGCTGGGAACGCCCTTTGGCATCTTCCTGATGCGGCAGTTCTTCCTCACGATCCCGCGGGATCTGGAGAATGCCGCGCGCATTGACGGGGCTGGGACGATGCAGATCCTGTTCAGAGTGATCCTGCCCTTAAGTCGGCCGATTTTGGCGACGCTGGCGATCGTCACGTTCGTGCCAGCATGGAACAACTTCACCTGGCCCCTCATTATTACGGATACTGATAATTTGCGCGTGCTCACCGTTGGTATCGCGGCGTTCCAGTCGAACTTTGGCACGCAGTGGAATCTGATGATGGCCGCCGGTTTCATTGCGCTCGGGCCGCTGCTGATCCTGTTCTTCCTGTTCCAGCAGCAAATTGTGCGCTCAATTCACCTAAGTGGGTTCAAATAGGGGTATCACGCCGGACGCGCCGGCAAGAGTCTATTCTCAAAAAGGAGGAGCAACTATGTGCTTCGATATTTGGCATGGACATTTGGGTACCATGCGACGTGGGTCATCAGGCGAAGGCGCTCAACGCCGATTCCTTTCGCGGCCTCTGGCATGGGTCTCGTTGGGGTTAACCATCGTGATGATGTTGGTGGGGCTTGCGGCATGCGGTGGATCAAGTTCGTCGAGCGGGAACGGCGTCGTGAATCTTACCTACGCACTGTGGGACCAGAATGAACAGGTCGGCTATCAGCAGTCGATCAATCAGTTCATGAAGCTGCATCCCAAGATTCATGTGACCATCCAGCAGACGCCATGGGCGTCATACTGGCAGAAGCTTGGTACAGAGTTCGCTGCGGGTAACGCGCCGGACGTGTTCTGGAATCACCTGGCCTACTACCCACAGTACGTGCAGCAGGGTCAACTCATGAACCTATCGCCGCTGATCAAGCAGGACAACATCGATATGTCTATGTACTACTCACAACTGGTCAATGAGTGGACGTATCAAGGCAATGTGTATGGGTTACCCAAGGACTGGGATACGATCGCCATTCTCTATAACAAGGATATGTTCCAGAAAGCGGGCCTTCCTGCTCCCACAAGCATGACCTGGAATCCGACGGATGGTGGCACCTTCCTGCAGAATGCGCAGAAGCTCACGCTGGACAAGAATGGCAAGCATCCTGGCGATGCCGGGTTCGATGCGAATCATATCAGCCAGTATGGGTATGTCTCAGAGAACAACGCGCAGGAAGGCTATTGGAACTTTATCGGCATGAACGGTGGCACCTTCCTGGACAAGAAGTTCGGTCAGAACTTCCTGTTTGATCAGCCGCCGTCGGTGCAGGCACTGCAGTTCCTGGTCGATCTCGTCAACAAGTATCATGTCTCGCCCCCGGCGACGGAGACCAATAACAACGGCGGTGTAGCCTCGCAGTTGTTTCAGGGGGGGCACGCGGCAATGGTCGCACTTGGTTCCTGGGAGCTCAGCTCAGTTGCCCAGGGGACGAAAATCCCGTGGGGAGTTGTGCAACTGCCAGCCGGCTCGAAAGGCGTGATGAGCGTGTTTAATGGCTTGACCGACGCGATCTATGTGAAGACCCCACATCCGACGGAAGCATGGGAGCTGGAGAAGTGGCTGGGCTCGGCGCCGTCTCAGCATATTATGGGCAGTCAAGGCTTTGTCTGGCCGGGTATCAAGAGTGAGGACCAGTCGTTCCAGCAGTTCTGGAAGCAGAAAGGAATCGACGTGAGCCCGTTCCTCACGGAGGCGCAGGGCGAGACGCTGACCTTCCCGATCACCTTCGGCTACAACGAAGCGTCTATCAAGATCAATGACATTTTCAACCAGATGTATCTGGGCCAGCTCTCGGTGCCAAGTGCGACGAGCCAGGGAGTCCAGCAGGGGAATCAAGCCGTGCAAGCAGCTTCCACTGGCGGCTGAAGAATAGCCTCTGAGGAACAACGGAAGTATCCGTTGTTCCTCAGAGACCTATTACTCCTCAAGGCCCTGTACTGCACTGGAGGTAATCGGGCATCGGGCAGATTATAATATAGCTAAAAGAGGCGCCTGTGATGTCTGTAGATTGGGGATGCCGATTGGAGACCAGGTTCAGTCCCAGAGCCTCTTATCGAAACCAGCGGAGGTAAAGCCATGGATGTGAATCAACAAGCCATTGCTGCCATGCGCGCCATCACGATTTCCCGCGAGTATGGAAGTGGGGGCGGCGAGATAGCTGCCCGTCTTGCGCGCCGGTTGGGCTGGCAATTGATTAACCATGCCGTCATTGAACAGACCGCGCGGGAGTTAGAAGTCTACGAAACGGAGGTAGAGAAATACGACGAGGAGTACGTCGAAAGCACCCTCTCACGTATCCAGAACAGGATACAGCAATTTGCCCCTAAAGCGTTCATCACGTCTGCTGGAGGGCCATCAATCTACACTTCACCTCCCCGGGCTGCAGAGACAGGAGCCTACCAGGATACCATGCGCCAGATCATCACAGCCGCGGCAAACACTGGTCACGCCGTGATTGTCGGACGCGGTGGACAGGTGCTTCTGGCGGACAAGCGCCACGCTACATGAAGGCACAGTATCATTGTCAGCATGAGGATCCGCACTTGTATGATCTGGTAATCGATACCGCCGTACTCGATCTGGACAGCGCTGTTGATCTCATCTGTCTAGCAGTGGAGCGCAAGGCGAGCCGACTTAGTTTGTCGGTGGAGGAGTTGGGACCGGCGGCAGGTCTGGCCCCTTATCCGGGCAGGCCTGCTGACTTTCGCGCGGCGGGACAGTCATCCGGCTAACGCGATGGACAAGTTTTCGTATGAAGCAACCGACCGTGCTAGTTGGTCTCAGAGGCCAGAATCTTGTTAGGACAAGATGTGATCGATGCGGTGTTCGCCCAGCGATCACCGCTTCTTCGTTGATACAGGCATCTTAGCTGGTACAAGACGATAACGGTAGAATGAAGGGAACGTTATGGGGGATATTATCTATGATGCGTCGAGCAGGTGTTGGATTCTCCAGATGGAAGCCTCGACGTACTGTATCGGGCTGAGTTCGGACGATACTTCGTTACAGCATCTCTACTGGGGACCCCGCATAGCTTCAGCAGAGGCCCTCGAGATGGCTCACCCCCCAGGATCGTCCCTGGTCCCGTTCGAGTCGGCGACGGGGATTTCCCGTGAGGAGTATGCGCCATGGGGGGAGATGCGCTTCAGTGAGCCGAGTCTCAAGGTGGAGTACACTGACGGCACGCGCGTGATCGAGTGGGTCTTTGAAGAGCATGGCCTCGATCGGGCAGGGGAGAGCCAGACGCTCTGGCTGCGGTTTCGTGACCGGGCGTACCCCTTCACGGTGACGCTCTACTACCGCATCTATGAGGGTCATGACGTGATCGAGCGCTGGGTCCGGTTAGAGAACAGCGGAGGGAGCGGTCCTGTGACCATCGAGCAGGCGCTTTCGGCGGACTGGCAGTTGCCGTCCAGCGGGCGCTACCGGCTGACGTATCTTCACGGACGGTGGGGGAAGGAAACGCAGGTTGCGCAGACCATACTGGGTCCGGGGAAGGTTGTGCTGGAGAGCCGACGAGGGGCAACCAGCCATCAGTTCAATCCGTGGGTGGCCCTCGATCCTGAGGCACGCGCTACGGAGGAGAGCGGAGAGGTATGGAGTACGGCGCTGGCATGGAGTGGGTCGTGGAAGATCGTGGTGGAAAGGACGCCGTATGGTGAGATTCACTGCGCAGGCGGCGTGAACGATTTTGACTTTCGCTATCGCCTGGATGAGGGCGCGCGGCTGGAGCTGCCGGCGTTTGTCGGGCTGTACTCAAGCGAGGGGTTTGGGGGGGTCAGTCGCGGCTGGCATGCCTATGAACGCGAACAGGTCTTCCCCGAGGCACCTGAGGCGGTGCGACCCGTGCTGTACAATTCGTGGGAGGCGACGGAATTCGCCGTCAATGAACGCAACCAGATGGAGCTTGCCGAGAAGGCGGCCGAGCTTGGGGTCGAGGTGTTCGTGATGGATGACGGGTGGTTCGGCATGCGTCATACTGAATACGCGGGGCTGGGCGATTGGACGATCAATCCTGAGAAGTTCCCGCATGGCTTGAACCCGTTGATCGCGCGGGTGCATGCGCTGGGGATGCGTTTTGGCCTGTGGGTTGAGCCGGAGATGGTGAATCCGGACAGTAATCTGTACCGCGCGCATCCGGATTGGGTGTACCATTTTCGTCACCGGTCGCGTACCGAGGGGCGCAACCAGCTGGTGCTGAATCTGGCGCGGGAGGATGTGCGGGCATGGGTGTATGCGACGCTCGATACATTGCTCTCGGAGCAGCAAATCGAGTTCGTCAAGTGGGATATGAACCGCTATTTCAGCGAGCCAGGGTGGCCGGATGAGGCCGGACGGAATCCAGAGCGGGTCTGGCTCGAGCATGTGCGCACGCTGTATGGGATCATCGATGAACTGCGCCGGCGGCATCCGCAGGTGGCGTTTGAATCGTGTGCTGGCGGTGGCGGGCGTGTCGATCTGGGCATACTGTCGCGGGTGGAGCAGGTGTGGCCAAGCGATAACACCGACGCGCTCGACCGGTTGCGCATTCAAGAGGGGTTCAGCTACGCGTACGCGCCGCGGGTGATGATGTGTTGGGTCACGGATTGTCCCAACTTCGTGACCCAACGGACGGTGCCGTTGCGCTACCGCTTCCACGTCGCGATGGCGGGCGCGCTGGGCATCGGGGGCGATCTCTCGCGGTGGACGCCACAGGAGCGAGAGGAGGCGCGTGGCTTCATTGCGACGTATAAACGGGTGCGCGCGACCATCCAGAACGGCCTGCTCTACCGCCTGCGCTCGCCGCGGGCAGGAAGTGTCGCGGCCTCGCAGTATGTTGCGCGGGACGGCAGTGAGGTCGTGGTGTTTGTGTGGGGGCACTCACAGCAATTCGGGGAGACACGGGTAGCGCTTCCGTTGCGTGGCCTGGAGGAAGAAGCGCACTATGCGGACTCGATAAGCGGTGCCACGTACAGCGGCGCATACTTTGCCCAGAAGGGGCTACCAGTGAACCTGGTGGGCGACTTCGACAGTCGCATGATACATCTGGTCCGCACAACGCCCGCTCGGTAAACGCGTAGTGCCTGCGCGCGTCAGGGGCGTTGAGTATTGCTCGGCAGCCAGGCAGCGCACGCTCGTCATCGCGGAGAGGAAAGGGCCAGGAGAGGAAAGTGAACAGAGGAGTGATATGGAAGCCGAAACTGCATTGATCAGGAATCCCATTGCGCGCCAGTATCTCGTCAACGCGCCGCAGCGCATGAACCGGCGCGAGGGCACAGCCACCTGTCCCTTCTGCGCGGATATCACCGGTGGACGGGTTGACCCGCAGACGCAGGTCTGGCTGCACCCGAACGACTTCCCACCGTTGCAGCCACCCATAGGAGAAGCTTACGTTGTGATCTATAGCCGCGATCACGATCGTACCTTCACGCAGTTGAGCGTCGATGAGGTGAACGCTGTCACCCATCTGTGGCGCGATCTCTACACCGATCTTGCCGCGCGCTACGCGACGGTCATGATCTTCGAGAACAGCGGCGAAGCCATCGGCCAGACACAGCATCACCCACATGGGCAGGCGTATGGGGTCTCCATTATCCCACCGACGCTGGAGCGCGAGTTGGAAACGGTCGTTCGGGATGAGGTGGCAGGGCGTGGCTGCCCATTTTGCCGCGTGCGCGCCGAACTTGCAGATGACGTCTATGAAGTCGCTGCCAACACAACGTGGCAAGCATTCCTGCCGCCCTACGTGCGCTACACCTACGAAACCCACCTGTATCCCAGACGGCATGTCGCGAACCTGGGTTTGATGCGAGACAACGAACTGCGCGATTTCGCCGAAATCTTGTTGCGTGTTATTCGCGGCTACAATGCACTGTTCGACGGCGCGATGGCTCCCATGCCGTATCTGCTGGGTCTTCACCAGTTAGCTGATGAACGGTTCCATCTCCATGTCGAAATTCAGGCCATCGGGCGCGCCCCTGGCAAGCTCAAATACGCCGCCTCGTCCGAGTCCCTCTGGGAATTGTGGACAAATGATTCGCTGCCGTCGCAGAAAGCGCAAGAACTGCATGAAGCCATAGCAACGGTGGAGGCATGATGGAACGAAAGGGGGCATCGGTGCGGCAGATTGAGCAACGTGCCGTTCAGGCATACCGGGATCAGTATTTGGAGGAGCCTGTGTTCGTGGCCAGCGCCCCGGGTCGGGTCAACCTGATCGGAGAGCATACCGACTATAATGGTGGATTCGTCTTGCCCTGTGCGATAGACCGCCGGGTCGCCGTGGCGGTAGGACCTGGTGCTACGCAGCTCTACTCCGCCGACTTTCAAGAGAGACGCCCACTGCTTGGGAAGCGCGAGGGATCGTGGGCGGACTTCCCGAGCGGGGTCGTCTGGGTAATGAAAAAACGAGGCTATGACGTTCCGGCGTTTCGGGGTGCGTTTGCGGGAGATATCCCGCTGGGGAGTGGACTCTCGTCTTCCGCGGCCATCGAAGCGGCCAGCGCGCTCGCGCTTGATGCGCTCTTCCATCTCGGGATTGCGAAGAAGGATCTTGCCGTGCTCTGCCAGCAGGCCGAGAACGCGTTCGTTGGGGTCAACAGCGGCATCATGGATCAGTATGCCTCGCTCCTGTGCCAGGCAGGAACGGCGCTGTTGATAGACTGTCGCTCACTTGAAGCGGAGCCTGTCCCATTAGACCTGGGAGGGGCCAACCTCACACTGCTCGTCTGCGACACCCGGGTATCCCGGGAGCTGAGCGCAACAGGCTACAACGCACGTCGACAGGCGTGCGAGCGAGCAGCCCACATACTGGGTGTCAGGGAACTGCGCGATGCCCACCTCCAGGACCTGGAGAAGCTCTCAGGCGAGGAACGCAAACGGGCACGCCATGTCATAACAGAGAATGCGCGGGTGCTGGAAGCTGCTCAAGCGTTACAGAGGCAGGACTTTGGAGCTTTTGGACGGCTGCTGTATGCATCGCACCGGTCCCTGCGCGACGACTATGAAGTTTCGACGCCAGCGTTGAATGCCTTTGTCGAGATAGCTGTTCAGTCAGCGGCTCTGGGGGCGAGGCTCACCGGGGCAGGCTTTGGAGGGTGTGCTCTTGCGCTGATCAGGAGTGAAGATGCGGAAATGCTGGCACAGAGAGTTCGGCAACACTTCGAAGCATGTGGCTTCAAACAACCGGCATTCTATCCGTTCCAGCCAGCAGCCGGCGCGGAGGTCGCGACATGAAACTTCTCATTACAGGTGGTGCGGGATACATCGGGAGTGTGATGACCGCCCAACTGCTCGAAGCAGGCCACGAGGTCACCGTTTTTGATAATCTCTCGAAAGGCCATATCCAGGCTGTGCCAACGGTGGCTCGCTTCATTGAGGGCAATCTGCTCAATGAAGCATTACTGAATCAGGTGCTGACAATGGGATTCGATGGTGTGCTGCATTTCGCAGCGTTGTCCCTGGTAGGCGAGTCCGTGGCGCAGCCAGAGCGCTACTACCGGAACAACGTCTGCGGCACATTGAATCTCCTGGAGGCCATGCGTGACGCGCGAGTACCACGCCTCGTCTTCTCATCAACTGCCGCAGTGTATGGGGAGCCTGCAGAGATTCCAATTCTCGAGACGGCCGTTCCGCGCCCGACGAATCCGTATGGAGGATCGAAGCTGGCGATCGACCAGATGATTGGCTTTGTGGTCGCTGCGCATGGTCTGGCAGTGGTCAGCTTGCGCTATTTCAATGTTGCAGGGGCCAGCGGGCAGTTAGGAGAAGATCATCACCCTGAGACACACCTTATTCCCCTCGTGCTTTCGGTGGCGGCTGGGCAGCGTCCCGAGGTGCAGATCTACGGAACTGACTATCCCACACCCGATGGAACGGCGATCCGCGACTATATTCACGTCGAGGACCTGGCCCGCGCCCACATGCTCGCTCTAGAGAGCGTCCAGGCTGGGGAACATCGGATCTACAATCTTGGAAATGGCAAAGGATTCTCGGTAGGCGAGGTGATCGAGACGGCACGTAAAGTAACCGGACGGCCCATCAATGCTGTTCCTGCTCCCCGGCGTACTGGAGACCCACCCATCCTCGTCGCTTCCAGTCAAAGGATCCGGGATGAACTGGGCTGGATTCCCCGAAAGCCTGATCTCGCCACGATGATTGGTGATACCTGGAAGTGGCTGCAGGTCCATCCTCATGGATATGACCAGTGACAGGAAGTGGTAGCTTGTCTTGCCGGCCAAATTCATCTAATGCATGAAGTGAAACAAAACCAATGAGCATAACACAAGCTGAACAGGGGTCTGGCAGGATCAGGAAAAACCAGGGAACTTCGCTAAGAGGGCAGAGAAACCATTCGGTGTTGCTCTTTGTGAGCATAGTAGCAATCTATATTCTACTGGCATGGATCCACTCGATCGTGTATCCGTTTAACGAGAACCAGCATTCTATTTATCTCGCCGATGGATGGCTGCATGGGCACCTGTATCTGCACAATGTACCACCCGATACAGGAGACTATACGCTGCACAATGGTCATTGGTATGTGGCCTTTCCACCTCTACCTGCCGTGCTTTTGCTGCCGCTCGTGGCAATCTTTCACCTCTCATACTCGGCCATCATCAGCCTTGTCTTCTCAGTGGGCATGGGTATACTCAATATCTGGTTGATGCTGGAGGTGTTGAAGCGCTTCTCTCAGTGGCAGTCTGCAAAACTAAGATTTGAAGCCATTGCGTGGTTCGTGGCCCTGTTCGCGCTTGGCACGGAACACCTATATGCAACCATGCAAGGTGATGTGTGGTTCACCGCCCATATCGTTGCAACGACGTTCTTGCTGCTCTATATTGGTGAGACATTGCATAAGCGACGCCCGTTCGTTGCAGGATTATACCTGGGTCTCGCGGCACTGTCACGCAGCACAACGCTCTTCACTTTCCCGTTTTTTGTACTGTTGACGATTTCAGCATTCCTCGCCAGTCGAAAAGAAGGCATGCAAAGAACGCAGTGCTTGCCGTGGAAAGAGCTTTTTTCCTTTTTTGCAGTATTGGGGGTATTCATCGCTGGAATGCTGATCTACAACCTTGCTCGCTTTGGTTCCCTGTTCGATTTCGGCTATAGTACGATGAATGTCAATATCTTTATCAGTGGAAACCTGCATACGTATGGTCAGTTCAATCCGCATTTTATCCTGACCAATCTGCGCTATATGCTACTTGAACCTCCTAGCCTTGTGCCTCATCTCCCGTATCTGAGCTTTAGTCCACTGGGGACAGGCATTTTTTGGACCACACCTGCTCTAGTGTTTGCATTCCTGGCATTTCGGCACAAAGAGCATCGCTGGCTGGCAGCAGCACTTCTCTGTGCCTGCCTCTTGCCCATGGCTTTCCTGCTGATGTATTTCAATACGGGCTGGTACCAGTTTGGCTACCGCTTCATTCTCGATTTTCTCCC
>WNGE01001315.1_pt1 | contig 37959 bp, 30 predicted proteins | sample 5400651 | NCBI WGS metagenome assembly WNGE01 (sample SAMN13153370, study PRJNA577476) | soil metagenome | isolation source: 60 cm soil or saprolite under grassland replicate 2 | place: USA:California | collected 2016-06-15 | reverse complement strand
GGAGATCTCGATTGCAGTTGTCCCGAGCAAGCGAGGCGGCGGTCACGGTTCGCAGCTGTTGAAGGCGCTGATCGAGCGTGCGCGGGAAGACGGGTACAAGGCACTGAGCCTGAGCGTCGAGCCCGACAACCCCGCGCTGAAGCTGTACGAGCGCTTGGGCTTCCGTAAGGTCGGCGAGACCGGCGGCTCCTGGACGATGAAGGTCGACCTGGACTGAGCAACTAGGATCGAATCGAGAACAAGCGGAGGGGGCGAGAGATGGAATGTGACGTTGCGGTCCTCGGCGGTGGCCCGGGCGGCTACACGGCCGCGATCCGGGCTGCGCAGCTGGGGGCGAAGGCCGTCTGCATCGAGAAGGAGCCGGAGCTCGGCGGCACCTGCCTGCGCGTCGGCTGCATCCCGACCAAGGCCTGGGTCCAGACGGCGTTCTTCCTGAAGGCGGCCGAGGAGAGCTTCTCGAAGCTCGGCGTCCGGATCGGCGAGCCGACCCTCGACTTCGCGGCGGCGAACGAGTGGAAGACCGCCGTCGTCAAGCAGATGACTCAGGGCGTCGCGAGCCTGTTCAAGGCGAACGGCGTCGAATGGGTCAAAGGAACCGGCCGCTTCAAGGACGCGAACGCGATCTCGGTGGAGGGCGGCGAGGACGTCACCTTCAAGCAGGCGGTGATCGCCACCGGCTCGTTCCCGCTCCGTCCGCCGATCGAGGGGCTCGACTCCGCGTTGTGCGTCGACTCGACCGGCCTGCTCGCCCAGGCCGAGGTGCCGAAGCGGCTCGTCATCCTGGGCGGCGGGATCATCGGCTGCGAGTTCGCCTCCATCCTCCAGCGCTTCGGCTCCGAGGTGACGATCATCGAGATGCTCCCGGCGCTGATCCCGCAGGAGGATGCCGACGCCTCCAAGGAGCTCGCCAAGCAGTTCGGCCGCCGCGGGATCACGCTCCATCTCGAGAAGCAGTGCACGAAGGTGGAGGAGCACGACGGCTCGCTGACCGTCCACTTCGGAGAGGGCGAGACAGTCGAGGCAGACCTGATGCTCGTCTCCGTCGGCCGCGGACCGTCCGTCGAAGGGCTCGGCCTCGAGGAGATCGGCGTCGAGCTCGACCGGCACAAGGGCATCGCCGCCGACGAGCGCCGCCGCACCACCGTCGCGCACATCTACGCGGTCGGCGACTGCGCCGGCTACTGGCAGCTCGCCCACACGGCGTTCCGCGAGGGCGAGGTCGCGGCCGAGAACGCGATGGGGCACGACGCGGTCGTCGACAATCGCGGTGTCCCGCGCCCGATCTACACCGATCCGGAGATCGCCGGCGTCGGTCTGACCGAGGCGGAGGCGCGCGAGCAGTACGGCGACGACGTCGCGACGGGGATGTTTCCCTGGATCGCGAACGCCCGCGCGGTGATGCAGGACGAGACCGTCGGCTGGGTGAAGTCGATCCACGAGACCCGCTACGGGGAGCTGCTCGGACTGGTCATGGTCGGTCCGCACGTGACCGACCTGATCGAGGCCGGGGTCGTCGCGCTCGACGCTGAGGCGACGGTCGAGACGGTCGCAGACGGGATGGCCGCGCATCCGACGCTGTCCGAGGCGGTCAAGGAAGCAGGTCTCGTGGCGCTAGGACGCCCGATCCACATGCCGCCGAAACGGAAAACGGCGGCGAGGGCCTGATCGGATAGCCTCGGAGGGACGAAAGGAGTCCGATGGGAATCGTCAACAAGCGAAACGCGGTACTCGGCTGGGCCGCGTGGAAAGTGGGGAAGGGCATGTTCAGGAAGAAGGCGAAGGGCGTACTTCCCGGCAAGTCGCAGCATTCGAGTAAACGGAAGCCGGCCATGTTCGCGGGCCTGATCGCCGCTGTGGGCGGGGCGGCTTGGTTGAAGCGGAAGCGGAAGGGCGGGGAGCAGTCGGAGAATTAGCGAGCGCGGGCTCGGCGCTGACGCGCCGAGTCACCGAGGCGATTGAATCGACCGCGCGCCAGACTTCAGTCTGGCTCGCACAGGCGGACGTACCGGTGCTTACTAGAGTTCGAGCGTGAGAACCAAGCTTGCTGCGATCCCCGAAGGCGTCGTTCGCCGCGCGCTCGACGAGGTCTCGCCGTACGAGCCGGGCAAGCCGGTCGAGGAGGTCCAGCGGGAGCTGGGGCTCGACCGCGTCGTCAAGCTGGCCTCCAACGAGGGACCGTTCGGCCCCTTCCCCGCCGCGCTCGCGGCACTCGAGCGCAGCGCCGCCGAGCTGAACCGCTACCCAGACGGCGGGGCGTACAGGCTGCGCGCGAGGCTCGCCGAGCGGTACGGCGTTCGCTTCGAGGAGCTGGCGATCGGGGCAGGCGCCGACGGCCTGATCGACTGCATCTCGCAGGCGACGCTCGATCCCGGCGACGAGATCGTCTCCGGGTGGCCGTCGTTTGCCAGCTACGTGATCACCGCCCTGAAGCTCGGCGCGACCCCTCGCTGCATTCCGCTCCGCGACCACCGGTACGACGTCGACGCGATCCTCGATGCGATCGGTCCCAGGACGAAGCTCGTCTACCTCTGCAACCCGAACAACCCGACGGGGACGATGAACACCCGGGCCGAGCTCGACTCCTACTTCGAGGGAGTTCCCGAGCACGTCCTCACCGTCCTCGACCAGGCGTACTTCGAGTACATCGACCATCCTGAATATCCAAACGGGATCGAGGACTACGCCAAGGCCGGCCGGCGCGTGATCGTGCTGCGAACGTTCTCCAAGATCTACGGCCTGGCGGGGCTGCGGGTGGGCTACGGGATCGGGCCCGCGTCGCTCGTGACGGCGATCGGCAAGGTGCGGAGAGCCTTCGACGTCAACACGCAGGCGCAGGTCGCCGCGCTCGCGAGCCTCGACGCTCCCGAAGAGCTGGAACGGCGGCGGCGCCTGAACGCGGAGGGCCTGGTGAGGCTGGAGGAGATCCTGCGCGAGCACGGGCTCGAGCCCCCCGGGCCGGCGGTGGCGAACTTCCTCTTCGCCGAGGTCGGCGACGACTCGCGGCCGCTGTTCGAGCAGCTGCTGCGCGAGGGCGTGATCGTACGGCCGACAGGGCCGTTCGGCGCCCCCGGCGGCATCCGCGTCACCGTGGGCACGCCCGAGGAGAACGAGTTCTTCGGCGAGGCTCTCTCCCGGGTCCTCACCCGAGCCCCCGGATAGCCTCGTGGCGGGGCGGCGCGAGTGGACGCGCGAAGGGCTGGTCGAAGCCGTGCGATCGGGCGACAAGCGGGCCCTGGCGCGTGCAATCACGCTGGTCGAGAACTCGGATCCGCTCGCTTACGAGGTCGTCCACGACCTCTATCCGGACACCGGCCGCGCCTATTCGATCGGGATCACGGGGCCGCCGGGCGTCGGCAAATCGACGCTGATCGCCGCGCTGATCCGCCACGTGCGCGGGCAAGAACGCACGGTCGGCGTCATCTCCGTTGATCCATCGAGCCCGTTCTCGAAAGGAGCGTTGCTCGGCGACCGCATCCGCCTCTCCGACCACTTCCTCGACCCCGAGGTCTTCATCCGCTCGATGGGGACTCGCGGGCATCTGGGCGGACTGGCCGAGACGACGCTCCAGGCGCTGCTCGTGCTCGACGCGGCGGGCAAGGAGCTGGTCTTCGTCGAGACCGTCGGCGCCGGGCAGAGCGAGGTCGAGGTGCTCGGGATCGCCGACACGATCGTGCTCGTGCTGATGCCGGGCTCCGGCGACTCGGTCCAGGCGCTCAAGGCCGGGATCATGGAGATTCCCGACGTGATCGCGATCAACAAGATGGATCATCCGGCGGCGAAGACAATGGTGAACGAGGTGCGATCGATCCTCTCGCTCGACCGGGCGCAGGGCTGGCGGCCGCCGATCATCCTCACGGAGGCGGTGCGCGAGGAGAATGTGCCCGAGCTATGGGAGAAGATCGAGGAGCACCGCGCCTATCTCGACAGGGAGGGCCTGCTCGAGGAACGGCGGCGGAAGAACCTCGCGGCCGAGGTGTTCGCGGTCGCGTCGGGGAGAGCCAAGACCCATCTCGAGCATGCGGTCGAGGACGATCCGGAGCTGAGGCGTCTGCTCGACGAGGTCCAGGCCCGCACATTGGACCCTCTCACCGCGGTCCGTGAGATTCTCGAGCGCGTGTTCGCCATCGAACAGACGCGCGGTGCCAGGCTTCAGCCTGGCACCGCTCCCAACCCTCAAGGCGAATCGACCGACGAGGCCGCCCGATGAAGGCCACGACCGTACCCACGCTGCGCGACATCGAGGAGGCCCGGCGCCGCCTCGACGGGATCGCGCGCATGACGCCCGTGTACGGCTCGGAGACCTTCTCGCGCCGTACCGGACGCGAGGTGCACCTGAAGGCCGAGAACCTCCAGCGAACGGGCGCGTTCAAGATCCGCGGCGCCGTCAACAAGATCGCGACGCTGAGCGATGCCGAACGCCGGTCAGGGGTCGTCACGGCGAGTGCCGGAAATCACGGCCAGGCGGTCGCCTGGGCGGCGCGCGAGCAGGGTGTCGCGGCCACGATCTTCATGCCCCACCACACGCCGATGGCGAAGGTCGAGGCGACGAAGAACTACGGCGCCGGCGTGGAGATGTCCGGCGAGACGTTCGAGGAGGCCCTCGCGGCGGCACTCGACCACGCTGCGGCCCGAGGCGCCACCTTCGTCCACGCCTTCGAGGACGAGCACGTCATCGCCGGCCAGGGCACGATCGGGCTCGAGTTGCTGGAGCAGGTCCCAGAGCTGGAGACGGTCGTCATCCCGATCGGCGGCGGCGGTCTCGCGGCGGGAATCGCGCTTGCCCTCAGGGCGGTTCGTCCGGAGACCCGGGTCGTCGGTGTGCAGGCAGCCGCATTCGCTCCGTTCGCAGGCGCGGAGGTGGGCGGGTTCACGATCGCCGAGGGAATCGCGGTCAAGCACCCAGGAGAGCTGACCTCCGCGATCCTCCGCGATCTCCTCGACGAGGTCGTCACCGTCAGCGACGAGGAGATCAGCCAGGCGATCGTGCTGCTGCTCGAGCGGGCCAAGCTCGTCGTCGAAGGCGCGGGCGCGGCCTCGGTCGCGGCTCTCCTCGGCGGCAAGGTCGCAGGCAACGGGCCGGTGGTCGCCCTGCTCTCGGGCGGGAACATCGATCCCACGCTCCTGATCTCGGTCATGCGCCACGGCCTCACCCTGTCGGGGCGGTACCTCGTCATCCGAACACGACTGCCCGATCGACCGGGCGAGCTGATCAAGCTCCTGTCGCTGATCGCCGAGGAGCGCGGCAACGTCGTCTCCGTCGAGCATCACCGTGAGGGGATGGACGTTCCGGTGACGGAGAGCGAGGTCGAGCTGACGCTGACGATGCGCGACCAGGACCACTGCAGCGAGCTTCTCCAGGTGCTCCGCGAGCGCGGCTATACGGCCGAACGGGTCCGATGAGCACGGAGACCCGCAAAGAACGCAAGGTCGTCACCGTGCTGTTCGCCGACCTGGTCGGCTTCACGTCGCGGGCGGAGACGCTCGATCCCGAGGACGTGGAGGCGATCCTCGGCCCGTACCACGCCCGCCTCCGCTCCGAGCTCGAGCGCTTCGGCGGCACGGTCGAGAAGTTCATCGGCGACGCGGTGATGGCCCTCTTCGGGGCGCCGACCGCTCACGAGGACGATCCGGAGCGAGCCGTGCGCGCGGCGCTCGCGATCCGCGACTGGGCCCGGGAGGAGGGGGAGCTCGAGGTCAGGATCGGGATCACGACCGGGGAGGCGCTCGTCTCGCTCGGCGCACGGCCGGAGGCCGGAGAGGGCATGGCGTCGGGCGACGTGGTCAACACGGCCTCACGGCTGCAGGACGCGGCTCCCGAGAACGGAATTCTCGTCGACGCGACTACGCAACGAGCGACGCAGCAGACGATCGAGTTCGGGGAGGCCGAGCCTGTCGAGGCCAAGGGAAAGTCCGAGCCGGTCGCGGTCTTCGAACCGATCGAGGCCCGCTCTCGATACGGCGTCGACGTCGCCGAGGACGTCCAGACACCACTCGTCGGGAGGGAGAAGGAGCTCGACCTGCTGGTCGACACGCTGGCCCGCGTGCGGTCGGAGCGCGAGCCCCAGCTCCTGACGCTCGTGGGCGTACCGGGGATCGGCAAGTCCCGGCTGGTCTGGGAGCTCTTCCAGGCCGTCGAGCGCGATCCCGACCTGATCTTCTGGCGCCAGGGTCGCTCGCTGCCCTACGGGGAGGGGGTCACCTACTGGGCGCTGAGCGAGATGGCGAAGGCCCAGGCCGGCATCCTCGAGACCGATTCGGCGGAGATCGCGGCCGAGAAGCTCGCACACGCGGTTGGGACCGTCGTTGCCGAGCCGGCCGACGCGGAGTGGATCGCCAGACACCTCCAGCCGCTCGTGGGGCTCGCGGGCGACGAGGAGTTGGCCGCCGATCACCGCAGCGAGGCGTTCGCCGCCTGGCGCCGGTTCTTCGAGGCGCTCGCCGAGCGGAGCCCGCTCGTGCTCGTGTTCGAGGACCTCCAGTGGGCGGACGACGGCCTGCTCAGCGCTGCTCGAGCAAGCCGTCCTTCCGGCCGAGACCCAGATCGTCCTGCTGACGCGGTCGGGCGGCAATCCGCTGTACGCCCAGGAGTTCGTCCGCATGCTGATCGACCGCGGCTACCTCCGCCGCGAAGGCGCATCCTGGAAGCTCGAGACGGACGAAGCGCTTCCGCTGCCGGAGTCCGTGCAGGGGATCATCGCCGCGAGGCTGGACGCACTCTCGTCCGAGGAGAAGGAGCTGCTCCAAGACGCCTCCGTGTTGGGCAAGGTCGTCTGGACGGGCGCGCTCGCGGCGATCTCGCAGATCCCGCATCCGCTCGCGGAGGAGCGCCTCCACGGCATGCGCCGCAAGGAGTTCCTGCGAAACGAGCGCCGGTCATCGGTCGCCGGGGAGACCCAGTACGCCTTCCTCCATCTCCTGATGCGAGACGTGGCGTACGGCCAGATCCCTCGCGCGGAGCGCGCGGAGAAGCACCGGCTGGCGGCCGAGTGGCTCGAGTCGCTGCCCGCGGACCGGGCCGAAGACCGCGCCGAGATGCTCGCCCACCACTACCTGTCGGCGCTCGAGTTCGCACGCAGCGCGGGCCAGGACACGACAGCCCTCGCGCAGCGCGCTCGCCTTGCCCTTCGCGAGGCCGGGGAGCGCGCCTTCGCGCTGAACGCGTTCGATCAGGCCGTGCGCTTCTACTCGGCGGCGCTCGAGCTCTGGCCTGAGGATGATCGTGAGCACCCCCGGCTGCTTCTCCGGCTCGCGCTCGCCAGCTCGTACGGCAGCCGCAGCCCCCGCGAGATCTACGTCCAGGCGAGAGATGCGCTGCTCGAGGCGGGCGAGCCGGTGCTGGCGGCCGAGGCAGAGGTCCTGCTCGGGCTCTTGGCGACCGATGAAGGCGACCAGGACCGCTGCTTCCGGCACATGCGCCGAGCGCAGTCGCTCGTCCAGGATGCTCCGCCGTCGAGATCCAAGGCATTCGTGTTCAACTGGGTTCTCCGCTCCCTGGCCCTCGCCGGCCGGGTCGACGAGGCCATAGTCCTCGGTCGGGAGACGATTGCGATGGCGGAAGAGCTCGGGTTGGACGAAGCCCTTGCGAACGCGCTCACCACGATGGGCTTCACACGCTTCAGCATCGGCGACCTCGGAGGTCTCGCCGACCAGGAGAGAAGCATCGAGATCGCCCGCGCGGCCAACTCTCCGGATTCCTTCCGCTCGCGTGGGAACTACGCGAGCTGCCTCGCGGAGCTCGGCCGGATCAGAGCCGCCTCCGAGATGATTGAGCAGGCGCGAGCCGAGGCGGAGCGGTTCGGAACCCTCTTCTATCTCGACTGGTTCGACGCCGAGCGAACGGTCTACATGTACTACGCGGGAGAGTGGGACGACGCGATCGATCTGATCGGCGACGTTCTCCACCGGGTTGAAGCAAGCGGATCCTCGAGCTTCATGCGGCCCGTGATTCTGGAGACGCGGTCGAAGATCGAGCTTGCACGGGGCGACCCCGCAGGCGCGCTCAGCGGAACGGCAGAGGCCCTCGAGACCGCGCGCGGCGCCAAGGATCCCCAGATCCTCCACCCGTGCATGGCGGCGTACGCGGCGGTTTGGGCCCAGCTCGGGCGGCTCGAGGAAGCGGCCGCGGTGGTAGACGATCTACTCGCGAACTGGCGCGCCCAGAAGATGTTCTCCTCGGCTTTCTGGCTCCTCGATCTCGCCCATGCGCTCGTCCCGCTCGGAGGAGCCCAGCTGCTCGACGGGGTCCTCGAACGCGTGCCGATACCGACGCCGTGGGCGGACGCGGCGCGCGCCCATGCGGCAGGGGATTTCGTCGCCGCAGCCGAGCTCTGCGCGCAGATGGGCGCCAAGCCGCACGAGGCATACTCGCGGCTCTGCTCGGGAGACCAACGCCAAGTGCAGCGGGCGCTCGAGTTCTACCGTTCCGTCGGCGCGACGCGGTACATCCGGGAGGGCGAGGCGCTGCTCGCCAAGACGGCATGAGCGTCGCTTGCCTTCGGCTCGCTCCCGCGGGGGAAACCATGTTTCGAGCATGGGGGAACCCCTGGTTCCCCCATGAACCCCCTCCTCAGGGTTACACCGGAAGTGGAAACCTCGAAGGGTTTCTCCCGCGGACCCCCTTCTTAGAACCCGATGTGGGGGAACCTCCCGGTTCCCCCACGCCCCCTCCACGCGCTCGTGGGCCGGAGGTCAGCCCATGAGCGCCCGGCGCGAAGAACGAAAGGTCCTGACCTGCATGTTCTGCGACCTGGTCGGTTTCACGTCGCGGGCCGAGTCGATGGATCCGGAAGACGTGGCCGCGGTTCTCCGGGGATACCACGAGCACGTCCGAGGCGAGCTCGAGCGTTACGGCGGCACCGTGGAGAAGTTCATCGGCGACGCCGTGATGGCGCTGTTCGGGGCTCCGGTCGCCCACGAGGACGATCCCGAGCGTGCCGTCCGCGCCGCGCTCGCGATCCGCGACTGGGCGCGAGAGCAGGACGGGCTCCAGGTCAGGATTGGAATCACGACCGGCGAGGCCCTCGTCTCCCTGGACGCGAGCCCGGAGCGGGGAGAGGGAATGGCGTCGGGCGACGTCGTCAACACCGCGTCCCGCCTCCAAACCGCGGCCCCGGAGAACGAGATCGTCGTCGACGAGACGACCTACCACGCGACCGCCGACGAGATCGGCTATGACCAGGCCGACCCGGTGGCGGCGAAGGGCAAGGCCGAGCCGATCACGGTCTGGCGCGCCCTGCAGGCGCGGGCCGTCGTCGGGATCGAGCTCCGGCCCGAGACGCCGCTCGTCGGGCGCGAGCATGAACGTGCCATGCTCGTCGATGCGCTCGAGCGAGTGAGGCGCGAATCGGAGCCGCAGCTCGTGACGATCGTGGGGGTGCCCGGGATCGGCAAGAGCCGCCTCGTGGCCGAGCTCTTCGCCGAGGTCGAGCGCGACCCCGAGCTCATCAACTGGCGCCACGGTCGCTCCCTTCCTTACGGCGAAGGGGTCGCCTTCTGGGCCTTTGCCGAGATGGTCAAGGCACAGGCCGGCATCCTCGAGAGCGACGGAGCCGAGGGAGCCCGCACGAAATTGCACGAAGCCGTTGCGGCGGCAGTCGGCGAGGACTCTGCCTGGATCGAGTCCCGCCTACAGCCCCTGCTCGCTCTCGGAGAGGGCGGCGGAGATCGAGACGAGAGCTTCGCGGCCTGGCGTCAGTTTGTCGAGGCGCTCGCGGAGCAGCGGCCGACGGTCCTCGTCTTCGAGGACCTGCAATGGGCCGACGACGACCTGCTCGACTTCGTCGACCACCTGGTCGACTGGTCGACCGGCGTTGCCCTGCTCGTCGTCGCCACCGCACGTCCTGAGCTGCTCGACCGCCGGCAGGCCTGGGGCGGCGGAAAGCGGAATGCCGTCTCGATCTCACTCCCGCCGTTGGGCAACGACGAGACGGCGCGTCTGATCGCGTCGTTGCTCGATCGCCCGGTGCTCCCAGCAGAGACGCAGGAGGCCCTGCTCGCGCGGGCAGGTGGAAACCCGCTCTACGCGGAGCAGTTCGCGCGCATGCTTGCCGAGCGCGGGGATGCAGGCGAGCTGCCGGAGACCGTTCAGGGCATCATCGCCGCACGTCTCGACGCCCTCCCTCCGGAGGAGAAGGCGCTGCTCCAGGACGCATCCGTGGTCGGGAAGGTCTTCTGGCTCGGGGCGCTCGAGACGATCGCGGACGTCGAGCGGCGCGAGGCGGAGCGGATCTTGCACGCGCTCGAGCGCAAGGAGTTCGTCCGGCGCGACCGGCGGAGCTCCGTCGCGGGCGAGACCGAGCACGCCTTCGCGCACCTGCTCGTTCAGGACGTGGCCTACGGGCAGATCCCGCGCGCCGAGCGGGCCGACAAGCACAGCAGGGCTGCGCGTTGGCTCGAGTCGGTCTCGCCGGACCGCAGCGAGGACCGAGCAGAGATGCTCGCGTACCACTACCGAGCGGCGATCGAGCTCGGGCAGGCCGCGGGACAAGACGTGAGCGATCTACACGACCCTGCCCGCTCGGCCTTCATCGAGGCCGGCGATCGCGGGCTCGCGCTCCATGCACATGCGTCTGCCGAGCGCTTCTATTCGGCGGCCCTCGAGCTTCTTCCCGAGGGCAGTGGCGAATGGGCGCACGTGATCGTCAGTCGCCAGTCGATGCGGCTGTCCTTCGACGACGACGACGCCCGAGCGATGGAGAAGGCAATCGAATCCCTGCTTGCGCTCGGCGTGGTGGAGGCTGCGGCCGATGCTCAGATCGACCTCGCGCTCGATGTCTGGAACAGCGGCGACAGCGCGGGCGGGCAGTCCCGTATGGACAGGGCGCTGGCCCTGCTCGGCGACGTGCGGGCATCCCCGGCGAAGGCCCGGGCGCTGGCCCAGCGCTCGAGGCTGAGCATGCTTGCGCGACAGAAGGACGATGCGCTTCGGTTGGGGCAAGAGGCGCTCGCGATCGCCGAGGAGCTCGGCCTCGACGAGCTGCGCGCGACCGTCCTCACCAGCATCGGCCCTCTGCGTGTCTCGATGGGGGACATGCGTGGGTTCGACGATCTCGATCGGGGCCGTGAGATCGCGCTCGCAGTGGGCTCGCCAACGGAGATCCACCGCGCCTACAACAATCTCGTCGAGTCATTGAGGGAGGTCGGAGATTGGAGGAAGGCGGCCGAGGTGCTGGCCGAGAACCGCAGAATCGACGAGCAATTCGGAATTCGGGCTTCGTTGTTGTGGTTGGAGGCCGAGGAGGCGCTCCAGGGGTACCACACAGGCGACTGGGACCTCGCGGAGCGGCGCGCGCGCTCGGTCATCGGCGAGTCGGAAGCGGGAGCGTCCCTGTACGTGCAGCCGGTTTGTCGCAACCTGCGATCGCTGATGAGGCTTGCCCGCGGGGACGGTGTAGGTGCGCTCGAAGACTGCACGAGGGCTCTGGAGCTGGCGCGCGGGTCCGATCCGCAGGTCCACGGTTCCGTGGCGGCGGACCACGCGTTCGTCCTGCTGTCGTTGGGTGAGCGCGAGGAGGCGTCCCGGCTTGCAGACGAGTCGCTCGCAGTGCCGACGTACTTCCACACGGCCGTCAACCTCGCCTGGACGCTCCACGATCTCGGCCGCGGCGACGAGTTCGACCGCTGGGCCGAGGACCTGACCACGCCCTCTTGGCGGAAGGCCGGAGCGGCGATTGCCACCGGCGATCCCGTGACTGCCGCGGCCGTGCTGGGAGAGATGGGAGATGTCGCGGACGAGGCGTATGCGCGGCTCCGCTCCGGCCTCGATGCGGAGGTACGGCGCGCGCTCGAGTTCTACCGCTCGGTGGGCGCGATGCGGTACGTGCGCGAGGGCGAGTCGCTGCTGGCCGCGTCCGCCTAGGAGCCGCAGCGGCGAAACTCGACCGTCTGATTCCCCCGGGCGCGCCAGTCGGAGACGCCTCCGTCGAGCACCGGTCGCGCGTCGATTCCCGCTGCTTGGAGGATGCTTGCCGCCGTGCTCGCGCGCGCTCCGCTCTCGCAGATCGTGACGACGGGCCCGTCGCCGCGCAGGTCGTCGGCGCTGGCACGGATCCGCCGGTACGGGATGTGGAGGCTTTCCGGGATGTAGCCGCGGTCTCGCTCGTCCTTCTCTCGCACGTCGACGAGCTCGACGCTGCCCTTCGACAACATCCGCTCCAGGTCGTCGAGCGTGACGGGCTCGAGCCGCTCGTCCGCTTCGGCGCCGGCGAGGTAGCCGGCGATGTTGAAGAGGCCGACGGCCTGCAGCCCGCGGGAGGCGCGCTGTGCCTCCCGGTCTGAAGACGCGTAGAGAGCGACCCGCTCGTCGGCGTCCAGGACGAACCCCGCCTTGGTCGGGAATCCGGAGCGGTCGACGGGAATATTGATCGCCCCGGGGACGTGACCGGCGGCGAACTCGCTCGAGCCGCGGGCGTCGAGGACCGTGGCGCCGTTCAGCGCCGTGATCGCGCTCAGGACGGGCTGAGCTGCGACAAACGGGCCACGGTTCAGCTCGACGATCCGCTCCATGTTCGGCGGCCTCGGCGTTCCGGTGGCCGCCGCGGATTCGGCGATGAAATCGGCGACCTCGGTGAAGGAGAGCGCGTGGTTGAAGCGGCGCTCGAAGCCGATGGTCGACGAGGCCTTCGAGCTCATTCCCGCGCCGCAGAGCGAGCCGGCCACGTGGCCCGGGTACACCTCGACGCCGTCGTGGAGCTCGAGCAGCCGGTGCAGGCTGTGGAAGAGGCCCTCCGCGCCCTCGCGGGCCTCGACGGCGAGATCGGGACGGGCGGCGTCGCCGACGAGCAGCGAATCCCCGGTCAGGACCAGCCAAGGCTCCGCGGCCCGCGAGCGGTCGACGACCGCGAAGCAGCAGTGCTCCGGCCGGTGGCCCGGGGTGTGGATGACGCGGAGGGAGACGTCCCCCGTCTCGACCTCCGCTCCGTCCTCGAGCGGCTCGAACGGGAAGTCCGGCTCCGCTGCCGGGTGGATGGCCACCGGGACGCCGTGCTCGAGCGCGAGGCGCCCGTGGCCCGAGACGTGGTCGGCGTGGGTGTGGGTCTCGAGCACGCGCGAGATGCGTACGTGCTTGCGCTCGGCCTCTGCCAGGTACTGGTCGATCGCATAGGCAGGGTCGACGACGACGGCCTCGCCGGCCGTCTCGTCTCCGACCAAGTACGAGGCACAGCCGAGGTCTTCCTCGACGAACTGCTTGAAGAGCACGACGTCATTAAAACGCGCCTCGGGCTCTCGTGATGCGGTGCGGGTCTACAAACCGAACGCCTTCCGTACAGTGAATCCCTCGATGGAACCGATGAAGTCGTCCACCGCAGCCCGCGGACTCTCGACACAGAGCCGGCACAGACACGTGTGGGTTTCCTCGTTACGATCGCAGTGGGGAGGAGGCTGGTGGCCCCGAAGGCGGGGTCCCGCGCTCGTTGCGATCGGGATTGCGGTCCTGGGCGCCGCAGCTCTGCCCGCCACGGCCGGTGCTCACGCGTACCTGCTGAGCGTCACTCCGCAAGACCGCTCTGTCGTCGCGCGGGCGCCGCGCGAGGTCAAGCTGCTCTTCACCGAGTCGGTGCTGCCCGGGCCGGGAATCGAAGCGATCCGGAACGGCGACGGCTCCGTGCTCGAGGGCAAGGCTCACGCACAGGGAAGGACGTTCCTGATCCCGCTTCGCTCCGGCCTCGCGGACGGGACCTACACCGTCCGCTGGCGGGCGATCTCCGACGACGGCCACGAAGTCGGAGGCCTGGTCGCCTTCGCGGTCGGGTCGGGGCAGGCCGCGCCGACTCCGGGGCTGTCGGCGGGCTCGACCGGCCCCGGGGCGGGGCAGTACCTCTCCCGGTGGCTGTTCTTCATCGGCCTGCTGGTCGCCTCCGGCTCGGCCGTCTTCCAGGTCCTGATCTGGAGGCTCGGGCTCGCCGACGCCGAGTTGAGCCAGGACGAGCGAGAGCGCGTCGACCGGCGCGAGCTCAGGGCGGGATCCCTGTTGTTGCTCGCCGGCTTCCTGCTGGCGATCGTCGGCGCACTACTGCTGCTCTACCTCAGCCACGCCGGCTCCGGCACGCGGTTCGGGCGCGTGCTCGACATCGGGCTCGGGATCTCCGGCGCCGGAGCGGCGGCGGCGCTGGCCTCGCTCGCCCTTCCGCTCGTCCGGCCGCTCGCCCTCCTGGCCGCCCTCGCCGTCCTGCCCATCCCGACGCTGTCCGGTCACGCGCTCGATGCCGGTCGCTCGCTGCTCGACCTCGTCGTCGACATCGCCCACGTCACCGCGGCCGCCGTCTGGCTCGGAGGCCTGCTCGCGCTCGCCGTCGTGCTTCCCTGGGCGGGCCAGGCGCTGCGCCGGGACTCGCGCGAGCGGCTACTGCTTCCGCTGGCGCGCCGGTTCTCGGCGCTCGCCCTCGCCGCCGTCGTCCTGCTTGCCGGAACGGGCGTGGGACGGGCGCTCGAGGAGCTCGACTCGGTGTCGCAGCTGTGGTCGACCGGTTACGGGAGGGCGATCCTCGTCAAGACCGGGCTGCTCGCCGTGCTCCTCGGCCTCGCGGCCCGCAACCGGCTGTTCCTGCTCGACGGCCCGTTTCGCCGCGTGCGCACGGGCGTTGCCGCGGAGAGCGTGGTCCTGCTCGGTCTCCTCGTCGCCGTCGCCGTCCTCACCGCGCTTCCGCCGGGGCGGAACGCCGCCGCAGCGACTCGCTCGCGCGCGGCGATCGCCGAGCCCAAGCCTCCGAAGCCTCCGCCGCCGGGCGCGGTCGTCCTCGCGAAGGAGGACGGGAAGCTGGCCGTCGCGCTCGCCGCGCGGGCGGTGCCGGGGGGCCGTGTGGAGCTGACGGCCACGGTCGTGAGCCCGGACAACACCGGCGTCGACGGCCTCGGAGTCAGCTTCCGGCTCATCGGCGCGACGGGTGAGACTCAGGGGCCTGGATATGCCTGTGGCTCGGGCTGTTACACCGCCTTGAGCCCGTCCGTCGGGCGTCCGCTCGTGGCCAGGGTGACGCTCGCAGGCAAGACCGTCTCGTCCGTGCAGTTTCCGCTTCCGTCCCGCTGGCCGCCGCCCGAGGCCGCCGCCCTCGTTCGCAGGGCGACGCAGACCTACCGGAGGCTTCGGAGTGTGGCCTACGTCGAGCGGCTCTCCTCCGGCCCCGGCGTGAAAGTGATCTCGACCTGGACGCAGGTCGCCCCCGACCGCTTCCAGTACACGATCCCGAAGGGCCCGGCCGGAATCGTGATTGGGAAGACGCGCTGGGACAAGACCACGCCGTCCGGCTCGTGGATCAAGTCGAGCCTCCAGCCGCTCCGGGTGCCGGCACCGATCTGGGGGAAACATCCGACCGACGTCCGCTTGCTTCGCAGCACGCGCTCGACTCGAGAGGTGGCGTTCTTCGACCGTTCGCTCCCGGCCTGGTTCACGATCCGCTTCGACCGGCGGACGCTGCACCCGATCTCACTGGAGATGACGGCCGCCGCTCACTTCATGCGGCACAGGTACCTCTCCTTCAACAAGCCGCTCCGGGTGCAGCCGCCGCGCTAGAGCCCGAGGTGCCGGGCAATCACCATCCGCTGCACCTCGTTCGTGCCCTCTCCGATCTCGAGGATCTTCTGGTCACGGTAGAAGCGCGAGATGGGGAACTCGTCCATGTAGCCGTAGCCGCCGTGGATCTGGAGCGCCTGGTTCGCGACCCGGTGTGAGAGCTCTCCGGTGTAGAGCTTCGCCATCGCCGCCGCCTGGGCGAACGGGCGCTCCTGGTCCTTGAGCCACGCCGCCTTGTACACGAGCTGGCGCCCCGCCTCGATCTCGACGGCCATGTCGGCGAGCTGGAACTGGATCGCCTGGAAGGACGAGATCGGCTTCCCGAACTGCCGGCGCTCCTTCGAGTACTCGAAGGCGAGGTCGTAGGCGCCCTGGGCGAGTCCGAGCCCCATCGCCGCGATCGAGATGCGCCCGCCGTCGAGGATCTCGAGGAACTGCATGAATCCGCGCCCGCGCTCCCCGAGCAGATTTCCCTCCGGAACCGCGCAGTCGCGGAACGAGAGCTCGCGGGTGTCCGAGGCGCGCCAGCCGAGCTTCTCCATCGGCGCCGAGATCTCGTAGCCGGGTGTCCCGTTGGGCACGATCAGGTTCGAGATCTCGTCGTCGCCCGTCCGCGCCGTGATCGTGACGCAGGCGGTGATGTCCGTGCCCGCGTTGGTGATGAAGATCTTGGAGCCGTTGATCACCCAGGAGCCGTCGCGGAGCTCTGCCCGAGTGCGCGTGGCACCGGCGTCGGAGCCGGCGTCGGGCTCGGTGAGGCCGAACGCGGCCAGCCTCCGCCCGGCGGCGAGGTCGGGCAGCCATTCCTGCTTCTGCCCCTCGGTCCCGAACAGGAGGATCGGCGTCGTCCCGAGCGACGTATGAGCCGCGACCGTGATCGCCACCGAGGAGTCGATCCGCGTCAGCTCCTCGATCGCGATTGCGTACGAGAGCGTGTCCGAGCCCGCCCCGCCGTACTTCTCCGGGATCGGGATCCCCATCAGGCCCAGCTCGGCCAGCTCCTGCACGAGCTCGTAGGGGAAGCGGTGCTCGCGGTCGAGCTCGGCGGCGACCGGCGCGACTCGCACGCTCGCGAACTCGCGCACGGTTCGCCGGAGGAGCTGATGCTCTTCCGACAGGTCGAAGTTCACGCGATTCGCGAGGCGAGCTCGACGATCAGGCGGACGCCGTAGCCGGTTCCGCCGCGCTGGGTGAGGTAGTCGCCCCGGCTCCGGCTCAGGAATGCCGGGCCCGGAATGTCGGCGTGCGCCCACGGGCCTTCGCCCGCGAACTCCTGCAGGAAAGCGGCCGCGAGCGCGGAGCCCGCCTGGCGATACATGGACGCGTTCTTCATGTCGGCGTAGTCGGAATCGACGTAACGGCGCCAGCGCGGGTGCATCGGGAAGGGCCAGATGTGCTCGCCGCTCTCCTCGCCGGCCTCGACGATCAGGTCGCGCCAGGGCTCGTCGTTGGCGAACACGCCCGCGTACTGGTCACCGAGCGCGATCACCATCGCCCCGGTCAGCGTCGCGAGATCGAGCAGGTGCGTCGCGCCTTGCTGCCGCGCGTACCAGAGCGCGTCGGCGAGCACCAACCGTCCCTCGGCGTCGGTGTTGATCACCTCGATCGTCTTGCCGTTCATGGCCGTGATGATGTCGCCTGGGCGATATGCGCCTCCGCCCGGCATGTTCTCGGTCGCCGCCACGACGGCGATCGTCCTGACGGGAGTTTCGAGCTCAGCGAGCGCGCCCATCGCGGCCACGACCGCACCGCCGCCGGACATGTCGTGCTTCATGTCCTCCATGCCCTGCCCCGGCTTCAGGGAGATGCCACCGGTGTCGAACGTGATCGCCTTGCCGACCAGCCCGAGCACGGTGTCGCCGGTCGCTCCGGGAGGGTCGTAACGCATGACGATCAGCCGGGGAGGGTTGTGGCTTCCCTGCGCGACCGCGGCCAGGGCCCCCATGCCTTGCTGGTGGATCTCCTCCGGGCCGAGCCACTCGGCCGAGAGGTGCTCGTCCTCGCCCGCGATCTCCTCGGCGGTCTCCGCCAGGCGGGCAGGCGTAAGCTCGTTCGGGGGCATGTTGGAGAGGTCACGCGCGCGATTCGTCCAGGCGGCCACCCGCTGCGCCCGCTCGGCGGCCTGCCCGAGCTCGGCGTCCTCCGTGACGAGGACGAGCCGCCCGATGCGGCGCTCCTCCCGCGGCATCGTCTTCCAGCGGCCGGGGTCGTAGGCGCCGAGCAGCACTCCCTCGACGACCGCGCGCATCTGTTCGGCCGGAGGGAGAGGGAGCGTCTCGTCGAGGATCCAGCCGATCGTGCCGCCGAACTCCTTCGCCCGGCGCGCGACCGCCGCGGCCGCGGTTCGCAGCGAGTCGGCGTCGACATCCACTTCGGGACCGAGGCCTGCGACCGCGACGCGCCTGGCGCCGTCGGTTTCGCTGTGGACGACCGTGGCGGTGTCGCGCCGGCCGCTGATCTCGCCCGCCTCGACGAGTGCGGACAGCCGCGCGTCCAGGCGCTCGTCCAGCGCGGCCGCGGCCTTCGGAAGCCTTGTGGCCGGCTCAGGAACCGCGACGGCGAGAACGTCGAGCTCGGTCTCGCCTGGCCGCGCGACCGCGACATCGATCTCTGCCATGGCGGCCGATGCTATCCGACCGTTTTCCTACTCTGCGCCTGGCGACAAACCTTTTCGTCTCGTTACCGTCGAACGGAGGTTATGAACGCCATCTGCGTCGAATCGCTGCTGCGGCGGATCTCGGTGCTAGTTGCGGAGCGGCAGGAGCTCCGTGGACAGCCGGACCGTGCGGGGGAGTTGGAGCAGAATCGGCTCGAGATCGTGCGCTGTCAGCGCGAGCTCAACCATGCCTTGATCGAGCTGTACGCAAAGCGCGCTGCTTAACATCCCCCTGTCGCGGCCTTCAGCTGCTTCAGCGTCGGCGGGTCGAGGGCGAGCAACTCCGGGAGGCTGACCGTCTTGAAGTGGCGGTGCCGGAGCTCGGGGAGAATGTGGAACTTGAGCGCGCGGATCGTCTGGCCGCGGTTCTCGTGGAAGAGGACGATCGACCCGCTGCGCACGTTGTCCAGCACCTGCTTGGTTATCCCGTTGAAGTCGGCTCCCTGTGAGTCGAGGCTGTCGATGCTCCAGAGCACCTCGAGCATCCCGAGCGCGCGCGATTCGCGGTCGATCGTCGCGTTGCGCGCGCCGTAGGGCGGCCGGAACAGCCTCACCGGCTTCCCCGTCGACCGTTCGAGCTCCGTCTGGGTCGAGGCGAGCTCCGACCTCATGGCGCTGAAGTCGAGGCCCGGGAGGTAGGCGTGCGTCCAGGTGTGGTCGCCCACCGCGCCGAAGGCAAGCTCGCGCCGCGGCAGCGTGGGCCAGTTGGCGATGTTGCGGCCGACGACGAACCAGGTCGCGCGCACCTTGGCCTGGCGGAGGATCGGAAATGCGTATCGCTCGGTATAGGGCCCGGGCCCGTCGTCGAAGGTGAGCGCGACGTAGCGCCCCTTCGTCCCGCCGCAATAGAGTGGAAGCCCGAGCTTTGCGAACCGGGCGACCGCCTTGTCGCCACGCTGCTCAAGCCGCTTGCGGGCGTTGCCCCGCCGGTGCTCCTGCGAGGTCGTGGTCTTCTGGGAGCTCTGAACGGTCGAGCGCGTGGACGAAGCCTCCGTGCCCGTCCCTCCGCCGCTTCCTCCGAATGCCCGCACGAGGCCGAAGACGAGCCCGGCCAGCACGACGCCCGCGACGAGGAACGCGCCGAGCCGGCGACGCCGCAACTGCCGCTGCCGCGCCAGCCGGGTCGCGCGTCGCAGCTCGCGATCCTCGGTCACTCGGGGCCAGTGTACGCACCCACTTTGGATGGGCAATCCCGCGATCTCGCGCGCTCGGATGCAAATCGGCGCGGAGAGGGCCAAGCCCTCTCGCGCCGATTTCGAAACAGTATTTGCGGCGGAGCCCAGCGTGGCTGGACTCCGCGGGTTGGCGCGTCTGGGCCGCTCCCGCCTTGCTCCAGCCGGCGGAGCCGGCCTCCGCAAGGCGTCCGCTGCACGCCGTCGGGCCGGCCCCGGTGCTGCTAGCACCGCCGCCGTCCCGCCGCCGCGCCCCAGGGCGGCCAGCTCGCGCCCCGAGACGAGCGACCTCGCGGCATCGACCATCTAGGCTGGTTCTGTGCGGCTCGAAATCGACAAGCGGGCCATGGCAGCGCTGTCGAGCGGCCACCTGGCGACCGACTTCGCCAACGGCTCGCTGCCCGCGTTGTTGCCCTTCTTCGTCGACCGGTTCGGGCTCAACTACGTGCTCGCGGCCACGATCATGCTCGCCTCCACCATCTCGTCGTCGGTGATCCAGCCCCTGTTCGGGCTCTGGTCCGACCGGCGCGGGGCGATCTGGCTGCTCCCGACCGGGGTGGCGCTCGCGGGGATCGGAATTGCGCTCGCCGCGGACGCGCCCAGCTACTGGCTCGTGATCCTCCTCGTCGTCGTGTCCGGCATCGGCGTCGCCGCCTATCACCCCGAGGGATCGAAGTTCGCCGCCTACGTCAGCGGGAGGCGCCGTGCGAGCGGGATGTCCCTCTTCTCGCTCGGTGGCAACATCGGCTACGCGCTCGGGCCGATCGTGGCAACGCCGATCGTGCTCGCCTTCGGGCTCAGGGGCGGGTTCCTGCTCGTCGTCCCCTGCCTTGTCGTCGCCGCGCTCTTGTTCGCCCTCGCCCCGTATCTGAGCCGCTTCGTCCCGGAACCGCGTGCGCACGAGGCGCGGGCCGGAAGCGACCGGCGCGGGCCGCTCGCCCTCCTGCTCGGCGTCGTCGCCTTCCGAAGCGTGACGTGGTTCGGCCTGATCACGTTCGTACCGCTCTGGGAGGTCTCGCTCGGCCACTCGAAGTCGTACGGAAACCACCTGCTGTCGCTGATGCTGATCACCGGCGGCCTCGGCACGCTCGCGCTCGGCCCGGCCGCCGACCGTTTCGGCCGCCGGCCCGTGCTCCTCCTGAGCTCCGCGGCCACCGCGCCGCTCGTCCTGCTCTTCATCATGGTCGGAGGGATCCCGGGAGCGATCGCGCTCGGACTGATCGGCTGCAGCGTGATGGGCACGTTTGGCGTGACGATGGTCATGGGCCAGGAGTTCCTCCCGTCGCGGGTCGGCATGGCCTCGGGACTCGTCGTCGGCCTCTCGATCGGGCTCGGCGGAATCGCGGCGGTCGTCCTCGGTGCCGTCGCCGACACGGTCGATCTCGAGAGCGCGCTCTACGTCACGGCGGTTGCACCGGTGCTCGCGGTCCTGTTGACGCTGCGCCTCCCTTCGAGCCGCGAGCAGCGGCCGCTCGAGCCCGAGTTGGTCGTCCCATGAAGCTCGACGGCCGCGAGATCGAAGAGCTGCTGGCTGTCGATGTCCCGGCCCATCTCGCGACGATCGATCCGAGAGGATTTCCTCGGGTCACCCCGATCTGGTTCGTGTGGGCCGACGGCGCCTTCTACATGACGAGCGTCGAAGGGCAGCCGCATCTGCGGAACATCGCCCGCAATCCGCGGACCTCGGTGTGCGTCGACACGGAGGAGCCCGAGAGCGCCGGTGGCATTCGCCCGCACAGGCAAGTCAAGGGATACGGGGAGGCCGAGCTGTTCCCGGACGAGGCCGGCGAGTGGACTCGGCGGATCACGCTCAAGTACATCCGTGGTGAGGCGGCCGATGCCACAGCGGCTCGGAGAGCCGCGATGCCGAGAGTGGTGATCCGCCTTCGCCCCCTGCGAATGACGGCGCGGGGAACGTAGGTTAGGCTCGAAGACCGCAATCAAGGAGGAACGATGGCGCAGAGCGTGACCGAGTTCTTCGATGGTCTGCCCTCGAGGGTGGACGAGTCGAAGACGGCCGGGATGACGAACACGTACCGGTTCGACATCGACGGAGCCGGATCGTGGACGGTCGACGTCCAGGACGGCAAGGTGTCCGTGTCGCAGGACGGCGGCGCCGAGCCCGACTGCACGATCACGACCTCAGAGGAGAATTTCCAGAAGCTCATCGGCGGCGAGCTGAACCCGACCACCGCCTACATGACGGGCAAGCTCAAGATAGAGGGAGACATGGGCGCCGCCATGAAGCTTCAGAAGCTCTTCTAGCCCTCGCATCCCTGGCCGGCGGCTCCTCCCGGCCGGCGGAGCCGGCCTCCAAATCGACACGGAGAGGGCAGAGCCCTCTCGCGCCGATTTTTAAGTCGTAGTTACGGTGGAGCCCGCAAGACGGGCTCCACGGAGCCTGACGCCGCTGACGGCACGGTGCTCTCCGGGGCCGTATTGAAATACTGTCCCCTCCGGCACCGCACCGCCAGCGGCGCCCCAGGAACCCGAGGGGGCACGAGCTTGCTTACCATCGCCTCGTGGTCAACGAGACCGAAGGTCATGAGCCGATCCCGGCGTGGAGCCTGCCGGCCGACGCGGTCGACCGGATCCGGCTCGAGCACCGGTGGCCCGAGCGCGTCACGAGGGAATGGGCATGGGGTGAGTCGAGGGGCGCCGGCGTCCGGGTCTGCATCCTCGACAGCGGCGTCGAGCAGGGGCATCCGCTCGTCGGCGAGCTCGAGGGCGCGGTTGCGATCAGCATGGGGGAGGACGAGCAGACGATCGTCGAGGACGACACGGAGGGCGACCTCTGCGGGCACGGAACGGCCTGCGCCGGGATCGTCCGCTCGATCGCGCCCGACTGCAGCCTCTACAGCGTCCGGGTCCTCGGTGCGGGCTACACCGGCAGCGGCCCGGTGCTCCTGGCCGGCCTCCGCTGGGCGGTCGAGCAGGGCTTCGACCTGATCAACATGAGCCTCTCGACCACGAAGCAAAAGTTCACGGGCCTTCTGCACGAGCTCGCCGACAGCGCCTATTTCCGGCGCACCGTCCTCGTCGCCTCTGCCCACAACCTCCCCGTCGAGAGCTATCCGTGGCGCTTCTCGTCCGTGATCTCGGTCGGAAGCCATGAGCAGCACGACCCTCTGGCCTTCTTCTACAACCCCGAGCCGCCCGTCGAGTTCTTCGCACGCGGCGTCGGCGTGGACGTGGCGTGGCTCGACGGGGGACAGCTGCGCTGCACCGGCAACAGCTTTGCCACCCCGCACATGACCGGAATCTGCGCGCTCGTGCTCGGCGAGCATCCGGAGCTGACGCCGTTCCAGCTCAAGAGCGTGCTCTACCTTACGGCGACGAACGTCGGAGGAGAAGGATGAACGAGGACCGGCTCCGCGCCGCCGTCTCGGCGGGTGTCATGTCCTCGGACGAGTCGTACCGCGCCCTGCTCCAGTCGATCGTCGAGGTGGCGCGGGCGATCTTCGCGGCCAAGGCGTCCTCGATCACCTTGCTGGACGAGGAGACGGACGAGCTCGTGTTCGAGGCGGTGGCAGGCGAAGGGGCCGAGACGCTGGTCGGGACACGGATGCCCTCGAGCACCGGGGTCTCGGGCTGGACACTGACGACGCGGCAGCCGCTCGTGATCGAGGACGTCAGCAAGGATCCTCGCCACGCCCGCGACGTCGCCGAGCAGACCGGCTACGTCCCGCAGGGGCTGATGTCGGTGCCGCTGCTGTACGAGGAGCGCGCGCTCGGCGTCCTGCAGGTGCTCGACCGCCAGAGCCCGTTCACGCTCACCGAGATGGAGCTGCTGGGCATGTTCGGCAACCAGGCGGCGATCGCGCTCGACCTGCTCCAGCGCGCGCGGCGCGCGAAGGCGGTGCTCGAGCAGGGCGAGCCGGAGGTCACGGTCGTGGCCCGGCTGGCGGCAGCGCTCGACGAGCTCGAGGACGAGCGCCGCGACGCCGGCCTCGCACTACTCCGCGCGCTCGAGGACGTCCTCCGCAAATGAATCGGGGCGGCTTGCGCCGCCCCGACCAGACTTGCCTGTATGAGTCGACCTAGAGGTCTGCCTCGGCCGCACCCGGTGACTGCTGACCGGGGGACTGCTGACCCGGAGCCTGCTGTCCGGGTGCCTGCTGGCCGGGGGCCTGCTGGTGAGCCTCGAAGTCGTCGTCATCCCCTGCGCCGGGCGCCTGCTTACCGGGCGCCTGCTTGTCGGGATCGTCCTCGCCGCGAAAGCGATGGCCTTCGACGTCTTCGTTCTCGGGCTCTGACTCGTATCGATCCTGGTCCTCCACCATTCCTCCTTTTTTGGTGGCCGCATTCTGCGGGTGTCCGACCCACAAGACGGTTGGCCACACCCAGATCTTCCCTGCTCTCCGAAAAAGATGCAATTCTCCGCTCGTGCTGAGAGGGATACGGGAGCGGCTTTCCGAGTCCCTGAGCGCGTTCGGGGCAGTTTTCACGAATCCGAACCTGCGTCGCGTCGAGCTTGCGTTCACCGGCTCGGAGTTCGGAAAGTGGCTCTATCTCGTCGCGCTCGCCGTTTACGCGTACGGCCACGGCGGCGCGACCGCGGTCGGCATCGCCTACTTGATTCGAACGATCCCCTCCTTCTTCGTCGCTCCGTTCATGGGCGCGCTCGCCGACCGGTATCCGCGGGAGCGCGTCATGGCGCTCGCAACGGTCTCGCGCGCCGTGGCGATGGGCGCGGCGGCCGCGGCCGTGGCGACCGGAGCGCCGCCGATTCTCGCCTATCTCCTCGTCGCGCTCGTGACGCTGCTCTCGACGGCATTCCGGCCTGCTCAGTCCGCGCTCCTCCCGACACTGACGCAGACGCCCGACGAGTTGACGGCCGCGAACGTCGCCTCGAGCTCGGTCGCGAGCGTTGCGGCCTTCGCCGGGCCCGCTCTGGGCGGAGTCCTGCTGACGGTGACGAGCGTGGAGGTCGTGTTCGCCGCCACGGCCGGGATCTTCGTGTGGGTGCTCTTGCTGGTCGGGCGGATCGAGGTCGAGCGGGAGCCGCCGTTCGTCGAGCGCAGGAACCTCGCGCGCGAGGCCTTCGAGGGTGTCCGCACGATCGCAGTCCATCCGACGCTGCGCGTGCTCGTGAGCCTGTACGCGATGCAGACGCTCGTGGCCGGCCTGCTGGGCGTCCTCGTCGTCGTCGCCGCGCTCAAGTTCCTCGACCTCGGCGATTCCGGAGTCGGCTTCCTCAACTCGGCGATCGGCGTCGGCGCGGTGCTCGGCATCGGAGTCACCCTCGCATTCGTCGGCAAGAGGAGGCTCGCGTTCGGATTCACATTCGGCCTCATGCTGTGGGGCATTCCCCTGATCGTCTTCGGGGCGGTTGGCAACGCCGTCGTCGCCTACGTCGCTCTCGGCTGCGTAGGGATCGCGGACACGCTCGTGGAGGTGGCGGCCCCGACGATGATCCAGCGGGCCGTTCCGGACGAGGTGCTCGCGCGCGTGTTCGGCGTGCTCGACAGCCTCTTCTTCGGGACGATCGGCCTCGGCGGAATCCTCGCGCCCGCGCTCGTCAGCGCCTTCGGGATCCGCTGGGCGCTGATCGCGACCGGCCTGATCCTGCCTGTCCTGGCGCTCGTGTTCTGGCGGAAGCTCGTGAAGATCGACGCCGCCGCGCCGGCGCCGGCGGAGCAGCTCACGCTTTTGCGCCAGATCCCGTTGTTCGCGCCGCTTCCGATCGTCGTCGTCGAACAGCTCGCGTCGAGCCTCGTTCCCATGCACGTCCCGGCCGGAGACACGGTCATCCAGCAGGGCGAGGAGGGGGACCGCTTCTACGTGATCGAAAGCGGCGAGCTCGAGGTGTCGGTGGACGGGCGGCCGGTGCGGACGATGGGCCCCGGCGACCATTTCGGCGAGATCGCACTCCTCCGCGACGTTCCGCGGACGGCGACGGTGAGGGCCCGCTCCGGCGCCGATCTGTACGCGCTCGACCGGGACGAGTTCATCGGCGCGGTCACGGGCCACGCGCCGAGCGCGCGGGCCGCGGACGCCGTCATCGCACAGCGGCTTTCGACCGCCCGCAGTAGTGTCGTCGGATGACCGTTTGCGCCAGCTGCGGGTACGAGAGCGCCGAAGCGTTCAAGTTCTGTCCGGAGTGCGGCGCTTCGGCGGTCGCCGAGGTTCAGCCGCGCGAGCAGCGGAAGACCGTCACCGTCCTCTTTTGCGACGTGACCGGCTCGACCGCGCTCGGCGAGTCCACCGACCCGGAGGCCCTGCGCGCGGTGCTCGCACGCTACTTCGAGCGGATGAAGGGGATTATCGAGTCGCACGGCGGCACGGTCGAGAAGTTCATCGGGGACGCGGTCATGGCCGTGTTCGGCGTGCCGGTGCTGCACGAGGACGACGCGCTCCGTGCGGTGCGGGCAGCGCTCGAGATGCGCGAGGCGCTGCCCGAGCTCGGCGTCCAGGCCCGTATCGGCCTCAACACCGGCGAGGTCATCACCGGTACCGAGGAGCGGCTGGCGACGGGAGACGCGGTCAACGTGGCCGCGCGGCTCGAGCAGGCCGCCGCTCCTGGCCAGATCCTGATCGGGGAGGAGACGCTCGGGCTCGTGCGGGCCGCGGCCGAGGCAGAGCCGGTCGAGCCCCTCGAGCTGAAGGGGAAGACAGAGCTCGTCTCGGCCTGGCGCTTGCTCGCCCTGACCGGCGAGCCCGAGCGGCGGCACGGTGCGCCGATGGTCGGGCGCGGGACGGAGCTGCGCCGGCTCCGCGACGCCTACGAGCAGGCGGTGCGGGACCGCTCGTGCCAGCTGTTCACGGTCCTCGGCGCAGCCGGCGTCGGCAAGTCGCGGCTGGCCGCCGAGTTCATCAAGGAGCTCGAGGGGGCGCGTCGTGCGCGGCCGCTGCCTCTCCTACGGGGAGGGGATCACGTACTGGCCGGTGGTCGAGGTGCTCAAGCGGCTGGACGCGCTTCCGACCGACGAAGCGGCCGCCGCGGCGATCCGATCGCTGCTCGGCACCTCGAAGACTGCGGCGTCTGCCGACGAGATCGCCTGGGGATTCCGCAAGCTTCTCGAGGAGCAGGCGCAGGAAACGCCGCTCGTCGCTGTCTTCGACGATCTCCACTGGGGGGAGGAGACGTTCCTCGCGTTGGTCGAGCACGTCGCCGATCTGGCGCGGGACGGCCCGCTCCTGCTCCTCTGCATGGCGCGTCCCGAGCTGCTCGACCGGCGGCCGGCGTGGGCCGGCGGGAAGCTGAACGCGACGACGGTCCTGCTCGAGCCGCTCGACGCCGCCGAAACCGATGCGCTCCTGGACTCGCTCGGCGGCGTGGACGACGAGTTGCGGGGGCGGATCCGTGACGCCGCCGAGGGAAATCCGCTGTTCGTCGAGGAGATGCTCGCGCTCGTCCACGGATCGGGCGGCGCCATGGTAGAGGTTCCACCGACGATCCAGGCGCTGCTGGCAGCGCGGCTCGACCAGCTCGACCCGGCTGAGCGATCCGTGCTCGAGCGCGGCTCGGTGGAAGGAAGGGTGTTCCACCAGGGTGCGGTGCGGGCGCTCTCGAACGGCGACACGAACGTGCCGCAGAGACTGCTGGCACTCGTCCGGAAGGAGCTCGTCCGGCCCGATCGCGCGCAGTTCCCGGGGGACGACGCCTACAGATTCCGGCACCTCCTGATCCGCGACGCGGCCTACGACGCGCTTCCGAAGGCGACGAGAGCCGAGCTCCACCAGCGGTTTGCGGAGTGGCTCGAGCAGCGGGCGCCGGACCTCGTCGAGCTGGACGAGATCCTGGGCCATCACCTCGAGCAGGCGGTGCTGTACCGCCGCGAGCTCGGGCAGGGCGACGCGGCGCTGGCGGAGCGAGCGGGCAGGCACCTCGGTCGCGCGGGAGTGCGCGCGATCTGGCGATCCGACCTCGCGGGTGCGACCGTGCTGCTCGAGCGAGCGCTCGACCTCCTCCGTCCGCTCGGGTCCCACGCCAACCTCGAGCTCATGCTCGCGACGGCGTACCTTCGGAGGTCCCATCCGGCCAGCGCGGCCGTGGTCGCGGATGCCGCCGCCGAGCGCGCGGCGTCGTTCGGCGACCGCCGGGGCGAGGCAGTGCTACGCGCGTACGCGGCGTATGCACGTGCTCTCGTCGTCGTGGAACCGGATTTCGATCGCGTCGAGGAGCTGGCGCGCGCCGCGCTGCCTTTCCTCGAGGAAGCGAATGACGCCGATGCGCTCCTGCACGTCTGGCTCGTCATCGCGGATGTCGAAAACTTCCGCGGAAGGACCGGCCTCAGGACCGAGGCGGTCGAGCGGGCGCTTCGGTACGCGCGGAGGAGCGGGGGCCTCCCCACCCATCTGTTCGGCCTTGGGGCCGTGCTCGCAGCAGGCCCGCGACCCGCAGACGAGGCTCTCGAGGTGATTGACGACCTGGCCCCGGCGCCGGCTCCGGAGGTGCAGATGCAGCGCGCACGGCTGCTCGCCATGCTCGACCGAGGTGACGAGGCGTCGGCGCTGGCGACGGCGAATGCCGATCGGCTCCGGGAGCTGACCGGCGAGGCGGGTGCGGGTGAGCTCGCGCTGGCGGAGATTGCGGAGCTGCGAGGCGACGACGAGACGGCGGAGCGTTTGCTCCGTCGCCGCTGTGCCGAATTCGAGAAGCGGCAACAATGGCCGTACCTCTCGACGTATGCGCCTCTTCTCGGTCATGTGCTCTGCCGGCTCGGGCGCTACGACGAGGCCGAGCCACTCGCGGATCGGGGGCGGGAGCTCGGAACCGAAGAGGACGTCGCCACGCAGCAGATCTGGCGCCAGGTGAAGGCACTCGTGCTCGCGCGACGGAGCGAGCACGAAGAGGCGGTGCGGCTCGCGCGCGAGGCGGTCGAGATCGCGGAGCGCACGGACCTCCCGAACGCACAGGGCCGAGCATGGCGCGATTTGGGAGAAGTTCTCGAGCTCGCCGGCCGAACCGGCGACGCCATCGCGGCGCTCGAGCAGGCGCTCGAGCGCTACGAGCGCAAGAAGAACCTCGCTATGACCAACCGCACGCGCGGGCGCCTCGCGTTACTCCTCCAGCTCGAGAAGTAAGGCGCCGCGATCGACCCGGTCGCCCTGGGCGACGTGGAGGGCGCGGACGACGGCTTCGTACGGAGACGTGAGCGGCGTCTCCATCTTCATCGCTTCGAGGACGAGGAGCGGTTGGCGCGGGCGCACGCTGTCCCCTTCGGCCACGAGAACCTGGATCACGGTTCCGGGCATCGGGGCGGTGATCGTGCTTTGCTCGAGGCCTGGGCCGTGGTCGTGGGCCGCATCGGTGCTCGGGAGCGGCTGTGGCGGGGGAGAAGGGAGGCTGAGCCGCCAGGTCCCTCGCCAGGGACGGGGCGGGAGGCGCTCCGGGGGAGGCGAGAGCGGTGGGTACTCGGTCAGGAACGCGGTCGTCGCCTCCCCCGCCCGCACGACCGGGTGCCGGACGAGCCAGCGGAGGAACGGGAGATTGGTCACGAGCCCTTCGACCTCCGTGTCCGCGAGCGCGCCCTCGAGCCGGTCGAGAGCCTGCTCGCGCGTGAAGCCGTAGGCGATCAGCTTTGCGATCATCGGGTCGTAGCCGATTCCGATCTCATCGCCCTCCTCGACGCCGGCGTCGACGCGGACGTCATCGGGGAGCCGCAGGCGCTCGATCTTGCCGCTCTGGGGGAAGAACGTCTGCGGATCCTCGGCGTAGAGTCGCACCTCGACCGCATGGCCGCGGGGCTCCTGGTGCTTGAGCGCGAGCTGTCCTCCGGCCGCGATCCGGAGCTGCTGCTGGACGAGATCGACGCCGGTCACGAGCTCCGTGACCGGATGCTCGACCTGGATGCGGCCGTTCAGCTCGAGGAAGAAGAACTCGCCGTTTGCGAGCATCAGCTCGACCGTGCCGGCGCTGCGGTAGCCGATCGCGCGCGCGAAGGCGACCGCCGCCTCTTCCATCCTCCTGCGTAGCTCGGCGCCGACGGCCGGGGATGGAGACTCTTCGAGCACCTTCTGGTGGCGGCGCTGGATCGAGCACTCCCGCTCGCCGAGGGCGGCGACCTCGCCGTGCTCGTCGGCGAGCAGCTGGATCTCGACGTGCCTCGGACGCTCGACGTAGCGCTCGCAGAAGACCCGGTCGTCGCCGAATGCGGCCTTGGCCTCTCGGCGAGCCGCCTCGAGCGCCTCGTCGAGCTCGCCGGGCGCGCGCACGACGCGCATCCCGCGCCCTCCTCCTCCCGCGGCCGCCTTGACGATCAGCGGGAATCCGAGCTCCTGCGGCTCGCCCGTGGGAACGACGGGAACCCCGGCCTCGGCGGCGATCCGCTTCGACTCGAGCTTGTCGCCGCCCTTGCGAAGAGCCTCGGGAGTCGGCCCGACGAAGATGAGCCCGGCCGCCTCCACCGCCTCCGCGAAGTCGGGGTTCTCCGCGAGGAAGCCGTAGCCGGGGTGGATCGCCTCGGCGCCGGTCTGCTTGGCCGCGCGAATCTGCTCCTCCGAGAACAGGTAGCTGAGGACCTCCACGGTCTCGTCGGCCGAGCGGGCGTGGAGGGAACCCTTGTCGTTAGGGGCGACGACCGCGACGGTGGCGATCCCCAGCTCGCGGCAGGCGCGGAAGATGCGCAGCGCGATCTCGCCGCGGTTGGCGACGAGGAGCTTCTCGATCACGGAGGGGCGCCGGCCGGGACCTTCTGCCTGCCTGCGCGCGCCGCCTTGAGCGCGAAGCGGAGCATCGCCCGCGGGATCCGCTGTGCTCGCTGGAGCGTCTGCTCGAGTGCCGAGACGAAGTACTCGATGTCGGCCTCCGAGACGGTCAGAGCGGGGATCGCCTTGAGGACGTTCATCTTGTGTCCCGCGGTCTGGATCAGGATCGCGTGGTCCGCAAAGAGCGGGACGGCGACGAGCTGGCCGAAGATGCCGGGCTGCGTCCGCTCGAGCATCCGCCAGGTTCTGCTCCCTCCGGGCGGCTCCTGAAACTCGATCGCCCACATCAACCCGAGCCCGCGCACGCCGCGGACGACGTCGTAGCGCTCGACGAGCGGGCGAGTCCGCTCGAGCAGGAGCTCGCCGAGTCGCGCCGAGCGCTCGACGAGGCCCTGCTCGTCCAGCTCGTGCAGGGTGGCGAGGCCGGCCGCCATGCCGAGGTCGTTGGGCGCGAACGTCGAGCCGTGGCTGACTGCGTGCTCGAGCGAGTCGAAGACCTGGTCGTAGACCCAGGCGCTCATGACGCAGGCGCCCACGGGGACGTAGCCGCCCGAGAGCGATTTGGACACGGTCACGATGTCGGGCTCGAGCTCCCAGTGCTCGAGCGCGAACATGCGCCCGGTGCGCCCGAGACCGGTCTGGATCTCGTCCACGCAGAACAGCGTCCCGTAGCGCCGGCAGAGCTCCTGGGCCCCCTGAAGATAGCCTGCGTCCGGGAGGTTGACGCCCTTCCCCTGGACCGGCTCGACCAGGAAGAGGGCGACGTCCTCCTGGCGCAGCTCCTGCTCGAGGGCGTCGAGATCGTTGAACGGAACCTTGCCGAAGCCGGGAAGGAGAGGGCCGAAGCGGTCGGTGAACTCCGAGGTCGCGGTTGCCGAGAGCGAGCCGAGCGTGAGCCCGTGGAAGGCGTGCTCCGCGGTCAGGACGCGGCTGCGTCCCGCCGCGGCGCGGCCGAGCTTGATCGTGGCCTCGATTGCCTCGGTGCCCGAGCTAGTGAACAGGACGCGCTCGCTGCGGCCGGGGAGGCGGCGCAGGAGCTCCTGTGCAAGCAGTCCGGGCAGCAGGCTCACCCCGAGCTGCACCGACCCGGGTGTGTCGAGCTCCATCGCGTCGGAGAGCACTTTGCGGACGCGCGGGTTGTTCCGCCCCACGTTGAACATCCCGAAGCCGCCGTACATGTCGAGGAAGCGGCGCCCGTCCGCGGCGAACAGGTACTGGCCCTCGGCGCGGCTCCACGTCTGGTCGAAGCCGATCGTGCGCAGCATCCGGATGAACTGTGGGTTGATCGTGCGTGCGTAGAGGTCGTAGTCCTCGCCGGCGTGGGCGGCCAGCAGCTCGCGCAGATCGAGCTCGGGCATGGCGAGAGCGTAACCTCGCGACGACGATGAAGGTCTATGTCACCGGCGCCTCGGGCTTCATCGGAGCCCACGTCGCGCGTGAGCTCCGCGAGCGCGGCGCCGAGGTTCGTGAGGACTTCGTCGATCTTCTCGACTCGGCAGGACTCGAGCGTGCGATCGCCGGCTGCGACGCCGTCTTCCACGTCGCGGCTCTGTACAGCTTCGAGGATCCGGCCGAGCTGCTCGAGCGCGTCAACGTCGAGGGGACGCGGCGGGTCCTGGAGGCGTGTGCGCGGAAGGGCGTCCGCCGGATCGTCCACACGAGCTCGTCGGGGACGTGTGGGCCCGTGCCGGGACGTCCCGCGACGGAGGAGGATCGACCGCCCGCGTGGGAGCTGGATGTCCCCTACAAGCGGACGAAGCTCGCCGCCGAGCGGGTCGCGCTGGCGGCGGCGCGCGACGGGCTCGACGTCGTGGTCGTCAATCCGACGACGCCCGTGGGCGAAGGCGACTGGCGCCCGACGCCGACCGGACGGATGGTCGCCGGCGTCGCGACGGGCCGCTTCCGGGCATATCTGGACATCGGCCTGAACGTCGTCGACGTGCGCGACGTCGCTCGCGGCCATGTGCTCGCACTCGAGCAGGGGAAAGCAGGCGAGCGGTACATCCTCGGAGCGGTCGATCTGCCCCTGCGCGAGCTCTTCGGGGCGATTGCGGACCTCGCCGGACGGTCGCGGCCGCGAATTCGCGTGCCGTACGGGGTCGCGTGGTCGGCCGCGCGGATGGGACTCCTGAACCGAAACGAGGTGCTGCTCGCGCGCCTGCCCGCGTACTTCTCGTCGGAGAAGGCGGAGCGAGAGCTCGGGTACCGGCCCGGTCCGATCGAGCCCGCGCTCGCACGGGCCGTCCGGGAGGCGCTCGGCTAGCCCTTCTCTTCGACGAACGTCGCGGCGCGGCGCTCGAGGAACGCGCGCAGGCCCTCCTGCCCCTCCTCGCTCGTCCTGCGCTCGGCCGCGATCCTCGCCGTCTCGAGCCCGGTCGGCCGCTGCGCGACCAGGAGCTTCGCGGCGCGGATCGCGTCAGGGCCACCCTGGAGGATGGCGCCGATTATGTCGTCCACAACCTGCTGCGGCTCCGGCGACACCTCGTGGACGAGCCCAATCCGAAGTGCGGTCGCGGCGTCGAAGCGCTCGCCGGTGAGGAAGTAACGCCGAGCCCCGCCCGGGCCGATCTTCCGGAGCACGAACGGAGAGATCACGGCCGGGATGATCCCCAGCCGCACCTCGGAGAACCCAAACACCGCATCCGGCGCGGCGATCGCGACGTCCGCGCACGCGACGAGGCCGCTCCCGCCACCGAGCGCGTACCCGTGCACCAGCGCCACCACGGGCGCCGGGCAGCTGTCGATCGCCTCGCACATCTCGTACAGCCGCATCGCGTCCTCGACGTTCTCGTCATAAGACAAATCAATCGACGAGCGCTGCCACTCGACGTCCGCGCCGGCACAGAAGCTCGGGCCTTCGCCGGAGAGCACGACGACCCGGGCGTCGCCGACGAGCCTGAACGCCTCCGTCAGCTCCGCGATCGCGGCGGCGTCGAACGCGTTGCGCCGCTCGGGCCTCGCGAACGTGACGCGGTAGACGGAGCCGTCCATCTCGGTCCGGAGCGCGCTCATCGCCGCCCAGCATAGAGTTGGAGCGTGGAACGCCGAGCCCTGGCCGCAGCGGCAACTCCGCTCAGAGACGGCGGATCGGCGCTCGACGAGGACGCGTTCGCGCCGCTGATCGAGTTCCTCGCCGCCGGAGGGCTGGACGGCGTTCTCACGCTGGGGACGACCGGCGAGGGGCTTCTGCTCTCGGTCGAGGAGCGGCGCCGCGCGGTCGAGCTCTTCCTCGGCGGTGCGCTCGAGGTGATCGTCCATGCGGGAGCACAAACGACGGCCGACACGGTCGTCCTTGCGGCGCATGCCGCCGACGCGGGGGCGGCCGGCGTCGCCGTGATCGGCCCTCCGTACTTCCAACTCGACGAATCCGCCCTGCTCGCGCACTTCGTCGCAGCGGCACACGCCTGCGCCCCGCTCCCGTTCTACGTCTACGAGTTCGAGCGCGCGAGCGGATACGCGGTGTCCCTCGAGGTGCTCGACCGCCTCGCCGAGCAGGCGCCGAACCTGGCCGGCCTCAAGGTCTCCGACACGCCTTACGAGCGGTTCGAGCGGTACCTGGAGACGGAGCACGACGTGTTCGTCGGGCCCGAGGCCTTCATCGGCCGCGGGATCGAGCGCGGAGCAGTCGGCGCCGTCTCGGCGCTGGCGACGGCCTTTCCGGAGGCGGTCGTCGCTGCCGTCCGCGAGGGCGGTGAGGCCGCGCGCAGGATCGGCGGGCTGCGCGAGATCATCGAACGCTTCCCACGGCATGCCGCGCTCAAGCTCGAGCTTCGCCGCCGCGGGGTACCGATCCAGGAGGACGTCCGTGCGCCGCTCCGCCGGCTGACGCCCGAGGAGCGGTCCGAGCTGGAACGGACGGTCGAGGAATGGCGCGAATCGTCGTCGCCGGCGCCGGCGCGGTAGGCGCGAGCATCGCCTACCACCTCGCGCTGCTCGGCGCACGCGACGTCGTGCTTGCCGACCGGGCCGAGATCGCCTCGGGCGCGACGGGGAAGGCGATGGGCGGGGTCCGCCAGCAATTCTCGACGCAGCAGGAGGTGACGCTCGTCCGCGAGAGCCTCAGGCTCTTCCGCGAGCTCGGCGCGCCGCTGTTCGAGGAGGTGGGCTACCTCTTCTTTGCGACGACCGAGGACGGTCTGCGCCGGCTGCAGGAGCGAGCCGAGCTCCAGCGCGGCTTCGGCGTCCCCGTCGAGGAGGTCGATCCGAGCGGCGTCCAAGGTCTGCGGACGGACGACGTCCTCGGCGCCGTCGTCTGCCGGGAGGACGGAGTCGCGGAACCGGCCGAGGTCACACGTGAGCTGGTGCGCCGGGCGGCGGCGCGTGGAGTCGAGGTGTGCGAGCACACCGACGCGCGCGGGCTGCCGTGCGACGTGCTCGTGATCGCGTGCGGAGCCGCTTCGCCCGAGCTCTTCCCCCAGCTCCCGATCCGCCCCCTCTGCCGGCAGCTCGTCGAGGTCGGCCCCGTTGCCGGCCTCCCGGTCGACATGCCGATGGTGATCGAGGACGAGGCCGGATTCCACTTCCGCCGCCGTGGCGACACGCTGCGGCTCGCCATGACCGAGCCCCGTCCGCGCTGGACCGACACCGAAGAGGTGGACGACGCGCTCGTCGAGGACTGGCGCGCCCGGCTGGCCCATCGGTACCCGCCGGCCGCAGTCGCGCCGGTCGTGCGCGCCTGGGCGGGCCTGTACGACATGACCCCGGACGCGCATCCGGTGATCGGCTGGGTCACGACGGCGTCTACGCGGCCTGTGGTTTCTCCGGCCACGGCTTCATGCAATCACCCGCGGTCGGCCGCGCCGTCGCCGAGGAGTTGCTCGAGCTCACTCCCTCGGTCGACCTGAGTCCGTACCGGCATGAACGTTTTGCCGGCGATCCCGTCTTTTCAGAAGAGCTAGTCCTCTAGCTCGAACTCCTCGCCGACTCCAGAGCAGGATCCGGACGCACCTATTCGAAGAAGTGCTCTCCGGAAGGAAGCTTCGCGAGCAGCGCCTTGACCGCCCGCAGGATGTCCGCCTCCTCGTGGCCGAAGTCCTCGAGGTAGGACTTCAGCGCGGCGTGGATGATCCGCAGCTCGTCGTCTGTCAGCTCGATTGTCTGCACGCCGGTCATTATCCCCAGGACGGAGGCTCGTAGGCCCCTTCGAGCGGCGCGCCGAACGTCACGAACTCGAGCCCCTCTTCGCCGGCGACCGGGACGCGGGTCGAGGCGGGATCGACGCGCACGAAGCGGCCAGGCTTGAGCTCGAGCTCCTGTCCGTCGATTCGCATCGTGCCCGAGCCGTGGACGACGAAGTAGACCTCCTCCTGGTTGGTCTCGGCATGCTCGTGCTCCCGGCCCAGGACGCCGGGGGGCAGGATGAAGTAGTTGAAGCCGAACGCCCTTGCGCCGAGGGCTCTGCGGACCTTGCGCACGGCGCCGCCGGGGCCTTCGCCTTCGAGCGCGTCCACGTCGACGTAGCTGAACGCCACGTCGCGAAGCTTAGAGCCGCTAGTCCTGCTTGTCGTCGGGGCGCGCCTCGAGGCGGCGGAGGAATGCTTCCCGGAGCTCCTCGCCGCTCTTGGGACGTTTCGGGGCCGTCGGCTTCTCAACAGGCTGCGCCTGCTCCCGCGGCTTCCGCTGCCAGAGTCGCACGGCCGTTGGTTCGGCGAGGATGCCGCCGACCCTGCAATTACATGCGGAAGATCCCGAACGTCGTCTCCGGGATCGGAGCGTTCATGGCGGCGGCAAGGCCGAGCGCGAGCACGCGCCGGGTGTCGAGCGGGTCGATGATCCCGTCGTCCCAGAGCCGAGCCGTCGAGTGGTACGGGTTTCCCTCAGCCTCGTACTTGGCTCGCACCTCGTCCGCATCCGCGTCTCCGACCATCGTCAGCACCATGGCCGCCTGCTCGCCGCCCATCACCGAGATGCGCGCGTTCGGCCACATCCAGAGCTGGCGCGGCTCGTACGCCCGCCCGCACATCGCGTAGTTGCCCGCGCCGAACGAGCCGCCGGTCACGACGGTGAACTTCGGCACGTCCGCGCAGGCGACCGCCATCACGAGCTTGGCGCCGTCACGTGCGATCCCACCGGCCTCGTACTCCTTCCCGACCATAAAGCCGGTGATGTTCTGGAGGAAGAGCAGCGGGATCCGGCGTTTGCAGGCGAGCTCGATGAAGTGGGCTCCCTTCTGGGAGGACTCGGCGAACAGGACGCCGTTGTTGGCCAGGATCCCGACGGGATAGCCTTCTAGGCGCGCGAATCCGCACACGAGCGTTTCGCCGTAGAGCGTCTTGAACTCGTCGAAGCGGCTGCCGTCGACGATGCGCGCGATCACTTCTCGTGGGTCGAACTGCTGCCGGTAGTCGTCGGGCACAAGCCCATACAGCTCGGTCGGATCGGCGGCCGGAGGCTCCGGCTCGGCGATCTCCCACGGCGGTTCGGGCGGGCGGCGGTGGAGATGGCGGACGATCGAGCGCGCGATTGCGAGCGCATGCTCATCCGAGGTCGCATAGTGGTCGGCGACACCCGAGTGCCGCGTGTGCACGTCGGCGCCGCCGAGCTCCTCGGCGCTCACCTCCTGTCCGGTCGCGGCCTTCACGAGCGGCGGGCCGCCGATGAAGATCGTCCCCGTGCCGCGGACGATCACGGTCTCGTCGCTCATCGCGGGCACGTACGCCCCGCCTGCTGTACAGGAGCCGACGACGACCGCGATCTGCGGCATTCCCTTGGCCGACATGCGCGCCTGGTTGAAGAAGATCCGGCCGAAGTGGTCGCGGTCGGGGAAGACCTCGTCCTGTAGCGGAAGGAAAGCGCCGCCGGAGTCGACGAGGTAGATGCAAGGAAGGTGGTTCTGCTCGGCCACTTCCTGGGCGCGAAGGTGCTTCTTGACCGTGAGCGGGAAGTACGTTCCGCCCTTGACCGTGGCGTCGTTCGCCACGATCACGCACTCCCTGCCCTCGACCACGCCGATGCCGGTGACGATCCCCGCCGACGGGGCCTGGCCGTCGTATAGGTCCCACGCGGCCAGCGCGTTCAGCTCGAGGAATGCGCTGTCGGGATCGACGAGGCGATCGATCCGTTCCCGCGCGAGCAGCTTCCCTCTCGAGCGGTGGCGCTCGATCGCCTTCGCGCCGCCGCCCGCGGCCACCTGGGCCGTGCGTTCGCGCAGCTCGAGCACGAGCTCGGCCATCCTGCGCCGGCGGGCCGCAAACGTCTCCGATTCCTGCGCCACCTGAGTCACGTATTGAGACTAACCGGTCCGCACGCTAGTCTCAGGCCGTTCCGTGGGGGGAAAATCGATCAAGCTTGCAGTCCTCGCGGCCGCGTTAGCGATTCCCGGCGCGGTCGCTCCGTCTGCGACTGCCACGGTCGGCGACTGCATTCCCGGAGCGGGATGGGGAACGCTGCGACCCGACCTGGCGAGCGCCGCCCTCGATCTCGTCAATCTGCACCGGGCGACGCTGGGGCTAGGGGCGCTCAAGCCGTCCCCACGGCTCACCGCATCGGCCGAATGGAAGTCGCTGCACATGGGCTACTACCAGTACTTCGGCCACGACGACCCGGCGCCGCCGGTCTATCGGTCCGCGTTCGACCGGATGGCGGCTTGCGGCTACCCGTGGGCACCGGCCGGGGAGAACATCGCCTACGGATTCACGACCGCGACCTCCGTCGTGAGCGCGTGGCTCGGGTCGGACGGGCACCGCTTCAACATCGAATACGGCGACTACGTCGTGACCGGGATCGGCGTGGCCGTGGCCCCGAGCGGATACGTCTACTGGACGCAGGACTTCGGCGGCTACGACGACACGGCGATCGCGCCGCCGCCTCCGCCTCCTCCTCCTCCTCCTCCACCACCACCACCTCCGCCACCACCTCCGCCACCACCACCGCCACCACCCCCCCCTCCACCACCGCCACCACCTCCACCACCTCCACCGCCTCCGCCAACATCGCCGCCACCACCCCCGCCGCCGCCACCGCGCCCGCCG
>WNGE01002883.1_pt1 | contig 38004 bp, 35 predicted proteins | sample 5400651 | NCBI WGS metagenome assembly WNGE01 (sample SAMN13153370, study PRJNA577476) | soil metagenome | isolation source: 60 cm soil or saprolite under grassland replicate 2 | place: USA:California | collected 2016-06-15 | reverse complement strand
ATCGTGCCGGTCGTCTTCGGCCGGGGGAAGCCGTACTTCGGGACGCTCGCGAACGGTCACCTGGTGCTCGAGGATCCCGAGGTGGTCATCCACGGCGACGGGGTGCTCCATTTGCGTTATCCGGTGCATCGGGGACGCTAGGTGTCACCCCTGATCGTCCCGGATGTCGGGACCGCTCCCAGCCGCTAGGACGCCGAAGTCCGAGGCCCGCGACCCCGATGACCGGCCACCCTCGGGGCCTCGGGTGAGCGTCACTTTGGTCACCTGGCTGGGCCGCACCACACCGACCGCCAGCCGCTCCTCCACGCGCACTGGGGGACTGACCAACAAAGGGGGGACAAGCATGCCTTCCGGTGCGGTTGCTGCCCGCTTGCTGCCCAACAGTGGCGCGGCACTGGATGGTTGGTGGATGTGGAGCAGGGCCAGGCCTCGTGACCTGTACCGATAGATGGTGGGCGCGGCAGGGATTGAACCTGCGACCTCTTCCACGTCAAGGAAGCGCTCTCCCACTGAGCTACGCGCCCGCTGGCGTCCCGATCATACAGCGACTGTGAGGTGCCGCTCTGGTCGGGGTGGAGGCGGTGCCCGGAATTGAACCGGGGTGCAGGGTTTTGCAGACCCTTGCCTAACCACTCGGCCACACCGCCAGGCTGTTCTGTCGAACGCCCTCCGGGGTTTCGGAGGGCGTGGCCGTAGGCTGGAGCGGATGACGGGACTCGAACCCGCGACCCTCACCTTGGCAAGGTGATGCTCTACCAACTGAGCCACATCCGCGCAAGACCTGCACTATAGCAACGGCCTTCGACAGGGCTCAACCAAGCAGGCGCGACCTTCCGGAGACTCCGGTCCGTCCCTGTCCTCCCATTGCTCCACCTTCTCACGCGGTGCTAGCGTCCTGCCCGGATCGCCGGTCAGGGCGGGCGGGGACCGCTCCCGGGGCCGCGCGCGATCGGTCGGGGCCCACAACGCGACGGACGGCGCATCGAGGTTGAACCGACGGGGCGCGCCGTACGAACGCATGGCGGAAGGATCTTGCGCGCGTGCGAGGAGCCAGAGCGTACCGGGCGCTACAGGACGGCCAGCTGGTCGCGCTCGTCGCCGACAAGGACGCGGGCGCGCTGGAGGCGCTGTACGACCGGTACGGCAAGGTCGCCTACTCGCTTGCGCGCAGGATCGTCGCTGACGAGACGCTTGCACAGGATGTGGTCCAGGAGGTGTTCCTCTCTATCTGGCGTGACGCGGGCCGCTTCGACGCGGCGCGTGGGACGGTCTCGACCTACCTGCTGGCCATGACCCACCACCGCGCCGTCGACGTGGTGCGGCGCGAGGAGAACCTGCGACGTCGGCGCACCAGCGACGAGGCGCTCGAGTTCGAGCCCGACCGCAAGCCGGGGGTGGAGGACGACGTCGAGGCGGCGGAGCGCCGCGACCAGGTGCGGGCCGCCCTCGCCGAGCTTCCTGTGGCCCAGCGCGAGGCGCTGGCGCTCGCCTACTTCGGCGGCTACACGCAGCGTGAGGTCGCGAGCCTGGTCGGGGTCCCGCTCGGCACGGTGAAAACGCGCATGGCCGCTGGCATGCGTAAGCTCAAGGATGCCTTGCGTGAGCCAGGCCGAGACGAAGAGGACCATCCTTGGAGCCGGCGATGACCCACACCGACTTCGAGCAGCTCGCCGCCGGCTTCGTGCTCGGCGCGCTCGAGCCAGACGACGAGAGCGCCTTCCAGCGCCACCTGGAGGGCTGCTCGACCTGCGAGGCCAGCGTGCGCGAGCTGGAGGCGGTGGTCGGCAAGCTGGCCTATTCGGCCACGCCGGTCGAGCCGCCGCCATCCTTGCGCGCCTCGATCCGGCGCGAGGTGGCCGCGACCGCGCGTCCGCGCGGCGCCCGCGCCACCGGAGCGGCGGCCGCCCGCGAGATGCCACGGCACCGGCGCCGTTGGACCACCACGGTGGTGGGGCGGCTGGCGGTGGCGGCCAGCGTCATCGTCCTGCTGGCCTTGGGCTTCTGGAACCTCAGCCTGCGCGACCAGAACGACCGCTACCAGCAGCGCATCGCCGCCTTCGAGCAGGCCGGCCGGCTGCTCAACGACCCCGCCGCCCAGGCGATCCGGCTCGAGGGCAGCGCCGGCAAGGCCACCGCGCTGGTCTCCTCACCGCAGGACAAGGGCTTCCTGGTCGTGGAGGACCTGCCGGCCCTGCGCGCCGGCCGGGTCTACGAGGTCTGGGGCATCCCCAAGGAAGCGAGCCTGAACCAGGCCGTCCCCGCCGGCGTCTTCCGCCCGTCGCGGGGGGTGGCGCTGGTGCCCTTCGAGCTCGCCATCACCCCGACGATGAGCTTCGGCGTCACCGAGGAGCCAGGGCCGGAGGGCAGCCGCAGCCCGACCAGCAACCCGATCCTGAAGGGGTCGCCGACGACGCGAGCCTGAGCAGATGGATGTATGGTGGCGACTATGGCGGAATTAGTCCTCCCGAGTGATTCCCGGGCGGGAGTTTGGAATGCAGACTTCGTCTGTATGACAATCGGTGATCTACGACGATCGCCGGTGTGGTGACGTAGTCTGTCGGCCCATGCGGAGGGAAGACTGCATATGACCCAGGGCCAGACCACGACTCCTTCGCTCCTGGGCCTCGAGGAGGACGGGAGGGATCTCTTCGGGCTCGCCGCGCACAAGCTCAACACCCCGCTGGCGTGCATCCGAGGGTTCGTCTCGACGCTGCTGCAACGCGGCAACGACCTCGACCGGGAGACGACTCAGCAGTTCCTCCAGCTCGTCCTCACCCAGGTCGACCGCCTGCAGGACCTGGTGCGCGACTTCCTGCTGCTCGCCCGCGTCAACGGCGGAGTGGCCGCGCTGGCGCGGCCGTTCCGGCCCCGTGACGTGCTGCTGAAGCTGATCGACGAGCTGGGTACCGAGGGCGTGCGGGTGCAGCCCGCCGGCGAGGTGGACGCCGAGGTGGTCGGCGACGCCGAGCTGGTCGGCCTGGCACTGCGCCCACTGGTCGAGAACGGCCTGGTGTACGGGCCGCGGCTCGGCATGGTGACGGTGACCGTCGCCCCGGGCGCGCAGAGCACCCGCTGGGAGGTCCACGACGGCGGCTCGAGGCTCACCAGCGAGGCGCTCGACCAGCTCTTCAAGCCGTTCAAGCGTTCGGACGAGCCGATCGAGCGCCGTGGCTCGGGCGCCGGGCTCGGCCTCACCCTCGCCAGGGCCTACGCGGAGGCGATGGGCGGCTCGGTGGGCGGCCGGGTGGACGAGCACGGCACGGTGTTCTCGATCGACATCCCGACCAAGCTTTACGAGGGGAGCAGTGGTGACGACTGAGCCTGGCGACCGCAACGGCGCCGTGACCAGGGTCCTGGTCGTCGATGACCACTCGGTGACCCGCCACGGAGTGGTGCTGCTGTGCCGCAACGCCGAGGGTGTCGAGGTCGTCGGCGAGGCCAGCGACGGCAACGAGGCCATCGAGCGGGTCAGCGAGCTGCTGCCCGACGTGGTGCTGATGGACGTGGACATGCCCCGCCGGGACGGCATCAGCGCGACCAGGCAGATCCGCCAGGACCACCCCTCGGTGGGCGTGGTGGTGCTGACCGTCCACGAGGACCAGGAGACGATCTTCGAGGCGATCAAGGCGGGCGCCTCCGGCTACCTGCCCAAGTCGGCGACCCTGGACGACATCCGCTCCGCGGTCAAGGCGGTCGCGGCCGGCGGCTCCTTCCTCGACCCGGTCCAGGCCCGCAAGCTGCTGCACCAGTTCAACCGCTACGCCGACGAGACCAAGGCCGCCGCGGACATCTACTACCTGCTCACCGGGCGTGAGCGGGAGATCCTCGCGCTGCTGGCCGAGGGGCTGACCAGCCGGCAGATCGCCAGCCAGCTGGTCATCTCCGAGCGGACCGTCAACACCCACATCGGCAACATCTACCGCAAGCTCCACGTCAACAACCGCGTGGACGCGGTGCGCGAGGCGATGCGCATCCGCCTGGTGGAGCCGCCGCGCTAGGGACCGGGGCAGACCGCTCGCGTCGGCGCTACTCGATGCCGCGGTGGTCGCCAGCGTGCTGCGCAGAATTTCGTAGTTCCGGTCACCAGTTCGGTGCATAGGAGCTAATCGGGACGACCCGTAGCATCGAGCGCGCGGGAGCCGCAAGGACCGGGGCTCCCGCCAGTGGTCGTCCGTGGCGGCGGGCCCCGGCCTGAAAGGACGGGCCGGTGGGGCGGCCGCCTCTTCCCGTCCGCGACCTCACCACGCGGCCTCTGCCGCCCGGACCTGGGAGCGCTTTCGTTGCCAGCCCACGTGCTCGTCCTCGACGCCGCGCAGGGGATCGGCCCCTGGGCGCGGGACGCGCTGAGCGAGGCCGGGCTGGCCTCCGCCCTGATCAGCGACGACGACGAGGCGCTGCGCACGGTCGACACCCAGCGGCCCGCCATGGTGGTGCTGCCGATCGAGGAGGTGCGGCGCTGGGCGCCGGTGCTGGCCCGCCTCGGCGAGGGCCCGACCACCGTGCCCGTGCTCGGCCTGGCCAGCAGGGACGCCTCCGTCGACGTGACCCCGGCGCTGCAGGTCGGCGTCACCGACCTGCTCACCTACCCGTGCTCCACCGACGACCTGGTGGCACGGGTCAGCTCCTCGATGCGCGGGCGGCGGGCGCAGCGCGGGCCCGAGCGGCCCGAGCAGACCTCGCCGCTGGCGGCGCTGCGCTCGGTCACCGAGGCGGCCGAGGAGGCGCTGATGCGCACCGAGACCGCCGCCGCCAGGGTGAGCCGTGCCGAGGAGCGTGACCACCTCCGCGTGGCCCGCGAGTCCCTGGCCCACTCGCTGGAGGTGATCCTCGGCACCATGATCGGCACGGCCGAGGCGGCCGGGGCGGGTCGCGAGGGCCATGCCCGCCGGGTTGCCGCCCTCACCCGTGACCTGGCCGTCTCCCTCGGCTGGCCGCCGGTGCGGGTGCGCGGCATGGAGCTGGCCGGGCTGTTCCAGGACATCGGCCTGCTCGCCCTGCCTGGCGACCTGCTGGCGGTCGCCGGGCCGCTCGAGCGGGGCACGGTCGAGCTGCTGCGCGCGCACGCGGACACCTCCGCCGAGATCCTGGAGCCGCTCAGCCGCGTGGGCGTGCCGGTGGCGGCGGTCCGCGCCCACCACGAGCGGCTCGACGGCTCCGGCTACCCGCGCGGGCTGCGTGGCCGCCAGCTCCCGTTCGGCGCCCAGCTCCTCGCCGTGGCCGACACCTACGCCGCCCTCACCAGCCGGCGGCCGCACCGGCCCGCCGTCGAGCGGGGAGCGGCGCTCGCCACCCTCCGGGCCGAGGCCGCCGCCGGGCGCCTGGCCGCCAAGCCGGTCGAGCTGCTCCACGAGATCGTCGAGAAGCCCGGCCGCGCCGCTGCCGGCGGCGACGACGCCCAGGCCGGCCGGGGAGACGCCGACGGGCTGCCGCCGCTCGCCCAACCCTCCGACGGCCTAGCCTCCTCGTTCTAGTCCCCCCCAGCAGTACCCTGGCCGCCGCCGCAGCCGCCATATCCCGGTTCTGCATAGATCGGCCTGCGATCACAGCGCACGGCACGGCGAACCTGCCCTTGGCACCGTGGATCACGCCAAACCACCCGGGGCCCGAACAGGGATCCGGCCGTAGTACCCGACGACTGCAGGGGGCTCCGCCCCCCGCACACCCCCCGAAAACCGGGGTCCGGGGGGGAGCTGTCTTCGGGCTCCCCCCGGATGAATCAATCCGCCTAGCCAGAACTACTTAACCCCTCTGGTGGAGGCTGCGCATGGCTGCGCCAGATGGGACGCCCTAGGGTGCATCGGGGCACATCGCCGCATTGCCCAAGGGGTGGCACGTCTTTGATTCCCGGTCCGCCGCATGGCCGGCTCCGCGTCAGCCGTCGCGGTGAGCAGGGGCTCACCGCGATCGAGTACGCGCTGGTCGCGGCCGTCGTCGCAGTGCTGCTGGCCGGCGGCGTCTACTACCTGTACAGCGGCGTCCAGGCCCGCTTCATCCGTAATGAGCGGTGCGCCACGAGCGCCTGGGAGGGCGCCCGTGCCGAGTGCTGACCTGGCACCCCGTCCCGTGGCCATGGTGGCCGCCGCGGACGGTGCCGCTGGTCTGAGCGTCGCTTCGCGCTGTGCGAAGCGCCGTCCTCCGTTCACCAGGCCGCCGTCCGGCGGCCGGGGGGTGCAGAGGTTCCCGCAGGTCGCGTCCTCTGGCGCGGCCTCGAGCTTTCGTGTGGAAGGAGGTGCAACCAGATGCCCGGAACGTCTCTGAAGCTCGCGCGCCTCCGCCGCCGCGAAGAGGGCATCACGGCGGTCGAGTACGCCCTCATGGTCGCCGTGGTGGCGCTGCTCCTTGTTGTCGGCTTCTACTTCCTGTTCACCAACATCTCGGAGAAGTTCTCCAGCACAGGGGACTGCATCAAGAACTCCCCCAGTAAGGAAGGCTGCGCGCCCGCCGCGCCGCCCGGGCCGTAGTAAGCACGGCGGCTGCCGGCGGCGGGCACGTTCGATCGTCCCCGCCCGCCGGCGCCCGACCGTAGGTGCCGGCGGCTCGACCGGGAGCCGCCGAGCGCGAGTCGCCTCGGCGAGCAGGGAGCCACCGCTCACCGAGGGACCGGCAAGGGGGGAGTACGACTGCATGGGGAACGGGGGCAGCGCCACGGCCTCCCGCGGGGAGCGCGGGGTGGCCGCGGTGGAGTTCGCCATCCTGCTTCCCGTGCTGGTGATCCTGCTGTTCGGCTTCATCCAGTTCGGCATCGCCTTCAACAGCAAGATCCAGGCGACCAACGGCGCGCGCGAGGGGGCTCGCCTGGCGGTCGTCGGCATCGACAACTGGGACGACGTCAGCGGCAGCGGCAAGACCTTCTGGCAGGTCGTCCAGGAGCGCGCCGGCGGCCCGATCTCCAACTGCGACCTGCAGGTGCCTGGCGTGATCGGCGGCACCGTCACGGTCGCCTTCGACTACCCGATCGACCTGGCCATCCCGTTCCTGCCGACCCCGGAGAGCTGGCGGGTGGGACGGGCGACGGCCTCGATGCGCATGGAGCAGTTCTCCCAGCAGCCCTACCCCTGGCCGGCGGGGAGCTGCGAAGGGGTGTGACCGGAGCCGAGCGTCGGTCCCGCGCGGCCTGACAGGAAGACGAGGATGCAGAACAGACTCCTGGCGATCATGGTCGCCATCGTGCTCGCCGTCGTCTCGGCGATGGCGCTGGTGGTGTATGCCAACAGCGCGGACCGGCGGGCCCTTTCCGAGCAGGCGCCGGTCCCCGTCTACGTCGCCAGCCGCAAGATCGAGCAGGGCGAGTCGATCGAGGAGGCGGCGGGCAAGATCCGGGTCGCCTCGCTCCCGCGCAAGGCCCTGGCCGAGAACGCCGTGCGTGCCCTGTCGCAGATCTCCGGCCGGGTCGCCGCGGTCGACATCCTGCCAGGCGAGCAGCTCCTGGTGGGCCGCTGGGTGAGCCGGGAGGAGGTCGAGGGCCAGAACCTGCTCAACGTCCAGCCGGGCTTCCAGGCCGTCTCCGTCCAGGTGGACGCGACCCGCCAGGTCTCGGGGTTCATCACCCCGGGCAACCGGATCAACGTCTTCGCCACCCTGACCGGCGCGGGCGGGGTCAAGTTCTCCCGCCTGCTGCTGGCCGACATCAAGGTGCTCGCGGTCAGCGCCAGCGCCCAGGCCGGCAGCACGCGGCCCGCGTCGGCGCAGGGGTCCCTGTCCACCGTCACCCTCGAGGTCAAGGACGGGCTGGTGGAACGGGTGGTGTTCGCCGCCGAGAGCGGCTCCCTGTACCTCTCGCTGGTGGCTCCCGGCGCCAAGCCGCCGCCGTCGAGCGAGTCCAACATCGGCAACCTGTTCGGCTAGCTGGAAGTGAGGTCACCATGGCCGTGATCATCGCCGAGCCGGAGGACGGCTACGCCACCTGGCTGGCCGGGGCCCTCGGTGGGCTGACTGCCAGGGTGATCCGCACCTCCGGGCCGGACGAGGCCATGGCCGCGCTGGCCGCCGAGGGTCGCGACGTGCTCGGGCTGATCATCGGACCCGACCTGGACGACCAGGATGCGCTCGCGCTGGCCGGCATGACCCAGCAGGGCGCGCCCGACGTGTCGGTGCTGCTGATCCGCTACCACGACTCCTCCGACCTGTTCCGCAGGGCACTGCGCTACGGCGTCAAGGACGTGATCACCACCCCGGACGACGAGGCCGGGGTGCGCGCGGCGGCCGCCCGCACCCTGGAGATCGCCCGTGCCCTGCGCGGCCGGCTGGCCGGCGCCACCCCCGAGGTCGGCTCGGGGGACGCGAACGGCCGGGTGATCACCGTGTTCAGCTCCAAGGGCGGCTGCGGCAAGACCTTCCTTGCCACCAACCTGGCGTTCGCCCTGGCCGAGACGGGCGCCGAGGTCGCCCTGGTCGACCTCGACCTGCACTTCGGCGACGTGGCGATCATGCTGCAGCTGTTCCCGGCCCGCACCATCCACGACGCGGCCACCACCCACGGGCTCGACACGGTCGCGCTGAAGTCCCTGCTCACCCACCACCGCGACGGCATCTGGGCGCTGCTCGCCCCGACCGAGCCGACCGTGGCCGACACCATCAGCCCGCAGGCGGTCGCCACCATCCTCAAGCTGCTGCGCCAGAACTTCGACGCGGTCGTGATCGACACCCCCGCGGCCTTCTCCGACCAGGTGCTCGCCGCCTTCGACGAGTCGGACGCGATCGCCGTGCTCGCCAGCCTCGACGTGCCGAGCATCAAGAACCTCAAGCTCGCCCTGCAGACCATGGAGCTGCTCCACTACCCGCGCACCCGCCTGCGGGTCGTCCTCAACCGGGCCGACTCGAAGGTCGGGCTGCGCCTGCCCGACGTGGAGAAGATCCTCGGCGGGCCGGTCGACGCGACCATCCCGTCGTCGCGCGCGGTGCCGCTCTCGGTCAACAAGGGCAACCCGATCCTCCTGGAGGACCCGCGCAGCCACGTCAGCGACGCCATCCGGCGCTTCGCGGCCCAGTTCGCCTCGAGCCCACGGGCGGCCCGGAGCGGCCGCTCCAAGCAACGCCGCTCGCTGTTCTCACGACCCTGACGCCGTCACCGTCGAGCGACCCACCCGACCAGCGACCGTGCCGGGCCCCGGCCGCCGACCCGAAGGAGCCGCCAGCGATGTCCTCCTCGTTCTACGAGCGCCTGGCCCGCGCCAGGGCCGACGGCGGCCTGCCGCCGGCGACGCAAGAGGAGGCCAGCAGCGGCCGCCCCCACCGGGTCCGCCCCGACCCACTGGCCCCGCTGCGCCAGAAGGTGCACCGCTCGCTGGTGGAGGTGCTCGGGCCGCGCCTCTACGACGCCCAGCTCTCCCCCGAGCAGCTCCGCGCCAAGGTGCGGGAGCTGCTGCAGCGCACCCTCGAAGAGGAGGAGACCCCGCTCACCAGGGAGGAGCGGCTCCGGCTCACCTCCGAGATCGCCGACGACGTCCTCGGCTTCGGCCCGATCGAGCCCTTCCTGCGCGACCCGACCGTCACCGAGATCATGGTCAACGCGCCCGACGTCATCTACGTGGAGCGCGAGGGCCGGCTCTACCCGACCGAGGGCCGCTTCGTCGACGAGACCCACCTGCGCCGCGTGATCGACAAGATGGTCGGCCAGATCGGCCGGCGCGTCGACGAGAGCTCGCCCTACGTCGACGCGCGCCTGCCCGACGGCTCCCGCGTCAACGCCGTGCTGCCGCCGCTGTGCGTCGGCAGCGGGCCCTACCTGACCGTGCGCAAGTTCTCTCCCGACCCGTTCCAGGCCGAGGACCTGGTCACCTTCGGCACCATGTCGGCCCGCCTCGCGGCCTTCTTCGCCGCCTGCGTGCAGGGACGGCTGAACCTGCTGGTGTCGGGTGGCACCGGCGCCGGCAAGACCACCACCCTCAACGTGCTCTCCTCCTGGATCCCGCCAGGCGAGCGCATCGTCACCATCGAGGACGCCGCCGAGCTGCAGCTGCGCCAGCCGCACTGGCTCCGCCTCGAGTACCGCCCACCGAACATCGAGGGCCGCGGCGAGGTCAGCATCCGCGACCTGGTCCGCAACGCGCTGCGCATGCGTCCCGACCGCATCGTGGTCGGCGAGGTTCGCGGCGGCGAGGCGCTCGACATGCTGCAGGCGATGAACACCGGCCACGACGGCTCGCTGTCCACCATCCACGCCAACTCGCCGCGCGACTCGGTCTCCCGTCTGGAGACGATGGTGCTGATGGCGGGGGTGGACATCCCCGTGCGGGCGGTCCGCGAGCAGATCTCCGCCGCCGTCGACGTGATCGTCCACCAGGCCCGCATGAAGGACGGCACCCGCCGCATCACCCAGGTCACCGAGGTGGTCGGCATGGAGGGCGAGGTCGTCACCCTGCAGGACCTGTTCACCTTCGACTACCGCGCCGGCATCGACGACCAGGGCCGCTACCGGGGCACCATCCAGCCGACCGGGCTGCGGCCGACCTTCTCCGAGCGCCTCGCCGAGCATGGCACCAGGCTCGACCCCGACCTGTTCGCCAACCAGGGCGGCACCATCCCGATCGCCATGCGCCGACCATGACCGGCGGGCCGGCGCCATCCCGCCCGGGACCGGCTGGTCGGTCGCGGGTCGCCCTCGCCGGCCTGCTGCTCGGTCTGCTGGCGGCCCTCGGCGCGGCGCCAGGGGCGGCCGAGGCCGCCGGGCGGGCACCGTCGGCCGGCCGGCCGGGAGCACCCGACCCGGGCTCGGCGGGCGCGGCCACGGGTGCCGGCTCGCTGCGGCAGGGCAGCCCGGCCGGCGCCGTGCAGCAGCAGGGCCCGCTCGGCGCCAGCATCAAGCGGCTGGTCGCCACCGGCGGTGGCCGCGCGCAGGCCACCGTCGCGCTCACCGGGCCGGCCGCCGAGGGCGTCAAGCTCGGCCCTGACGCGTTCAGCGTCACCATCGGGGGCCGGCCGGCCGAGGTGACCAGGGTCGAGGCACCCGGCGCGGCCCGCACCCAGGTGTCGGCGCTGCTGCTGCTGGACACGAGCGGCAGCATGAAGGCCAACGACAACATCGGCAGGGCCAAGGCGGCCGCGCTGCGCTTCGTCGGCCAGCTCGAGCCCGGCGGGCGCGCCGGCCTGCTCCCGTTCGCCGACCGGCCCGCCCAGGCCAGCGTGCTCACCAGCAACGGGGCGCTGCTCGCCCCGAGCATCGCGCGGCTGCGCGCCGGCGGCGAGACGGCGCTCTACGACGCGGTGGCGGCCGCCGCCGCGGCGCTCAGCCGCGCGCCGGGCGAGCGTGCCGTGATCCTGCTGTCGGACGGGGCGGACAACCGCTCGCTCCGCACCCTCGACGACGCCGTGGCGGCCGCCAAGCGGGCGCGGGTGACCGTGTACGCGATCGGGCTGTCCGACTCCGGCGCGAGCCTGCCGGGCGACGCCCTGACCCGGCTCGCCCGGCAGACCGGCGGCCGCTTCGTCACCACCCAGGGCGCGGAGCTGGCGAGCCTGTACACCAGCCTCGGGCAGGAGCTCTATTCTCAATATCTGGTAGAGGTCGAGGTTCCGCCGGGCAGCGAGCGTGAGGCCGAGCTGGTGGTCACCGTGCGGGCGCGCCAGGCCCGCGCCTCCGCCCACGGCGTGCTGCTCCTGCCCGCGGCCGCGCCGGCCCCGGTCGGCCTCGACCAGCAGTCCGTGCCCAGGCTGCGGGGCATCGAGCGGCAGCAGGCGCTCTACGTCATCGCCGCGCTGATGTTCACCGCCGTGCTGCTGCTCGCCTGGGCGTTGATGTCGCCCCTGCCCGGCGGCGGCAAGAGCTACCGCGAGCTGCGCCAGCGCCTGTCCCAGTACTCGCTCAGCTCGACGCTGGCCGACGACCCGCCGCCGCCGAGCGCGCTGGGCTCCAGCGAGCTGCTCGGCAAGGCCGCCCAGGTGGCCGAGTCGCTGATCAGGCGGACCAACCTGGAGGAGTCGCTGCTCACCAGGCTGGAGCTCGCCGGACTCAAGCTGCGCGTGGCAGAGTTCGCGCTCCTCTGGCTGGCCTCCGGCCTGGTGCTCCCGCTGCTGCTGCTGGCGCTGAGCCGCAACCTGCTGATCGCCTTCGCCGGCGCGCTGCTGGGCGTGCTCGCCCCGTTCGCCCTGCTGGTCCTCAAGGCGGCCCGCCGCCAGGCGAGCTTCGACGAGCAGCTCCCCGACACCCTGCAGCTCCTCTCCGGCGCGCTGCAGGCGGGGCACAGCCTGCTGCAGGCGATCGACACCGCCGCCAAGGAGGCTGGCGAGCCGATCTCGATAGAATTCCAGCGCGTGCTCACCGAGGCGCGGCTCGGCATGCCGCTCGAGGAGGCACTCGACGGCATGGCCAAGCGCATGAACAGTCAGGACTTCGAGTGGACGGTCATGGCCGTGGGCCTGCAGCGGCAGATCGGCGGTAACCTGGCCGAGCTGCTCAACGCGGTGGCGCAGACGATGCGCGAGCGTTACTCGCTGAAGCGGCAGGTCCGCGCCCTGTCGGCCGAGGGGCGGTTGTCCAGTGTCATCCTGTCCGTCCTGCCCTTCGTGATGTTCTTCCTGTTGCTGATGCTCAACCCGACGTTCCTGGCGCCGCTCTACTCGACCCCGCTCGGCTTCGTGATGCTGTCCGGAGCGGCTGTCCTGATGATCATCGGCATCCTCTGGATGAAGAAGATCACCGACATCGAAGTGTAGGTGGGAATTGTCAGCAGTCCTCCTGGTCGCCGGCGCCACCACCCTGTCAGGGGCGGTGTTCGTGGCGGTCCTGTCGTTGCAGTCGCTGGTGGCGGAGCGCCGCCAGGCCTACCGCACCATCCGGGCGCTGCGCGCCGTCGAGATCCGCCCGGTCGACATCCGCGACCGCGAGCTGGCCAGCCCGACCCGCCTGCGCGTGCTGGCGCCCTTCTACCGCGCCGCCCTGAAGCTCGGCAGGCGCTACACGCCGTCGGGGGCGTTCGAGAACTTGCAGCGCCGGCTGCTGATGGCCGGCAGCCCGGTCGGCTGGGACGCCGACCGGATGCTCGCCGCCAAGGTGGGCGGGCTGGTGCTCGGCCTCCTACTCGGGGCGGTGCTGCTGGTGGGGCTGCCGCTGCCGTTGGGCCTGCTGCTGCTCGCCCTCCTCGGGCTGTGCGCGCTCGGCTACTTCGGCCCGAACATCGTCCTGCTCAACCTGATCCAGCGTCGCCAGGCGCAGGTCCGGCGCGCCCTGCCGGACGCCATCGACCTGCTCACCATCAGCGTTGAGGCCGGCCTCGGCTTCGACGCCGCCCTCGCCCAGGTCTCCCGCAATTCGACCGGCCCACTGGCCGAGGAGTTCTACCGCACGTTGCAGGAGGTCCAGCTCGGCCGCAGCCGCAGCGAGGCGATGCGCAATCTCGCCGACCGTTCCAGCGTCCCCGAGCTGTCCGCCTTCGTGCTGGCGATGGTGCAGGCCGACGTGTTCGGCATCTCGGTGGCCAACGTGCTGCGCATCCAGTCGCGGGAGATGCGCAAGAAGCGGCGCCAGCTCGCCGAGGAGCGCGCCATGAAGGTCCCCATCAAGGTCCTTTTCCCGGTGCTGTTCTGTATTTTCCCGGCACTGTTCGTTGTCATCCTCGGACCTGCCATCATGCGTATTGCGGCCGCATTCGGCGGGTAGGAGCGGAGACTGTGCCACGCCACGTAGTCCTGATGTCGCGCGACGCCTCCCTGGCGATCGCGCTGCGTACCCTGCTGGCCCCGACGGACCGGGTGAGCATCCTGGCGGCCCCGAGCGACTGGGGCACCCTGCCCGAACCCGGCGTGGACGCCGTGGTGATCGACGCCCCACTCGACCGCCGCCGTGCCGAGGTCGAGCAGCTCCGCACCAGGTACGAAGGTCGTGTGGTGGTGCTCCTCGGACAGCGCGACAACGAGAAGGACCTGCCCGACGACCCGGCCCTGCTGGTGATGCGCCGCCCGTTCGCCATGCTCGAGCTCTGGGAGGTCCTCACCGGCCCAGCCCCAGCCATCCGCCGCCCGGCCCGCCGCTGGGGCCGCTTCTCACACCCCAAGCCAGCCGTGCCACCTTCCAGCCCTGCCGAGCGCCCCGCCGACCGCCCTCCCACCCCGCCCCGCGAGGGCCAGCCCTCGCGGCCACCCGACGCCCGGCCCAGTGACCCCCCGGCCGCTGGCCCCCGGCCGGCTCCCGCGGCCTCGGACCGTCCCGCCGGGGCACCGGCCCGAGCCACCGGGCCCGAGGCGCGTACGGCCGGTGCGCCCACTCGCCCGTTGAGGGAGGGTCCTGCGAGGGCAGCTGAGGACACGCCGCGTCCCGGCGGTGCTGGGCTCCGTCCGGTGGGGGAGGCTCCGGGCAGGGTGGGCGGGGACGAGCGGCGTCCGACGGTGGGGGAGTCCCGTTCGGGTGCTCCTGACGACGCCGGGGTGGACGAGCGGCACGGGGCCGCTGCCCCGCCTCGTCCGGTGGGCGAGGGCCCGGGCAGGGCGGGCGAAGGTGGGCGGCGTCCTGGCGGTGTGGGGGAGCGCCCTTCGGGTGCAGCGTCTGTCGGTGCTGGGGCCGATGAGCGTGGCGGGGCCGATGACCGTCGTGGGACCGGTGCCCCCGCGCGTCCCGCGAGCGGGGACCGGCCGCCGGCCAGGGGTTGGGAGGCCCGGCCGGGCACCCCGACCCGTCAAGCTGCGGGCCAATCCGCTCCCACCGAGCGGACGCCGGCGCGTGGCCCGGATGCTCCCGGACGCCCGGCCGGCGGTGCCCGTCCGGCGGCCTCGGCCGCCCCGGGCGCGCCGTCGCGCGCACCTGACCGTCCCGCCGCGGGCGGCGGCCCCGCTGGTGGTTCGACCTCGTCCGGCGGGCCGGCCCGGAAGCCAGCCGATGGCAGCGGCGGCGAGACGAGGAGAGCTGGGGCGCCGGCCGGCGGGCCACGGCAGGGATCGGGCGCTCCTCCGAGCACGCGCTCCGACGAGGGAGGTGCCGGCGGCCGGCCGGCAGGTGCGGGTCCTCCGCCCAGGACCTCGGCCGGCGCCCTGGGGGTCATGCGGCAAGCCGGGGGACCACCACGCCCGGCCGCTGCCCCGGGCCAGCCGGAAGCCCGCCGCTCCGGTGCCGGGCCGGCACCGGGAGCGCCGTCCCGGGCACCCGCCCCGAGCTCCAGCCGCGAGCAGGCCGGGTCTGAGGGGCGGCCTCCGGCCTCGGCCGGCGGACCGTCCAGCGCTCCGCCAGCAGCGCGCCAGGCTCGTCCCTCGGCCGGCGGCCGGCCCGGGGCTGCCGCCTCGCCGTCGGCTCGCACCGCAGGCTCAGCCGGCGTCCCGACGAGGGACGAGGACGCAGCCAGACGCGCCGGGAGCCGGCCAGGCACCCCAGCGACGCCCGCTGGCAAGCGGCCCGACCGGCCGGCCGCTGGCCGCCCGGTCGGACCGGGTGCCCGGACGACGCCACCCGCGCGGCCGCCCGCGTCGCGTGACCGCCCTGGAGCGAGCCGCCCGTCCAAGCCAGACGCCGAGCCGGCGCGGGGCGAACGGCAGGCCGAGCCCGAAGCGCCTCCCCGGATGCCGTCCCGCCTGCGTGGGGCACCCGAGCGACCGGCTGGCGGCCCCGGCTGGCGGTCCCGCGCTCCGTCGCAGGAGCGTGCCGGCCAAGGCCCCGCCAAGCCAGAGGGTGGGAAGGCGGCCGCGACCAGCGAGCCCGCCCCCGTGGCCCGGGCCGCGGGGCCCACCGCTCCGTCCGGCGAAGACGCCCAGGAGCCCACCTCGAAGGTCCGCCGGTTCCTGCGCGGTGTCGCCCGCGTGGTTGGCGGTGGCCAGGTGTCACAGGACGCCACGGCAGCCGAGCCCGGCCCTCAGGTCGCGGCGGGTGAGCGCCCATCCGCGCCCGGGCGTCCGGCCCAGCAGGTTCACGAGCGGCCTGCCCCGACGGCCTCGACCGGGACCGCCACGCGCCCGCCGCCGTCGTCGCCATCGCACCGCGAGGCCCGGACCGAGCCGGCGGCCTCACCAGGCGCCAAGCCCGCCAGCCCCGCCAGGGGGACCGGCCGACCAGCGGCCCCATCTGGTAGCGGCGGGACTCCTACCCAGGCAAGGACGGGGCCTGCCGTCACGCCCAGGCGACCTGAGCCCGGCGAGCGGCCAGCCCCAGAGAAGGCGGCTGAGCCCGGCGCGGCGCCACCCGAGGAGCGGGAGCGCTCGGCCACGGAGTCGCCGAGCCTGCCCGACTTCTTCACCAGGCCGGCCAAGCCACCAATGCGCGCGCATCCCTACCGCGCAGCCGGCCAGGCAGCCGCCCCAGAGGCTGGAAGCCGAGCGGCGCCGGCCGACCGGAAGCCTCCGTCGGAGCCGCTCCCGGAGGCCGACCGAGCGGCGGCCGAAGCCGAGTCGGCAACCAGGCCCGAGGCCGAGCGCGAGGTGTCGGAGGCCGATGAGGCCGCGGCGAGAGAGGCCGCCGACGTGGAGGCGCGGGCCAGGCCCGAGGCCGAGCGCGAAGCGGCGGAGGCCAGTGAGGCCGCGGCCGAGGAGCCCCGCGAGGCCGAGGTTAGGGTCAGGCCTGAGGCTGAAGGCGAGGCGGCGGAGGCCGGTGGAGCCGTAGCGGAAGAGGCCGCCGAGGCCAAGGCGTGGGCTGGGCCTGAGGTCGAGCGTGAGGCCGCGGAGGCCGGTGAGGCCGCGGCCGAGGAGCCCCGCGAGCCCACGGCGGCGGTCAAGCCTGAGGCCCAGCGTGAGGAGGCGAAGGCTGGCGAGGCCGCGGCGGAGGAGCCCCGCGAGCCCACGGCGGTGGTCAAGCCTGAGGTCCGGCGTGAGGAGGCGAAGGCTGGCGAGGCCGCTCGAGCCGATGTGCCGGCGGGCAGCCCAGAAGCGGGACGCCTGCTGGCTGAGGCTGATGCCGCCAAGACCGAGGAAGCCGCCAGCGCCGAGGCGGCGGCTAGGGCCGGTGCTGGCGAGGTCGCAGCCAAAGAGATTGGCCAGGCCGATACAGCGGCCCGCCCCCAGGCCGAGCGCGAAGCGACGCAGCCCGCTGAGGCGGCGGCCGAGCCCAAGACGGAGGCCCGCCCCCAGGCCGAGCGCGAGGCCGCCGAGGAGCAAGCCCAAGCCCTGAAGGTGCCCGAGGCCACCGCGACGGCCCCAGCCGAGGCGGCCGCGCCGCCCGAGGCGGAGAAGGCCGCACCGGCGGAAGACCGTCCAGACACGGCCCCAGCGGCGAGTGCCGCGCCACCCGAGGCGAAGGAAGCCCCGGCAGAGGTCCGTCCTGAGGCGCCGGCCGAGGAAGCCGCGCGCGTCAGCCCGCCAAAGCCGCCTGGGGAGGCCGAGCAGCCCTCCACCGCACCTCCCGCCGAGGCCAAGGCGACCGCACCACCTACGCAGGCTGCGACCGAGGCGGCCGCTCCCACGGCTCCCCCGGAGGCGAAAGAGGCCGCTCCGTCAGCAGAGGCAACCCCTGCGGCACCGCCGGAGGCCAGGGAGGCCGCGCCGCCGGCGCAGGCTCCGACCGAGGCAGCCAGGCCCACGGCTCCACCACAGGCCGAGGCGGCTGCGCCGCCTGCTCGAGCTCCGGACCGGGCAGCTCCGACCGCCCCTGCCACTCCGCCAAGGGCCAAGGAGGCCCCCGGAGAGCAGGCCCGTCCCGAGGCGCCCGCAGCCAGGGTCGCGCCGCCCGAGCCGAGAGAGGCCCCGCCGCGCGCCGAACCCGTGGGTCCGCCGCCAAGCCGGCCGGGAGTCCCGACCCCGCCGCGGGTCGAGCCGGCGACGCGCGCGCGGCCGCCGGAGGCACCGAGCCGGCAAGCGCCCGGCGCGCCCACGGCACCGCCGAGCGAGCGGGCGCCAGCCCCGCCTGCCCCGGGGCCCACCCCTCCGACCCCGGGGCGGCCAGCCCCACCCGAGCGGGCGGCCCCGCCGGAGCGGCCGGCGGCCAGGGCGGCCCCGCCGGCGGCCAGACCGGCCCCGTCCGGCGCCCCGCCGCCGCCCGAGGTCGAGACGCCGGCGCGCGAGGCGCCGCCCCTCGGTCGGCCAGCGGCCGCTCCGCCACCGGCCCCACCGAGGCCGGCTCCGCGGCAGCCCGCTCCGCCACGGCCGACCCCGCCGGTCGCGCGGCCCACCCAGCCGATCCCACCCGAACGCAAGGTCGTCCGGCCGCGTGAGGACCAGCCGGCGGCCAGAGCCGGCCGGGTGGTCGAGCCGACCGCCCCCCCACGCCAACCAAGGCCGGTCCGCCACGCGGCCCCGCCCGTCCCGTCGGCGCCTCCGGCGCCACCGGCGCCGGTCGAGCGGCCCAAGAAGCCTCGGCGGCCGGGCCTGCTGCGGCGGCTGCGGGCGAACCTGAGCGGGGCCTATCCGGCCGGGCCGGTGGAGACCCCCGACCAGGCCCCGGACTTCGAGCGCCTCACCCACTCCATCGAGCGGGTCTCCGAGGTCCTCGGCGACCAGCCGGTCGATTTCTACGAGCGCGACCTGCCGCAGATCGCCGCGGCGGAGACAGCCCGTCGGGTCCGGGCCGACATCGTCGTGCTGCTGCTCGACAACGGGGAGGGCCTCCTGGAGGTCTCCGGTGGCGTCGGGCTGACCCCGGCCGAGCGGCGCATGACCGTCGACTACGGCCGCGACGTCATGCGCGAGCTCTTCCGTGCCGGCGTCGGCCTGGTCGAGGACACCGACCGGGTCCGCGGCGCCCTGGCCGGGATCCCGGGCAGCCGCGCCGAGACCCTGGTGATGGTGCCGCTGGTGCACGAGCGGCTCGGCTTCGGGGTCCTGGTCGCCGGCCGCAAGCGCAATCCTCAGGGCCTGCCACCCCAGGTCTTCACCGACGAGGAGGTCGAGTCGCTGATGAACTTCGCCGACGACGCCGCCTCGTCGCTGCGCACCGCGGTGCTCCTGCGCCACCTGAAGCACCAGCTCAACCCGATCGAGTGAGCACCCGGCCCCCGAGCGTCCCGCGGAGGCTCGCCCGCTGCGGCGTGCGTTGCGGCGCCGAGTGCCGCCCGGCTCCCTAGCGGCGCAGGTAGACGCGCTCCTCGTGGTGCGCGAACGCCAGCCGCCAGCCGGCCGAGTCCTCGAGGTCGGCGACCAGGTCGGGCGTCGCCTCGGCGTCGGTGACCACGTAGGCGATGCCGTGGGCGGCGAGCAGCCGCTGGGCGTCCCAGCGGCCCGCCATGATCGCGTGGTAGTCGGACCAGAAGTCCGCCGTTGTCAGCTCGATGCGCGAGTCCACCGCCGGCTTGACCGCCGGCCCGAGCTGGAACTCCAGGTACGAGCCCCAGGGCTGGTAGTTGAGCATGCGACCCGCCTGCGGGTGGGCGGCCAGCCAGTCCGCGGTGGCCGCCGGCGCGGACGCCAGCGCCGGCCGCGACGCCACGCCGGGCACCAGGCGCTCGCGCACGCCCGGCGCCGCCACCGTGATCGCCAGGGCCACCACCAGCAGCAGTACCGCGGTCATCAGCGGTGAGGCCCGGTCGTCGCTCGCCGGCCGTGGCGCGCGCTCCCGGGCGAGCGCGGCGAGCGCCAGCGGTAGGACCAGCCCGAACCAGACGCCGGCCCGCGCCGTCCACAGCGCAAGCGCCGCCAGCGGGACCACCCTGGCGAGCTGGTCAGCGGCGCGTGCCGGGCTCCCGCCGCGGGCCAGCGCGACCACCAGCACGGCCATGGCGCCGAGCAACGCGGCCCCGGCCGGGTCGCGCACGGTGGTGGGCGCCCACTCGGTCACCCCGGCCGTCACCGACCGGTCGCCTGCCAGGTCGACCACGTAGCGGAACACGCCAGGACCCCACGGGTTGAGAAGCAGGGCGAGCACGCTGGCCGCGCCGGTGAGCAGCAGCCGCAAGGAGGCCGGTCGGTCCCGCCGCGCCACGGCGACCGCGCCGTCGATGCCGAGCACCGCGAGGCCGACGACGAAGGCCCCGTGGAGGTTGACCCAGACCGCCATCAGCACCGGGAGCGCGATCAGGACGCGCGGCCGCCGCCGAGCCAACTCCAGCAGGTTCAACTCGACCGCGAACAGCAGCACCGAGAACATCTGCGGCCTGGCGGCGAAGATGAACATCGCCCCGGCGTGCGCAGCCAGCACGCCGCCCGCGATCACCCGCAGGCTGGCCGTGCGCCGCCGGCAGGCGGCCATCACCAAGCCCCAGGCTGCGACGGTGACGAGCGCGTTGGCGACCGCGATCAGCGGGAACCCGCCCACCCGCCAGAGCCCGTAGAGCACGAGCTGCGCGCCCCAGTTCTGGTCCAGCCAGGGCTGACCGGCCGTCGGCCAGGCGAACACGTCGGTCCGCAACACGTGGCCGGAGCTCACCATCAGCGCGCCCGCCCTGACGTGGTAGGCGAGGTCGACCGCGTTCGGCCCGACCGCAAGCTGCATCGCCCCGATGGCTCCGAGCACCACCACCAGCCACAGCCGCGGAACCGTCAGCCACCCGAGCCAGCGTCCCAGCCAAGCCGCCCCCGGGGCAGCCGGCACCGCGTGCCCGTCGGACCCCGGACTCCTCGTGCCACGCAGCCCCCTTCCACAGGGCCGTCACCCCACCGGGCAGACGCCCGAAAGAGCCTACGAGCAGCGCGAACCCGCCGCATCCGCAAGACTACCCAGCACCACGCCGAGCCACGTCACCGACCCCACACCACCCGGAAAGCTCGATTGCGGCCACCCCGGCAACGTCGTTAGACTGCCGTCACCCCGGGCGTGTAGCTCAGCGGGAGAGCGCTGCCTTCACACGGCAGAGGTCGCAGGTTCAAAACCTGCCACGCCCACCAGCACAAACGCTCTCTACCCTCCAGCCGGCATCGCCATTTGCCAGAGATTCGCCAGAGGATCACGCAGTGCATCTCTCTGAGCACCATGAGCGTTGGCAGGTTTGAGGCTTGCGACGACCGACTTGACCGCCTCTGAGTTGCATCGATGCTGCTCAGGGCCTCTGGTAACGGGGGCGATCGGCTGTTGGCTAGTGCGGTGACCACCTACGTTTCCGGGTGTTGGCTGGCATCTTGGGCTGTGCCGATCAATGGTGATCGGCATCTGCCATCGATCCTGGGAGGTGCCGGTGGCACAGCGGGTACGTGCACGGCGGCTCACCGATGAGGAAGGCCGCCAGTTGCAGCAGATCGTGCGGCGCAGCAAGCATGGCTCGACCCGGGTGCGCCGCGCGCTGATCGTCATGGCGTCGGCCAGCGGCACCACCGTGCCAGCGATCGCCCGGCTGGTGGCCGCCGACCAGGACACCGTGCGGCAGGTCATCCACCGCTTCAACGAGATCGGCCTGGCCTGTTTGGACCCTCGGTGGGCGGGTGGCCGTCCCCGCCGGATCAGCCCTGACGACGAGGCGTTCATCGTCCAGGCGGCCAGGACGCGCCCGGAGAAGCTGGGCCGTCCGTTCACCCACTGGAGCGTGCGCAAGCTCGCCGCCTACCTGCCCGACAACCCGGCCCGGGTGGTCGAGGTGCGACGGGAGCGGCTGCGGCAGCTGTTGCGCCACCAGGATCACGATCAGGTACTTGTCGTCCACCGCGATACTTCCGTCGTCCAGTGCCCGCGAGCGTCTCACCCGCAGGATGAGACGACGGTGAGCCTCAGACCACGTTCAGCTCGGGCCGCCCCGTCCCGCGCTGGAAAAGGAGATCGCGAGCCTCATGGGGATCAAGGTCGACCGCATCATCGTGCTTGAAACGACCGTGGGTCATACCTTGACCCTGAAGCGGTTCCGGAGCTCGATGCTGTTGTGCGCTTCGATTACGAAGTCGTTACCTCGTCTGTCGTTGGACAGAAAGAGGAATGTTCTGGTGCTGGTGTTAAAGAAGGCGAAGCTTCCATCTTCCAGACGATTGACCTCGAACCTGTTGCGCTCCTCGTCGGCGCTAGGGTGCGCTTCGACGATCCGATCTGGACCTGCCATGTCGTTGGACACGAACAGGAACGTGTTGGTTGAAGGGTGGGAGAGACGGACGCGGCCGTCGTCGTCCTCGAGCGCACGGAAGAAGTTGCGCTCCTCGTCGGCGCTAGGGTGCGCCTCGACGACCCGATCGGGGCCCTCCATGTCGTTGGACACGAACAGGAATTGGCCGTTCTGCTGGTCACTGAAAAGGCGGAACTTCTGGGTCGGAAGAATATGCACTACCCAACTCCCTCCTCATGCTCCTCTCTTCAATTTGAGCACCGACGGGCGATGGGGGCAACCCCGCTGTCATGCAGGCACGGCGGCGGTGCGGGTCTTGTGACCGTAGGCCGCGGGCCGGCCTACCCCGGATGGAGGTTGGGGGGCCTGACGTCCTTCGGCGCGTGGATCCAGTACCAGGTTATGACGTCGACGATGCCGTCGACCCGCTGGTTGCGGTGGTCCTGCCAGTTCTCGACGACGTCCTTGGTGGGCTGGTCGAACACCTCGTTGTTGGTGTCGAGGTCGTTGGGCGGGAACTTGTTGAGCGCGTGCTTGAGCTGCCGGACGGCCTTGCCCTTGCTGCCCAGCTTGAGGGTCTTCGAGAGGACCGGGGCAGCGAGCATCGCCCAGGTCCCGGGGCCGACCTTGCCGATGCTGGCCTCCGGGATCAGGCGGTTCCTCTGCCACTTGGTAAGCGCGCCCTCGGTGGCGGCGTCGAAGCGGCCGTTGACGGTGAGGTCCTCCGCCGGCGGCAGGAACCTGTTCAGGTTGCGCTGCACCTGCTCGACCCCGGCACCGGTGTCACCCCGCTCGAGGGTGCCCGGGAATGGGGGGGCCGGGGGCGCGAGACCCGCTTGGAACAGGCGCTGGAAGCACGACTCGGTCATCTCGTTGCAGTCGAACTTGCCGACGATCCCTGGGATGGCCTGGATGCGCCCGTTCGTCCCGTCGGTGAACTGCCAGATGTCCGGCGGGTTCGGCCATGCCGCCGGCCGGGGGAGCGTCCCTCCGTAGGGACCCTTCTTGCGGTAGCGGGAAAGCCAGCCGATGCAGCCGGCCGGGAGCTTGGCCGGGTGGCTCATGCGCCCATTCCAAAACGGGATGCCGGTGTAGAACACCACGTTCTCGACTGGCAGGGCGTCCCGGACGTCGTTGACGAAGCGGTCGACCCACGCGCGCAGTTGCTTTGCGGACATCTGGTTGGAGGCTGCCACGTCCTGCGCCGACACGCCGTTGGGTTGCAGCTGCTCCATGTCGAGGATCGCCGCGTCCCCCGCTCGAAACCCGTTCCGCCGGACGACCGAGGCGAAGTGCGTCGCCTGGTCCGCCGCCGACCTGCTCGGGATCGCGAAGTGGTAGGCCCCGCGAGGGAGGCCGAGTTCCGCGAGCTGCCGCCACCGTTTTTCGAAGGTGTCGTCGACGAACCCGGTGCCCTGCGTCGCTTTCAGGAACACGAAGTCGACGTGCGGCTTGGTGCGCTTCAGGTCCACCTGGTCCTGGTGGTGGGCGATGTCCGGACCGAGCTTTATTGGCATCGATACCTCCCCCTCGACCGCTCCCGCCTCCGGCTCGACCTGGGCCGCCGACCAGGAGGGCGCACGGCCTTGATGCGAACCAGGATCCGGGCACCGTGGTAGGTGAGCCGGGCCAGGCCTGGCTGCGCTACCTGCTTGTGGGCACCTTGAGCGCGGTACCGCCAGGGATCGTGGTCTGACCAGCGAGCTGCGGGTTGAGGTCGACGATCCGCCGCAGCATGACTTCGACCGCGTTGGGTTTGTCGGACTTGAAGTACTTCTTCGCGAACCGCTTGGCCTGCTCGCGCAGGTTCAGCGTCTGCCCCGGCTTGCCGACACGGTGCAGCGCGACCTTCGGGGGCCGCAAGAACCCCATGAGCCGGTCCCAGGTCTTCTTGTCACCTCGCCAGTGGCGTGCATCTGACGGTGGGCCTGGAACAGCTTGACGTGCTTTGCGGTCGGACCGTCGAAGGCCCCGTTCTCCTTGATCCCGGCGCCGCCGACGTTCAGTGCCGCCTGGATGAGCTTGACGTTCCCGCCCGTGTCGCCCTTCTTGAGGGTGATGCCGGGGAACGGCTTGGGCGCCGGCCGGGGCGGCATCCTGGGTGCGGCGAGGATGGAAAGGTGCATGTGGTGCTTGAACATTTTGTCGCCGGGGCTGCGCGCCGCCGGCCCGATCACCACGCCCTTGCCACCGCGGCATTCGACGTTGACCCCGCCCAGGCTTCCTGCGGTGTGCCCGTATTTTGTTCCCTTCTCTTTCTTGGTGTACCACCCGATCGTGAAGTCGTTCGCGTCGCCGCGGCCCTGCTGAAATCCAAGCGTCGGCAGGACGGTGCTCATGGTGGCGGTGCCAAACAGGCGCGTGAACCGGGCGTTGCCCTTCTTGCCCCGTAGCACGTTGATGATCGCCGACATAAAACTCGAACAGTCATAGGTAGTCGGTCCAACGGACCCGATCTTGTACTTCTTGGGATCTTCGTTCTTGGCGAAGGTCTTGGCACGTTCCAGGTCGATCGTCCGCAGGTCCACCTCGCCCCCCATACCGCTCCAAGCGCCTACCCAGCGCAGCGCCACATCCCCGCACCTGGCTAGTTCACGTCCTCCGCAGGCGGCGCGTTGGGATCATCCGCGGTGGCGTCGATCGCGTCCTCTTCGCCCTTGGTGATGGCCTCAGCGTCCGCCTGGGTGAGGGCGAACTCCTCCTCGTCGGTGAATTTCTCGTCGTCGTCAGGCACCCAATCCTCCGTTCAGCCAATCGCCGCCAGCGGCGGCATCCCTCCGACCCGTAATGTCCACATTCGCCGATGTGTGCGGCAATGACGGATCGGAAATACGCCAGGGCCGACCTAATGGGATCGCTTCGGCAAATCCTAAACATCATGACCCAGCCGGTAAAGAGGACAAAGAGGCTTCTAGGCGAGGAGTGACCCGTCAGGACCAATATGGACAGCAGGGAGGTGCCCTTGACGCCGTCGCGCAGCACGAACCCGTGGCTCACCGCCGTGGCGGGGTTGGTGCCGCTGCTGGCGGAGCCGAGCTGCTGCAGGAGTACGCGCGGCACCTCGGCCACCTCGACGTCGCGCGCCAGCTGATCGACGGCGTGACCGGCGAGTAGCGCGCGAGTCCTACGCGGCGCTGGCGCCGACGAAGCGCAGCATCCGCCGCCAGGCGTCGTCGCACGCCTCGCGGTGCTGCTCGAAGGCCCGGTCGAAGAAGGAGTGCGGCGCGCCCTCGTAGACCACCATCTCGTTGTCGACGCCCGCCTGGTCGAGCTCGCGGCGGAACCGTTCGATCGCCTCCGCCGGGATGGCCTGGTCGGCGCCGCCGAACAGGCCGAGGACCGGGCAGCGGTAGCTGGGCGCGAGCCGCACGGGCGCCTCCTGGTCGTCTGGACCGCTTCCCTGCGGCCGGCCGTAGAGCCCGATCACGCCCACCAGGCCGTGGTCCTGCGCCGCCTGGTTGAAGGAGATCCGCCCGCCCATGCAGAAGCCGACCGAGTAGACCCGCTCCGCGCCGCCGCCTGCCAGAGAGCGGAGGTGCGCGACCACCGCGCCCGTGTCCGCCCGCAGCCCCTCTGGCGTGAGCCGACGGACGTGCGGCACGTACTCGAAGCCCCCGCCGCGCGCCGTCAGGCCGGCGCTGCGCCCGAAGTAGTCCATCGCGGTGGCGTGCACGCCGGCCTCGGCGAAGCGGACCGCGAGCTCCTGGTAGAACGGGTGCAGGCCGCGGACGTCGGGAAGGATCATGACCGCCGGCGCGCCCGGCCGCACGGCGCGGGCGCTGAAGGCGTTGAACCGGTTCCCGTCCGAGGCCTCGAGGACCAGCTCCTCGCTGCCGGCGGTGCCGGCACCGCCGGCGATCGGGGGGAGCGGCGGCCGGGCACTCGGTTCGAAGCACATCTGCGTGACTCCTTGCCTCACTGGCTACGGGCGTGCCGTTCGCTCCGAGCGGGACGGCGCCGGCGATGATACGGCCGCGTGCGTGGCGCTCGACCCTCCACGGTGCTCGTCGCGGGCGCCCCGTCAGCTCGGTCCGCCAGGGCAACTTTGACAAGAAAATGTCAAGGTTGTAGCGTGCCGGCCATGAACCAGGAGCTGGAACGCCTCGCCCTGCGCCACGGGATCCGGCCGGGGCTGCGCGAGAACGTCGGGCAGGCCGCGGCACGGCTCGGCACCACGCCGCGCATGCTGCGCTACGCCGAGCAGCTCGGCCTGGCCGCGCCGGAGCGGGGTGGTGGCAACTACCGCGTCTACGGGGAGCGCGACCTGCTCGCGGCGGCCTACGGGAACGCGCTGGCGGCCAGGTACCGGGTCACCCCGGCGGCGCTCGGGTTCGGGCTGCGCGTCCTGGCCGAGCGGGAGCTGGCCGGGCGCCTGCGCACCCTCGCCAGCCTCGCAGGGCGCCGCGGTCCCGCGGCGCGGCGCGGCGGCGACCCCGCGCGGTCGGCGGCGCTGGACTTCGAGACCAGCAAGGCGCGGCGGCTGCTGCGCCTGGCGAGCTGAGACAGGAGGTGGCCCGTAGCCGCGCGCTGGCTTCCCTCGTCGCTCCTTCGTCGCTCCTCAGTCCAGCCAGCGCACAAGCGGCGAAGGGCCACCGACGTTTGAACAGAGGAGACCGTCATGGACGTGATGCTGAAGGACCGCGCCCTGGCACCGGAGGGCCGCGCCAAGGTCGAGTTCGCCGCCGGGCGCATGCCGGTGCTGCGGGCGGTAACGGCGGAGCTGGAGGCCACCCGCCCGCTGCAGGGACTGCGCGTCGCCGCCTGCCTGCACGTCACCACGGAGACCGCCAACCTCTGCCGGGCGCTGGTGGCCGGCGGCGCGGAGCTCGCCCTGTGCGCCTCCAACCCGCTGTCCACCAAGGACGACGTGGCCGCCGCCATCCACGAGGACCTCGGCGTGCGGGTGTACGCCGTGCACGGCGACGACCTCGACGCCTTCCACCAGCGGATCGAGCGCGCGCTGGCGATCGGCCCGCAGCTGGTGCTCGACGACGGCGCCGACCTCACCACCACCATGCACACGCGCCACCCTGAGCTGCTCGACGCGGTGCTCGGCGGCACCGAGGTGACCAGCGCCGGGGTGCAGCGGCTGCGCAACATGGCGCGGGAGGGCGCGCTGCGCTGGCCGATGCTGTCGCTCAACGACGCGCTCACCAAGCACCTGTTCGACAACCGCTACGGCACCGGCCAGAACACGGTCGACGGCATCCTGCGCGCCACCAACGTGCTGCTCGCCGGCGCGGTGCTGGTGGTGGCCGGGTACGGCTGGTGCGGGCGGGGGATCGCCATGCGGGCGCGAGGCATGGGCGCCAGGGTGATCGTGGTCGAGGTCGACCCGATCAGGGCGCTCGAGGCGGTGATGGACGGCCTCCAGGTGCTGCCGATGGCCGAGGCGGCACCGCTGGGCGACGTGTTCGTGACCGTCACCGGCAACAGCGGCGTGATCGACCTCGACCACCTGCGGGCGATGAAGCCGGGCGCGATCGTCTGCAACTCCGGCCACTTCGACGTCGAGATCGACGTGGCGGGCCTGCGGCGGGCGGCGCTGGCGGCCACGCCGCTGCGCCCCGGCGCGGTGGAGTACACGCTCGAGGACGGCAAGGGCGTGGTGCTGCTCGCCGACGGCCGGCTGGTGGGGCAGAGCTGCGCAGAGGCGAGCCCCGCCGAGGTGATGGACCTGACCTTCGCCACCCAGGCCCTCGCCGTCGTCCACCTGGCGGCCGAGGGGCGTGGCCTGCCGCCGGGGGTGCACCGCGTGCCCGCCGCCATCGAGGAGCGCGTCGCAGCCGAGAAGCTGACCGCGCTCGGCGTCCGCTGCGACCGGCTCAGCGACGAGCAGCGCAGCTACCTGCGGAGCTGGCGCGCGGGAACCTGAGCCGCCGCGGCTCACCCGGCCGCGTCGGTGGTCCCATTCCGCCCACCGGACCCTCCCCTTCGCCGGTAACGCCAACCTCTCGCCGTCGCCACGGTGTTACGGGGCGTCACACCACCTGACTTGCATCGACCTGGTCGGCGCGCGTTAGAGTACCCCCGCCCGTAGTGGCTTTTGTGGCTTCTATGGATGTTTGCCGAAACGTGCCATCGGACTCGTCCGGCACGATCCCCCCCGTCCGAAGAAGCGACCACCGCCTGATGCCCGTGTCGTGCAGTGCCACCAGGGGCCATGGCTGCGCCGACGCCGTGGCTGGCGCCGTCGTGGGCGCTCGCCCGGGAAGGCCGTAGGTGGGCATCGAGATCGTCGTCGAGGGCCTGACCAAGTCCTTCGGGCGCCAGGTGATCTGGGAGGACGTCTCCCTGACGCTGCCCGCCGGGGAGATCTCGGTGATGCTGGGGCCGTCGGGCACCGGCAAGTCGGTGTTCCTCAAGACCCTGGTGGGGCTGCTGCGGCCCGACCGCGGCGCCATCTGGGTGACCGGCAAGGACGTCACCCGCCTGCGCGAGCACGACCTGTACGCGGTGCGCAAGCTGTTCGGCGTGCTGTTCCAGGACGGCGCGCTGTTCGGCTCGATGAGCCTGTACGACAACATCGCCTTCCCGCTGCGCGAGCACACCCGCAAGAGCGAGGCCGAGATCCGGCGGGTGGTGATGGAGAAGATAGAGATGGTCGGCCTGCTAGGCTCCGAGGCCAAGCTGCCCGGCCAGATCTCCGGCGGCATGCGCAAGCGCGCCGGGCTCGCCCGCGCCCTGGTGCTCGACCCGCAGATCGTCCTGTTCGACGAGCCCGACTCCGGCCTCGACCCGGTCCGCACCGCCTACCTGAACCAACTGATCGTCGACCTCAACTGCCAGACCGACGCCACCTTCCTGATCGTCACCCACGACATCGCCTCGGCCCGCCAGGTGCCGGACAACATCGGCCTGCTGTTCCGCCGCGAGCTGGTCATGTTCGGCCCGCGCGAGGAGCTGCTGACCAGCGACGAGGAGGCGGTCAGGCAGTTCCTCAACGGCCGCGTGCAGGGCCCCATCGGCATGGCGGAGGAGAAGGACGCCTCCCAGGTCGAGCAGGAGCTGGCCGAGCTCGGCCACCAGCCGTCAGCGTTCGACGCCGACCACCTCACCCCGCGGCTGCTGCCGAGCCAGAACCTGCCGCTGTCGCCGCGCTGGCGGGCGATCGAGGCGCGCGAGGTGGAGCTGGGCCACCTGGTGATGCCGACGTGAGCGCCACCGTCACCAGGCCGGTGCGCCAGGCGGGCGCCCTGTTCGCCCTGGCGCTCGACGTCGCCAGGGCGGCGCCGAAGCGGCCCTTCCAGTGGGGGGAGTTCGTCAGGCAGGCATGGTTCATCGCCAGCGTCACGATCCTGCCGACGGCGCTGGTGTCGATCCCGTTCGGCGCGGTGATCGCGCTGCAGATCGGCAGCCTCTCGCGCCAGCTCGGCGCGCAGTCGTTCACCGGCGCCGCCTCGGTGCTGGCGGTGATCCGCGAGGCCTCGCCGATCGTGACGGCGCTGCTGATCTCCGGCGCCGGCGGCTCGGCGATCTGCGCCGACCTCGGCAGCCGCAAGATCCGCGAGGAGATCGACGCCATGGAGGTGCTGGCCGTCTCGCCGGTCCAGCGCCTGGTGGTCCCCAGGGTGCTTGCGTCGATGTTCGTGGCCGTGCTGCTCAACGGCCTGGTCTCGGTCGTCGGCGTGGCGGGCGGCTACTTCTTCAACGTGGTCCTGCAGGGCGGCACCCCCGGCGCCTACCTGGCCTCCTTCACCGCGCTGGCGCAGCTCCCCGACCTCTACGTCGGCGAGCTCAAGGCGCTGGTCTTCGGCTTCATCGCCGCGATCGTCGCCTCCTATCGGGGCCTCAACGCCGAAGGCGGGCCCAAGGGCGTCGGCGACGCGGTGAACCAGTCGGTGGTGATCACCTTCATGCTGCTGTTCGTCACCAACTTCATCATCACCGCGGTGTACTTCCAGGTCGTGCCGCAGAAGGGGGCGTGACGATGGCCCTCCGCGCCACCGTCCGCCGGCCGCTCGAGCGGCTCGACGACCTCGGCGCGCAGCTCTCCTTCTACGGACGCTCGATCGGCTGGAGCGGCAGGACCCTGCGCCGCTACCCCAAGGAGGTCCTGCGCCTGCTCGCCGAGGTCTCGCTCGGCTCTGGCGCCCTGGCGGTGATCGGCGGCACCGTCGGCGTGATCGTCTTCCTCACCTTCTTCACCGGCACCGAGGTCGGCCTGCAGGGCTACGCGGCGCTGTACCAGATCGGCGCGGCCAACTTCGCCGCGTTCCTGTCGGCCTACTTCAACACCCGGGAGATCGCCCCGCTGGTCGCCGGGCTGGCGCTGGCGGCGACCGTCGGCGCCGGCTTCACCGCCCAGCTCGGCGCCATGCGGGTCAACGAGGAGGTCGACGCGCTCGAGGTGATGGCCGTGCCGAGCCTGCCGTTCCTGGTCACCACCAGGATGATCGCCGGGTTCGTGGCGATCATCCCGCTGTACGTGGTTGGCCTGGTCTCCTCGTACCTGTCGTCGCGCTTCATCACCACCGTCTACTACGGGCAGTCGACCGGCACCTACGACCACTACTTCCACCAGTACCTGCCGCCGGTCGACGTGCTCTGGTCGTTCGGCAAGGCGCTGGCGTTCGCGGTGGTGATCATCCTGATCCACTGCTACTACGGCTACCACGCCAAGGGCGGCCCGGCCGGCGTCGGGGTGGCGGTCGGCCGCGCGGTGCGGCTGTCGATCGTGGCCATCAACGTCCTCGACTTCTTCCTCAGCCTGGCGGTGTGGGGCGCCACCACCACCGTGAGGATCGCGGGGTAGCGATGCCGACCCGCGCGACCACCTCCCGGATCACCACGGCGATCCGGCTGCGCCTCTACGGCGTGGTGTTCCTGTGGATCCTGGCGCTGCTGCTGGGGCTCGCGGTGGCCCAGTACCGCAAGGCGTTCACGCCGTTCGTGCCGGTGACGCTCGAGACCGGCCACGTCGGCCTGCAGCTGGCCCCGCCGGCCGACGTCAAGCTGCGCGGGATGATCGTCGGCGAGGCGCGCCGGGTGCGCGTCAGCGGCGACCACGCCGAGATCGACCTGGCGCTCGACCCCGCGCAGACCGCGCAGATCCCGGCTGGGGTGAGCGCGCGGCTGCTGCCCAAGACGCTGTTCGGCGAGAAGTACGTCGAGCTGGTCGCGCCGTCCGCGCCGGGCGGGCCCATCCGCGCCGGCGACGTGATCCCCCAGGACCGCTCCCAGGTCGCCATCGAGATCGAGCAGGTGCTGAACGACCTGATGCCGCTGCTGCGGACGCTGCAGCCAGACAAGCTCAACGCCACCCTCGACGCGCTGGCGACCGCCCTGGAGGGCCGCGGCGACCAGCTCGGCGACAACCTCACCCGGCTCGACCACTACGTCAAGCAGCTCAACCCGCACCTGCCGACGCTGAAGGCCGACATCAGCCAGCTCGCCGACGTCGCCGGCCTCTACGACCAGGCGGCGCCCGACCTGCTGCGGATCCTGCGCAACCTGACCACCACCAGCGAAACGCTGGTGGCCAAGCAGGACCAGCTCGACAGCTTCGTCACGGAGGTCACCGGCTTGTCAGGATCGGCGCGGTCGGTGCTCGCCGAGAACGAGCAGGGCCTCATCCAGGTCGGCAGGGCGCAGCGCCCCACCCTGGCGCTGCTGGCCCGCTACTCGCCCGAGTTCCCCTGCCTGCTCGGCGGGCTGACGCGGGCGGAGTCGCGCCTCGACGACGCCTTCCACGACGGCGCGCTCAACATCACCCTTGAGGTGGTCAGGCCGCGGGCGCCCTACCGGCCCGGCGAGGAGCCGCGCTACCTGGCGCACCAGGGACCGGCCTGCTACGGGCTGCCCGACCACCCGCAGGTGCCCGCGCCGGCGGTGCCGCTGCCCGACGGGTCGAACCCGGACGCCGGCAACCCCGGCCTGCTGCCGCCGACCCCGGTCTCCCTCGGCCACGTCTCCGCCACCGCCGAGGAGCAGGGCGTGGTCGACGCGCTGCTGGCTCCGGTGATGCAGGTCCCCGCCGACCAGGTGCCGCCGGTGGCCACGCTGCTGTTCGGCCCGATGGCGCGCGGCACGGTGGTGAACCTCGCATGAGCTGGCGCCGGACCACCCCCGACCTGTTCAAGCTGGTCGTCTTCACCGTGGTGACGGTGCTGGCGACCGGGGTGCTCGCGGCCACCATCGGCAACTTCCGCTTCACCTCCGCCAAGCACTACCAGGCGGTCTTCTCCGACGTCACCGGCGTCCTGCCAGGCGACGACGTGCGCATCGCCGGCGTGGTGGTCGGCAAGGTCGGCGGCGTCGAGGTCAAGGACCGCTCGCTGGCGCTGCTGCGCTTCGGCGTCGACGCCGACCGGCCGCTCTCCACCACCACGCGGGCGGTGCTGCGCTACCGCAACCTGGTCGGCCAGCGCTACCTGGCGCTGGTCGAGGGCGCCGGCGACCCGGCGCCCCTGCCCGACGGCGCCACCATCCCCCTGCAGCGCACCCAGCCCGCGCTCGACCTCAGCGTGCTGTTCAACGGGTTCAAGCCGCTGTTCGCCGCGCTCAGCCCCGACGAGGTCAACCGGCTCTCCTTCGAGATCGTGCGCACCCTGCAGGGCGAGGGCGGCACCATCAACTCGCTGCTCGCCCACACCGCCGAGCTGACCTCGGCGCTGGCCGACCGCGACCAGGTGATCGGCGACCTGCTGGCGCAGCTCGACAAGGTCCTCGCCACCACCGACGAGCGCGACCAGCAGCTCTCCGACCTGATCATCCAGCTGCAGCGGCTGGTCTCCGGGCTGGCGAACGACCGCGGGGCGATCGGCTCCGCGCTGGTCAACATCGACGCGCTGGCCGCCACCACCGGCGACCTGCTGCAGCAGGGCCGCGCCCCGCTCAAGGACGACATCGGGCAGCTCGGCAGGCTGTCGCAGACGCTGCGCGACAACCAGGGGACGGTCGACGGCGTGCTCGGCAGGCTGCCGAACAAGCTGGACACGATCACCCGCACGGCCACCTACGGCTCCTGGTTCAACTTCTACCTGTGCGACTTCGACGGCAAGATCGTGGTTCCCGGCGCGGTCAACACCTTCACCCCGAACTACCACGTCAGCGCGGCGAGGTGCCCGTGATGCCGAGCCCGCCGAGGATCGTCCGGCTGGCGCCGGGCTCAATGTCCCACGCCGCGGCGGCGTGCGGTCGTGCGAGGCGCCTGCCGGACGAGCTTCTAGGGAGGCAGCACTGATGCCGAGCCCGACCGGGAGGCGGCGCTGATGCTCTCGTTCAGGGAGCGCAACCCGCTGGTGATCGGGGCCGTCGGCCTAGGGGTCATCGCCCTGCTGCTGCTGGCCGCGTTCAACGTCGACGACCTGCCGCTGATCGGCGGGGGCGACGGCTACCGGGCGGCGTTCTCCGAGGCGGGCGGGCTGAAGCAGAACGACGAGGTGCGGGTCGCCGGCGTCAAGGTCGGCAAGGTGACCGGCGTGAAGCTGGACGGCGACCACGTGCGCGTCGACTTCCGCGTCGAGCACGGCACCAAGCTCGGCGACGAGACCGGCGCCATGGTGAAGATCAAGACCGTCCTCGGGCAGAAGTACCTGGCGCTGCTGCCCAAGGGACCCGAGCTGCTGCGGCCGGGCGCCGAGATCCCGCTGGACCGCACCGTCTCCGCCTACGACGTGGTGCAGGCGTTCAGCGACCTGGCCACCACCACCGAGCAGATCGACACCGCCCAGCTCGCCGTGGCGCTGAACACCATCGCCGGCGAGTTCAAGGACTCGCCCCAGGAGGTCCGCGCGGCGATCCGCGGCCTGTCGCGGCTCTCGCGCACGGTCGCCTCCCGCGACCGGGAGCTGAACTCGCTGCTGCGCCACGCCAACGGCGTCACCAAGGTGCTCGCCGACCGCGACCAGGACCTGGCGTCGCTCGTCAAGGACGGCAACCTGCTGCTCGCCGAGCTCGACGCGCGCCACGCCGTGATCCACCAGCTCCTGGTCCACACCGCCGCGCTGGCACAGCAGCTCAGCGGCCTGGTCGACGACAACCAGGCGCAGATCGGGCCGGCCCTCGACCGGCTCCACGCGGTGCTCGACATCCTCGAGCGCAACCAGGCCAACCTGGAGCGCTCCATCCAGCGGCTGGTCCCGTTCGTGCGGGTGTTCGCCAACACCCTCGGCAACGGCCGCTGGTTCGACACCTACGTCGAGAACCTGGTGCCGGTGCCCGGCACGGTGCAGAGCGCGAGGCCGACACGATGAGGGTGCGCGGCTACCGGCCCCTGGTTGTCACCATGGTGGTGCTGCTGGTCGCGGCCCTGGCCGTGGCGCTGTTCCCGCGCCACGGCGGCAAGGTCCGCGTGACAGCGCGCTTCTCCCGCACGGTGAGCGTCTACCCGGGCTCCGAGGTGCGCGTCCTCGGCATCCCGGTCGGCAAGGTCACCGAGGTCACGCCCGAGGGCACCGACGTGCGCGTGGCGCTGGAGTACGACCGCAGGTACAAGGTGCCCGCCGACGCCAAGGCGGTGATCATCTCGCCCTCCGTGGTCGCCGACCGGCACGTGCAGCTCACCCCCGTCTACCGGGGCGGGGCGGTGCTCGCCGACGGCGCCGAGATCCCAAGGGACCGCACCGCCACGCCGGTCGAGCTCGACCGCATCTTCGACGCGCTCAACCAGCTCGACCTGGCGCTCGGTCCCAAGGGCGCCAACCGCGGGGGCGCCCTGTCCCGGGTGCTGGACACCACCGCCAGGAACCTGCAGGGCAACGGCGACCAGCTGCACCAGACCGTCAAGGACGTCTCCCAGGCGGCCTCCACCCTGGCGCGCAACCAGGACAACCTCTTCGGCACGGTGCGCAACCTGCAGGCGTTCGTCACCACCCTGGCGGCCAACGACCGGCAGGTGCGCACCTTCAACACGCAGCTCGCCACGGTGTCCGCGCAGCTCGCCGGCGAGCGCGACGAGCTCGACGCCGCCCTCGAGAACCTGGCGGTCGCGCTCGCCAAGGTGACCGCGTTCGTGCGCGACAACCGCACCCGGCTCTCCGGCGACCTCAAGGGCCTCGCCGACGTGACCGGCATCCTCGCCAGGCAGCAGCGCGCGCTCGAGGAGGTGCTCGACGTGGCGCCGACCGCGCTGAGCAACCTCCACGACGCCTACAACCCCTCGTCGGGCACGCTGGACACGCGCATCGACCCGGAACAGCTCAGCGACCCCGGCCTGTACCTGTGCTCGCTGCTGCGCTCGGTCGGCCAGCGGCCGGACTGCAAGGCGCTGCAGGCCGCCTTCAAGAAGCTGCCGCCCCTGCCGCTCGCCGACGCCTCCAGCGGCCTGCTGCCCAGCGGGGCCAGGCCCGCCTCGTTCGGCGACCAGAGCTACGACACCAGCCTCGGCGGGATCCTCGGAGGCCGCGCATGAGGCGCCCACGCGCCCTCGCCGCCGCCGCAGCAGCCGCGCTGCTGCTCGCCGGCTGCGGCTTCAGGGGCCTCGACAGCCTGCCGCTGCCGGGCGGGGGCGGCGGGGGACGGGCCTACCACGTGACCGTCGAGTTCGCCGACGTGCTCGACCTGGTGCCGCGCTCGGCGGTCAAGGTCGACGACGTCACCGTCGGCACGGTCGAGAGGGTCTGGCTCGACGGCTGGCACGCCAAAGTGCGGCTGCGGGTCGACGACTCGGTGCGGCTGCCGGACAACGCGGCCGCCACCATCAGGCAGACCAGCCTGCTGGGGGAGAAGTTCGTCTCGCTGGCGAGGCCTGCCCATGAGCGGCCGGTCGGCCAGCTCGGCGACGGCGACCTGATCCCGCTGGCCCACAGCGGCCGCAACGTCGAGGTGGAAGAGGTCTTCTCGGCCCTCTCGCTGCTGCTCAACGGCGGCGGCGTGGCGCAGCTCAAGACCATCGAGCACGAGCTGAACCAGGCTCTCGGCGGCCGCGAGGACACGGTCAGGGACCTGGTCGAGCAGCTCGACGTGCTGATCGGCGGGCTCGACAGCCACAAGGCGGAGATCGTCCGCGCGATCGAGAGCCTCGACCGGCTCTCGCGCACCCTGGCGGCGCAGACGCAGACCATCGGCGACGCGCTCGACAAGCTCGGGCCGGGGCTGAAGGTGCTCGCCGACGAGCGCGCCGACCTCACCCGCATGCTGACGGCCCTGTCGCGGCTCGGCGTGGTCGGCACGCGGGTGATCGCGGCGTCCAAGGCCGACCTGATCGCCGACCTGCAGGCGCTGCGGCCGATCCTGCGGCGGCTCAACCAGGCGGGCAGCGACCTGCCCAACGCGCTGGAGCTGCTGGTCACCTTCCCGTTCCCGCGCTCGGCGACGGCCGGGATCCGGGGCGACTACACCAACATGCGCGCCACCGCCGACCTCAACATCAAGGACCTCTACGGCAACCTGCTCGGCGGCGGTCGCGCGACGACGCCGGCGCCGGCGCAGCCGGGCACGCCGACGCTGCCGCCGCTCCCGGTGCCGACGACGCTTCCGGTCCCGGTACCGTGCCTGCCGGTGGTCGGCTGCGTCGGGCAGACGACCACCACGACCACCGCGCCGCCCGGCGGCGGCGGTGGCGGTGGGGGAGGCGGCGGCGGACCGCTGTGCCCGCCGATCTGCATCGGCAGCACCGGCTACAACCCCTCGCTGGCCTGGCTGCTGCTCGGATGGACGCGGGGGGCGGCATGATCATCAGGCGCTCGGTGCGGCTGCAGCTGCTGGCGTTCGCGCTGCTGGCGGCGCTCGGGGTGAGCTACGTCGGGGTCAACTACGTCGGCGTCGGCGACGTGGTCTTCAAGCGCACCTACACCGTCGCCGCCGACTTCCCCGACTCCGGCGGCATCTTCACCGGCGCCGAGGTGACCTACCGCGGCGTGCCGGTCGGCCGCGTCGGCGAGCTGCGCCTGCACGGCGACGGCGTGCGCGTCGAGCTGCGGCTGCGCCGCGGCGTCCAGGTGCCGAGCGAGGTCCTCGCCGTGGTGGCCAACCGCTCGGCGGTCGGTGAGCAGTTCGTCGACCTGCAGCCGCGCCGCGGCGGCGCGCCCTACCTCGAGGCGGGCGCGGTGATCCCGCGCGACCGCACCCTCACCCCGCTCAGCACCACCACCCTGCTGGTCAACCTGGACCGGCTGGTCGGCTCGGTGGACAACCGCCAGCTCACCACGGTGATCGACGAGCTCGGCAGGGCCTTCGCCGGGACCGGGCCCGACCTGCAGCGGCTGATCGACTCCGGCGACCAGCTCACCACCGCCGCCGAGCGGAACCTGCCGCAGACGGTCAGGCTGCTCGACGACGGGCTCACCGTGCTGCGCACGCAGAACCAGCAGGCGGGGGCGATCAAGTCGTTCGCGCGGGACCTGGCGCTGCTCACCGACCAGGTGCGCACGGACGACCCCCAGCTGCGCAAGGTGCTCGACGACGGCCCGGACGCCTCGCGGGAGGTCACCAGGCTGCTGCGCACCACCAGGCCGACGCTGCCGATCCTGCTCGGCAACCTGATCACCGTCGGCCAGGTGACCAGCGCCAGGATCCCCGGCCTGGAGCAGATCCTGGTGGCCTATCCGCAGCAGGTGGCCGCCACCTTCACGGTCGCCCCCGGCGACCGCACCGCGCACTTCGGCCTGGTCCTCAACATCGGCGACCCCTCGCCGTGCACCCGCGGCTACGAGGGCACCGACAAGCGGGTTCCTCAGGAGACGTCGGCGAGGACGGCCAACGCCGGCGCCCACTGCGCCGAGCCGCGCGGCAGCCGCATCGACGTGCGCGGGGCGCAGAACGCGCCGCGCGCGGGTCACTCCGGCGCCTCTGGCGGCTCGCCGTCCGGCGCGCCGGGCCAGGGCGCCGGGGCCAGCCCGGCGCAGGCGGTCTACGTCGCCGGCTACGACCCGGCGACCGGCCAGGCGATCGGGCCGGACGGCGAGCCGATCACGATCGGCTCGTTCGGTGGCCAGCAACGCTATCTCGGGAAGGATTCTTGGACGTGGTTGCTCATCGGTCCACTCGCCGGCTGACGGCGTTGCGCCGCCTCGGCTCCGGCTGGGGGCGGTTGCTGCCCAGCGGCGAGGCCAGTCGCCCGGCCCTGGTCGGGCTCGCACTGCTCCTGATCGTCCTGCTGGTGGGGGCGGGGTTGCTCGGCCGGCGCGTGCACGGCTACGGCTCGCAGGAGTCGCGCCGCCAGGCGGCCCTGACCGCCGCGCGCCAGATGGCGGTCAACTTCACCACCCTCGACTACCGCCACGGCAAGGCCGACCTGCAGCGGGTCATGGACGGGGCCACCGGC
>WNGE01001947.1_pt1 | contig 38006 bp, 33 predicted proteins | sample 5400651 | NCBI WGS metagenome assembly WNGE01 (sample SAMN13153370, study PRJNA577476) | soil metagenome | isolation source: 60 cm soil or saprolite under grassland replicate 2 | place: USA:California | collected 2016-06-15 | reverse complement strand
GGCGTATGACAACTGAGGCAGTCTGATTGTACGGGGTCGTGCTCCCACAGAAATGGTCCCCGCTTCTCTGCGTGGCATACATAACAAACCTGGTTAATTGAGGATGCCAGGAGCATCTTGTGGCCTTCTCCCCCGTGCGGATTATGACAGGAGACGCAAGTCACTTTCATAACCCGGCTCTCGCTGCGGATAAAATGAGTGGAGCGCTGGTAGAGGGCCTTTCGCTTATCAGAGTGGCAGCGGAAACATGTTTCCTCGATAGTAAGGCTGGCCAGCATTTTGTCTGGATACTTGACATTTATTAAACCCGATGTCCGATCCTGGAGCGCCCGCTGGCGACTGGCCAAGACCCTCAGGGAACTTGGTGTGGTGAACGCTGTGACACGATAGGCAACTCATGTCGTTTCTGTCGTGCTTCCCTCCGCCAGTCAAAAAGGTACCGGTCCCGCGAGTGGCACTGAAGACAGAATTCGTTTGCCAGTGCTGATGTCTGTGTGGCCGGATTGATAATGTTCCCGCCATTCCTGGTTGGTGACGAGGTTTCAACGTGCTTTTCGCCGTTGCCGTGGCAGCTGTCACACGTGGAGCCTCGGGAATCTTTCAGGAATTTGGCGCTCTTGCCGTGCGTTTCAATGGCGAAGGATTCGACAATCGCCCTATGGCATTGCTGGCAATCCCTTCCAATTACCGTCCGCTGAAAGCCTTGCTGGATAGGTTGCGATTGCGCAGTTTGATCGACTGACTTACCTTGCGTAGGGGGACCGGGAGATCCGGCGACGAGAAGGAAAAGGGCGACACACGCCATGACAGTAACTAATGCGACAACCCGTAGGGCGAGTGTCGAAGGGCCTGTTATGTGGTGTTGCTCAGGCATGGGAGCCACCTCCTTTGTTGGGTACTCCTCATTACTTGAAAACAGAGCCGGCTAAACCGTCAGGCTCGCCTTCTCTTTTTCTCAAATCTCGGATCGGGGTTTTCGCCCCGACTTAATACTGGGTCTGCGCTCCAAGCAAGCTGCATGACTTCAGTCCCTGTGAAGCAAGTGAGATGCAGACGGCATGGCAAGGCTTTGGTGCTTGAACTTTAAAACAGACGAACCGACATGGATGTCAACGCGGAGGAATATAATGCAAGCCCTCAATTCTTTCAAGAACTTTGGTCAGACAGGGGCCTATACTTAAGTCAAAAATTCTCAAGGTATGGAAGGCTGGTCTACACTCGGTCATCTGATCCAGGAGTCCGCTTCAAGGCATGGCTCAACGCTGTTAGAATCCACTCATGCTGGTACTCGGAATCGAAACCTCCTGCGATGAAACCGCTGCCGCGCTTGTTCGGGACGGGCGCGAAATTGTGTCCTCAATTATTGCTTCGCAGATTGCCTTGCATGAACGCTTCGGCGGGGTAGTGCCCGAGCTGGCGTCACGCGAACACCTCGACAAGATCGTCCCGGTAGTTGCCGAGGCTTTCACACGCGCTGCGATTGACATGAGAGATATCGACGGTCTCGCCGTCACAGTTGGGCCGGGCCTGGTTGGCTCACTGCTTGTCGGAGTCTCGTACGCCAAAGCGATGGCCTTTGCTCTGAACAAACCAATTGTCGGCGTCAATCACATCGAAGGTCACATCTATTCGGTGGCCTTTGAAAATCCGCCAGTCCAGTACCCGGCGCTCGCGCTGGTTGTTTCTGGTGGCCATACAAACATTTTTCATATCCCTTCACCGGGCAAATACAAGGTGGTCGCGCGCACAAGAGACGACGCAGCCGGCGAAGCGTTTGACAAGGTCGCGAAGATGCTCGGCCTGGGCTATCCCGGAGGGCCGATCATTGAACGACTGGCTCGCGAAGGTAATCCGCAGGCGGTTCGATTCGCAGTTCCCAGGATGCGTGATGGTCTTCCAGATTTCAGTTTCAGCGGTTTGAAAACTGCTGTTACAAAGCACGTGCGCGAAACGGGAATGCGGCCAGTGCAGAACGGCGAACAGCCATCACAAAACATTAAAGACCTTGCCGCCAGTTTCCAAAGTGTTGTTGTGCGGTCGCTGGTGGGAACGTTGGAGCGGGTTGCGGAAGACTACGGGCCGAGGACACTAATCATTGCCGGTGGTGTTGCCTGCAATGGCGCATTGCGAGAAGCTTCGCGGAAAGCAGCAGAGCGTCTGGGAGTGGCCGTTTATTTCCCTTCGCCCCATCTGTCAACAGACAACGCAGCAATGATTGCCGCGGCGGGCACAGTCAAACTGCAGGCGGGCGAGCGTGCCGGTCTTGATCTTAATGCTGACGTAACGCTGCGATTACAAAACCTCGACCTTGAAGAAGAAGCACTCAAACGGGCGGGTGTTCGCTACCGGTTATAAGCTGTCTGCCAGTCGCAGGACTGGCAGTTTTGCTTCATAGGCGGACTCGCGCTCCAGCGTTGGGGCGAGCCGCGTGAGACCATAGCTGCCGATCTGACCCTCCTTGCCGGCTTTGATTTGTCGCGGCCCGCGCAACACGTTGCGTCCGACGTTGCCGAAGTCAGTTCCGAATGGACTTCCAGGCGCCACAGGACCAGCAACAGCCGTTCCTCCGGAACTTGGAATAATCTGACCGGGGAGGACCACCGGTCGGGCAAACGCAAACGGGTTGAAGAAGTAGCCTGCCGGAATGTTGCTGGTTGCAGTGGAGCGAGTAGCGCCCAGGCGACCGGCTTGGCCGTGACAAGCCATTGTTTGGTCCCAAATAAAAGGAACCGGCATTTGAATCGACGATGTCAATCGGCAGGCCGGACATCGCCGTGATGATCCCTGCCACCTGCCAATTGGAGATCAGCAACCGGCCGGCAGTGGATTTCGCCGCCAAAGCTGGTCGCGGTAAGTCCCACAGATAGCTCAAAACAAAGCGATGCGTACGATCGAAGTCTGAGGCTCCGCGATTGGCCCGATTATCAAGCTGGTTGCCGAGGATGGAGAAAGTATCGAAGTTATCTTGACCAGAGCCGTTGTCTATAGATCTGGCATAGGTGTAGGAGGCAAGGAATTGCAGTGCTTTCGCGAGCCGCTTAGTCAAACTCATCTGCAGTGAGTTGTAGCTTGACTGCGCGGTGGACTGGATTTGGCCGAAGCCGCTAATCTCGACGCCCTGAAACGGCGCTCGGAGCTGCACGTTAGCCAAAGCCGGCGTATTGGTCGCGATGACTTGTCCGGTCACTTCGTTGATGATCGGATTCTGTGGACTGGCGAGCCTCGCCTGATTAATGGCTACAGTGCGGAGCAGATTGAGACCGCGTGTGCCAACATAAGCGACTTCGAGCACGAGGTCTGTGCTCACCGCGTACTGCACGCTGGTGTTGTATTGTTGAAAGTACGGCGTGCGCATGTGAGTTTACCCAAGCATTTGCCGCGATGGGAAGCAAACGATTGCGTAAGAAGCCCAAAAGGTGCCTCTTTTCGAGATCTCAAAATTGCCCACAAAGATAAAATGGAAGAATCCGTTGGCCGAAAGAGTTGATTCGAAACAACGGCTCGCCGAAAGTGCGAGACTCAGTCTTAGCCGTTTTGCTCTGAGGCGACCGGACCAACCCTCGACATTGGCAACAAACCACGTGCCCAGCGACGCGATCTGTCAGTCAGGACCTTTTTTGGTGGTCACTGATGGCCTATTCAAATGGCGTGCGGTTGGCCAAATGGAAGGCAATTAACGACCGTCAGAGATATAGGTATCAAGGGCGCTTAGCTAGATGATACGCACCAAGAGGAATGGAGGATGCAATGTCCCACGAATTAGTGGTCGCTTCATCTCCGCGAAGCCACGCTAATAATTGAGCTTGAGGGCGAATTGGATGAGGCGCGGGTTGTTGCTGGTCGAGGTGACGCGGCCGAAGTCGCCAGGATTAATGATCTGCCCGGTAATCGGATCAATGCTGCCGCCGGAGGAAGAGACGGCGTTGAGATTGCTGATTGGGTTGGCCAAGTTCACATGATTGAACAGATTGAAGAACTCGGCGCGGAACTCGATGTTCTTTGACTCGCCAAACGGCAAGCGATTGATGATTGAGAAGTCTACGTTCACTTGTTTCGGTCCGCGCAGGACATTAGATCCCAGGTTTCCGAAGTCTGTCCCTATCGCGCCCGCAGTGGCAGTTCCGTTTGAACTCGGAATCAATTGACCGGTGAGTACAGTCGGCCTCATGAACGCGAAAGGATTGAAGAAGTAACCCGAGGGAATGTTACTGGAAGCGGTGTTTCGAGTAGCGCCGGGCACCCAACTTGGTCGTGACAGACCATTGTTGGGACCTAAATAAAACGAGCCGGCATTTGAGTCCACAATATCGATAGGCAATCCCGACATAGCGGTGATAATCCCGGCAGCCTCCCAATTCGAGAACAGCAATCGGCCGGCAGTTGATCGTGAAGCAAACGCTGGTCGTGGCAGGTCCCACAAATAGCTCAAGACAAAACGATGTGTGCGATCAAAGTTTGACACGCCACGATTAGCACGATCATCAAGCTGGTTGCCGAGTATCGGCCCGGTATCTATTCCCGCTGAACCTAATGCACCACCAGATGAGTTATCGATTGATTTGGAAAGCGTGTACGCCGCAAGGAATTGCAGTCCATTCGACAGCCGTTGGGTCGCGCTTATTTGCAGCGAGTTGTAATTTGACTTAGCGGTTGTCTGTGTCTGCCCGAAGCCAGGCAGCGCGGACGCTCCCGCGGATGATAACACAACGCCCTGAAACGGCGCCCGCAGTTGAGCATTAGCAGGAGTGTTGGTCGTAATCGTCGCTCCCGTGACATCGTTGATTATCGGATGTTGCGGACTGGCGAGTCGCGCCTGGTTGATACCGACGTTGCGTAGCAAATTGAGGCCTCGGCTGCCGACGTAAGCAATCTCCAGAACCAAATCCTTTCTCACCGCATACTGCAGGCTTGCGTTGTACTGGTGAAAATAGGGTGTGCGCAGATTGCGATCATAGATCGGTGTGGCCAGGTCAATGCCCGGTACGAAGGTCGGAAATTTATCCGACGACGGAGCCACAAAAAATGGATTTGCGAATAGTGGGTTAACTCGCCTGCCGACGATATAACCCGGCGGCAGTTGAATCGCGATCGCTACATGCGTGAGTGATGTGCGCGAATAGAAGACGCCATAACCACTCCGCACGACCAGGCGGCCTGAATTAAGGGGTGAGAAGGCAAAGCCAACACGCGGCGCAAAGTTGTTAGGGTCGATGCTCTTAACGATACGCTTGCCCACGTTTGGTACATCCGGTAGATCGTATTGAGGAATTACATTTCCTGCTTGCACGAATCCGCCGATTGGCACCGTCAACCCAGTAATCGCAGCATTGCTTAGCGGACGAGGTTTGTAGAGAGCCGGGTCGAAATCAGTAGTGCGCCCGCGCGTATCATACGGAGGCATATCCAACTCGTAACGAAGTCCGAGGTTGAGGGTCAGTCTGCGCGAAAACTTCCAGTCATCCTGAACAAAAAAGCTGTAGTCAGCTGCGCGCAGACTGCGGTCGGTGATGCCTGTGCCGAATAGTGTTTGATTAATAGTTCCAGTGAGGAAATCATTGAAGGTATTGAAATCAATCTGGCCCCGCGGGTGGAAGTTCTCTGTGCTGTTGTATCGATAGTAGATAGCTTCGGCCCCGGTTCTGATGCTGTGCCCGCCTCTGGTGATTGAAAGGGTGTCAGCAAACGTAGTGGAGTCGATGGCAGTCTTGAAATCTATGTTCACGGTCCCGGTGCCGAAAACAATCCCGCCGGCGTTATTCGCGACGCGAATGAGTGGCAAGCCGGGAAAGATGTTGGCGTTAGCCCGGTTAATTCCGATATCGGAGTCTTTCACTGGCTCATGCGGGAACGATTTCTGCCGAAGTAAGCTATAGCCGATGCGCGCCTCATTAATCACAGTCGGTCTGAAAGTATGGATGTCTTGAAGGGAAACTAATCGGTTGCCTGACTGTTGATGCGCGGCAAAGCCGGGAACGTTTGGGCCGTTAGGCAGCGCGTTGACCTGCGGCGAGTCGATAAAGAAAAATTTTAGCGCGAGCCAGTTCCGTTCGTTAATCCGATAATCCACATTCGCGTTGAACTGGTCCTCGTGATAGCTGGACGGGGCAGACCCGGAATATCGGCCATTAGCTTGCGGTGTGGGGATTAGAAATTGACCGCCTGGCAGCTTCACGTTCAAGAGAGCGAGGGAGATCGGATTGATCGCGGGCAGATTGAATGTCCTTCTCAGTGCTTGCTCCGTGCGGTCATCAGTCAGGCCCGGGTCGATCAAGACACTCGAGGAGAGGCTATTCGGCGATGCGCCGTTCAACTCGCGCGTCGCTTGGTAAGAGCCGAAGAAGAAAATTCTGTCTCGATCAATTGGCCCACCAAGCAAGCCGCCAAAGACATTGCGATTCAAGACCGGTCGCTTCACGCCTGCTGCCTTTAGGAATGGGTTATTGGCGTTGAGCGCGGCGTTGCGAAAGTATTCGTAGCCGGCTCCGTGAAACTCGTTAGCTCCGCTCCTGGTGACGGCTTGGATGTTGCCACCTGAGCGGCCGAAGGTGGCGTCATAAAGGGATGTCTGCACCTTGAACTCCTGGATGGTTTCTGGCGCCGGCACCGCTACTCTTTGGAAGTTGTTATTTCTTATGTTGTTGGCATCCACGCCGTTGATTTGATAATTGTTCTGCGTCGTGCGCGCGCCATTTACCGAAATGTTTTGCGGGTTGCGACCCACGGCGGTGTTGTTGGCGAGATCGACGGATGTGCCCGGCGACAACCCGAGAATTTGTGTGAAGTTCCGGGTCGCCAGTGGCAGCTCCGAAACTGCGCGCGAGTCAACCACGCGGCCAAGTTGCGGCCCATCTCTCTGTAAAAGTAGATCGACGCGCACGGCAACCGTGTCGACGCCTGCCAACTGAAGATTTGCATCCACCGGCGTCGTTTCAGTAATAACCACTTGGGCAGGATCAATGACTGCGGTAGCGAATCCTCGGACGGCCACTCGCACCTGATAGCCGCCAGGTGGCAAGAGCATTACTACATAGTTGCCATCAGCATTCGTTGTGACTTTCCGCTGATCGCCGGTGGCTTTGCTGACAACAGCAACTTCCGCGCCAACGATGGCCGCTCCGTTCTGGTCCCTTACAATTCCGGCAATGCGACCGGTGGTTTGCGTTTGAGCAAGCACACAAACGGAAGCCAAAAGTAAAAAGGCAAAAAGCAAAAATACTGGGTTTACTCTTCTGGCAATCATGAATCTCATCCCGAGAACGGATTGTGAACAGCTCCCGAATTGCAGTTGACCATAAAGGGCAGGCTTCAAACGTCACGGTGCGAGCCCGACGAGACGTCGCAGGTTTTCGAATCTCGGGTCCGAACGCAAAGTATCGAACCTCGGATCCACGCTGATATAAATTAGCTGGCCCGCGCGCTCGTCATAAGCCTTCTGTAGCTGCTCAAAGGCTTCATTCTTCTCGCCCAGGCCGGCATAAATCAGCGCTTGATTGTCCGGCGACACGTATTGATGCTTTGAGTACTCCTTCAGCTCTTCCAGTACTTTCAGAGCTTCACCCTTTTGTCCCGAAACAGCATAGGCATGACCAAGTGCTGCGGTAGCTTCAGGGTTACCCCTCAACAGGTAGTAATGCGACCAAAAGTTTTCGCCCATCTCAAGCGTCCCCAGGCATTTTTTTATCGCCTGATCGTACTGGCGCATGCGCAGGTAATACCAGCCAAGATGCGCGTTCCATGTCAGATCCAGCGGATCGATTTCCAGGAGGCGCTTGCTCTCAGAAAGAGATTCGGCTGGGCGGCCGAGTGCAATGAGCAGATGCGAGTAATTATGGCGAGCTTCAGCATAATTCCCGTTCAACTCGATCGCTCGCTTGAGCTCTCTCTCGGCGCCCGCCAGGTCCCAATTATCCCTCTTGACGCGTGCTTGCGCATGGTGAGCCTCAGCGAGCGTGTCATCAAGCTCCAACGCTTTGGTGGCGGCCGCAATAACTTTTGGATAGGCCTCCATCGGCGAGAGTGTTCCGCGCGCCCCAAGTGTGCTATAGGCAGAAGCCAGCCCCGCATATGCGAGAGCAAATTTCGGGTCCAGTTCGATCGCCCGGTTGAAATATCGAATGCTTTCCTGCAACTCTTGAGGTATCAGTTTGCGCAGGTGATAGCGGCCCTTCCAATATGCCTCCTGAGCTTCAGTACTCTCGGTGTAATGTTTAGCTACTTGCTTCTGCTCAGCGCTGCTCAACCGGAGGCGCAATTGTCTTGTTATGTCTCGTGAGATTTCTTCCTGCAAAGCAACAATGTCCGCCAGCTTATAGTTATACTTCTGTCCCCAAAGGTGGCGATTGTCTCTAGCATCGATGAGTTCACTGCTGATTGAAATGTCATCTCCGTGACGAGTAAGTCTGCCCATCAGCAACGCGCGCACATTCAAGTCATGCCCGATCGCCTGCGGGTCTTTTTGCTTTCCCTTGTAGCGCAACACGGAATTGAATGAGCTGACTTTGAGGTTGGGAAGTTCCGAAAGACTATTGATAATGCTGTCGCTGATTCCCTCGCTAAGATAGTCCACATTAGGATCAGCATTAACATTGACAAACGGCATGACCGCGACTGAGTCTATCGCTTCGCCTGGGCGAGTGAAATAAAAGATAGCCGCTGCCCCTAATGCAACTGTTGCAAGCCCGACCGATGCAATCCACCAGTGCTGTGTGATCGCAGTGGTCAGACGCGTGATGCTTGTGGCTTTGTACTCAGGAAGTAGAGAAACCGTTGCGTCTGGCAAGGCTGCCGTATCTACCCTTCTGAGTCCGTCAGTCTCTTCTTCTTCAATGATGAGTTGAACGCCCGAAGTCTCTTCCGTGTAGGTCGTCAGGGCGCTTGAGGCGTTGTCCCTTACTTCCTTATCGAAGATGTAACCACGCCGAGGCACTGTCTTGATAATCTGCTGCGCCTCGTCACCCAAAGCGCGGCGCACTTCCCTTAAACACTGCACCAGGGAGTCATCAGTCACAGCCGTATCAGGCCAGAGCGCCTGAATCAACTCAGCTTTGCTAATTAAGCGACCGGGATTTTCAACCAAATATTTCAGAGCGTCGTAGGGTTTGGGAGGCAGTTTGATCTCTTGAGTCCCGCGCGACAGGCAGCCACGAGTCAGATCGAGCGTAAAGCCGTCGAATGATCGCCTCCGGTTGGAGAGTTTCTGCATAAAAGCATTCCTGGTGCGGACAATCATGTACGCCACCCCAGCGGCCTAGTCAATAGCCCTCGGCAAACCTTCGGCGTTTCCTCGCCATTTCTTCAGCGTGGACTCGTTACACCCAACGCGCAAGGTCTTAAGGTGCGACGTACCGAAGGGAGTGCAAGTTGAAAAAATACCGACGAATTGAAGTAAACACTTTCCGCCGCCGCGTGACAGTCGTTTCCGGCGAGTGGCGACCTGATGAGGTGATCGACGCGCAATCTGCTCAAACGGACACTGGCGTTTCGCTCGATGACGCCGATTCATGCGAGCCCGTCGAGCCTGATTCACCTGAGGGCCAACTGATCCTCGTCGAGGCAGTTCGTTCTTTGGAGCAGCGTTTATCGCCGGAAGCTCGCGCGATGATTCGCAACGCGTCGAAAGATCCTCACGCCAACCCAGAGGATTAAACCCTGTTACATAGAAAGGACCATGACCATGAAAAAGATAATCTCGTTAGAAAAGAAAAAAGCTCGTTTGGGCTTCAGACCATCCTTGGCTGCGACATTGCTTGTTGGCGGCATGCTCGGGCTGATCATGACGCAAGCACGGTCGGCCCAAGCCCAGAAGTATTCCGACTGGTCAGCGCCGGTCAACCTCGGCCCAGCCATCAACTCGACCTTCAATGATCAACAGCCGGCGATCTCGAAGGATGGCCTGAGCCTCTACTTCGCCTCTCCCCGACCCGGAGGCCTCGGCAGCTTTGACATGTACGTCTCGCAACGCGGGAGCGTTGATGACCCGTGGGGTTCGCCAGCGAACCTCGGACCGACTGTCAATACCACCTTCGATGAGGGGAACCCCGCCTTTTCACGCGACGGGCACTTCCTGTTCTTTCAGAGTAAGCGTCCGGGCGGTTTCGGCGGGATAGACATCTGGGTTTCATACCGCGAGCACACGCATGATGATTTCGACTGGCAGCCAGCGGTGAACCTCGGGACGGGAGTCAACTCCGCCGCCGATGATAACGGCCCCAGCTATTTCGAGAACGAAGAGGACGGTGCGCCTCAACTCTACTTTGGAAGCAGCCGCCCGGGCGGGTTGGGAGCAGCCGACATCTATATGAGTGAGCAAATGTCCGACGGCTCCTTTGGCCCGGCCGTGTTGGTAACGGAACTCAGCAGCCCACGGACCGATAACCGCCCTTCGATCAGGCATGACGGATTAGAAATATTTTTTCAATCGAACCGCGCTGGTTCAGTTGGCACAGCGCTCGACCTGTGGGTCGCAACGCGGGAGAGTACGCTCGATGCCTGGTCTCCGGTGAATCTGGGAGGCCCGATCAACACAGCGTTCCTGGAACAAAACCCGTACCTCTCGTCGGACGCCAAGACGCTTTTCTTCGCCTCCGACCGTCCGGGTGGGCTCGGTGGGCCAGACATCTATATGAGCACGCGCACTAAATTACGAGGACAATCGGGCAAATGAAGGCGAAGAAGCGATCGTCCGCAGACATTTCCCGCTTCTTTGGATCGAACCAACAAGAGGCGCGACGCGATCGAGGAGACTCACATGAAAAACCAAAGAAACCGCATTCGACCTCACTTTGCTCTGATAATGGCGCTGGTCGGGTTGATTAGTGCGGGTATCCTGGTGCTGAGTCCAGCAAGACTTGCCTCTGCGCAGGCGGTTAGTCCAAGTTGGAGCTATACGGGCGGTCTCAACACCGCCCGTGTTAATCATACGGCGACGCTGCTACTCAACGGCAAAGTGCTGATCGTTGGGGGCAACAATTTCAACAACGGACTCGGCGTTGTTAATACGCCGCGCGCGAGTTTTCACACAGCGACGCTGCTGCCGACCGGCAAGGTTCTGGTCGTGGGGGGCTTCGTGGACCATGACGGCCACACGACAAAAAGCGCGGAGTTATACGATCCGACCACCGGCACGTGGGCTAACACAGGCAGCCTCAACTCAGCCGGTTCTTTTCGGACAGCCATGCCACTGCCCAACGGCAAGGTCCTTGTCGTGGAGGGTGACAGCGCGGAGCTGTACGATCCGGCCACAGGGTCTTGGAACATCACCGTTAACCCCTTCCCAACGCGCCTTGGTGGCACAGCCACATTGCTGCGTAACGGCAAGGTCCTGCTTGCAGGGGGCCAGGAATTAGATTGCTTCGGCGGCTGCCCTTCGAGCAGCGCAGAGCTGTACGACCCGGCTACAGGGACTTGGACTAGCACCGGCAACCTCAACTTCGCTGGCGGTGGCGCTGCCGCGATGCTTCTGCCCAGTGGAAAAGTCCTCGTCGTTGGTGGCAACGGCGCTGAGCTGTACGATTCGGCCACAGGAACTTGGACCATCACCGCCAATCTCAATACGGCCCGTGGCGGTCCCTCATCAACTCTTCTGAGCAATGGGGAAGTTCTTGTCGCAGGCGGAATCGCCTCCGGCCGCGCGCTAAACAGCGCCGAGTTGTACGACTCCGGCGCTAATTCAATCAATGCAATAGACGAGACGCAGTTCTTCGTCCGGCAGCACTACCGCGACTTTCTCAACCGGGATCCAGACGCCGGTGGTCTTGCCTACTGGACCGACCGAATCACACAGTGCGGCTCGGATGTCCGCTGCATTCAGGAACGCCGCACAGCTGTGAGCGCTGCCTTCCTCATCGAGTTGGAGTTTCAGGAGACGGGCTACTACGTCTATCGCTTCTACAAGGCGGCCTTTGGCCGGCAGCCAAGCTACGCCGAGTTCACCGCCGACCGCGCCAAAGTCATCGGTGGCTCGAGTCTGGAAGCGAACAAACAGGCTTTCGCGGATGAGTGGGTCGAGCGTCCCGCCTTCCTGCAAGCCTACCCAATTACGTTGAGTAATACGGAGTTCGCCAACAAGGTGTTTGACACCTGTGGTCTGAGCGCTTCCGTCTACGACATCCAACGACAGCAGGAGCTTCAGGCGTTGAATGGCGGCCGCAGCCGCGCGCTGGTCTTGCGCGACGTGATCGAGATCCCTGACTTCAAGAACATCCCCGATCCGAAGAGTCCCAGATACAGCGAAGTCAAGCAGGTCAGTCAATACAACCCCGCCTTCGTGCTGATGCAGTACTTCGGTTATCTGCGTCGCAATGTGGATCAGGCCGACTGCGGTCAATGAACAAGATTGATGTTGAGGATTCTTGCAAATGCTAATAACCCATTCCATAAGGAGGATAACCATGGTTTCCAATTACAATCTCAAACATGTAATCCGCGGTCGCGAGACCAGATTAATCGTGCTGATATTGCTTGCTGTGCTTAGTATCGCGGGCACCGCTCGGGCCGATGTCATCACCGACTGGAACCAAACAGCCCTCAACACGACTAATGCCATAGGCCTGCCGTTTCCACAACAGACACGTGCGATGGCTTTGGTCCACGCAGCAATGTTCGACGCCGTCAATTCGATTGACCACCGATTCAGTCCCTATGCCATTCGAATTTCCCCGCCCTCAGGAGCCTCTCCGGAAGCAGCCGCCGCGGCGGCGGCGCATCGCGTTTTGCTCATTTTGGCTCCAACTCAGCAGGTCAATCTTGATATTGCGTATGCCGCATCGCTTGCTCAAATACCTGATGGTGTATCCAAGACCGATGGCATCACAGTCGGAGAAGCCGTCGCCGGAGCGATCCTTGCTTTGCGCAGCGGCGACGGCTCGACCATCACTCTTCCCTACACACAACCGCCGGGTCCCGGAATATACCAACCGACGCCACCGGCTTTCTTACCGGCTAACTTCGTCGCCTGGGGCAATGTCCTTCCATTTACAATGCGCAGCGGCTCACAGTTTCTCCCCGGTCCTCCGCCTGCACTCACCAGCGAACGCTACACCGAAGATTTCATTGAGATTAAGCGGCTCGGGTCAATCAACAGCACCGAGCGCACATCGGAGCAGACTGAGGTGGCAAATTTCTGGGTTGAGGCTTCGACAGTAACGTGGAATCGAATTGCCCGACTCGCCGCGTCTGCGCACGGAAATAGTCTCTCGGACAATGCACGGCTCTTCGCATTACTGAACATGGCCAGTGCAGACGGCATCATCGCCGGGTTCAACACCAAGTACACTTACAACTTTTGGCGACCGGTCACGGCAATCAGAGCCGCCGACACGGACGGAAATCCCGACACTGCTGCTGACATGACCTGGACGCCGTTAGTTGTGACGCCACGGCACCCCGACTACACCTCGAACCACTGCGTCTACAGCGCAGCAGCGGCAAAAGTGCTGTCCTCCTTCTTCCATGGCGATCATTTCGACTTCAGCATCACCAGTTCCACGGCCCCAGGCGCGGTGCGTTCATATCGCAGTTTCTCGCAAGCGGCTAAAGAAGTTGGTGACGCGCGCGTCTGGGTGGGCTTCCACTTTCGCACGGCGTGCAGAGTCGGATTGAAACAGGGCAAGCAAATTGGTCGCTTCGCATTCAAGCACTACCTGAAGCGGGTTAATAAGCACGATAGCCAAGACAACGAAGAAGACGGAGAGGACGTCGACAATTGAGGCTCAGAAGGACCGGCAGGACGAAGGCGTGTCCGGAAGGTTTAGAAGTTCGAGCGGGACGTCACAAGTCTGCGCTGTCCTTCCGGATCACGCCTTCTCAATTACAGCTGTTCTGCAATCTTCGTTCGAGTGGTCGTGGTGTTGAGTGTTGTTAGTCTCGGCACGCGAGACTGGTGAGGCCTTATCAACCTTCTACCACATCAAGAGCGCTGGCCGCTTTTTTCTCATAAGCAAGTAGGACCGCGACGTTCTTCTTTTCTATTTCGCTCAGAGAAGTTTCGGTGAACGCCGGGTCGGGCTTGTACCAATCGAAGCTGGTGAAATATTTCTGCAGCCACGGTTCCTTGAAGACCTTTCCCCGGCGAGCATAAATCTCCTGCCGCATCTTGCTGGTGTCTTCTACAAACAACCCCTCCAGCAGACTGCGTGTGATCGGTTTTGTCGCCAGCTCGTCATGAATTCTATTTTCAGATTTTACGATCGTCTCAACATTCAGCTTGTCGCTTCCTGACAACTGCTCGTCCAGGAAATCTTCGTTCTGCTCATACCACGGCTGGCTAAAGAAATATTGCTGCAGCCACGCCGCGCGAAATTGCCGCCCATGACGCGCATAGATTTCATTGCGCAACAACCGAAGCTCGTGAAGACTCAGACCCTTCAACATCTGTTCCGTAATAAGTCTGTTTTCAAAAAGCTCCAGGTCGCCTGGAGCAAGCGCCAGATTACGCTGACCCCTTTGCGCCGCCGCGATTGTCTGTAGGTTTTTCCGCTCGATCGGTGAAAGTTGTTTTGAGTCATACCGATCGCTGGGCTCATACCAGTAACGTTCTTCGAAATACTGCTGCAGCCACGGTTGATCCTCAAAACGTTTGCCATGAATCGCTTCAATTTCAGCATGGAGCACCAGCCATTCGGCCTTGCTGTGGCTACCGAGGAGCTTTCTGGTCAGTGGTCGCTTGAGATAGTGACGCATGTCCCCCGGCTCGACCTGTTCATGTTTGCCAGCTTCCGCATCACGAATCAGGTCGAGGCTCTGGCGTTCCGCATCGTTGAGCAATGAGTTTTTAAACTCCGGGTTCGGCCGGTACCAGGAACGACCGGCAAGATACTTGCTGATGGCAACATCTTTGAAGATGCGGCCATGACGACCGAAGACGATGCCGCGCAATAGCTTTAGCTCCTGAAGCTCAAGATCGGCGATATCCGCCGATTTGATAGAGGCAACAGCAAAATCAACGTCGTCCCATTTCTGTAAACTGTCCTGGGCACTGGCCGCGATCATAAAACAGGTCACAAGAAGGCCTGCAGTCAGTAATCGTCGAAGGCCAAAGGGGGAATTGGGCATGGTTACTCCTTCTGTTTTAAGCATATAAAAAGCCGCCCAAACTCGAATGCGGGGCGGGCGGCAATTTGGCTAACTGATTAAAGATTGGGAAACCTCAACCGAAGATGTCTCGCACTTTGTCGACGAGTCCCTTGTCTTCGAGATCCTTGTTTTCGACGGTGGCCAATTGTTCAAGCAACCGACGCTGTTCTCGCGTCAAGGATGTGGGTGTGATCACGGTCACTGATACGAATAAATCGCCGCGACCACGCCCTCCCAACATCGGCATCCCTTTGCTCTTCAGGCGAAACACGGTGCCGGTCTGCGTGCCAACGGGAATCTTGAGCTTCTCTTCGTCCTCAAGCGTCTTGACCAAAATCTCTGCCCCGAGTGCGGCCTGAGCAAAAGTTATGGGAACAGCCGCGTACAAATTGCTTCCCTGCCGCTCAAAGTGTTCGTGCTCCACCACATGAATCACGACGTAAAGGTCACCCGCAGGACCGCTGTTTGTGCCAGTTTCTCCTTCGCCTTGTACGCGCAAGCGAGATCCGGTCTCGACGCCAGCAGGGATCTTTACTTCCATCTGCTTCTCGCGTTCAACACGGCCAGCCCCACGACAATCGCTGCAAGGCGTCTTGATAATGCGACCCACTCCACGGCAGTTGTGGCAGGTTCGCGCTACGGAGAAGAACCCCTGCTGATAGCGAATCTGACCAGTTCCACTGCACGTACTGCACGTTTCGGGCTGGGTGCCCGGTGCCGCTCCTGACCCGTTGCAAGCCGCACAACTCTCCAGGCGCGGAATGCGCAACTGTGCGGTCATCCCGTTAGCTGCTTCTTCCAGCGTAATCTCGAGATCGTATCGTAGATCTGCGCCACGCTGAGCTGCCGAACGGCGCGAGCCGCCCCGCGCTCCGCTGAATACGTCGCCGAAGCCAAACAGATCCCCCAGGATATCTTCAATTCCTCCAAAGCCAGGCGCGCCCCAGTTTGGACTAGGAGCGTTTGAGACTCCCGCATGACCAAAGCGATCATACCGTGCCCGCTGCTCTGGTTCAGACAGTACGCTGTATGCTTCAGCCGCTTCTTTGAAGTTATCCTCGGCGGTCGCGTCGTTGGGATTCTTGTCCGGGTGGTAACGCACGGCCAGGCGTCGATAGGCGGTTTTTATTTCTTGATCTGTAGCTTTGCGGCTAACGCCGAGCACGTCGTAATAGTCTCGTTTATCCATCCTGCGTAACTACTAACCTCTCGTTTGAATTGTGTTCCCGGGCTCGCTCAGCAACCAGTGCTGTTTTCTGCTAAGGCTCGACCTCTTGAGGGGTGGCATCTGTGGCGGGTTTCATCATAGCAGTCGTCAGTTGGGCAGCCATTCGCTCCAGACCGTTCAGCGCTTTATTTATTTGCTCCAGGTCGTTGGTCTTTATCGCGGCCTCACCTTCACTAAACACGCGCTCGCCAATCTCCTGATCATTCTCGGAAAGCAGTACTCCGAAACTGGTAAATGATTTCTGAGTATTTCGCAACAATGATTCGAGCTTATTGTGAAGCACAATTATCTCTTTGGTTTCGCGATCGGTATCGGCAAACTTCTCGGCTTCGCGAATCAAACGGTCTATTTCGTCTGGTGCCAGGCCCGATGTGGGAGTGATGCGCATCTGCTGTTCACGTCCGGTGGCTTTGTCCTGCGCCGAAACCGAAACGATTCCATTAGCATCCACCTCAAAAGCCACCTCAATCTGCGGGCCGCCGCGGGGGCCCGCGGGTATTCCAACCAGTTCAAATTTTCCCAGCGAACGATTACCCTCAGCCACCTCACGCTCGCCCTGCAAGACATGAATTTCAACTGAGGACTGGTTATCTACCACGGTAGTAAACGTTAGGCTATTACGAAGCGGTATCGTGGAATTGCGCTCGATGATTTTGGTAAACAGACCACCCCTGGTCTGCAACCCCAGGCTTAGTGGCAACACATCCAGCAGCACGATGTCCTTGACGTCGCCCGATAGCACTCCCCCCTGAATTGCCGCGCCCATAGCAACTACTTCGTCCGGATTGATCTCGGCCGAAGGTTTTTTGCCAAAGATCTTTTCAACTGTCCGCTCAACGATTGGCGATCGCGTTTGCCCACCGACCAGGATCACCTTATCGATATCGCTGGGTTTAAGCTTTGCGTCCTCCAGGCCCTTGCGACAAGGCTCGACCGTCTGCTCAATCAGATCTGCCACTAAGGCTTCAAACTGAGCGCGAGTAATCGATTTGTTGAAATGTTTTGGACCGGTGGCATCCGCGGCGATAAAGGGAAGATTGATGTTGGTTTCTGTTGCCGAGGAAAGTTCGCATTTTGCGCGTTCAGCTACTTCTTTCAAACGCTGCAGCGCCAGTCGGTCCTGGCGAAGGTCGATTCCGGTGTCGGCTAGAAACTGCTCGGCCATCCAGCTCATGATCCTCTCGTCGAGGTCTTCGCCGCCCAGAAAAGTGTTGCCAGAAGTTGAAAGCACTTCGAAAACACCGTTATTCATTTCGAGAATCGAAATGTCGAACGTACCACCGCCCAAGTCATAAACCGCTATCCGCTCTATCTGAGACTTTCCGAGGCCATAAGCAAGCGCCGCCGCTGTCGGCTCGTTGAGGATTCGCTCGACCTTTAACCCGGCAATCTTGCCTGCGTCCTTGGTCGCCTGCCGCTGTGAGTCGTCGAAGTAAGCCGGAACCGTGATGATGGCATCGGTAACTGATTCCCCAAGAAAGTCTTCTGCAGCAGCCTTTAGGCGTTGCAGAAGGATGCCTGACAATTCCGGTGGGCTATAACTCCTGCCCTGCACGCGCACGCGTGCGTCACCGTTCGGCGAGTCAACAATCTCAAAGGCAGAAGTCTCCCGCATCCTTTGTAGTTCTGGCGAGTTATATTTTCGTCCGATGAGACGTTTTACAGCGTAAACGGTATTGGCCGCATTCGTCACGGCCTGACGTTTAGCAATCTGCCCAACCAGACGCTCACCCTTGTCGGTAAACCCGACGACGCTGGGTGTGGTTCGGCCACCTTCTTTATTGGGCACTATTTGAACCGCTCCGCCTTCCAGAACCGCGACGCAGCAATTAGTCGTGCCTAAGTCTATTCCGATCGCTTTTCCCATTCACTTCCTATCTTGTGGTTTATTTTCTAATAGAGACTTTTACCAGCGCGGGACGAATGAGTTTGTCCCCCACGCTATAGCCGCGAATAATTTCCTGCATCACAGTGTCGGGTTCGTAATCGTCCGTTGGCTCTGAAACAACCGCTTCATGAATATGGGGATCAAAACGGGCGCCGACCGCGACAACAGGCTTTACGCCCAGCGTGTCCAGCACCCCGCTCAACTGCTTGAATATCAGATCGACCCCACTAAGAAAATGCCGAAACTCATCAGACTCGTTAGATTCTACCGAGGACTCCGCATCCAACGCCCGTCTCAGGTTGTCGAGAACCGGAAGTAGCTTTGCGGCAACTTCTGCAACCACCCTCTCATGGGTGCCAGATCGTTCTCGCTCCACCCTTTTGCGATAGTTCTCAAACTCGGCTTGTCGGCGCGCCACGCGATCTTTAAGATCCGTAACCTCAGCTTCAACGCGTTTAAGCTCAGCCCGCGTTGCAACGAGTTCCGCCACCAGCGGGCCCCCAGCCTCAAGATTGCCGGTTGAGACGACATGCGGCGGGTCTTGAAGATAGAGTTCCGAAGGTTCATCCTCGACCTGAATTTCAATCGGGCCAATCCCCTCTGGATAGTCCGGCAAAACAAAATCCACGTCAGAAATCTCTTTGGAAAGGTCTTCTTCGTAATCTTCTGCTCCTGTACTAAGGTCCTCAGACGATTCGACTTCACTGGTCTCCACGCTTTCAGGTTCAGCATCCGCGAACCTGACGGGAATGACATTTGATTTCTTTCGTTTCTTTTCTGAGGTCATGTATTGGGTTCCAAATCTCGTAAAATATCTACTTAACAGGCGCGGTCAGTAAAGCGAGTTTTCTTCATTGAGCCGCCGCTCGATGAGCCTCGCCATGTAGTTTACCATAGCCATGATGCGCGAATACTCAATTCTCATGGGCCCCACAACTCCCAGAGTTCCAAGGCTTTCATTGATTCGATATGGCGCTGTGATTAGGGTACAGCCACGCATTGAGGACGTCGGATGCTCACGTCCGATCATGACATTCACGTCTCCAAGGAAGGCTGGCTGATCGCGAGATACACACTCGTTAAGAATTTTGATCAGCCGGGATTTCTCTTCGAAAGTCCTGAACAAGTCGCGCATCCGCTCAATATTTGCAAAATCCGGCTTCGCCAGCATATTGGACGTGCCATCAACATAAACGTCTCCGGCACCCACCTCTTCACCTGCGAGACTCATCTCGCAGAGCAGGATCGCATTCCTCATCATCCGATCGTAAAGCGCTTTTTCTTCCTTCATCAGCTCCAGGATCTCTGTGCGAATGGCAATCAAACTCTTACCGCTAAATTCAGTGTTTAGATAACGAGCGGCGCTCTCGAGTTCGTCCTGTGTGAGCTTGTCCTCGATACGAATAATCTTGTTATGAATGATGTGAGAACCAGTAACCATCACCACCAGTATCCGCTTATCCGAAAGCTGCAGAAACTCAATATGATTCAAACGGTTCTCAGCCAGCGAAGGCGACACCACTATTCCGACGTTAGCAGAAAGCTCTGATAAAGCGTGCGAAGCCTTCTCCATCAAACGTTCGGGAGACGTAGTAGAGCCGAACTGACTGGAGCGCAAGACCGAATCCATCGCTCTCAGGTCCGAACGAGAGAGTCGCGTCTCTCCCAGAATATTATTTACGTAATAGCGATAGCCTTTATCGGTCGGCACCCGGCCGGCTGAAGTGTGCGGTTGTTCGACGAGGTCCGCCTCTTCCAGTTCTGCCATCACGTTTCTTATTGTGGCGGCGCTCCAGCCATGACCACGAGAAAACCGATCTGACAAGACTCGCGAACCTACGGCCTCCCCAGTGACGAGATGTTCCTTGATGATGGCAGCCAATACGGCTTGCCCACGAGAGTCAAGAATGTTCTTTTCTGAGGCTGGGAGGCTGGAGCTGCGACGGGGCATCAGTTAATCGTGTCTCAAAATCGTCCCGCTGGGATGGACGGCTCTGGGCTTGCCTTCGAACTGCTCTAAACTACCGGACCGGCCAGCTACAAGTCCTACTGTCGCAGTATAAAGGAATCATCAAGAGGCTGCAAACAATTGACTTAGCATGATGGTAATGTCACTGGATATTTGTCGAAGAGCCATTGCGCGCGTTTTTCACCGAAATCATCCGCGACGGACCTCTCGGCTTGGCAGATGCTCCTAACTAAAGCAAACACTGGGCTTACCGTCTAACAGAAGAGGGGTTACCAGTCAAAGACCTGTGGGCAGCGACTGTTACAGCCACTTTTACGGCAGTTTTTCCAAGTCGCCCCAAATCCATTGACGGCCCGAGGCTAAGCTACTTAAGATGACTCGATTCTAAGAGCCCAGCCAACATCCCGGGCCTTGAGTAACAACTCAAGTCAGAGAGATCTGATCGAAACTGAATCTGAGGGCTGCTTGAGAGAACTGGGAGCACGGCGATGAACGACCTGAAGAAGTTTTTTACTGATGCCTTTCGCCATTTAGGAAACACTCGCACGGTGCCGAAGATTGAAGTTCGCTTCTATCCCTACGCTGGTCTGCACCATACGATCAGGCTGCGTTCAGGTCGAGTCTATGTTCGTTTATCAGATATCTGCAAAGATTGTCCTCCAGACGTCCTGCGTGCTCTTGCCTTCGTGCTGGTCGCCAGATTGCTTGGCAAAAGAATCCCCGAAGTACACAAACACGTTTATCAGGACTATTCCGTTACCCCTGACGTGATGCGCTCCTCTGATCTCGCGCGTCGCCGCCGCGGTCGCAAGATGATCTCCTCGGCGCAGGGCGAAGCCTATGACCTCGACAGGATGTTTGCAAAGTTGAACCGTCGATTCTTCTCAGGCGAGTTGGCCAAGCCAGCGCTTACCTGGTCGCAGCGCCGGACTCGCAATATCCTTGGTCATCACGATCGCGTTTACGAGACTATTACCATTAGTAAAACGCTGGATTCCCCGGAGGTGCCCGATTGGTTTGTCGAGTACATCCTTTATCATGAAATGCTCCACGTGAAGCATCCAGCAAAGTTAATCAATGGCAGACGCTATTACCACACAAGCGCTTTTCGCCTCGACGAGCGGCGCTTTCCAGCCTACCAGGAAGCGCAAAAATGGCTGGAGCGTGTCGCTCGCCAGCGGCGAGTACCGCGTGCTCGTGCGGCCTGATTCTTTTTGGAACGTTTCGAAGCATGAAACGTTTAGAGAACTGAGGTAGGTGGGCTCCTCGAAAAGGGCGGCCGATCCGAACTGTTAAAGGTTTGGTGAGTGCCGCCTTTTTGTGACTCTTGCAGCGATAGGGCAAGTGCCTGTTCCCCGGACTCGGCACACGCGCTGGACAAAGAGCTAAAGGCCTCGCTAGACTCGCGTTTAGCTTAAGAGTCAAGAAGCTCACCTTAGAAGTTAGCAAAGCCTGGTAGTAACAATCCGTGAGGATCGAAGTATTCTATGTCTATTCCAGCCACTCAAATTAGGCGCGGTATGGTTATCGTTTTTGAAGGACAACCGTGCAAAGTTCTGGAGTTTCGTCATCATACGCCCGGCAACTTGCGCGCAATGGTACAAACCAAACTCCGGAATATTCGTACCGGTTCATCTTTCGAGCACCGGTTCCGCTCCGCCGATACGGTTGAACGGGCCAGCCTGGAACAGCACGAAATGGAATACCTCTATTCCGACGGCTCCCATCATCACTTCATGAATACGGAGAGCTACGAACAAGTTGCCCTCAGTGAAGAGGATCTTGGCGATGCGGCCCAATGGTTAAATCCCGGACTCAGGCTGCAGACAGAGTTCTACGAAGGCGCCCCGGTCGGCATCGATCTTCCGCCGTCTATGGAGTTCACCGTAATGCGCACGGATCCCACGATGAAGGGTGCAACCGTCTCCAACGTCAACAAACCGGCGACACTTGAGAATGGAGTAACAATCACGGTGCCGCCGTTCGTTAACGAAGGCGACAGGATACGCGTGGATCCCAGTGAAGGGCGGTATCTTGAACGGGCAAAATAACTGCTTTATTGCCAGGTGATCGGGGGATTAGGGATCATCAGGGCACATGCTGCCCTTAACTATCGTCCATCACCTATGTACTTCGTTTACAGCCTTCTGCTAACTCTCACATTCCTGGTACTGCTCCCCCACTTTTTCATCGACGCAATTAGACATGGCAAGTATGTTGCAGGGTTCCGCGAGCGCTTCGGCAAGCTTGCCCCATTTGACAACGATGGAAAGCCGGTTGTTTGGCTTCACTGCGTCTCGGTGGGTGAATTGCAAGCTGCCCGGCCGCTGGTGCAGGGAATCCGCAAACGCTTTCCAGACCATATTCTGGTTGTATCGACGATTACCTTAACGGGCCAAAATCTGGCGCGTGAAGTTTTCGGAAACGACGTAGCAAAAATATTCTACTTTCCGTTCGACTGGCGTTGGACGGTTCGCCGCGCACTGAATGTGATTAGGCCCTCGGCTGTTCTAGTCATGGAAACCGAAATATGGCCTGGTTTTCTAAGGGAATGCCGAGCCGCAGAAGTGCCGGTCGCGATCGTAAATGGGCGGCTCTCCCGCCAATCGCTTCGTCGATACAAATGGATAAAGGGATTCATATCGCGCGTCGTCAGTTGCCTTAGCCTGGCCGTGATGCAAACGGAAGCTGATGCTGAACGAATTCAAACGCTCGGACTTCCCAGTACCAAGGTGTTCGTCTCGGGTAACTTAAAATTTGATGCCGGAAGGATGCCTGTTCGAAAATCCCTGGCCGACGAATTCCGGCAAAGATTCAAGCTCACGGGCACAACACCTGTGATTTTCGCCGCCAGCACGCATGCTCCTGAAGAGCGTCTTATCCTTAAAGCGTTTCAGGAATTAAGGACCGTGTCGAATCCTACACCCCGGCTCCTGATGGCCCCGCGACATCCAGAACGTTTAGCCGAGGTTTCTTCGCTACTAGCCAGTTCCGGACTAGCGTGGGTAAGCCGAAGTTCGACCATCTCCACGCTCGATCGTCAGTGCGATGTGATTCTGCTCGACACCATAGGAGAGTTGCAGGCCCTTTATCCATTAGCCTCCATCGTCTTCGTGGGCGGAAGCATTGCCAAATCCGGCGGACACAACATACTCGAGCCGGCCGCAGTCGGAGCTGCCATCGTAACCGGCGCACATACACGCAACTTCGACGCTATTGTTAAAGCCTTTGTGAAAGAAAGCGCGATTATTCAGTTACCATCACTGCCGGACAGTGAACTTCAAATTGAGCTAAAGCATGTCTTCACTCAACTGCTCTCGGACAGTTTGCGACGTCAAGAACTTGGACAACGAGCAAAGACTCTTGTTGAAGAAAATTTAGGAGCAACAGAGCGTACTCTGACACTGCTCGATACAATAATCTCCAGTCGGAACACACCGAACCGGCGCTCGCCTGCAGTTAGCGCTGAAGGTGTTTACACTGCATGAGTTCTTTTTCCAACCTCATGCTTCCGCCCCTCAGCGGAGTCTATTCAGCAGTGACGCGTACACGGCTGGCTGCATATCAACGAGGTTTGCTTCGTGTAACCAAGCTCGATGCTCCGGTGATCAGCGTAGGCAACCTGATTACCGGAGGCACAGGTAAGACCCCTTTAGTCGAGTGGTTGTGTCGCGCGCTGGCCCGTGAAAATAGAAAGGTCTGTATTCTCACGCGCGGCTATGGCCGAGCGGACCCCAGGGCACGGGTCCTGGTCTCGGATGGCACAAACGTTTTAGCAAACCCCAACGAAGCCGGAGATGAACCTTTTCTGCTTGCTCAAAACCTGACCGGTATCGCCGCCGTCATAAGTGATCCGGATCGAGTCGCCGCCGGGCAGTGGGCCATACAGAAACTTGGCTCCCACGTTTTTGTCCTCGACGATGCCTTCCAATACCTACGACTGGCGCGTGACCTGAACATCTTAACAATCGATGCGACAAATCCCTGGGGCGGTGGCTATCTTCTCCCTTACGGAAGATTGCGAGAACCCCGGAGTGGTCTATCCCGCGCTGATTGTGTGGTGATCACCCGATCGGAGCAGTGTGAGAGTCTTTCCGCAATTAAAGCGGAGGTGCGGAAGTTCCTCGGCACGCGCCCGATACTCATATCGTGGATGAAGACCAGAGGGATGAGAGAACTCACTTCACAATTGGCAGAGTGGGCGCCGGCGCGTGGCGCCACACAAGCTCAGCCGGCTGCTGCGTTTTGCGCTATTGGAAATCCAAAGAGTTTCTTCGATCACTTGCGGCGCGAAGGACACAAACTCGTACTCACCCGGGCATTTACTGATCATCACAACTATAACCAATCAGATGTCGACAACTTGATTCAGGATTCGCGGCGACTTGGCGCGCAGGGTCTAATCACAACGACCAAAGATGCTGTAAAGTTACAACACCTTAGTTTTGAACTCCCTTGTCACATCCTGGATATTGAGATCTCGATCGAAGACAACGCCCAGTTTCTTGAGGTCATCAACAAGGCAGTATCCTTACATACGCCTATCAATCGCGTGTAGCACGGTGCTTAAGGACCAATGAGCGCCAGCTAGACCTTGTCAGCAAGATAGAACCTTACGGAGTGTTCAATCCGGCCGGTGTAGGCGACGCGCCGGGTCGGGGGAGTGTTGGTTTCGGCTCGGGAACTTTAGTGCCGGAGGGTGGCGCCGGTGATGGATTGTTCGTATTCAATTGGCGGGAGGGTGTGGGCAAAGGAACTGTCGCGGCTGGAGAATTGCTGTTGGCGTTTCGATTTGAGTTCGAATTTTCCTGGGCATTGGCGTTCACGTTCGCGTTAAGATCTTCGGGAGTCGGCGCCACCTCACTGTTCGCGTTTCCGTTGGAGTTGGCATTTGCGTTGACTACCTGGTTCGTTGCCGCACCGCCTGAGATTATTCCCTCTTCAGCCTTGCCGGTAGGGGGCGGCGACGGTTCAACCGCGCGGCTGTTCGGATCGGTCGTGAGAGTAGGCTCAGATCGATTCGTGTTTGCAGTGTTTGACTTACCCGTGAACGCGTAAACAACAGCAAAGACCACTAACAGTCCCGCGAGCGATGGAATCAGGATTTTCCAGGGATTGAAGGTAGCGGCGCGCGGTGTCCACGCGGCGGGCGTAATTGCTTCTGCAACTCCGGGTGTGGTGTTCAGTCTTGGCCGCACCATTGTTTCTTCATCGGCGTCCACTACGTTACTGGCCGGCGTGGCAACCGCCTGGGTCGGGACAACTATTCGATTTCCACCAGTAGCTGGAGTTGCTGGAAACGCGTTAGGTTCCACGCCCGCTGCAACGGTCAAATCTTCAACCATTTCCCCGACACTCAGGTAGCGGTCGTCTGTTCTTTTCGCCATTGCTCGCGTCACGACTCGGCCGACTGCGCCTGGCACATCGGGCCTCTTATCGAGCACCGAAGGCGAAGGCTCTTGCAGGTGCTTCATCATGATCGCTGTGGGCGATTCGCCGGTGAATGGCACCTGTCCCACAAGCATTTCATAAACAATTACGCCCAGCGAATAAATATCGGAGCGAGCATCGATATCCTGCGACTGTGAGCACTGCTCAGGCGACATGTACTGCGGGGTGCCTATGACGAGATCCGGCGCGGTCAGACCTGGGTTATATGTGCCAACCGGCTCTTTGATCTTGGCAATCCCGAAGTCCAGGACTTTGGCATAGTCGGGACCATTGGTATCCAAGAGCATGATGTTTTCGCTTTTCAGGTCTCGATGAACTACGCCCTGCCCGTGGGCGGCTTCGAGCGCGCTCCCAACTTGCCGAATGATTTCCACGACGCGCGCCAGTGGCATCGGACCTTCGTGCCGGATGATCTCTTTGAGCGTACGCCCGTTCAGGTATTCCATCACAATAAACACTACTCCGTCTTCGGCCTCACCGAAATCGGTGACGCTAAGCGCATGTGGATGGGAAATCCGGGATGCAGCTCTGGCTTCTCTGGAAAAGCGCGCCACTATCTTTTCGTCTGCGGCCAGCGAAGGGCGCAGGACTTTAATGGCCACTGTCTTGTCCATTAGGACATGCGTGCCGCGATAGACGGTGCCCATGCCGCCTGCTTTCAGACGTTCTTCAATGCGATATTTGCCGGCGAGAGTTTGACCCAGCAGTTCATCAGTGGTGGTCTCGAGGGCAGCGCCGTCAGAGGGGCAGAGGGTTGTGGTGTCCGCATACTCTGTTCCACACTTCGGACATGTTTTCATCGGACAGTTGCCTCGCTGCTTTCGTTTGGGGAGATTGTTGCCAGCCTATCACACGGCTTTGAAGGCGCAAAGAGGGGGTGCAACAAAGGTGAAATAAAGATGCGAGCGAGGCCTCACGCCACGCTCGCATGTTTGCAAAACATACTGACCAGAGGCGCTTAGGTTTTAATGAACACAATCACAAGCGCGAACAGAACCAACGATTCAATCAGCGCCAGTCCCAGGATCATCATCGTCTGGATCTTGGCGGAAGCGCCTGGATTACGAGCCGCGCCTTCGCAAGCAGCCGCTGCGACGCGTGATTGACCAAGAGCGCCGCCCACCACGGCGATTGCAAATCCAATCCCCGCCGCAAGAGCCTTGAGTCCGACGCTATTATCGGTCGCCGGCGCCGGCGCTTGCGCCAACACTGGCAGAGCGGTCATTAGAACGCCCACCAATGCGAAAAACACTATGCTGAGTTTTCTCATTTTTCTGATGTCTCTCCTTCCAAGGCGGGAGCCTCAGAATTATTGGGTGCGGAAGTCAGAAGATAGAAGCCGATTGGCGCGGTATGATTTCGCCTGCATCCGGTATCCACCGCCCCTCGAACAACGGCGCTCCTGCGAGACAGACATTCTTGCTTCAAAAAAACGAAGCGATGATCGCCCGGCCACTCTCATCTTGTCGCACCTGTCAATAATCCTACGCGTCAACGTGCGCGGGCGCTGTGCCCGCATCGCTCAAACACGCGTTTCGTATTAATAACTTCACGTTGCCAGACTTGGAAGTTCTTCACTCCTCGGGCTTTGAATCTGGACATCGCTTGCCACGTGCTCGTCATGTTCGGCGAGCTCGGTATGCTCACCATGGGGAGCATGCGAAACCTCGCTCAAATACAGTTGCGATAGAAGAATAAAAACAAAGGTTTGAACGAAAGCGACAAAAACGCCCAGTGGCATGAGTAATACGGGAACAAACCAGTGCGTGATGGTGGGATAAAGACCCGCAACTGTGCTGCCCACCTGCTCGTCCGCAAACATGTTACCGAAAAGACGTATTCCCAGGGAGAATGGGCGTATGAAGTTACTAATCAATTCAATCGGGAAGATTAGCCATGAGATCCACCAGATTGGCCCGGCCAGATGTTTAAGGTGACCAGTAATCCCATTCTCTTTAATTCCGATGTAGTTGTAATAGAGAAATGAGCTAAGTCCGAGTGCGAACGTCACACTCGTCGCCGCTGTGGGCGACATGAAAAGCGGAAACAAGCCCATCAAGTTGGAAACCAAAATCAACACGGCGAAAGTCATCACAATCGGGAAGTATTGCAGTCCGTGCGGTCCAATAATGTCTTTAAGCATGTCGCGCACGGCGAGCACGCCGAGTTCGAGAGTTTGTTGTCCGTGTCCTGGTTCTTCTACTGAAAGCTGGCCCTTCAAAATCCAGATGATGGTCACGCTCAGAATGCACGCAATCACAAACATCACCGTGTACCAAGGAATCGCGGTCTCCGGTGAATAGGGACCAAACACCGCCTCAGGCGTCGTCTGAAACTTTGCGAAGAACGACTGCCAGAGTGGATAGGTATATTTCATCTCGAAGTCGTAAACCGCCTGGCCAAAGTAGTGATTGACCAGTTCAACGATGATCGGAGTGTGATGCGCTGCTTGCTCCTGCGCTTTTTCGCCGTGCTCAGCAGCCTTTGCGGTCTCCAACAACCAGAACATTAACTAATTTCCTCTCGTCGGATGATTGCGAAATAGAACTCTCTAAAAGCTTCGACGAACAACGCAGCAACGAAACTACACAAACCGGCTAGAGTTGCGGGTAGTGACACGATGTTAAGGCGGTAAGCGGCATAAACGGTTGCGCCGATCACAAGATACCGCAGAATATATCGCGCTAACCTGATGCGGGGTCTCGCCCCACCCGATACCTGATCGAAAGCAGCCGAGATAGACGTCCGCATCCAGTGGTGGTTTAGCAATGAGAGAAGACCGCCGAGTAACAGGCCTGTCGTCACGCGCCAAGGTGCAAAGGGCATGCTGATGATCACCCCCAGCGCCACGGCAGTCACCATAGTGCGAAAAATACGGGCGTCAATGCTGGTCTCGTTCTCGGTCGAAGTTGGACTTCCGCTTAAATTGTTAGCAGTTTCGTTCATTGGTAAAGCGGGAAATCTTACACGGGACGTCGCTGAGTTGTCGAGGCGCGAGGGATCGGCAATAGTTGGTCAGATTGAAATCAGCCGCGGATTAACGCGAATGAACGCGGATCTGTGGGAGCACTAAACAGAAGATCTTCAACTCCGACTGACTGACTGAATTCTTCCTACTGTTTGTTTCTGAGGCCTGTCTATTCTGATGCTTCTTTTTCATCCGCGTTCAGTCGCGTTAATCTGCGGCTGAATTTCAACCCCATTATCGGGATCCGCGCTTCATGAGAGCTTTGAAGTTAGCCTCACGAACTGGTAAAAGCCTGCCGCAGCGCCGAGTACAAGGCCGCCTGCGAGAAGCCAGGGCGCGGTCCCTAGCCAGCGATCAAGTAACCAGCCAATGCCGGAAAAACCCACCACGGACACAAATAGGTTGAACGCTGCTGCGTATGCGATCCCACTTTTACGGTTGGCTTCCTGATCGTCCTGATTGTCGTGGTTGGGTGACATTTGCAGGTTTACTGAGGACCAGTCAGAATTCTTGATTAAAGCGATTCAATCCAGCGGAACCTTATCGTAAACGTCGCGAAGAGCTAGCGAGCAACCGATTGACTGCAAATCCACGACTCCCTCGAGCGAACGGGTCTCAGATAACAGCCAACGCCCGTCCGGCTGCTTTGCATATTGCTCGATTCGATATTCCTCCTGAGCAACTAGAAGGTGTTCGGATAGCGTGTCGAGTGTTTGGTAGTACCCGGTTTTTGCGATTCGATCATAACGCTCCGTAGTTTTCGAGAGTATCTCGACGATCAGAGTAGGGTTAAGGAGCGTGTCAACATAATCATCTTCAAATTTTGGTCCGCCGCAGACAACCACAACATCGGGGTACGTATAAAGACCAGTAGCCGTGACCTTTACCCGCATGTCACTGGGATAAACTTCGCACGGCTTTTCTCGCAGTTGCAGATTCAACAGGCTGATTATATTGGCTGCGATGAGGTTATGCTTGCGGCTTGCCCCAGTCATCGCGAAGACTTCACCGTTGAGGTATTCGCTCTTGTACTCAGCCTTCCGCTCCAGAGCCAGGTATTCTTCCGGGGTTATATAACTCTTGATTTGGCGAGACATCGAGAACTCCTCAAACCAGCCTACCATGTTTCCCGCGTAAGATAGTTCTTCGGCAGTTCGTATAGCAGCGCCCGTCGGGAGTGGCGCATTGAGTCGTGAATGAAGCACACATGCGTGCACCAACAAGCCTTCCCGCCGTCAATCTCCTTTAACTCTACTTGCCGCTCATGTGCTTCCCAAAGCGCGCCAAAGTCGTAATCGAAATCGCTGAGGGTCGCAAACCTTTCGCGCAGCTCGCAGGCGCGCACATCGCCGTTGTAGTCGATCACCGCGGTCGTTTCACCCGCTGTGCAGGGAAAAGGCCAGGGCGTCGATTGCTGAAAGTTCGCGTGTTGAGTCCGGTAGTGAGTTGTGATCGCTCCGACGTAAGCGACATTCTTGATAAAGCGTTTGCTTCCATCGTCCTCGGCAAACATTCTGTCCCCATAGCGCTTTGTCAGGATGGAAACGTACGAGTAGATTTCGTGCAAAGCATCCGGCGGAACTCGCTTGATCTCATCGCCCACAGGCGCCTCGCCGCGAATAATGTTGAAATATTGCCCATCAAGCCGGAAGTTCTGCCACATGAACTCGGCGAGCCGCTCAATCTCGGTATAGTTCTCAGAACAGATCACTGTGTTGACGTTGAGCCGAAATCGATCGGTATATTTTTCCTTCAGAGGATACAGCGACTCAATGCAGTCCAGAGCTTTCTGCCAGTTTCCGGGGACCCCCCGAATTCGATCGTGTGTTTCGCCATAACCGTCGAGCGCGACGTTGAGATAGAGATGGAGCGTAAGATTTTTCCCTAGCGCCCGGTCAACAATCTCGAAGACCCGCGACTTGATTAGGCCATTGGTGGGAATGATCACGCGTTCGACGCGGTTATTGGCAACGAACATATCGATAACTTCAGGCACGTCGCGTCGCAGGGTTGGCTCACCGCCCGATAGCCATAGGTCAGTAATAGGCGGCATTGTCCGCGAAACCTTTTCAATCTGTCCGAAGGACATGTCGCCGGGCTGATTCAGCTCTTCGTGGTAAAAGCAGGTTTTGCAAAAGGCGTTGCAACGCGAAGTTACGAAGAGAATCACCGTCCCGAGGCGCTTTTCGCGTTTCGTTGAGTGCAGAAGTTGCACTAGCTGGAGAGCTTTGTTTGGCATCAACATTCAAGTGGCTATTTACTTACTCGAGATAATGACAGCTTCAGTAGGCGATTTCAATTCGTAGGTTATTCCTCGCCATTCGATCCGACGAGAGAAGGCAGCGGTCACAGCGTTGTGAAGATAAAGCAGCGAGGCGATGGGCCAGAGAAGAAGATGAGCTGGCAAACTCCTTCGCAACTGGTTGCGATACCGTGCCAGTGGAATACTGATGGCGCGCAGGCGCAGGTACGCCTTGGCCGAACCCAGCAGGAAGATCGCGCAAAGCAGCGTGAGCAAGAGCCCAACCGAGAGGCCGAGAGCCGCGCGCACGACAACTAAGACAAGGCCGCCGAAAAATACTGAGCTGAACAGCAAGCTGCCAATCAGGACGGGCCTCCACAAATGCGCAGCGTAAACACGAGTGATCTTCAATTGCCGGCTTGTGAATTCAATCAGTTCCCCAAAACTGCAATCTTCAAGGGACGCTATCAGACAAGCTGGAACAAAGTGTATGGGCAACTTTGCCTCTTGCAAGATGCGGGTCAGAGTAAAATCGTCCGAGACGGTGCCGCGCCAGCGTTCGCGGATGGACAGTCTTTCGAATGTTTCGCGCCGGATCGCAGTCGACCCACCCCAGCAGAAGTTTTTCTGGTCTCGCTCGCCAAGTGCTGAAGCAATTGAACCGTTCCAGACTGAACGCAGGGATGATGCAAGGCCTCCACGCGCGGGAATAAACCAACGATAGCCGGTGGTAGCGCCGATTTCCTGGCTTTGCAAGGGAGCAACAAGCGTACGCAGCCACTTCCCATCGGGTCGCGCATCGGAATCGACGAAAACCAGGACTTCGCTTTGAGAAGCAATTTCACCCACGGCGACACGCAGGTTATGGACCTTCTGTCCGCTGTCGGTCGCCTGGCCTGCAATTACCACGCGCATAGAAATCTGTTTAGCTTTCGCTTCCGATTGACTGGCTTCCTCAATTACGCTTAACGAAGAATCAGTTGCACTGTCAGTCACAAAAATTATCTCGAATCCGGGATAGTCTTGCTGGAAAAGTGCAATGAGATTGTCTCGCAGGCCCTGATCCTGCCCACGACAGGGCGCGATTACGGATGCATAGGGCGTGAAGTCCGCAAGAGGCCTGGCAGTCTCACGCCGAACATATTTCACGAAGCTGATACCACCGCGAAGGGAATGGATTCCTAGTCCCAGCACAATGAGAGCCAAAGAGTAGAAAATCCACATAAGTGTCACGATAGGCCCTGAATTGCACAACTGCCCCCCAAGGGCAGGTTGCACCGCAGAGTCACAAAACTGCCAGGAGCCGATCCAGCCGAAGTGAGAACACGATCCACGAAATCTCACGAATTGACACTAAGAACATTACCTAACCTATTAATCTTCCCAGAACGGTTGGAGGTATGGTATAGACCAAGCTTTCCCGCTCGAGTGATCATGATTGACGCAAGTGGATTAGGAGGTCTCATATCCTTATAAGCAAAGGTGCATCTATCAGCACTGCAGGATTCCTCGCAACCGTACTGGCATTGTTTGCCGCATTAACAAGCAGTTGCTTGCCGCAACCGGCATCGGAATCTGGTGGCATCAACCTGACGGTTTATGGTTTCTCGATCATGAAAGAATCGTTGGAGAAGTCTATTTACTCAGGCTTCGCGGCAAAATGGAAATCTGAACATGGACAGGAAGTTCATTTCACGTCCTCATTCGCTGGTTCTGAAACAGTCACCAACCAGATTCTACAAGGAGTCAAGGCGGACATTGCGATACTATCCATCGAACGCGATGCCGACAGGCTGAAGCAGGGAGGCTTCGTTACTTCCGATTGGCATGCTCTACCGCACAAAGGGATAATTAACAAGACACCTTTTGTGATCCTTGTGCGCCAGGGAAATCCAAAGGCTATTAAGGACTTTCCGGATCTCGCTAAACATGGCGTTAAGTTGATTCATCCTGATCCTGTCAGTTCGGGCGGCGCCCAGTGGTCTGTACTGGCGATCTACGGTTCAGAGCTGATCAAGTCAGCGAAGCAGTCGGGGGAGCCGGATCAGGCTCGTGCCCTGGAGACGCTCAGAGGAATCTGGCGCAATGTGATTTCAACACCAGGCTCTGCGCGGGAGGCGCGCACTCAATTTGAAACGGGGTTTGGGGACGCTCTTATTACTTATGAGTTAGAGGGATTGTTGATGAAAGAAGCGAAAGCTCCAGTGGAGATTGTTGTTCCCCAGGCGACGATCTTCAGCGAACATCCGGCAGTGGTCATCGATCGAAATGTTTCAACGGTCAAGCGGCCCATAGTAGATGCCTTCATGCAGTATCTCTGGAGCGACGAGGCGCAAGGTGCTTTTGTGAAGTATCACTTCTGGTCAGTTACAAATGAAGGCTTGAACGAACAAAATAAACAGCTTGCTCACATAGAGCTGCCCTTTACGATCGACTATTTCGGCGGCTGGAGCAAAGCTTATCCGGATATAATTGAGCGGATCTTGAGAGATCAGGTGCAGCGGAGAAAGTGAGAGCATGCCGATTGCCAATTGATTCATTGCCGATTGCCAATTTCCGATTGCCGATTTGAGGAAAGAGGACTGGCGAGCGACAACTATGGTTGGGAATGCGCGGAGGATGGCTGATTTGCAATCGGCAATTGGCAATCGGCAATCGGCAATGAATTCAATTGGCAATCGGCAATCGACAATGATTCTATGAGTTCCCTGATTCCCACAATGCGTCATGTGCGCGGCTTCGATCTCGCGCGGCCCTTGAGCATTGGCATGCTGGTGGTCACGATGTTGCCACTGGTATTCCTGCCGCTTGCCTCAATCTTCATCTTCGGAACAAGTAAAGGGTTGGATAGTTTCTGGGCGGCGCTGATGGCCCCCGAAGCTGTATTCGCACTTAAGCTTTCAATGGTGACAAGCTTTTGGGCTACGACATTCAATGTGCTCTTCGGGCTGTTTGCGGCTTACGTGCTTTCGCGTTACAACTTTTGGGGACGGAACGCGCTCATCGTCACCATCTCACTCCCAACCGCCATCCCGACGGCGGTTGCCGGTTTTGCTCTGCTTCTGTTGTGGGGACCTTACGGAACTCTTGGCCGTTTTCTAAGGCCTCAGGGAATCGAGGTCATGTTCACGGCCGGGGCAATTGTTCTGGCTAACGTATTTGTAACCTTCCCGTTGGCATTTGGTGTTATCAAACCGGTGTTTGACACGATGAACCGTTCGCTGGAGGAAGCATCGGCGACGATTGGCGCGACGCGGGTGCAGACCTTCTGGCACGTCACCCTGCCGTCACTACGGGGGGCGATCGTGTCCGGCGCGTTGCTGACGTTTGCGCGCGCTGTAGGTGAGTTCGGTTCAACAATTCTTGTTTCTGGAAATCTTGCGGGCCGCACGCAAACTGCTCCGCTGTATATTTTCGCCAAGTTCAATGAAGGGCAAATCGAGGCAGCAAATGCCATCGCGATTGTGCTCGCTCTATTTTCATTCCTAATCTTCAGTGTCCTGTTCTTTGCCCGCGACTGGCTTGATGTGGATTAAGAGGCTATCGTGAAAGCTAGACAAGCCATGATCTCAGAGCAGACAGCTGCCCCCGATTTGAACCGAAGCTCGCGGGCGGTCGCTACTAGAGTGCTCGGCGTTAGCAAGCGGTTTGGTAAGACAAGCGTACTCGAAGACATCAACTTCGAGGTCTCCGAGGGCGAGATACTCGTGTTGCTTGGGGCGTCCGGCAGTGGGAAGACGACAATCCTCAGAATCATTGCCGGCCTGGAGCAGCCGTATACAGGTCATGTCGTGCTACATGGAAAAGATGTCACGGAGCTTCCCGCTCGAGAACGCGGGGTGGGAGTGATCTTTCAGTCGTATGCCCTCTTTCCAAAAATGACGGTCGAGAAAAATATCGGATATGGGCTGAGGATCAGAAGGCGCAGACGAAAGGAGATTAGAGAGACAGTTAATGACCTGCTGGCATTGGTGCAGCTTGAAGAGCATCGCAACAAATACCCTTCGCAGCTTTCGGGCGGCCAGCAGCAGCGGGTCGCAATCGCACGCACGCTTGCATACAAGCCCGAGGTCTTGCTCTTCGACGAACCGTTCGGCGCTCTCGATGCTCAAACTCGCGGGCACTTGCGGCGTGAGATTAAAGCACTGCTTAAAAAGGTGAACGTCCCGGCAATCTTCATCACTCACGATCAGGAAGAAGCGCTGGAACTGGGAGATCGGATTGCCGTAATTAATGTCGGCCATATAGAACAAATTGGTACACCTTACGAAGTTTATAGCAATCCTGCGACTGAGTATGTGGCTACCTTCCTGGGCGCAGCCAATCTGCTGCCTGCCGTGTTTAGAGGCGACAATATTGAGGTAGGTCCTGCGTTGATTCCTTTTCGCTCGGACACCAGCAAGCTTAGGAATGGTCAGGCGCTGAAACTGGTTTTTCGTCCTGAAGACGTTTCATTAAGCACGACTGGAGAGCTTCCAGCCGGTCACTCCTGTATCGCAAATGGAATCGTCGAAGAGAAAAGTTTCGTTGGCGCTTATGAACGTCTGCATATTCGCATCGATTTGTCGGACCCTGGAGCATGTCAGACAGATGAGACGCCCTTCTTCCTGACAACCGAAACGCCCGAAAGACCCACCACAAAGCCGATCATCGCAACTCGTCCAAAACCGGGTATCAACACAGTTACGCTCAACATCGGAGACCGTGTGGCAGTTGGCCTGTCGTCTTTCTCTGTGTTGGCCGTACCTATACAGACGGGTCGTCAACAACTTGACGATAAACTCTCCAGGGCCGAGACGGCGAGATGATGAAACTCACGACGCACGTTGTTAATGTTGATGAAAGGAAGCGGATGCGCATGAGTACGATTGGTGAGTAAGATGAAGATGCGTTCATGATTCGGATCGATCCAGCAACTCGTGCCGGTAAACCCTGAGTGTCCGTAGCTGTTGAGTGGCAGACCCGGACCTACCTCTGACGCGGTCGTCATTGCAAGCTTCCAGGCAATTGTTCGCGCTTCGTCAAGACCTGTGGTCATATTCTTCTTAAAAAGCTCGCATGTTTCAGGTCGAAACATTTCGCTTTGACCGGCAACGAACTGCTCGGCAATGCGCGAGGTCTCCTGAGCAGTCGAAAAGAGACCAGCATGGCCCGCGGCCCCACCAAGGAAATGCGCATTACCATCGTGAACTTCCCCCCATATAACTCCCTGGCGCCAGCCGCCAAACGCCTGGCCCGTCTCTCCGGACATTTCCTGCTCATAAACATTGCCAGTCTCACAAGCGGCGACCCCGGTCTGCATTGCAACCTCGGGATTAAAGAACGTGTGCTTGAGATTGAGAGACTCGATGATTTCCTCATGCGCTATTTCGGCTAGCAGTTTGCCGGTTATTCTCTCGAGCAGGAAACCCAGCGTGATAAAACCAAGGTCGCTGTAGATCACGCGCGTGCCAGGTTGATATTCAAGGTCTCCATTGGCTATGACGCCGATTGCGCGTTCTCGCTCTCCTTCCGCGAGAATGTAAAGTGGCCGCCATGCCGGCAATCCCGACGAATGCGTCAGCAACTGTCGTATTGTAATCGAGTGTTTATCTGCACGTTCAAACTCCGGCAGGTAGTGAGAGACTGAACTGTCAAGCGTTATTTCTCCCAGTTCAATTCGGCGGACAAATAGAAGGCCCGTTACTAAAGGTTTTGTAAGGGACGCGAGGTCGTAGAGAGTATCAAGCGCGGCGCTGATCCGATATGGCTCCAGGACTGCATTTCCGAGAGCTTCAGCAAAACAAACTCGGCCACGCTCAGAAACGAGGTAAACGGCTGAAGGGAAGTCGCCGGCGGCAATGCGGCCGCTCAGGAAGGCAGAAATTCCTGGTTCCGGTTGGCTCTGAAGGGTCATTCTGCTCACGTCCGCGAAGTGGACGACGGAGACTCAACTAGCGCAGTTATCCTCCGAACAATCTCACTTCGCCTTTCAGTTAGTCCGAAATCGATGTGGGAGAGTTAACAGGGTAAATCGCCCTAAGCTCGACGAGACTCGCCCGCAGACGCAACCCGAACTTTCGCCGCATGCTCCGCTATACGTTCGAGGGCGCGTAGCGCTAGCGCTAGAGCATTTCGGCCATCGATACCCGACACAGGTGATGGCAGACCATCGCGCGCTGCCTCAATGAAGGCAATAATCTCAGACCAAAGTGGTTCTACGTCCATCACGTCCAAATTACGAGTGTGCACGCCGGGCCACTTACCATCCGCCGACGGAGGAGCCAAACTACTAATCGAGGCCCGCTTCGTGGTGTAGTCCACTGCAACGTAGTCGTGCGGCTGAAAGAAACGCATCTTCCGAATCTTTTCAGTGCCGACGCGTGACGCTGTAATGTTGGCCACCGCGCCGGAAGAAAACTCCAGTCGCGCGTTCGCAGCATCAACTTTGTTCGTCAGGATCGGGATACCAACGGCGTGTAGTTCAGTGACTTGCACATCTTCGCCAACCAGCCACTGCACAATATCCAGATCGTGGATCATCAGGTCGAGCACAACGTCGATATCGAGCGACCGAGCGGTAAACTCCCCCACACGATGAATTTCGAAGTAGACAGGGTTGCGAACGTGCGGACGCAGGGACACCAGCGCGGGATTGAAGCGTTCCAGATGTCCTACTTGTAAGAGAGCGCCGCCTTTCTCAGCTGCTTTAATCATGCGCTCAGCTTCTGCGAGCGTTTGCGAAATCGGCTTTTCAACTAAAACGTGGATTCCCGCTTGAAGCAAGCCGCATGCGATTTCACAGTGTGACGCGGTAGGGACCGCGAGGCTCACGGCATCGACGCGACCGATCAGTTCCCGCCAGTCCGTGGTCCAGTCCACCTCGCGCTCCACAGCAATAGCACGCGCAGCCTCTTCATTGAGATCACAAATCCATTCAAATTTCGTAAGGCCCTCTGCCGACACGGCTCGGTGAATGCGAGCGTGCTGTCGTCCCAAATGGCCTACGCCGATGACAGCGGTGCGAATTGTCATATCGTCATTGGTTAGTAGTCAGTGGTCAGTAGTTAGTGGTCAGTGGTTAGTGGTCAGTAGTCAGTGGTCAGTGAGTAGTCAGTGGTCACTAGTCCGTGATCTCTCAGTTGGGCCGGTTTGAATGTGCAGCTCGTTTCGACGATACTCGTGCGCTTAGTTACAAGCAGCACAACT
>WNGE01002814.1_pt1 | contig 38043 bp, 40 predicted proteins | sample 5400651 | NCBI WGS metagenome assembly WNGE01 (sample SAMN13153370, study PRJNA577476) | soil metagenome | isolation source: 60 cm soil or saprolite under grassland replicate 2 | place: USA:California | collected 2016-06-15 | reverse complement strand
GATGCTTCACCATCGGTCCTGCTTCGGCGTGCTTCGAGCTGACGCGAAAGTGCGGCCATCGGGCGGCGCTTTGCAGGCCGGCGACTGGTCGAGACAAAGCCCCGGCCGGGGGACCCGACCGGGGCTTTTTTGCTGGGCGGCGTTGGGGGGAACGGGGGGCCCGCCCAGCGAGTGACCCCTACCTAATCACACTTGTTCATGGCTGCTCTGGCTCGTTTTGTCGCAGGGCAGTTGTGCCGCAGCCTCGGCCGGCGACGGCCGATCACGCGCGGCACGGAATCGAAACCGTTCCATGGCGGGCCCGCGGAGAACAGCTCGCGGCCCTCACGGAGAACCGCATAGTGGAATGCAGATTGTGAATTTGCACGATGCCACAACTGACAATAGCATTTTTGCAAAATGGAAGAGCAAAAAGCAAGCGATTTCAGCCCCTTGATTTTTCAATGGCGCAAGCGTCGGCACGCGGAAAGGCGGGCAGTTCATTCTTCGCGCGTTGCGAAGCGCGACGGCGACCATCGGGACGGACCGCGGAGCGGGCCGGTCGCTCGCGCGGGGCAGCCTTGCCGGAGCGCGGCGGTGTCAGGGTCTTTTTGCCATGATAAGCCTGCCGCGATGGCCCAGGCGCTGGAGCTCCGAACGCAAACCAAGCACGCCCGCGACACACGCGTCATGGGGCTCGTGAGCGGCTCGCATTTCGTCAGCCATTTCTACATTCTCCTGCTGCCGCCGCTGTTTCCCTTCGTGCGGGCCGAGTACGGCGTGAGCTATATCGAGCTCGGGTTCGCGCTTGCCGCCTTCAACGTGGTCTCGGCCGGGCTGCAGACGTCGGCCGGATTCCTGACCGACCGGATCGGCGCTCGCGCCGTGTTGGTCGCCGGGCTCTTGCTGGGCGCGGGCGCGTTTGCGCTCGCCGCGCTGGTCCCCTCGTTCTGGTTCCTGGTGGCGATGTTCGCCGTCGCCGGCCTCGGCAACACCGTCTACCACCCGGCCGATTACTCGATCCTCTCGCGCCACGTTTCGCCGCAGCGGATGGGGCAGGCGTTTTCGTTCCACACCTTTGCGGGGATGCTCGGGTCCGCGGTGGCGCCGCCGGCCTTGCTGGTGCTGCAAGCCATCGTCGGGTGGCGCGGCGCGTTCATGGCGGCGGCGCTGCTCGGGGTCTTGGCTGCGGCCGTGATGGTGCTCCAGCGCGACGCCTTGGGCGGGCCGATTGCGCGGGAACGCACGCGGCCGGCCGAGGAGGCGGCGAACGGCGAAGGCTGGAAGCTCCTGTTCTCGCCGCCGCTCCTGCGCAATCTCGCGTTCTTCGTGATGCTGGCGATCGCCGCCGGGGGAATGCAGAATTATTCGGTCGTGGCATTGGGCGCGCTCTACGGCACGCCGCTGTCGATCGCCAACACGGCCTTGGCGGCCTATTTGCTGATGATCTCGATCGGAGTGCTCCTGGGCGGCCTGCTGGCGAGCCGCACCCAGCGCCACGAGGTCGTCGCGGTCGCCGGGCTGATCGTGGTCGCACTCACGACGCTTGCGGTCGGCCTGGTCTCGCTCGGCACGGCATTGTTGATCGCGTCGATGGCCATCGGCGGATTATTTTCGGGACTGATCATGCCGTCACGCGATATGATCGTGCGTTCCCTGGCTCCGCCCGGGTCGTTCGGCAAAGTGTTCGGTTTCGTGACCACGGGGTTCAATCTCGGCGGCATCGTATCGCCGCTGCTGTTCGGCTGGCTCATGGACCAGGGACACCCGCGCGCGATCTTCCTGTTGGGTGCAGCCTTCAGCTTGCTGTCGATTCCAACGGTTCTCAGCTTTGGTCCGCGCCGAAAGGCGGCGGAGAGCCGAGCATGAGCCTCAACCCCGCGTCCGCCGATGGCACTTCTCCCAGCGTCGCCGCGCCGGCAGGTGTGATCGAGGCGAGCCGGGAGCTCGCGAACCGGGCGTGGGCGGGCGCGGATCTCACGAACGTCGTCCCCTTCGTCAAACGCCATCGCCAGGAGGGCGAGCCCGGCGTGCAGGTCCGGCTTGCGCCCGGCGAACGTCCCGCGCCGGTACTCCTGAAACCGGACCGCGGCGCCTGGATGCTCGCTCTGCTGCTAAGCTCGCTCGCTGCCCATGCGGGGGTTTATTGGATGCTCAACCGCGAGCCGCCGCCGCTGGCGAGCGTCGGGGTTGAATCGATCTCGGTCGAGCTGGTGCTCGGCACCGACATGCCGGCGGGGCATACACAGGAGACCACAAAATCCGAGCAAGAGCCGGCCCAGGCTCCGATCCTTGCCGAGGAGCCGGCGGCACAACCGGAGCCCCAGCAGGAAGCCGCGCAGCAAGTCGAGCCCGAGCCGCCGCCGGAGGAAGCTCCGCTCGTGGTGTCCACTGCCGAGCCGCCGCCAACGCCCGCGCTGCCCGTGGCAACGGTGCCGCCGGTGCTCGCGGTCCCGTCGGCAAGGGATGTCGTTCCGCCGCTCCCGGCGCCTGCGCCCAGGCGCGCCGCGCCGGCGCCGGCTCGCCAGCCCAAGCCGCAGCATCCGGTGCGGCAGCGCCAAGCCATGCTGCCGGCAACGGCCGGCGCCCCCGCAGCGTCGGCCAATGGCGTCGGACGCGGCCGCTCCGACGCGGACACCAATTACCGCGGGCTCGTCGCCGCGCATCTTGCCCGCTACAAGCGCTTCCCGGCCGATGCCCGCAGCCGCGGCGACCAGGGGGTGGCCAGCGTCTCCTTCAGCCTCGACGGCGCCGGCCGCGTGACCTCGGTCGCGCTGGTGCGCGGCAGCGGCGTCGCAAGCCTCGACCAGGAGGTCCGGGAGATGGTCCATCGCGCCTCGCCGTTTCCGGCGCCGTCGACCGGCCGGCCGATGTCGTTCACCGTTCCGGTGAGCTTCCGGCTGCAATAGCCCCAACGCGGGCGCGCCCGGCAGAGCCGTCACGACCTCGACACCTTTTCCGCTGAACTTCCCGTGCGGGCTCAAGTATCGCACTAGCTTTTCGCGGCAGCCCGTTTTCTCTATGGTCGGTTTTGGACGCGGGAAGATGACCACGACCATCGAAGAACATTATCGGGCCCTGGTTCCCGGGCTGGGGGTGCTGCTCGATTTTCTCGCGGCGTCCCATGCGCGCGCGCTCGCATTTCTGGTCGCGGTCTGCCTGGTGAGCTATCTGCCGGGATTCTTCAACATCCCTCCGGTCGATCGCGACGAGGCACGGTTCGTTCAAGCAACCAAGCAGATGATCGAGAGCGGAGATTATGTCGACATCCGTTTTCAAGAAGAGGTTCGCTACAAGAAACCGGTCGGCATCTATTGGCTGCAGGCGGCAGCAGTCCGGGCAGCGGAGGGACTGGGCGCGTCGGACCCGCGCACTACGATCTGGCTCTATCGGTTGCCGTCCCTGGTCGGCGCGATCGGCGCCGTCCTGCTGACCTATTGGGCCGCGCTCGCTTTCGGCTCGCGGCGCACCGCCTACCTTTCCGCCCTGATGCTGGCGTGCTCGCTGCTGCTCGGGGTCGAAGCGCGGCTCGCCAAAACCGATGCGATGTTGCTGCTCACGATCGTGGCGGCGCTCGGCGCGCTGGCGCGGGCCTATCTCGCCGCGCCCAAGCAGACGCCGGAGCCCTCGAACTGGCTCGTTCCGGCAATTTTCTGGACGGCCCTTGCCGGCGGCGTGTTGTTGAAGGGGCCGGTGATCCTCATGGTGGTCGCGCTCGCGGTGGCGACGCTCGTGGTGCGCGACCGCTCCGGGCGCTGGCTCGCACGCCTGCGCCCGGCCGCCGGAGCCCTTTGGCTGCTGCTGCTCGTGCTGCCGTGGTTCCTCGCCATTCTCCGGCGGACCGGGGCGAGCTTCTTCGTCGAGTCGATCGGCAACGACCTGCTGAGCAAGCTGGTCGGCGCGCAGGAATCGCATGGCGGACCGCCCGGATATTACCTCGCGACGTTCTGGGCGACGTTCTGGCCCGCGGCGCCGCTCGCCGCGGTTGCCGCGCCTCGGGTGTGGCAACAGCATCGCGACCCGGCAACGCAATTCCTGTTGGCCTGGCTGGTGCCGGCATGGCTGCTGTTCGAGCTGGTGCCGACCAAGCTGCCGCACTACGTGCTGCCGCTCTACCCCGCGATCGCCATCCTGATTGCGCGGGTCATGGCGGAAGGCGGTCTCTCGCGCGACCGGCGCCTGGTGCGCGCCAATATCCTATGGCCGGCGGTGACCGTGGTGCTGCCGATCGCCGCCGTCATCGGACTCATTGTCCTGCGGCGGCAGCTCGGGCTGCTGGCCTGGCCTTTTTCCGCCGCGGCGATGATCTTCGGATTTCTGGCCTGGCGGTTCTACGAGGCCGACGGCGCGGAGCGCTCGCTGCTGCGTGCCGCCGTCGCCGCCATCATGCTGTGGATCGCGGTCCCGGGCGCGATCGTGCCGCTGCTGCGCCCGCTGTTTCCGAGCGCGCTGCTTGCCTACAATATTCATCCCGACTGCGAGCGTCCGTTGTTTGCATCCGCGGGCTATCATGAGCCGAGCTTGGTGTTCCTGTTCGGCACTTCGACGCGCCTCACCAACGGCCAGGGGGCCGCCGACTTTCTGCTCGAGGGCGATTGCCGCTTTGCCTTCGTCGAGTCGCGCCACGAGCGCGCCTTCGTGCAGCGGGCCGAAGCCATCGGATTGCGGTATGCGCCGGGTCCGCGGATCGAGGGCATCAACCACAGCTCCGGCCATTCCGTTTCGATCGCGGTCTATCGCTCGGAAGGCGCCTCATGAGCATGATGCGAGATCGGGTCGAGCGCACGGCGGCTCCGGGAGGCCCGGTGATGGGCCGGATGCTGGCGCATCTCGGCGCCTGGCTCGCCCTCATCGTGCGACCGCCGTTTGCGCGGGCGGACGGGGCAGGGGGCCGCGCCGGTCCGCGATGGAGTTTTCTGGCGCTCGTCGGCCTCGGCGCAATCGCCGTCATCGGCGGCGCGATGGCGCTCTTCGACGCCTGGGCCATTGCTCAGCAGCGAAATTTTCCGGCTTGGGTCGTCCAGGTCTTCGAGCGGATCACGAATTTCGGCAAATCCGGATGGTTTCTGTGGCCCGCGGGGCTCCTCGTCATAGCGGCGGCAGCCTTGGCCCGGCCCGCGCTCGGGCGCGGCGCCAATCTCGTGATCCTCTCGCTGGTGGTGCGGCTCGAGTTCGTGTTCCTGGCCATCGGCATTCCGGGCCTGATGGTCTCGATCGTGAAGCGCCTGATCGGGCGGGTTCGGCCGTCGGACTGGGGACCGTTTCATTACGTTCCATTTTCCTGGCGACCGGATTATGCCGCCTTGCCTTCGGGTCACAGCACCGCGGCCTTCGCGGCCGCGTTTGCGATCGGCGCGATTTGGCCCCGGGCGCGCGTGTCGATGTGGATCTTTGCCGGCGTGATTGCCGTGAGCCGGGTCGCCGTTCACGCGCATTTCCCGAGCGACGTCATTGCCGGAGCTTTTGTCGGAATTTTCGGCGCCATTCTCGTGCGCAACTGGTTCGCCGCGCGCCGGCTCGCGTTCGTGCGCGGGACGGACGGAAAGGTAAGGGCGCTCGCCGGGCCCTCGGCGCGGCGGATCAGGAGCCTTGCGGCCCGGCTGGCCGGCCGCTAGTCGTCGCGATGCCTTGCTGCAATGGCCGAAATCGAGGATGCTGGGGGCAGCGGGGAAGGGTCATCTCCACATACCGACGATACCGACGCAACGCATTCGCGGCGGACCTGCCGATCATGGCCGGCGTCCGATAGGGCAAGCAGCGTGAGCATTTTGAAGCGACCCGGCGTAAAGCGCGTTCGACGCATCCTCGTGCTTGCGGTCGTGCTCGCATCGGCCGTGTATTTCGTGCCGGTTCCCACGCTGATCCTCGTCGCATGTGGGCTGATCGACGTCGGCAGACATAAGAAAATCAGATATGAGCTGATCGAAAAATATTTCATGGGCAATGGCTTGGGGACTTGGCTGCTGTCGCCGATAAACCTTCTTGCGGATCTGTTCTCGTACAGCAACAAGGGCAAATACAAGTTGGAGGACCTGCCCGCCGGCCACCGCGCCGAGATCGAGTCCTGTGTGCGCGCATTCGTCGAGAACGGCGATCTCATCAAGGACCACATCGCGAAAACGATCGGTCAGAACAAGCGCTGCATGCTTACGTTCAAGTGGTACAAGACCGTGCAGGCGACGCAACTGAGAATTCCGGCGTTCGAGCGCGACTATCGCTACATCAAGACGATCGCCGTCTCCGCGTTCAACACTCGGGAGCGGACATCCTGGCATTTCGGTCCTCTCCGGCTCACGTTCCGCGTGCTGTGCAATCTGGAGCCGGTCGATAGCCGAGACGTCTTCATCGAAGTCGATGATCAGCCCCACTATTGGGTGGATAATCCGCTGTTTATCTTCGATGACACGATGTTTCACCGCTCGATCAACGATGTGGATCACGTTAGGTACTGCCTGTTCATGGATATCGTCCGTCCCAACTATTCGCAGAAGGGGTTCGATTTCGCCGTAAATGCCGCAAGAGTCATCTCGGGTTCGTTCAAGCGGCTGTTCTATAAGAATTGGTCGTTCATCCGCTGAAAGCTCCGCAACCTCGCCTGAGCTGCGTGCCGGACGGCGTTCTGGCTCGCAACTGCTTCGCCCCGCGCCGGCTCGCGTTCGTGCGCGGGACGCACGCAAAGGTCGGGGCGTTCGCCGGCCCTCGGCGCGGCGGATCAAGAGCCTTGCGGGTCGGCTGGCGGGTCACTAGAACCGCGCACGCTCATGGCTGAAGCAAGCGCACCCGGGAATCCGGCGGTATCGATCGTCGTGCCGGTCAAGGACGAGGCGGACAACATCGGTCCGCTGGTCGAGGAGATCGCCGCCGCGATGTCGCAGCGGTGGAGCTTCGAAGTCGTCTACGTCAACGACGGGTCGAGCGATACCACGGAAGGCGAGCTCACGCGCCTGATGTCGGAACGGCGCTGGCTGCGCCAGATCCGGCACGCGCGTTCCTGCGGGCAATCGGCGGCGGTGCGAACCGGCGTCGCGGCGGCGCGGGCGCCGATCGTGGTGACGCTCGACGGCGACGGACAGAACGATCCGTCGTTCATCCCCGCGCTGGTGCGCTCGCTGGAGGAGGCATCGCCGCGCACCGGGCTGATCGCGGGTCAGCGGGTCGGGCGCCGCTCCACCCGTTCCAAGCAATTCCAGTCGCGGGTCGCCAACCGCGTGCGCTCGGCGATCCTCAGGGACGGCACGCGCGACACCGGCTGCGGGCTCAAGGCGTTCCGCCGCGAGGTGTTTTTGTCCTTGCCGTATTTCGATGGGTTGCACCGGTTCCTGCCGGCGCTGGTGCGCCGCGACGGCTACGAAGTCGGTTATGTGGACGTGATCGACCGCCCCCGGCGCCATGGCCGCTCTCACTACGGCATGGGCAACCGGCTGTGGATCGGCATCCTCGATCTGGCCGGCGTGTGGTGGCTGATCCGCCGTCGCGGCCGCGTTCCGCAGATTTCGGAGGTGATGCGCAATGGCTGAGCTTTGGCACGGCGTCGCCGATTATTTCCGCGAAGTCTTCATCCTGCAGCTCGACTGGTGGATCGCGCTCGGCTTTTTGGCGCAGGCGCTGTTCTCGGCGCGTTTTCTGGTGCAATGGATCGCATCGGAGCGCGCCGGTCGCAGCGTGATCCCGCTGGCGTTCTGGCTGTTCTCGGTCGGCGGCGGCACACTGTTGCTCGTTTACGCGCTCTACCGCAAGGACCCGGTGTTCATCGCCGGCCAGGCGCTGGGCTTGTTCATCTACGCCCGCAATCTGTATTTCATTCATCGCGAGCGGCGCCACGCGGCAGTCGCGGCGCAGTGATGCCGGATCTATCGCCGCTCGTCTCGGATTTGATGATCGCATACTGAAGGGCCGCGTTCCCCGGACCGCGCGGCGCGAAGCGTTATGATCGATGACTTGGCAACATGGTCGCTTCGCGAACTTACTCCTGGGTCCCGGATCTTCGCTCGCTCCACTCGCTCGTCCGGGACATGCCGTCTCACCCCGCCTGTGCCATCGCGGCAAAGCCGCGTTCGAGGTCGGCGATCAGGTCGCTCGGATCCTCGAGCCCGATGTGGAAGCGCAGGGCGGGCCCGCCCGGCGCCCAGCGCGTCGCGGTGCGGTAGCCGCTGCAGTCGAACAGGATGACGAGGCTCTCGTATCCGCCCCAGGAAAATCCCATCCCGAACAGCTGGAGCGCGTCGAGGAAGGCGTGCACGGCGGCGTCGCCGGCCGGCTGGAGCACGATGCTGAACAGCCCCGAGGATCCGGTGAAGTCGCGCCGCCAGATCTCGTGCCCGGGATCCTCCTCGAGCGCCGGATGCAGCACGCGCCGCACTTCCGGCCGGGCGCGGAGCCGGCGCGCGACGGTCAGCGCCGATTGCCGGTGCCGCTCGAGCCGCACGCCGAGCGTGCGCAGCCCGCGCAGGGCGAGATACATGTCGTCGGGCCCGACGCAGAGCCCCATCGTGGTGACGGTCTCCTTGAGCCGTGGCCACAGCGAGGCATTGGCCGATATGGTTCCGAGCATGACGTCGGAATGCCCGCCGATGTATTTGGTCCCGGCCTGGATCGAGAGGTCGACGCCTTTGGCGAATGCCTGGAAATACAGCGGCGTCGCCCAGGTGTTGTCCATCAGGACGGTCAAGCCGCGCTCGTGCGCCGCGGCGGCGATGGCCGGAACGTCCTGCATTTCGAAGGATTGCGAGCCCGGCGCCTCGAGGAAGACCGCGCGCGTATTCGGCCGGAACAGGCCGGCGATGCCGGCGCCGATGAGCGGATCGTAATAGGTGGTCTCGACCCCGAGCCGGGCCAACACGCCGTCGCAGAAGGTGCGGGTCGGCCGATAGGCGCTGTCGGTGACGAGAACGTGGTCGCCGCTCTTGAGCGCCGCCAGCAGCGCGGTGGAGATGGCCGAGAGGCCGGAGGGGACGAGCGCAACACCGGCACAGCCCGGGCCTTCGATGGCTTGAATGGCTCCTTCCAGCGCTTCGGAGGTGGGCGTGCCGCGCCGGCCATATTGGTAGCGGGCGCGATGCGCGATCAGATCGTCCGCGCTGGGGTAAAGCACGGTCGAGGCATGATAAACCGGCGGATTGACGAAGCCGTGATAGGCGAACGGATCGCGGCCGCCGACCACCAGCCGGGTCTCTGCGCTCAGATCCGAGCCGGTCGCGTTCTCGTCGGATTTCTTCTTCATGGCCGCTCCTGATTGCTCAATCGAGTAGCACGCCGCGGCCCACGCGCAAACGCGTGGCGTGCGCGGCGTCGCGCGCGGGCGAAATCGGCGCCAGGGCGCGGCCCTTGACCTGCGGGTTCGATCGGACTGAGATGGCCACGGTCGGGAACAAGGAGGGGAGCGCGGATTCCGACCGTCGAGTTTGGCTCAACAAGACTCGCGGGGCGGGATGGCCGATGGTCCCGGTCGACACCGCCCGACCGCTCGACATCGAACAAATTTCACCTCGGACGGCGAAAGATCGGGAGCAGGCTGTATCATGAAGCGCATTCTCACCACGATCCTCTGTGCGGCGGCGCTCGGTCTTGCCGCTTCGACCGCCATCGGCCAGACCCTCAATACGGTGAAGACCAGGGGCGTGCTCAACTGCGGTTCCAATCCGGGACTCGCCGGATTCGGTCAGACCGACCCCCAGGGCAATTGGAACGGTCTCGACGTGGATTTCTGCCGGGCGATCGCGGCGGCGATATTCGACGACCCGACCAAGGTGAAATTCGCGGCATTGACCGCCAAGGACCGGTTCACGGGACTGCAGTCGGGAGAGGTCGATCTCTTGTCACGCAATACCACCTGGACCATCTCGCGCGATACCGCGCTCGGTCTGAACTTCACCAGCGTGTTCTATTATGACGGCCAGGGCTTCATCGTCCGCAAGGCCCTCAAGGTCAACTCGGCGCTCGAGCTCAGCGACGCCGCGGTCTGCGTCGGGCAGGGCACGACGACCGAGCTCAATCTCGCGGACTATTTCCGCGCCAACAAGATGAAGCTCAAGACCGTCACGTTCATGACGAATGACGAGACCGTAAAGGCCTATGAGGCCGGCCGATGCGACGCGTTCACCACCGATGCGTCGGGCCTCTACGCGGAACGGCTGCGCTTCGCCAACCCGAACGATCACGTGGTGCTGCCGGAGATCATCTCGAAAGAGCCGCTCTCACCCGCGGTCCGCCACGGCGACGACCAGTGGTTCGACATCGTGAAATGGGTGCATTACGCGATGCTCAATGCCGAAGAGCTGGGCGTCGGCCAGAAGAACATCAACGAGGCGCTGGCTTCCGCGATCCCCGACGTGAAGCGTCTGGTGGGCACCGAAGGCAATTACGGCGAACAGCTCGGCCTTACCAAGGACTGGGCGGTGCGGATCATCAAGCATGTGGGCAACTATGGGGAAGTGTTCGAGCGCAATGTCGGCCAGGGGTCGCCGCTGAAGATCACTCGCGGTCTGAATAATTTATGGACCAAGGGCGGCCTCCAATATGCGCCGCCGATCCGGTGACGGTGCGCCGGCCGCTCGGACCGCGCGTCGGCCGACTTGACGGCGTCCGGCTCGGCCGGGCGCTTCGGAGGTGGTGATGAGCGCCGTGTCGGAGATCGAGAAGCCGAAGGTATCGCTTCTCTATAATCCGAAAGTGCGGAACCTCGCTTATCAGCTGCTGCTCTGCGGCGTCATCGCCGTTCTCGTTTACGGCGCGGTCGCCAATGCGATCGAGAACCTCAGGCGCGCGAAGATCGCCTCGGGATTCGGGTTCTGGAACCAGACGGCCGGATTCGATATCAGCCAGAGCCTGATCGAGTACAGCAGCAGCACCTCGACCTACGGCCAGGCTTTCTGGGTAGGGCTGTGCAACACGCTGGTGGTCGCGGGGCTCGGCATCGTCTTCGCGACCATTCTCGGCTTCATCATCGGCATTGCGCGGCTGTCGAAGAACTGGCTGGTGGCGCGGCTTGCCGGCGGCTACGTCGAGCTGATCCGCAATCTGCCGGTGCTGCTGCAGCTTCTGTTCTGGTACAACGCCGTGCTCAAGGCGCTGCCGGACGTGCGCGAAAGTGTGGTCATCGGCGGCGGTGCGTTCCTGAACAATCGCGGCCTGTTCGTTCCGCAGCCGATATTCCACGAAGGCTTCGGTGCGGTTCTCGCGGCGTTTGTCCTCGGCGTCGTCGGATCGATCGCGTTCCGGATCTGGGCGCGCAGGCGCCAGGAGCGGACCGGCGAGCAGGCGCCGGTGCTCTGGGTCGCGCTCGGGCTGATTGTCGGGCTTCCGCTCCTCGTCTTCGTTCTGGCGGGTTCGCCGATCGAGTTCTCCTATCCGGAAAAGGGACGGTTCGGCGTGCGCGGCGGAATCGAGCTGCTGCCCGAGATGGTCGCGCTGCTGTTCGGTCTGGTGATTTATACGGCTGCCTTCATCGCCGAGGTGGTGCGCGCCGGGATTCTGGCCGTATCGCACGGGCAGACCGAGGCCGCCTATTCGCTGGGGTTGCGGCCCGGGCCGACGCTGCGCCTGATCGTCCTGCCTCAGGCGATGCGGGTGATCATTCCGCCGCTCACCAGCCAATACTTGAATCTGACCAAAAATTCCTCGCTCGCGGTTTTCGTCGGGTACCCCGATCTGGTGCTGGTGTTCGCCGGCACCGTGCTCAACCAGACCGGACAGGCGGTCGAGGTGATCGCCATCACCATGCTGGTGTATCTCACGATCAGTTTGGTCACCTCGCTGTTCATGAACTGGTTCAACAGGCGCATGGCGCTGGTGGAACGCTGAGGACGCCGACATGACCGCGACCGACGTTCAGCCCGTCTATGTCCGCCGGCTGCTGATGGACGCTCAGCCGGCGCCCATCACGATGACCGGCCCGATCGGCTGGCTGCGCGCCAACCTGTTTGCGACGCCGCTCAACACCGCGCTGACGCTGCTGTCGATCCTCCTGATCGCCTGGGTGGTCCCGCCGTTCGCGAAGTTTTTGGTCATCGACGCGACCTGGGTCGGCGTGGATCGGGACGCGTGTCTGCCGTCCGCCACTCGGCCGGAGGTCGGGGCGTGTTGGCCGTTCGTGCGCGAGCGGTTCGCCTATTTCATCTACGGGTCCTATCCGGTTGCCCATCGGTGGCGGGTCGACGTCTTCTTTGCGCTGCTCGCGGTCGGGGTCGTCTGGCTGCTGTGGTTGAAAGCGCCGCGCCGCGATCTTGGCGCGTTCTATGCCTTCGTCGTGCTGCCGATCGTGTCCTTCATCCTGCTGCGCGGCTGGCCTTTGCTCGGTCTGCCGACGATCGAAACCGCGTATTGGGGCGGCGCGCTCGTGACCATCGTGGTTGCGGCGGTCGGCATCGCGGTGTCGCTGCCGATCGGCATTCTGCTGGCGTTGGGACGGCGCTCGCGCATGCCGGCGGTCAAGCTGCTCTCGGTGATCTACATCGAGTTCGTGCGCGGGGTGCCGCTGATCACCGTGCTGTTCATGGCCAGCGTCATGCTGCCGCTGTTCGTCCCCGACGCCTGGTCGCCGGACAAGGTGCTGCGCGCGCTGGTCGGCATTGCGATGTTCGCATCGGCCTATATGGCCGAGGTGGTGCGCGCGGGCCTGCAGGCGATCCCGAAAGGCCAGTACGAAGGCGCCATGGCGGTCGGGCTGAGCTATCCGCAGATGATGCGCCTGGTCATCCTGCCCCAGGCGCTCAAGATCACCATCCCGAACATCGTCAACACCTACATCGGGCTGTTCAAGGACACCACGCTGGTGTCGATCGTCGGCATGTTCGACCTGTTGCGGACGATCGAAGCCGCCCGGATCGATCCGAAATGGGCGACGTCGGTGACGAGCGCGACCGGCTATGTCGTCGCCGCGATCTTCTATTTCACGTTCTGCTACATGATGGCGCGCTACGCGAGATACACCGAGGCGCGGCTGGCCAAAAGCGACCGGCGCTGACCTGCGGATCGGAGGCGATGATGAGCGAGACGATGCAGCCGGTCGAGACGCCGAAAGCGCGGCGCGGCGGGCCGAAGATGCAGACGACGACCAACGAGATCGCGGTCGACATCGTCGGGATGCACAAATGGTACGGCGATTTTCACGTGCTGCGCGACATCAATCTCCAGGTCAAGCGCAGCGAACGCATCATCATCTGCGGGCCCTCCGGGTCCGGCAAATCGACCATGATCCGCTGCATCAATCGGCTCGAGGAGCATCAGCAGGGCCGCATCGTCGTGGACGGCGTCGAGCTCGCCGACGACCTCAAGAAGATCGACGAGGTCCGTCGCGAGGTGGGCATGGTGTTTCAGCACTTCAATCTGTTTCCGCATCTCACCGTGCTCGACAATTTGACCCTCGCCCCGATCTGGGTGCGCAAGATGCCCAAGCGGGAGGCCGAGGAGGTCGCGATGCACTACTTGAAGCGCGTGAAGATTCCGGAGCAGGCCAACAAATATCCGGGGCAGCTATCCGGCGGGCAGCAGCAGCGCGTCGCCATCGCGCGGGCTTTGTGCATGAGCCCGAAAATCATGCTGTTCGACGAGCCGACTTCCGCGCTGGATCCCGAGATGGTCAAGGAGGTGCTCGACACCATGGTCGAACTCGCCCAGGAAGGCATGACCATGCTGGTCGTCAGCCACGAGATGGGGTTCGCCCGGCAGGTGGCGGATCGGGTGATCTTCATGGACGCCGGGCAGATCATCGAGGCCAACGAGCCCAAGGAATTCTTCGCCCATCCGCAGCACGAGCGGACCAAGCTGTTTCTCAGCCAGATCTTGCATTAGCGGGCCCCACACTCGCTTCACCTCTGAAAGGAGGAGGTCGCCGCGAAGCGGCGGGTGGGGGTCGCGCTGTTCTGACCCCTCCCTATCCCTCCCCCGTGCAGGGGGAGGGAAGCGTCTGCCGCTTGCGCAACGCTCAAATGGTCTTTGCGGCAGACTCACTCCACGTAAATCATCTTCCGCGTCATACCGCCGTCGAGGAGAAAATTCGCGCCGGTGATGAATCCGGCGCGCTCCCGGTCGAGCAGGAATTGCACCATGGCGGCGACATCCTCCGGCCTGCCGACGCGACCGGCCGGATGCTGCGCGTGGTCCTTTCTGCGCAGCTCGCCGTAATTCCTGGTCCGGATCCATCCGGGGCTGACGCAATTGACGCGCACGTCGGGCGCGAAGCTGATCGAAAGCGCGTGGCTGAGCGCGACCAGCCCGCCTTTCGAGGCCGAATAGGCCTCGGTGTTCGCCTCCGACATCAGCGCCCGGCTCGACGCGATGAGGACCATCGCGCCTTTGCGCTTGCGCAGCGCCGTCTCGGCGGCGCGGGCGAACAGAAAGGCGGCGGTCAGATTGACGTCGAGGACGCGATGCCATTCCTCGCGCGTGAGTTTTCCAATCGGCTGGTTGCGCGAGATTCCCGCATTGGACACGACGCCGTCGAGCCGTCCGAATGTTTCGAGCGCCGCCGCCACCGCCCGCTCTGCCGTGTTCTCCTCCGCTACGTCGCCTTCGAGGATGGCCGCGCGCCGGCGCTTGGCGAACCTGCGGGCAAGGCCCGCGCCGGCGAGATCGACCGCGGCGACGCGCCATCCCGCTTGCAGCAGCGAACGCGCGACCGCTAGCCCGATGCCGTTCGCGGCGCCGGTGACGATCGCGACGGGGCTTGGGGATCTTGCCATGATCGGCCTCCTGTGCGGGCTTCGTCGAAAATCATGGATCGGAGGCGACGGATCACGATTCTGCCCGCATGTTACGCTGATTGCTCGCCGCAGCCTGCAATTGCCATCCGGAGAGGAAAGCCATGAGTGATGCCAACGTCGCGCTGATCCAAAGCCTCTATGCCGCGTTCGGCCGCGGCGAGATCGCGAAAATCATCGCCGCAATGGCGCCCGACGCGACCTGGGAACTGGTCGGGCGGCCGAGCGACCACCCTCTGCTGGGCACGCGAAAGGGTGTCGCCGGCGTGCAGGAATTCTTCGATACGCTCGCGAAGGTCCAGGATGCCGCCGATTTTTCGCCGCGGGAATTCCACCCCTCGGGCGTTCGTGCTCGGCCATTACGCCTGGAAGCTGCGCAAGACCGGCCGGACCGTCGAGAGCGACTTCATCCATATCTTCACGGTGAAGGGCGGCAAGGTGGTGCAATTCCGCGAATTCACCGACACCGCGAAATTTGCCGAAGCCTACCGCGGGTGAGCGAGCTCAGTTCGGCCCGGTCGCCACCGGCAGCTCCGGCCGCGAGCCCCATTCGACCCAGGAGCCGTCGTAGAGGCCGGCCGGCTTCTTGCCGAGCGCATCGAGCGCGAGCCACAGGATCGCGGCGGTGACGCCGGAGCCGCAGCTCGTCACGATCGGCTGGTCGAGATCGACGCCGCCGGCCCTGAACGCCGCCCCGATCCGATCGGGCGAGACGAGACGGCCGTTTTCGATGATCCCGGAATACGGCACGTTGCGGGCGCCCGGCATATGACCGGGGCGCACGCCTGGCCGGGGCTCCGGCGCCTCGCCGCGGAAGCGCTCGGCCGAGCGCGCGTCGACGATTTGCGCGCTGCCGCTGCGCAAGGCTTGCCGGACGTCCTCGACCGCCTTGACGGCGTCCTCGTTCCTGCGCGCCGAGAACCGGGCGGGTTCGCGCACGACATCGCCGCTTTCGACGGGCCTTGCTTCCGCGCGCCATTTCGGCAAGCCGCCGTCGAGGATGAACACCTGCTCGGCGCCGAACACGCGAAACGTCCACCACACCCGCGCGGCCGAGAATAGGCCGATGCTGTCGTAGACGACGATGGTCGCTCGATTGCCGATGCCGAGCCCGCCTGCCGCCGCCGCGAATGCTTCGGCGCTCGGCAGCATGTGCGGCAGGTCGGAGCTGTGGTCCGCGATCTCCTCGATGTCGAAGAACACCGCGCCGGGAATGTGCGCGGCGCGATATTCGGCCCCGGCGTCGCGGTTGGCGGCGGGGAGGTGGTAGGAGCCGTCGACCACCACGAGATCCGGCGCGCCGAGCCGCGCGGCGAGCCAGTCGGTCGAGACGAGCCAGCGGCTCGTCCGTGTGTTGTCGTTTGCCGCGCTGGTGCTCACGTTCACTCCCTCGATTGACTTTCCGCCGTGCGAGTGGATGGATTCGGCCGGGCCGGGCCCGTCGGTCCATTGCTTGCGCACCATAGCCGAGGCGAGGCGCACAGATGAAGAGCGCGTTCGTGACCGGCGCCACCGGTTTTGTCGGCCTCAACCTGGTCGAGGAGCTGGCGCGGCAAGGCTGGCAGGTTACCGCGTTGCACCGGGCAAAATCCGATCTGACAGAGCTCGGCCGTTTCCCGGTCACGCTGATGCCGGGCGACATCACCGATGCCGCTTCGCTCCGCGCGGCGATGCCCGAGGACATGGACGTGGTGTTTCACGTTGCCGGCAACACCAATCTGTGGTCGCGCCGCAACGCGCAGCAGACGCGCGAGAACGTCGAGGGCACCCGCAATGTGGTCGAAACGGCGCTGGCGCGCGGCGCCAAGAAACTCGTGCTCACCTCCTCGATTGCGGCCTACGGCTCGCAATCGGGCGAGCTGACCGAGGCGACGAAATCCAACGCCGCGCGTTCGTGGATCAACTACCAGCGCAGCAAGTGGCTCGCCGAGGAGGAGGTCCGCAAGGGCGTTCGCGCCGGCCTGCCGGCGACGATCCTCAATCCGGGCGCGATCATCGGCCGCTATGACACGAGCGGCTGGGCGCGGCTCTTCACGCTCGTCGCCGAGGAGCGTTTGCCCGGCGCGCTTCCGGGCGAGGTCTCGGCCGCGCACGTCGGCGAAGTGGCGAAGGCACATATCGCGGCCGCCGAACGCGGCAAGGTCGGCGAGAACTACATCCTCGCCGGCACCCGCACGAGCTTTGTCGAGATGCTCGGCATCATCGCCGAGTTGCTGGGCAAGCCGGCGCCGAAGCGAGTGCTCTCCCCGGGACTGCTGCGCATCATCGCGCGCGTTCAGGGGATCCGCGCGGCGATCACCGGCAAGCCGCCGCAGCTCACGCCGGAATCGGTGGAGCTGTCCACGCGCAAGATCTCGTGCCCGAGTCTCAAAGCCCAGCAGGAGCTCGGCCTCAAGATCGTGCCGATCCGCACCATGCTGCCTGCAGGATTGCTACGAATGGCTGGTGGCCAGCGGCAGATTGAAGGCGGGCCGCCGGCCCTAAGTGCAACGCGTGCCGAGCCGGCAGAAGCGCTCTCCCCTTGTGGGAGAGGGTGGTTCCGAGCGAAGCGAGGAACCGGGTGAGGGGTCCGCCTTGTCGGGAATCGCTGTTACCCCTCACCCGCCTCGCTGCCATTCGGCAGCTCGGCACCCTCTCCCGCAAGGGGAGAGGGGGAAGCGCGGCTGCGGCACGGCTCACGCCCAGCCGATCCGCACGCGGCGGTTCTGCTTGCCTTTCTTCTCGATCTGGGTGACCCGCACCGCGCCGATCTCGGAAGTGCGGCGCACGTGCGTGCCTCCGCACGGCTGCAGGTCGTAGCCCGCGATCTCCACGAGGCGGACGCGGCCGCTGCCCATCGGCGGCTTGACCGACATGGTCTTGATCAGCCCGGGATTGGCCGCGAGTTCCGCGTCTGTGATCCAGCGCGTCGTCACCGGCGCGTCGGCCGCGATCATCTCGGCGAGCTTGCGGGTGATCTCGTCCTTGTCGAGGCCGGCCTCGGGAATGTCGAAATCGAGCCGGCTCTCCTCCTCGCCGACCGATCCGCCGGTGACCGGATAGGGCAGCACCGCGGAGAGCAGATGCAGCGCGGTGTGCATGCGCATGCGGGCGTAGCGCAGGGTCCAATCGATCTTGGCGGCAAGCGCGTCGCCGACGGCGGCAGTGGCGCCTTGCGCCGCCGGCGCATGGGCGATCACGCGCTTTTCCGGATCGGCGTAGAGCGCGCCGGCAATCGCGATCTCGGTGCCGTCGGCACGCGCGAGCGTGCCGCGGTCGCCGGGCTGGCCGCCGGAGGTTGCGTAGAACACCGTGCGGTCGAGCACGATGCCGCGCTCGGCGATGTCGATCACCCGGGCGGTGCAATGATCGAGATAGGCATCCTCGCGGAACAGGCATTCGGTGGTCATCGGCAGAATCTGCGATGATTATTGCAACGGGACTTGGATATCCATGCGCCGCTCCAGCCACTCCGGAACCGGCAGTTTCTTGGAGCGCAGAAATTCCGGATTGAACAGCTTGGATTGATAGCGCGTGCCGTAATCGGCGAGCACGGTGACAATGACATGGCCCGGGCCCATTTCCTTGGCGAGCCGGATCGCGCCGGCGACATTGATGCCCGAGGAGCCGCCGAGACACAGGCCCTCGTGCTCGAGCAGGTCGAAGATGATCGGCACCGCTTCCTCGTCGGGAATCTGATAGGCGAGGTCGATCGGCGCGCCTTCGAGATTCTTGGTGATGCGGCCCTGGCCGATGCCTTCGGTGATCGAAGATCCTTCCGACTTGAGCTCGCCACGCGTGTAATAGCTGTACAGCGCGGCGCCCAACGGATCGGCGATCGCGATCTGGACCTCCTTTTTGCGCTCTTTGAGCGCGATGCCGACGCCGGCGAGCGTGCCGCCGGTGCCGACCGCGCACACGAAGCCGTCGACCTTGCCTTCGGTCTGCGCAAAGATTTCCGGCCCGGTGGTCTCGAAATGGCCCTGGCGGTTGGCGACATTGTCGAACTGGTTGGCCCAGATCGCGCCCTGCGGCTCGCGCTTGTCGAGTTGCTCGGCGAGCCGCCCGGAGACTTTCACGTAATTGTTGGGATTGGCATAGGGCACCGCCGGCACTTCGATCAGCTCGGCGCCGCACAGGCGCAGGGTGTCCTTCTTCTCCTGGCTCTGGGTGTCCGGAATGACGATGACGGTGCGGTACCCGAGCGCGTTCGCCACCAGCGCGAGCCCGATGCCGGTGTTGCCGGCGGTGCCCTCGACGATGATGCCGCCGGGCTTCAGCGTCCCGCGCTTGACCGCGTCCTCGATGATGAACAACGCGGCGCGATCCTTGACCGACTGACCGGGGTTCATGAACTCGGCCTTGCCGAGAATGGTGCATCCGGTGAGCTTGGATGCATGCTCGAGCTTGATCAGCGGCGTGTTGCCGATCGCCTCGACGATACCGTTGCGGATCTGCATGGCGCGAGGGGCCGGTGATGAGAAGTATGGGGACCGTAGAGGACGATGCCCGGAGCCACAAGCCAGCTGGGTAAGGATGGGTTGAGCGCAGGCGAAGCCCGTTCGTTCTCGCCGCATCCGTGAGCCGCTGGTTTCCCGAGGAATTGTCGACGTGCGGCGTCGGCCGGAAGCGGCGTGAAATCCTGATCGGCACGCTCTGCAATGTAAGATTTTAAGGTAAAATATTGCCCCAACTGCAAGATGTTTTTGTGCGAATTGAATCGGGTCAAACCCTTGATTTCGATCAATAGTTTTACGAACGAAAAACGGTATTCCGATGGAGTAAACCGCGCGAGCCTCATTTGGCGCCCCGCTCACGGCCGGCATTGGAAATAGCTCGGGCCGGGTTTGAGCACGCGGGCCGCCAGATTGGCGAACTCGACCAGCAGCGGCCGCGTGTCGCGCGGGTCGATGATCTCCTCGACCTGATAGGTCTCCGCGGTGCGGAACGGCGAGCGCACGCGATTGAGCCGCTCCTCGATTTCGGCCATCAGTTGCTTCGGGTCCGCGGCGGCATCGAGCTGGGCGCGATAGGCGGCCTCGAGCCCGCCTTCGATCGGCAGCGAGCCCCAGTCGCCCGACGGCCACGCGTAGCGGAAATTGCAACGCGAGCAATTCTGGTGCGCGGCGCCGGCAACGCCGTAGACCTTGCGGATCAGGATCGAGCACCACGGCACATTCGTTTGATAGACCGCCGCCATGGCCCGGGCGCCGCGGCGGATGGTGGCCGCCTTCTCCGACTGCAGGCCGACGACGAACCCCGGACAGTCGACCAGATGGACCACCGGCAGATGGAAGGTCTGCGCGAGATCGACGAAGCGCATGACCTTTTCCGAGGCGTCCGCCGACCAGCCGCCGCCGAAGAAGAACGGGTCGCCGGCCATCAGCGCGACCGGCCAGCCGTCGAGGCGGCCCAATCCGGTGATCACCGAGCGGCCGTTGTAGCGCCCGATCTCGAAGAACGAATCCCGATCGAGCACGGCCTCGATGATCGGCCGCATCTTGTAGACCTTGCGGCGGTCGCGCGGGATTGCGTCGATGAGCCATGCCTCGCGGCGATCGGGATCGTCGGTGACCGGGCCGCGCGCCGGCAGCTCGTCGATCGAGGAGGGCAGGTAGGACAGGAACCGGCGGGTCCGGGCGAAGGCATCCTCTTCGCTCTCCGCCTCGTCGTCGATCGCGCCGTTGCGGGTGTGAATGGCGCTGCCGCCGAGCTCTTCCTTGGTCAGCGTCTCGCCCACGCGCGCCACCACCGGCGGCCCGGCGATGAACATCTGCGAGGTGCCCTTGACCATCAGCGAGTAATGGCTGGTCACCGCGCGCGCCGCGCCCAGCCCTGCGACCGAGCCGAGCGCCAGCGCCACGACCGGCACCGTGCCCATGTTGGCGATCGCATGCTGCCAGCCGCGCACTTCCGGCACATAGGTGCGGCCCACCATTTCCAGCGTCTTGACCGAGCCGCCGCCGCCGGTGCCGTCGATCAGCCGGATCAGCGGCATGCGCATCGCAGACGCCATCATCTCCGCGGCGATCATCTTCTCGCGCAGGCCGGCGTCGGCGGCGCCGCCGCGAACGGTGAAATCGTCGCCTTCGATCACGACCGGACGCCCATCGATACGGCCGCGGCCGCAAATGAAATTCGCGGGCGTGAGCTGCTCGAGGTTTCCCGCTGCGTCGTAGTCGGCGAACCCGGAGAGCTCGCCGATCTCGTGGAACGAGCCTGCATCGAGCAGCGCATCGATGCGCTCGCGCACGTTGAGCTTGCCGTTGTCGCGATGGCGCTTGAGCTTCTCGGGGCCGCCCATGGCGCGGGCGAGCGCCTGGCGGCGGCGCAATTCGTCGATTTCCGGCTGCCAAGTCATGACGACCCCCTTGCTGCAATCCGTCCGCCGCTCATGCGAGCCGCGCGGCTTGGCGCAATCATAGCGGTTGCGGCGTCAAAGGGCAGAAGCTATGCGAACGCGGGGACGATTGGGCCGATGGCGCGCAGCGAAGTGAAATCCGAGATCGGCGGGCGGGTGTGGAAGCTCGAGGCGCGGGTCGGCGACCGCGTCGCCGCGGACGATGCGATCCTGATCCTGGAATCGATGAAGATGGAGATTCCGGTGCCGGCGCCCCGGGCCGGTCGCATCCTCGAGATCCGCGTCGCCGAGAAGGATCTGGTCGAAGAAGGTCAGGTGGTGGCGGTGCTGGAGACGTGAGTTGATAATCCGGCCGTCATCCTGAGGCGGCCGCGCGCAGCGCGGCCCTCGAAGGGCGGCCGGCTCATTACTGCGTCTTCTTCACCAGCGGGCACTTGGATTCGGAGAGCGGCTGGAACGCCTGGTCCGCCGGGATCGCAGCCACGAACTTGTAGTAATCCCACGGCCGGGTGGATTCCGCGGGCTTCTTGACCTCGTAGAGATACATGTCGTGGACCATGCGGCCGTCCTCGCGGATCTTGCCGTTCTTGACGAAGAAGTCGTTGATCGGCGTCGCGCGCATCTTCTCCATGACCGCGCTGGTCTCGTCGGTACCGGCGGCCTGCACGGCCTTGAGATAATGCGTGGTCGCCGAATAGATGCCGGCTTGCGTCATGTTGGGCATCTTGTTCATGCGCTGGAAATAGCGCTGCGCCCAGGCTCGGGTTTCCTCGTCGCGGTCCCAGTAGAACGCGTTGGTCAACAGCATGCCCTGCGCTGCCTCGAGGCCGAGCGAATGCACGTCATTGAGGAAGACGAGGAGCCCGGCCATCTTCTGCCCGCTGCGCACGATCCCGAACTCCGCGGCTTGCTTGATGGAATTGATGGTGTCCCCGCCGGCGTTGGCGAGGCCCACCACCTTCGCCTTCGAGGCCTGCGCCTGCAGCAGCGCCGAGGAGAAATCCGACGAGTTGATCGGGACCCTGACGCTGCCGAGCACTTGTCCGCCGCTCGCCTTGACCACGGCCGCCGTGTTCTGCTCGAGGTCGTGCCCGAAGGCGTAATCGGCGGTGATGAAGAACCAGGTGTCGTAGCCCGCCTTCACCATGGCGGCAGCGGTGCCGTGGGATAGCGCGTAATTGTCGTAGGCGTAGTGCACCGACACGGGCGTGCATGCCTCGTTGGTGATGCGCACCGCGGCGGGCCCGTTGAGCACGACGATCTTGTTCTTGGTCTTGGCGACTTCGATTGCGGCGAGCGCGGTCGCGGAAGCGGCGACGTCCATGAGAGCGTCGACGTGCTGGGTATCGAACCATTCCCGCGCGATCGTCGAGGCATTGTCGGCCTTGTTCTGATGATCCGCGGAGATGATTTCGATCGGCTTGCCCAGCACTTTGCCGCCGAACTCCTCGGCCGCCATTCTGGCGGCGGTCACGGCGCCGATGCCGGTGATGTCCGCATAGAGGCTCGACATGTCCTCGATCATCCCGATCTTCACCACGCCGTCCGAGATTTTGTCCTGCGCCGGGGCGCCCGGTGCGTATGCGAGCGCCACGATTGCGGCGACAGCGACTCCAGCGGATTTCTTCATGGGTTCCTCCCGATCGCCGGCTACGCCGGCCATTCCGGGCATTTGAACTCGCCCGCTTCGGCGAGGCAAGCCACGTTGACCCGGGCGCAGCGGCCGGATCATCATTCGCGCCGTGCCCGAGGACACAACCCCGATCCTGGTCGGTTGCGGCGAGGTGACCGATCCATCGACGCCCGTGGAAGCGGGGCGCTCGCCGTTCGACCTGATCGCGCAGGCGGGTCGGCTGGCGCTTGCGGACGCCGGCGGGCGCGGCACCGCCGAGGCAATCGACACCGTCGCGATGTTGCGGCTGTTCGCGGACACTTCGCACCGCTTCGCAACCAAGCTCGGCAGCTCGACCAACCCGCCCAAGAGCGTCGCGGACCGGCTCGGGCTCGGACCCGCGCGCACCATCTACACCTGGAACGGCGGCAACATGCCGCAATATCTGGTCAACCTGTTCGCCGAGGCGATCGCGCGCGGCGAGATCCGCGCCGCGCTCATCGCCGGCGGGGAAGCGCTGCGTACGCAGCATGGGGTGGAGCGCGCAGGCCTTCCGGTCTCATGGAACGAGGACCCCGGCGGCGCGCCGGAGTTGATCGGCGATCCGCGGCGCGGCTGGAACGAGGAGGAGGACCGGCACAATCTGCGCGCGGCGATAAGCTTCTATCCCCTGTTCGAGAACGCGATCCGCGGCGCGCGCGGGCGCCCGATCGATCAGCACATGCGGGCCATGGGAAAACTGTTCGCCCGCTTCGCCGCGGTGGCGGCGGAAAATCCGCTGGGGACGCGGCGCGAGGGCTATACGGCCGAGCGGCTCGCGACCGTCGATTCCGACAATCGCTGGGTCGGATTTCCGTATCCGCGGCTGATGAATTCCAACGCATTCATCGATCAGGCCGCGGCCTTCCTGATGACCTCGGTCAAGACCGCGCGCAGCCTCGGCATTCCGGAGGCGAACTGGGTGTTTCTGCACGGCTGCGCCGACAGCAACGACCATTGGTACGTCTCGGAGCGGATCGATTTTCACTCCTCGCCGGCGATTCGCCGCGGCATCCGGCTCGCGCTCGACATGGCCGCACGCGGGCTCGACGATATGCGGTTCATCGACCTCTACAGCTGCTTTGCTTCCGCCGTGGAGATTGCGTGCGAGGAGATCGGGCTTGCGGAGGAGGATCCGCGCGGGCTCACCATCACCGGCGGCCTGCCGTATTTCGGTGGCCCCGGCAACAACTACGTCACCCATTCGATCTGCCACATGATGCGCCGGCTGCGCGCACATCCCGGCAGCTTCGGGCTCGTCACCGCGAACGGCAATTACGTGACGAAGCACTCCTTCGGCATCTATTCGACGACGCCGACCGCGGGGCCTTGGCGCCGAGAGCAACCGAACGTGCTCCAAGCCGAGCTCGATCGTCTGCCCAAGGCTCCTCATACGGAAATGCCGTCAGGCCCGGGGCGGATCGAGACCTACACGATCATGCACGGCAAGGCCGGGCCCGAGTATGCGATCGTATTCGGGCGGCTCGATGCGACCGGCGAACGCTTCATCGCCAATGTGCCGCCGGATCGCGCCGTTCTCGAGGACCTGCAGGCGCGCGAGGGGCTCGGCCGGCCGGGCAGGGTGGAGCACCGGGACGGACGGAACGTGTTCGTACCGCGGTGATCTCGGCTAGCAGCCGCCGCACGGCGCGCCGCCATTGTCCGCGTACGCGGCGGGACATCGGGCCCTCCGCATTTTGCTCCGACACCGACAAGAAAGCGCCGCCAAGCCGCCCGATTCGCGCGCCGTAATTCACGACGCGGCCGAGCAGGTACTGCTCGCGCCGAAGTGGGGATGCGTCATGACCATGATCAAAGGAAGACACGAGGATCGGCAAGGACCGGCGCCCGAGGTCGAAGGCGAGATCCGCGAACTCGTTCGCAGGGACGTCGCGCAATTGCGCAAGCCGCAGCCGGAGACCGGCAGCGAATTGGGAGTGAGCAATCTCAATTCGCTGATCCAACGCGTTTCCGGAACATCGGCGCTGGAGATCGAAAAGCTCATCGCCGAGCTGCAGATTTTGCGCGATTTCCTGCAGAACGAGGGCCAGCGGGTCCAGCGCGAGATCACCGAATACGCGCACATGAGCCAGGCGGCGACGAAATCGACGAAGATCATCGCCGAGAGCCTGGCGCAGTGGAAACAGACCGCCGAGAGCAGCCGCAGCGCCCGCGGGTGATCGGAGACCGGGTCTCCCGGAGGCGCTTTGCTCCATGCGGGCTAGGCTATGGAGCGCGCGCTGCGCGAATGCCGCGAGGCAACCGCACGCGCTGCGTCAGGCAGCGCGGCGGCCCTACATGCGCGGGGGATGGCCGCCGGGGTCGCCGGGACGCCCCGGCACGAGGGGGCCGGGCGGCGGGTCGTACACCGGTTTCCCCGGCGGTTCCGGAAAAGGCTCCTCGCCGGGAGGGCGCGGCGGGTCCTCCGGGGGGCTGTGCGCGGGTTCTTCGGGTGGCTCGCCGGGCGGCTGCGGTTGATCGGGCTTCGGGTCGGGTCTCGGCATGACGATGCTTTCGGCTTCGCCTGAGGGGCAAAGTGCCGGCCCCGGTCGGGCGTTCCATGGCAAACGTTCGGCACTCCGGGAACAAACCCGGCTCATCGGCGTTTTCCGTTAAATGGGAGGCGTCCCATGGCCGCTCATGCGTCCCACTTCTCCCGGCTCGACCCCATCGAAATCGCGATGATCGCTGCCAGCATCGGCTTGGTGACGCTTGTCGCGGTCATCTTCTGATCCGCTGATCCGCTATCCAGCCAAAATGCCCGCAGGGCCGTGACCGGGAAGTCACAGCCCTGACTTATCCGCAGCCGATCGCAAACCGAATGCTGGCCGCAATCCGGCGATAGCAATTGTCAGGCGAACGTGCCGTGAGGTCCGTACGGATCGGACCCGGACGGCTCGGCGCAGGCCTACGTTATTGGCCGTGACTCTCCAGCACCGTACGGCACGCCACCGTGAGCCTCGGCCGGTTGCTCTGCAGGCAGGCGAGGATCACGAATTGATTCTCGTTCACCACGCTACGGCAGTGCCTAACCACGTCGTGCCGGCAGGCGGTCTGTTCCTGGTCCGTGCCCGAGTACGCGAAAGCCGCGGCGGAAACGGTCGAAACGGCCAAGGCCAATATGAGGGTACGAATCATGGCGTCCTCCTCCGGCCCATTTGAACCCAAGACGCGTACCGTCGGGAGGTAGGCGATTTCGATTCGGGCAGGCCCTGTGCGGATTATCCGGGCTGTGTGTCGTCGACGCCACAGCAACGCAATCGAGTGCAACCCAGGGACGGCAGTGACGCAGGCCCACGGTCTGCGCCGGCCCAGCACGGTGTGGTCAAGCCACGATTTCGCGCTCGCTCGCCAGGCGATAAGCTGGCTGCCACGGCACGCAAGAGCCGCCTGGCATTCATCCGGGAGGACGCCATGCACAGCATGCAGATCGTGGAATGGGGCAAGCCGCTCGAGCCGCGCGATCGTCCCACGCCGAAGCCGCAAGGCACCGAAGTCCTGCTCAGGGTGGACGCCTGCGGGGTGTGCCACAGCGACCTGCACCTGCAGGAGGGCTATTTCGATCTCGGCGGCGGCAACAAGCTCGAGCTGGAGAAGCTGGGGCTCAAGCTACCGCACACGCTGGGCCACGAGATCGTCGGCGAGGTGGCGGCGGTCGGACCCGAGGCCGCCGGCGCAAAGATCGGCGACAAGCGCGTGGTGCATCCGTGGATCGGCTGCGGCAGCTGCGAATCCTGCGAGCGCGGCGATGAACTGTTGTGCACGTCGATGCGCAGCCTCGGGGCGCGGCGCGACGGCGGCTACGCCGATCACGTCACGGTGCCGCATCCGCGCTACCTGATCGATTACGACGGGCTTTCTCCGGAGCTCGCCTGCATTTACACCTGCTCCGGCGTCACCGCCTTTAGCGCGCTCAAGAAGCTCGCCCGCCTGCCCGAGCGCGACGTGGTGGTGATCATCGGCGCCGGCGGCGTCGGGCTCAACGCGGTGATGCTGTCTCGCGCGGTGCTCAAGTGCAAAGTCGTGGTCGCCGACATCGACGCCAACAAGCGCGCGGCGGTGCTCAAGGCCGGCGCGCTCGCCGCGTTCGACAATTCGGATCCCGAAGCCGTGCAAAAACTCAAGGCGATGACCGCGGCGGGCGCCGGCGCCGGCGGCGCCATCGATTTCGTCGGCGCGCCGCAAAGCGCGAAATTCGGCCTCGACGCGCTGCGCAAGGGCGGCACTTTGGTGATCGTCGGGCTCTACGGCGGCATGGCGCCGATCCCGCTGCCGCTGTTCCCGCAGCGAGTGCTCACCGTCCGCGGCTCCTATGTCGGCGACCTCAACGACATCCGCGAGCTCATGACGCTGGTCCAATCCGGCAAGGTGCCGCCGATCCCGGTAAAGACCCGGCCGCTCGGCGAGATCAACCAGGTGCTCGACGAGCTGCGCGCCGGTCAGGTGCTCGGCCGCATCGTGGTGAGGCCATGAGTTTGCATTCCCCGGACGCGGCGCAGCGCTTAAGCGTTGCGCCGCAGATCCGGGGTCCGGTACGCAGGTGGGTTGAGCGAAGCGAAACCCACCGAGAAGGATGGTGGGCCGCGCTTCGCTTGACCCACCCTACGAGGCACGCGTGCCGATCGCCCTGAGGTAGCGCTCGACCGAGATTCTCAGCACTTGCTTGCCGCCGGTCGGGATCACGCGATCGAAATAATGGCCGTAGATGCTCTCGAACGCGAACGGCTCGAGTGCGGCGGCAATTGCGTTCACCGCATCGGCCGAGAGCGGAATGAGATTGGGATAGCTGTGCATGAAGCTCAGGAATTTGCGGTCCATGGTGACGGTGCAGATGTCCGAGGAGCACAGCACGCCGCGGCCGCCGGCGCCTTTGGCCCAATGCAGGACGGTACCGCCCGGGAAATGCCCGCCACAGCGAACGAGCGTCACGTCCGGCAAGAGCGGGAGGGTCTCGCCGTCCCATAATTGGATCGCCGGATCCGGCCGCATGATCCACTCGCGGTCGGCGGCATGAAGATGGATCGGCACATCGCCGAACGCGCGGCTCCATTCCACCATGGTCGTGTAAAAATGCGGATGCGAGATGCCGATGGCGGCGAGCCCGCCGAGGCCGCGGATCAGCGTGAGGGTCGCCGCATCGAGCATGGCGATCGTGTCCCACAGCACGTTGCCATGCGCCGTGCACAGGACCAGCGCGCGCTGGCCGATGGCGAAATGCGGCTCGGCCCCGATGCCGATGATGCCCGGCTCGTATTGCCGGTAGGCGTTGAAATGGCTCGCCGCCAGCGCTTCGAGCGTCGTCCAGGTTTGCCCGCGCGGCGGTACGTATTGCCGATCGTCCTCGCAGATCGTGCATTGCGGCGGCGGCGCCTCGCTCGGCGGATATTGGGTGCCGCAGGCGGTGCAGAGGAAGGCGGGCACGGGCGCGATGCTCCCTAAGCCGGGCTACCGAGTCGCGCATTCCCGGCCCGCGATCCAGGTCGCCACGACCCGGATCGCGTCGGGATCGAGCGCGATCATGTCGGCCCGATAGCCGGGCGCGAGGCGACCCAGGCGGTCGGCGAGCCCGAGAAAGCGCGCGGGCGCGTCGGTTGCGAGCCGGATGGCATCGGGCAGCGGCAGGCGCATCAGCCGGACACAGTTTCGCACCGCTGTCGCCATGTCGATGGCCGAGCCTGCGAGCGTGCCGTCGGCGCGCGTGCAGCGCCCCTCGCGAGCTTCGATCTTCCGCCCGTACAGCATAAAGCTCGATCGGCTGCCGCCGACCGGCGGCATGGCGTCGGTCACCAGCATGGGGTGACCCATTCCGCGCATTGCCAGGCGGAGCATGGCGGGCGCGACATGCTCGCCGTCCGCGATCAATCCGTACCACGCATCCGGCGTCTCGAGCGCCGCCGCGATCGGCCCTCCCTCGCGGCTCGCGAGTGGCCGCATTGCGTTGAAGAGGTGCGTGAAGCCGGTGAGGCCCTCCGCCAGCGCCGATTGCGTCTGCGCATAGGTGGCCATGGAATGGCCAAGCGAGACGCGCACGCCGGCGGCCGCGAGCTCGCCGACGAAGCCGGCCGGCACCGCTTCGGGCGCGAGCGTCACCAGCGTGACGCCGCCGCGCAGCGCGGTGAGCAGCGCGCCGTCGGCGGGTGTTGGCGCGCGGATCATCGCCGGATCGTGCACACCGGATTTTTCCGCCGACAGGAACGGCCCTTCGAAATGGATGCCGAGCACGCTCGGGTCGCGGCCGATCATCGCCTGAACGGCGCTGAGCGCTTTGCGCATCTTCTCCGGCGTGTCGCTGATGAGCGTAGGAAGCAGCGCCGTCGTTCCGTACCGTCGATGCGCGGCCGCGATGGCGGCGATCCCTTCCGGGCTCGGCTCGTCGTTGAACAGGACGTCGCCGCCGCCGTTCACCTGGACGTCGATGAACCCGGGCGCGAGCCAGGCGCCGTCCGGGAGTCGGCGAACGGAGAGGTCGTTGGGCAGCTCGCCCCTGGGCACGATCGCGGCGATGCGTTCGCCTTCGATCACGACCGCGAAATCCTGCCGCACCGATGCGCCGTCGAACAGGCTGTCGGCGGCAAGCGCATGTCGGTTTGCTGCGCTCATCGCGTGCGCGTGATCTTCTCGAGATGTCGGGGCCGGTCGAGATCGGTGCCGAGCAGGCGCGCCAGGCGGACGAGCATCGCATAGAAGCTCTGGATCAGACAGACGGCATCGGTCTCAGAATGGTCGGCGGCAAGCGCGGGCAGCCGTCCCGCGATCGGCTCGCCGGGCTCGGCGCAAAACACCGACGCACCCTTTTGACGCAGGTCCTCGGCCAGCCGCTGCAATCCTGCGGCGGCCGCATCCGTCGGCATCAACAGCAGGATCGGGTAGCGCAGCGAGACCAGCGCCACCGGCCCGTGCAGAAATTCGGCACCGCTGAACGCTTCGGCGTGGAGGTTGCAGACCTCTTTGAGCTTCAGGGCCGCCTCGCGCGCGATCGCCAAGGTCGGGCCGCGCCCGATCGTCACCAAGCTGATGTTGTCGGCGAAAGTGCGCAAGGCCGCGCTCCAGTCTTGCTCGGCTGCGGCGGCGAGCCGATCCGGCAGCCGCGCGAGCGCGGCATGCAGCGGTTCGTCCTGCGACCACGCGGCCGTCAATCGCAGCAGCGCCGCAAGCGTGGCGACGAACGTCTTCGTCGCCGCGACGCTGCGCTCCACTCCCGCGGCGATCGGCAGCACGAATTCGCAGGCCGCTGCCAGCGGGCTGTCGGTGGCATTGACGAGCGCGACCGTCAGGGCACCGGCCCGCCGCGCCGCGACCGCCTGCTCGATCAGGTCGTCGCTTCGACCCGATTGCGAGATGCCGAGAAACAGCTGGTTCTCGAGCTGCAGGCGCTGCCCGTAGATGGTGACGATGCTGGGCGCCGCCGGCGCGACCGGGATGCCGAAATGGCGCTCGATCAGAAACTTGGCGAAGGTGGCGGCATGGCCCGAGCTGCCGCGCGCGCAGGTCACGACCACCTGCGGCGGCCTGCGCTGCAATCGCGCAGCGAGCTCCGCCAATGGCCGCGACAACATCTCCGCCTGAAGGGCGACCGCGTAGGGCGCCTCCCGGAACTCGTCGGCCATGCGCACGTCGAGATCGGTCATTTGTCCCGCTCACGGGCGGGCGAGAGCGTGGCTTCCGTCTCCTCGTCGGAGAGAGGTTCCGGAGCACCGGGACTGAGCTCGCCTGCCGCAAACAGCTCGGGCATCGAGAATGCCTCGGCTTGCGCCAGTTGCAAGGCGCCGCTCAGCGCGTCGCCTTCCGCCGCGACGAGGTGACGCCGGGTTTCGCTCGCGAGCCAGGGCTCGATGTGCGGCGCCAGCCCGCCGACCACGCACAGCCGGCCCGCGCCGTACGCCACGAGGCGCGCCGCCAAGGCGTCGATGTGATGCGCCGCACACGAAACCAGCTCGCGTCCGACCGGATCGTCGCGCGACGCGTGCTCGATGATTAACGGCGCAAAGACGCCGAAATCCGCCGGCCGCGCGTGCGTGACCCAGCGGACGATGGCATGCGGGTCGGACTGGAACTCGGCGAACAGCGCGGTCAGCAGGCCGGACCAGCCGATGCGGCCGTCCTGCGCCCACAGCACGCGGCGCACGGCTTCGCAGCCGAGCCAGGCGCCGCTGCCCTCGTCGGAGATCGGGAATCCCCAGCCGCCGACGCGATGATGCCGCCCCCGCACCATGGCCCAGCCGACGCTGCCGGTGCCGACAATGACGATGCCGCCGTCGCGCCCGCCGTGCGCGCCGACACAGGCGGCATGCGCGTCGGTCGTGAACACGACCCTGCGGAACGGCAGTGCGTGGGCACGCGCCCTGGCAAGCTCGGTCGGCTCGGTCGCGCCCGCGAGCGCCAGGCACGCGACCGTCCGTTCGAGGTCCGCATAGGAGAGACCGGACTGGTAGAGGCACTGCAGGGTGGCTTCGAGCACCGCGGCGAAGCTCGGTTCCAGGCCGAAGCGAATGTTGGCCGGCCCGGCGCTGCCTTCGCCGAGGATCGAGCCGAACGAATCGCTCAGTCGCGCCCGGCACCGGGTGCCGCCGCCATCCACGCCCAGGAGGAGCTCGGTTTGCACGTGCGAACCGCCCATTTTTGTCGATCGATCAACTCTTAAACGCCCAAGGAGCCGAAATGGGTCGAACGCCGTTTCCTGATGGGGTAGAATGCACGGGCCAAACCCATGGAAACGGAGCGCCTGAGCCCCCGGTATTCCGGGATCGACGTCTGGGACCCTTCCGACATCCTCGATGCGATGGTGGAGGGGCAATTCGCCGCGGTCGCTGCGGTGCGTGCCGCGCGCCAGGCGCTCGAGGGCGCCGCGCTTGCGATCGAGCCGCGGCTGCGCGATGGCGGCCGGCTGATCTACGCGGGGGCCGGGACTTCGGGCCGGCTGGCGGTGCAGGACGGCGCCGAGCTGATGCCGACCTTCAGCTGGCCGCAGAACCGGCTGCTGCTGTTCATCGCCGGCGGCCATGAAGCCCTGATGCACTCGGTCGAAGGCGCCGAGGACGAGATCGAGCACGCCGAGAACCTCGTCCGCGAAGCCGGGATCGGCGCCAACGACGTGCTGATCGCGGTCGCCGCCAGCGGCACGACGCCGTTCACGCTGGCGTGCCTGCGCGAGGCGAAGCGCCGCGGCGCGCTGACCATCGGGATCGCCAACAATCGCGACACGCCGCTGCTCGCGGAATCCGACCATCCGGTCTGGCTCGATACCGGGCCCGAGCCGATCGCCGGATCGACCCGGATGAAGGCCGGCACCGCGCAGCGCATCGCGCTCAACTTGCTCTCTTCGCTGGTGATGATCCTGCTCGGCCGGGTCTACGAGGGCCTGATGGTCGACGTGCAGGCCGTGAACAACAAGCTGGTGCAGCGGAGCGAGAACATGCTGCTGCACTTGACCGGGCGCAGCAGCGACGAGGTGCGCGATGCGCTCGCGCGGGCGCACGGCAGCGTGAAGCTCGCGCTGCTGGTGCTGCAGGGCTGCGATCTCGCCGAAGCCGCGGAGGCGCTCGACCGCGCCGGCGGTCAGCTCCGCATCGCCAAGGCCCTGGTCGAAAGCCGCGCCGGGCGCAAGAAGCGCGCATAGTTATTCCGACCTGACGGCCCGCCGAAGTCCGACGACCCGCGCCTACTTCCCCGCTTGCGGGGGAGGGATGGGGAGGGGGATACTTGGCGGGGTATGACCATTCCCAAGATCTCTTCCAAGCTTGCCGCCTGGATCGGCGCCCTCGCGGCGCTGGCAATCGCGATCGCCATTTTGCTGCTGACGACGGACTTCGGCGCCGGGATTATCGCGCGGGCCCGGTGCGCCGGTGTTTGGATCACGTCGGATTCGATGGCGTATCGCGCCTGCGCCGATGTCGAGCGCGAGCAGATTCTCGAGCAGCGCCGCCACACGCCGGAGGATTAGGGTGCGCGGTGGACATTCGGTTACGCCGAAAATCGATCCGCGTTGCCGGCCGGGCCTTAAAGGTGCACCGTGAACGATCGAAGCATTTTGGCCGGGGAGGGTGGCATGCAAATCGCTCGCATGGTCTTCGTTGTATCGCTTGCCGTCGTTTGTTCCACGGGCGCGTCGGCGCAGTCGCCATGCTCCCGAGTGGGCCAGATCATTTGCGACAGCAAGAGCGGCATGGAGATGCGGTGCGAGCAGACGGCAAGCCAAATCACCCCGATCATCACCGGAAAGCGCTGCCCGCCGGTCAGAGCCGAAAAGACTTGCGCGGAGACGGCGCGGGATTTTGAAGCGCGCGTCGCGCGCTTCAACGGGAGATGCACCGGCGTGGGCTCGGTGTCTCAAGCCGCCTTGTACCAGCAATGCGCGGACGAAAAGGCTGCGCTTGCCGCGGAACAGACCCGCATTTGCGCGCGCTGTCCTGGCTGCAAGTGAGGCCCCGCGTGCGATCCCGCGCCGGCTATTTCGCCGCGGTCTTCATCTTCTCGTACGAGAACACGAAATCCTGGCCCGACGGCAGCGGCTTGTGGCACTGGAAGCAGCCCGTCAGATTGGCTTTCTCGTTGACCTTCTTCTCGGCGGTGAAGGCCTGATATTCCCATTCGCCGTTGCGGACCTCCGGCGGGTATTCGGCGCCCCAACCGGTGCGCTTCTCCATCACGCCGTAGCCGATCAGGTCGCTTTTGACGAAGCGCCCGTTGGCGTCCTTGGCCGGATTGCCCTGGGCGTCGAGCTGCGCCTTGTATTGGACGATGGTGATGATTGTGCCGCTCGGCAGCGGCTCGCCCTTCTTGGCGGCTTCGATCGCGGCCGGCGTGACGAAGAGTTCGCGATACTGCTTGTTGTCGGCGCGATCGACCGTCGTGTACATCACGCCCTTGGCGAAATTCTCCGGGAAGGCGACCTTGTCGCCTCCGGCGCGGACCTGCACCGCGACCGCGGACGCGGCCATGGCGGCGATGGTGATGGCGAAAGCGTTGCGAGTCGTCATGATTTCCCCCTGTGCTGTGCGCGTGCAAGCCCCGGCCTGGGAGCGATAGGACGCGCTTGGTGCCTTGCGGAAAACGCGGCCTCCCGTTGCATCTACCGCGCGTTCCGGCTTTATTCCAATCCAGCCGGCAAAAAAACGCAACGTCTCGGCTATTGTAAAGCCGCGATGAGGGAAATCGCCATGATGGACGCACCGCCCTCTCCGTCAGCCGGGAAATTCGCGCGCGCGCCGCTGCCCAAGCGCTTCTGCAATGTCGACCGCCTGCTCCATGCCATGAAGGCGCGTGGCCTCGACGGCATCGTGGCGACCGCGCCCTGGAACGTATTCTATCTGACCGGCTTCAACGGCGTCGCCCACAAGTCCGACGAGCCGCGACCCTATGCGGTCATCCTCTCGCGCCACGCGCCCGAGCATCCGATCCTGGTGCTGGCCGATTATTATCTCGCCACGTTCCTGATGCAGCCGACCTGGGTCGAGGACATCCGCCCGTTCCGCGCCGTGATGATGCCGCTCGACCTGCCCGCGAAGAGGACCGACATCGACCGCTTCATCCCCAAACATGGCGCGGCGGCATCGTGGGTCGCGAACGCGCGCAAAGCCTACGCCTTCGACATGGCGGGCGCGGTGCGCGGTGCGCTCGAGGAGCTCGAGCTCGATCACGGACGCGTCGGCTTCGACGACATGGGCTTCGGCTTTCGCCTGGAGGTCGAGGGCATGCAAGTCGCCGACGGCTACGACCCGCTGATGTTCGCGCGCGCAGTGAAGACCGCGACCGAGATGCGGCTGCTGGAGCGCGCGACCGCGCTCAACGAGGCGGCGATCCGGCGCACCATGGCGGCGTGGCAAAAAGGCGCGACCTGGCGCGACCTCAACAAGGCCTACGCGCGCGCGGTCACCGATCTCGGCGGCTTCGTGCGCGATCCCGGCGCCATGGTGTGGGGCCATCCGCGCGGCGCCGATCCGGCGCTGACCCTCGCCACCGGCCTTGAGAACGATACGGTCGACCCCGGCACCCACGTGATGTTCGATTGCCACGGCACCATCGATCTGTATTGCTGGGACGGCGGCAAGACCTGGGTGGTGGAGGGCGAGCCCGAGGGCGCGGCGAAGCTCTTTGCCGATGCGACCGCGCGCGTCGCCGAGATGCTGCTGTCCGCCATGCGGCCGGGTGCGCGCATCAGCGAATTGCAGGCGAAAGGCCGCGAGATCTATCGCCGCGAGCGCGTGCCGGACCCGGCCGCGGCCGTGATCTTCTTCCACGGCCTCGGCCTCTCCCACATGGACCTCGAGCAAACGACGGCCGCCGGCAAGCCGAACGGCGACTGGCTGCTCGAGGACGGCATGGTGGTCCCGGTGCACCTGCTCTATCCGGGCGGCGAGCACGAGCGCTTCTGGCTCGAAGAGGTGGTGGCGATTGGGAAAGACGGCGGCCGGCCGCTGTTCTCTTGGGGCTTTGCGCCGCTGACGGGATAGGGACGGCGGTTCTACTTCAGGCCGGAAGCGGAATTTCAGTAATAATGTCTCCGCGGCGGCCTTTTGCGATAAGGCGGTGGCGGGTAGGGGAGGGGTGCCGCGTAGGCGTTCGGGGCGCAATAGCCGCCGACGCCGCGAACGGTCACCGCACATTGCTGCAACGTATAGAACGAGCAATCGGAACTGTAATCGTTGCCGGTGTACCACGCGCACCACGGCGCGGCTTGCGCGGGGCCATGAGAGTCGATCAGAAGCACCATGGCGACGGCTGCAGCGGCTACCCAGATTCGCATCGAAATCATTCCTGTTGTTCCATCCCGGACCGCTGACGCGCGGGGTTGGGAATACTCGGGATCACCAGCGGTATCTTCCCGCTCATCGAGCACGCATGGCCTGCGGCTACTCGATCGAAGAGCATCGTGTGTCAATGCGCAGGCGGAAGAGAATCCTGTGTCAATGCGCGGTGTGGCGTTTGTCGCCGGACTCGCCGGATTCCTCAAGCGCGACGACCTCGTCGAGGATGACGGCGAGCATGCGTAGCCGCGGCGTGCACAGGACGCCCAGCCCATCGGTGATCTTGCCGAGCCACAGCAGCCGATCGTAATCGGCATCCTGGTCGTCTTTCGGCGGATCGAGCGCGTCGATCTCATGGGCGGCGTCGGATGCGTCGACCAGCGCTTGGCCCATGGATCGGATCGCAAGCTCGAACGCCTTCTCGGCGGCACGAATGCGGGTGGGGTCTGGAGTGCTCATGGTGTACTCATTCTTCAGCAGGTGAATCTTCCCGAGGCATGTGCTCAACGCGCTGCTCGGCTCATGTCTGGCGGCTCGATCCGCGTTCAAAGCGACATTGGCACCGGGTCACGGCTCTTGCCAGCTTCCGGGGCCGGGCTGTCGCCAATTGATATCAATGAGTTGGAGTGTCAACCCACCTATCGGTAGACGCGGACGCTAAAGGATTTCGCGTGGCAGGGTTTGGCGCGCCTTCGCAAAATGCAAGCGCCGGACCGGCACTCGCCAGCCCGGCGCTACAGCTGAGCCGAAATCATGAGCGGTCGAAATTTCTGTTCCGGGATCAGGCTGGAAATCCTTCGGGGCACCTAGCTAGCGACTGCGCTGTTCCGGCTGATCATCACCCAACAAGACATCGCCCCGTAAAGCCCGCTTCTGGTCTCCAATCTGTTCCACTTGGAACGCAAGTCGCAGCCAGCGTTGGGCGAGTTCGAGAAGGCCAACCTTGCGCTCTGGCTCGGTCACATTGTCGGCTGCCGCTATGCATTCGTTCGCTCGACTTCGATATTCGTCCCCAGTCGGCATTGCAACCACCCCTACGCACATACACCAAGCTGAGTCTTGAACCCCCGACTAGGCCGATTTCCGTTACCGGCCATGCTGTTTCGGCTTGAACTGGGTGACCTGGCGCTCTTGGATCAGGCCCCATCAGCTTCTGGCGTGTTTATCACCTCTTTCCGCGTATCTCGCATTGTGATGCTGACCTTCTTGGCAAGCTGGGCAAATTCCTTAAGATGCTCAGTCATTTTGGTCCCTTTTGCTCGCAAACCCGCTGCCAGTTCTTTGGCCTCGTCCATGATTTCAGCAGCAAAATCTACGGCTGCCTGTCCCGTCTGTTCGATATCAGTCGCCGTTGTTTCACATGCTTCCATGATTGCCAGTGCTGAGACCTCGCCGATCCTTTCAATCCGCTCAGCCACCGCACCGCCGGTCAGCTGGCGAGTTTCTTGCTTTGGATCGCCGGGACGGAATTCAGAATTTTCCGGATCGACCATGCTGCTTGGATGATATTCACTCGCAGGCGGCCGCTTGTCTATTCCCGCTTCACCCTCATCGAACGAATGCAAGGACTGTTCCACGGTGCGCCTGATCTCTTCTAGGCTACGGCGATGGCTCACTTCGGCCATGATACGTACTCCCCACTGATTATTCGCGCTTCATCGACCTGTGTTGGTTGGACATACATTGCTGATGAATGCCCTCTTCTCTTCGCCAGTGAGCTTATTTGCGGTATCCCCCGGTCTGACAATCGGACTTATCGTCTCCACACGGAACCAACCATGGCGGCTGGTGCCTGTGGACAAGCTGTGGACAGCCAGAGGCAACCAAACAGCTGTTCTAACAGGCTCAGCGGAAAATATGGCGAATCTACGGTGCGTTAGCAAAAATGTGGCGACAATAGGGCGCCGCTGCCTCTTGAAAGCCTGTCGACTAATCGGCTGCGTGCTTGGCGAAATGGCACCACGGAGCGCGCTCTCTAGCGCATGCGCGCAGCCGCGGGTCTCTCTATCTCGTGGCCGAAGTCACGTTCGGGCGGCCTGTTCATGGTGTTGCTCCTTTGGTCTCCGCGATCGAACCCGGCATACGGCAGCCGCCGCGCCCGGCATATGGTGCGCGCCGGCAGAACGGTTAACGACCGCGAATTTTTCAGGCTGTGGCCAGGGCGCGGCCAAATCCGGATTCCGGCATTTTCCGCAGCAGGGGGGACGAAGATGATCGCGCCGTCGCGGGGCATGGTGTCGGACATCTAACCTCCGGCTTCTACACTTCTCCAGGCGGAAGGATTGGCAGCAACGAAGCAGCCCCAATGCGCAACGCAACGCATTTTGTTTATTGGTTTGTCCTGGATGCGTAGGGCAAGCGACAGCATTGAACTGACCCCGTCCGCAGCGATCTCCGCAGTTGCCTTATACGTCCCTACGTCGCGAGTTGTAATATTAAAGCTGTAAAAAGCCCAGTCTCCCTTGGCTCGGTGGCGGATTTCGTCTATATGATAGGCGCCGTGGTAGTCTATGTAATGAGACTTGTGAGTGCTGGAGGATTTTCTGTTTTCTCCTTCTTTGATAAAGGGGAAAACCACTCCCGAATAATTGGGTTCTTCGTCCTATCTCCGTCAAAGTAGAACGTGAAATGAGT
>WNGE01000948.1_pt1 | contig 38043 bp, 41 predicted proteins | sample 5400651 | NCBI WGS metagenome assembly WNGE01 (sample SAMN13153370, study PRJNA577476) | soil metagenome | isolation source: 60 cm soil or saprolite under grassland replicate 2 | place: USA:California | collected 2016-06-15 | reverse complement strand
AAGAGTTTGGGATCGGGCGACCGTATCTCGATAAAGATCCGCCGCATGTCGGGCCGATCGACGGCAAAGAATATGCCGATAAACGCGGCCGGGCAAATGCGGAACGCGCGGGATTGGAAACGAACAGGCCCCACCGGTCGGCTGCGCACGACCATCACGCCACGACGAAACGCGCGGGAACGGCAAGATCGTCGAGGGCAAGAAGCATTTAACCCATAGCAAGACGCGGACCGCTTCGGGTCGAACGCGCCGTTTCGCGCGCATAGTGGGCATGTCCGCACTACCCGGCGACTGGACTATTTCGGACGCTGATCCGCTCTTCCGAGTGTCCCGTCAGCCGTTCGGCGAAGAGGACCATGGTCTTGCGATACACCTCGGACCGGTTCCACTCGCGCATGACCTCGAAATTCGTCGTGCCTTCACCGAATGGCGCGCCCGCGCGCCAACCGTTGGCCTTCAGCAGATTGGCCGTCGAGGCGAGCACATCCGGCACGCTGTGTCTGAGATCGACACGGCCGTTGCCGTCATAATCGACGCCGTATTTGATATAGGAGGACGGCAGAAACTGCGTCTGGCCGATCTCTCCCGCATAGGCGCCGATCATGTCGCGCAACGGAAGATCGCCCCGTTGGACGATCTGCAGCGCGGCGAGAAGCTCGCGCTGAAACAGTTCAGCGCGGCGACAATCATGCGCCATCGTGGCGAGCGTGCGGACCACCGGCAAATTGCCGATGTCGCCGGTACCGTAATCGGATTCCAGGCCCCAGATCGCAACAATCAACGGACCCGGCACGCCGAATTGCCGCTCAATGCGCGAGAGCAGCGCTGCATGGCGCTGCAACATCTCCTTGCCGCGCTTGATGCGGACGGCGGTAACGCGGGTCGCGGCGTAATACTCGAAGCTTTTGCGAAAAGTGCCGCGCTGGCGGCGATCGAAGGCAAGCACCGCCTGATCGGGAGCGACGCCGGCGAGCGCGTTGTCGATGACGGCACGAGAGACGCCGGCGGCGGCGGCCTCGCGCGACATCGCGGCGATGAAGGCGCTGAAGTCGCCGCCGCATTGCGCCGCGGGTGCGGACCTCGCGAGCAAAACTGAAAGAACGAACGCCGCGAGTAGACGCCTGATCATTCTGAAACCCTTTTTCCGTCGCCGTTGCGATCATCGCATGGGCGCCGGAGTCGGGGCAACGACATCGGCAGCCGAGAAATAGCTGGGCCTTGCTTTGCCGGGGGCGGCCGAGGGGTTCGGTTGCCGGGAGGCTGATTGACCGCTTTGGGTCTTGGTGGTGTGAAAACGTAGCAGCGGGAAAAGCCTGTAGAACGCGTAAAGCGCCGTGCTCTCGTCCCACAAGCAGTTCGACCGAATGACGGTGGTGTTGCGCCCGGTATTGCCGCCGCCGAGCCAGCCCTTCTCCACCACCGCGACGTTGCGTCGACTGTGTTCCTTGGCGAGATAATAGGCGGTCGCCAGCCCATGCCCGCCGGCACCGACGATCACCACGTCGTAGGAAGGTCTCGGATCGGGATGGCGCCAGACCGGTCGCCAGGCGCGATGCTGGACGAAGGCGTTGTAGATCAACGCGGCGACAGCATAACGCATCGGTCGATCCCGTCCAGCCGATGGTACGTCAGGATTGCGCCGGGCTAAGCCGGGAGATCCGGGGTCCGGCCGCACGCGCAAACGGAGCCAGCGTATTGCGGATATCGGCCAGATGTTCGCGCCCCCAAAACAGTTCGCCATCGATCAGGAAGCTCGGCACACCGAACACGCCTGCGGTTTCCGCTGCTTCACGGATGGCATTGTGCTCGCGGCGCCCTTCGCCTCGCAGATAGTCGTCGAGCCCAGTCGTGTCGGCGCCGGCCTCGGCCAACACCGCGGTGATGGCTGCTGGATCCTCAAGGTCGAGATCGCGCCGCCAGAAGCGTTCGAACACGCGGTCGTGGTAGGCACGAAACGCGGCCGCACTCTGACGCTTCGCCCACAGCATCCCGATCGCGGCAAGTGAAGAATCCCAGATCTTGCGTGGTCCAAGGATGACAAGACCACGTTTGCGCGCTTGGCGCCGGCAATCCATGTATGAGTATCGTACTCTGCGCCACTGGTGGGCGTTGCGTGCGGATTCGACAACCTCGCCGCGCTCGTTCACCCGGGCGCTGCCGAGATAGCTGGGAATATCGAGGGTATACGGCAGCCAATCGAGCCGCAGCTCAAATTCGTCTTCGAGCTCGTAAATCAGGTCCTTTGCCAGAAAGGCGTAGGGGCTCTTGTAGTCGCTGTAGACCACCACCGTCTTTGTGCGGTCCATGCCGCAGGCCTCCCTTTGTGAGCTGTCGTTCCAAGTTCAGGCTCGCCACAGCGCATGTGTACCGGCACACAGGAGTGGTGACAATATTCTCCGACTCGCGATGGATCTTCCGCTATAAACGGCCGAGGGCTCCATGCAACGCTCTGCGGCTCGACACCTCCAACGCGGTAGCACGAAGTTTGCCGACAACCGATGGCCGATCGGATTCAGACGACAAAGTGTTCCCGAGTAATGATGATAGGCAGATGACCATCGGGCAGGAAGCGAGCCTCATCAGCGCGAGTCGCCAGATATTCGGGTGTCGTCGTTCCCTTTTTCATGTCTGCGGTTGAGGCAAACCAGGTGACTGCAAATCCGTCATAAATCGGCGACCGGCCGTTTTCGTATTCGGTCAGCGCCAGATGGTTTTGCTCGTATCGACGAATCCCTGGGATTTTCGCGGCGAGCGGCCCGTGCACGTCGCGCCAGTAGGCCCGAAATGGTTCGAGCGCCATTCCCGGGCGTCGATTGACGAACTCGATATTTTTTACTGCGCCGCCAGGGACTACTCCGTCGTTAATGACGTGGACATCGACCACCATGACGACCGTTCGCGACCGCTCCACGAACGACGCTTCGTCCTCGCGCGCAGTTCGAAATTCCGGCGAGCGAATAAGGTGATCATAGGCATCAATCGAGTCGAACCACATTTCGGTGATCGCATCGAACAAAAGCTCGCCCTTGGCGTAGCCCTGCGGCAGCGCGCAAGACTGAACATAACGGCGCAATCCCGGTCCTCTCGCCACAAGCGGGGCGTGCCTGGATCGCAAATGGCTCTGAAAGCCGCCGACGGACAGGCCCGCCATGCGCTTGATCAATGTCGCAACCTTGAACGTCGCACTCATTCCGCCTCGCCCAGAAGGCTGAGGGCCGACAACCGGCCCGATATCCTCGTCAAGATCCCAGCTCATCCCGGAGCAAGCGCTTCAACACCTTGCCTGACGGGTTGCGCGGCAACTGGTCGCGCAGAATTAGTTGCTTCGGTACTTTGAAGCCTGCGAGGTGCGCGCGACAGTGCGTCGCTAGCTTGTCGTAATCGAGACCGTGCCCAGGATTGAGCACGACTACCGCGACCGGACGCTCTCCCCATTTCTCGTCAGGCAGGCCGATGACGGCCGCCTCGCCTACTTCCGGCATCTGATAGAGGACCCGCTCGATTTCGGAAGAGGCAATGTTCTCGCCACCGGAGATGATCATATCCTTCACGCGGTCGGTGAGATAGAGGAAGCCATCCTCATCGAGGTAGCCGACGTCCCCGGTGCGAAACCAGTCTCGGTGGAAAGATGCTGCCGTTTTCTTCTTGTCGCGCCAATAACCTTGCGTGATCTTCGGTCCCCGCAGGCAGATTTCGCCGGCTTCGCCCGTCGGCAGACGACGTCCCTCCGCGTCGCAAATCTCGATTTCGACATGCGTGAGTGCGCGGCCCACCGATCCGATCTTCTCGATCTCGCGACCCGCCTCCATCAACGTGTCGCCGCTGCACGATTCGGTCAGCCCGTAAGCGTCGATGTAGCGACCCTCGCTGAAATATTCCGAGAACTGCCGGATGCGCGATTCCGGCGTCCGCTCGCCGCCGCCAATGACCCAACGCAAGCTCGAGACGTTGAAGCGCGCGCGATCCGGATGCGCCAAGATCGAGCCTAGCATTACCGGCGCCAGCCAGGCACCGGTGAGGCCCTCGCTGGCGATCGAACCGAGCACGCCCTCGACGTCGAAATCGCGGTGAACGCAAAGCATCCCGCCGACCCAAAGCACCGCCACGCCCGGCAGATCGAAAGCGCCCACATGGTACAGCGGTCCGGCCACAAGCAGTCGGTCGGCGCTATTGAGGCCCAGCGCAATTACGTGGTCGATGCACTTCCAGTAGAAATTGTCGTAGGTGTGCATCACGCCTTTTGGCCGATCGGTCGTGCCGGACGTGTACATCAATCGGAACAAATCCTCCGGTCGGCGGACATGCACCGGCGCGGGACCATGATCGCCATGAAGGGCCGTGCTGTCGCTCTGACACGCCTCGTCTACGATGATCCTCGAGGGAATCTTTTCGACGGCAGCTGCAAATTCCGCATCGGCGAGGACGAGCTTGGCCTCGGCGTTGGAGGTGATGTATCCGACCTCGTCGGCGGCGAGACGGAAGTTGATCGGCAGGAACACCCCGCCGAGATGACTGACTGCGAATGCGATTTCGAGAAAAGCCGCGCTGTTCTTCATCACGACGGCTACGACGTCGTCAGGTTTGACGCCCCGCGAGACAAGGAAACCTGCGGTCTTCTCGATGCGCCTCAACAACTCGCCAAAGCTGATGCGCTGATCCTTGAACACGACAGCAAGCCGCTCGGGCGTCCGTGCGGCATGGAAACGAACGAAGCTTGAGAGGTTCACCATCGGTCACGCCCCCGCGGCGTCAGTAGGATCGCGGTAGCCCAAGATTCTGGGTGGCAATGAAATTCAGGATCATCTGCTCGGAGACCGGGGCGAAGCGGAACAGGCGAGCATCGCGCCACAGCCGCTCGAGATGCGTCTCCTTGGCGTAACCCATTCCCCCCAGAGTTTGCATCGCGTGCTCGATCCCCGTTGAGGCTGCCTGCGAGGCAATCAGCTTGGCGATGTTCGCTTCGGAGCCATAAGGCAGGCCACGGTCGAACAACGACGCCGCCTTGTAATTCATGAGGCGCGCGCATTCGATCTCCGCGAACGACTGTGCCAGCGGGAATTGAATTCCCTGATAGGCTCCGATTTGCTTGTTCGCGAAGACGCGCCGTTCGTTTGCATAGGCTACGGCCTGCTTACGTGCGAGATCGGCAGCACCGACCAGCCCGGCTGTCGTGACGATGCGCTCGGTGTTGAGCACGTCGAGAAGCTGAGGCCAGCCCTTGTCGAGGGTACCCATCAAGTCGTCGCCCTCAACGCGAACGTCCTCGAAAAACACACTGCATGAAGATAGGGTGTTGGTGCCAACCTTCTCGATCGGCGCAAATGTCAAACCCTTGCGTTGCACGTCGATGATGAACATCGACATCCCGTCGGTCCGATGTTTGACGTCTTGCGCCTTCGTCGTGCGAGCAATGACCACCATCTTCTGGGCGGAGTCGACCGCCGTGATCCAGATCTTGCGGCCGGTCAGGCGCCACCCGTTTCCATCGCGTGTGGCGAAGGTTTTGATCTCGAGGCTGTTCGACCCCGCATCGGGTTCGGTCAGAGCCATGCAGCAATTGATTTCGCCGGCAATGAGCTTCGGCAGCAGCTCCGCTTTCATGCTTTCGGAACCAAAACGTGTGATCGGGACGCCGGCGAAAATCGGATTGATCATGAACAACTGACCGACCGTCGAGCCCCCGCCGGCCGCCGCAAGATTTTCGACGATCAGGGCCATTTCAAGCATTCCGAGGCCGGACCCGCCGTATGTTTCCGGTACCGCGACACCGCACAGCCCCGCCCCGCATACCGCTGACCAAAATTCCGCCGGAAAGCTCTTCCGTGCGTCGAGGTCGCGCCAGTAATCGAGGCCGAAACGCTCCCCGACCTTGCGCGCGGTCTCCGCAATCATTTTTTGGTCGTCAGACAAGAGAAAATCCATGGACGCAGCTCCTATTCAGAATTCAGCCAACAAGCAGACGGAGGGGGCTTTCGAGTAGCGCGCGGATTCGGCCCAACAGACTCTGCGCCGAAGTCGGGTCGAACTTCCCCTCTCGGCACGCGAGCACAAGAGTGGCTGCAGCCGCACGTACCGGCCGGCCTTCGGGGTCAGGGCGAAATTCATTTCGCACCGAACCGACGCCGATTGAAGCCGACCATCCGGCAGGCGGATCGGCCGAGAACAAGGAAATGCCCGCTTGCGCGCGTTCGATCCAAAGAGTGCCACGCGACGACGATGCGTCAACCGCGGTCGTACTCTCGATACGGGCGACCATGCCGCCGAGGGTCCGGCAGTCGTCCTTTCTGAGCATGCTGGCCGTCCCCGCCGCGCCATCGCGGCCCCGCGCCAGGCCGATGACCAATGGATCGGCGGCGATATTAAATGCCCGCGAGGCGGCCAGAACAACGTAATGCACGAGTTCGGCGTGCAAGGTCGGCATGCCGCGATTGACGTCCTCATTGAGCGCGAGAAGCCGCGTGATGTCGACCTCAGCGCCGGCGGTAATTACCGCGGTCCGCGGCTGCTCGGCGAGGGGGCCGTGCGCTGGCGGCGCAGCGCGGGATCCGCGCGCTGCGATTGCCCGATCGACGTCCGCCGCCTTGATCCGGCCGCGCGGACCAGTGCCGTCGATCGAACGAACATCGATGCTGGCTTCCCGGGCCAGCCGCCGAGCATAAGGCGTTGCCAGGATACGTTCGCCGTCGCCTGCGGACCGCATCGTTGCCGCAATCCGCACTTCTTCCGGACCAATGGGCGGCGGAGCAGCGGCTTCCTCGGCCACGCGTTCAGCCGCCGCCGGTGCGTCAAGGCAGATTCCGACATCGCCGACGTCCCATCGCCCTATGGGCGTACCAACCGGCACGGCGTTGCCTTCGGAAACCAGGACCTCGTGAAGAATACCGGGAGCCGGTGCTTCGACGTCATAGGCAATCTTGTCGGTCTCGACGACGACGATGATGTCGCCGGCTTCGAAATGGCTGCCCGGCACGACGTCCCAGCGCGCGATCGTACCCTCGGTCATCGTCAGCCCCAGCTTCGGCATGACGAAGTCCGTCGTGGTCATGGCGTCAGCGTCCGGTAAACATCGGCGGTCGTTTTTCGAGGAATGCCGTGCAGCCCTCGTGCGCATCACTGCTGTCGAGCACAAGACCGATCATGCTCTGCTCGTGAGGAAGCGCGGCCGACAGCGGCATGTCGGCGCCATGGATCAGCGCCCGCTTGAGTAATTTGAGCACCAGCGGGCTCTTGGCCGCAATCTTCGCTGCGAGGCCGCGCGCCTCGGTCAGAACGCTCGCCTTCGGCACCACCTTGTTCGCAAGCCCGATCGCGACCGCTTCCGCGGCGGATATCTGCTCGCCCGTGAACATGATCTCCTTGGCGCGGCAGGGCGGCACCTGGCGAATGATCCGCTGCGTCCCGCCAGCGCCCGGGAAGAGGCCGAGCGTGACTTCCGGCAGGCCGAGGCGGGCGGTGTCGGCGAGAATCCGGATGTCCGTCGCCAGAATGAGCTCGGTGCCGCCGCCGAGCGCGTAACCATTGACGGCGGCGATCGTTGGCTTGTCGGAAATCTCGATGCGCCGGAAAATGCGATGGATGACTTCGGCGAATTCTCGGTAGTGGGCGAGCCCGTTGCGCGAATTGAGATCGGCGATGTCGCCTCCCGCCACGAAGGCGCGGTCGCCGGCGCCGGTGAAGATGATGACGCGAACATCCTCGTCGCGCTCAAGCCGATCGAAGGCGGCTTCGAGCTCGAGCAGGGTTGGCACATCAAGGGCATTGAGCACTTGCGGCCGATTGATGGTCAGGACGGCAATATGATCGGTACTCTCCACCAGGACGCGCTCAGACATATTGATCCTCCCCTCACCCAATCGCCCGCTTCACCGCCGCGATTACGCGCGCGGGATCGGGCCGGAACCAGTCTTCCAACGTCTTGGCGAAAGGCGGCGGCATAAAGGGCGCGCCCACGCGGACCAAGGGACCATCGATTTCGTCGAATCCGACGTCGGCCAGCCGTGCGACGATCTCGGCACCGATGCCGAATGCCTCCACGGCCTCGTGACAAACGACCGCGCGGTGGGTTCGGGCAAGCGATTCCAAGATCGCGGTCTCATCCCAAGGCTGCAGGCTCCGCAGATCGATCACCTCGGCATTGATGCCTTCTTTTTCGAGCTCGGTCGCGGCGGCGAGGGCAACTGTCACCATCGCCCCATAGGTTACGATGGTGATATCTTGACCTGGCCTTGCAATCCTTGCGTGCCCGATCGACGCAGAAGGTTTCGGCTCAGGCAATTCACCCTTGGTCGCATAAAGCGCCTTGTTCTCGATAACGATCACCGGATCGTCGTCGTCGATCGCGGCGCGCAGAAGCGCATAGGCGTCGGCCACGTTCGACGGACACACGACCTTGAGGCCGGGGACATGGGCAAACCAGGCCTCGAGGCACTGCGAATGCTGCGGGCCGGCGTTGATGCCGCCCCCGTGCGGCATGCGCACGACGATCGGCACGGACACTTGGCCGCCGAACATAAAGCGCGCCTTGGCAGCCTGGTTGACCAGAGCATCCATGGCGAGCGTCACGAAATCCATGAACATGATCTCGACGATCGGCCGCAGCCCGGTCATCGCCGCGCCGACGGCAGTGCCGACGATGGCTGCCTCCGATATGGGCGTGTCGCGCACGCGTTCCGGGCCGAAGCGATCGAGAAGACCGCGCGTGACGCCGAAGGGGCCTCCTGCGGCAGCCACGTCCTCGCCGAGGAGCACCACCGCGGAGTCCTGCGCCATCGCATCGGCGAGCGCGCGGTTGACGGCTTGCCCGAACCTGATCTCGGTCATGGACGCGCCTCCGCAACCCTCGAATAGACATCGGCCAGAGCCTCGGAGGGAATTGGCGACGTGCCGGCACGACCCGTCGCGACGGCCTCGTCGATGCGGCGCGCTGCCGCGTCCGCGGCGGCGGCGATATCGGCCTCCGACACGCCCATCTTGCGCAGCTTTTCTTCGGCGCGCTCGATCGGATCCTTACGCCCGGCCGCCTCGAGGTCGGTCGCATCGCGATACTTCTGGGGATCGCCTTCAAAATGGCCGCGCATTCTTGTGGTCTTGCATTCGATCAGGAACGGGCCGTTGCCGTCCCGGATTCGTCCGACTGCGGCGAGTGCAGCGGCGCGAACGGCTACGACGTCATTCCCGTCCACGGTCTCGGTTCCGATGCCGAAGGCGCCGGCAAGGCTCGATGCGTCCGCGGCTATCTGGCGCGAGGCGGGCGAGAATTCCGACCAGCCGTTGTTCTCGCAGACGAAAAGGACCGGAAGCCTCCACAACGCCGCCAGATTGAAGCTTTCATGGAGTACGCCTTCGGCTAGCGCGCCATCGCCGAAGAACACGGAGGCGATGTTTTCATTCTTGCGCAGCTGATGAGCGAGCGCGCTGCCAACCGCGATTGGGAGGCCCGCCCCCACGATGCCGTTTGCGCCGAGCATCCCGACCGACATGTCCGCCACATGCATGGAGCCGCCGCGACCACGGCAATAGCCTTCGCGCCGGCCCAGGATTTCCAGGAAGAACCGCGAAGGATCGAGCCCCTTGGCGATGGCATGGCCATGGCCGCGATGATTCGAAGCAAGCGTGTCGCCCGGCTGCAGCGCGGCTGCGATTCCGATCGCAACCGCCTCCTGACCGATCGAAAGATGAATGAAGCCGGGAATCTCCCCGTCACTGAACAGGCCGGACAGGCGCTGTTCCACTTCGCGGACCAGCTTCATGCCCGCATACAGCTGCAGCAGTTGGGATGCCGAGAGCTTCGCCTGGGATCGAGCCAATCGCGCCTCGCTCTTGCGGGCTTGACGGACCGCGTCGCCCGCAACCGCACCGCAATATGGCGACCGCTGGAGACCCGAGTCAATTGACCGCTTTCGGTGGATGTTCCAAACTTGCAGGCAACAAGAAGGCTGGTGTAGCGCTCAAACGAATGCCCCATCCATCGTGCATGGCCGGACATCCTGGCCTCCGGTGGATTCGAACAGGGAGGAAGTCCCGATGACAATCAGACGCAGGACTGGCTTTGATCGCCGGACGTTGCTGAAGGGCGCTGCCGCGGGCGCTGTGGGCGTATTGGCCGCTCCCATGATCGCCCGTTCCCAGGCCGCGTCGATCAAGATAGGCATGCCGACCATCCTGTCCGGACGCGTGGCGCAGCTCGGCAATTCTTCCCGCAATGGGGTGATGTTGGAGGTCGAGAAAGTGAATGCCGCCGGTGGGATCGCGGGCCGGCAGATCGAGATGGTCGTTCGCGACTCCAAAGGACAGCCGCAGGAGGCCGCGCGCGTCGCGCGCGAGCTCGTCAACTCCGATGGATGCGAAATCCTGATCGACGCCGAGGCCTCGTCTGGCGCCTTCGCAGTGCACGAGGTCGCGCGCGATCTCGGCGTACTATGCCTGCACACTAATTCCGAGACCAGCTCTCTCACTGCTGATCCAAAACTGCGCATTGCCAACGCGTTCCGCGTCTGCCGCCAGGGCATCCACGACTCGATCGTCGGCGGCGCCTATGCTGGTAACATCTTGAAGGCCAAGGGGTTCAAGACATGGATGACGTGCTCGCCCGACTATGCTTATGGGCGGGATACCACCGGCCAGTTCGTCGAGTATCTCAAGCACTTTGCGCCCGACGCCGAGGTCGTCGGCGAGGCGTGGCCGAAGTTGTTCCAGGCCGACTACACCGAGGTAGTGACCAAGATCCTGCAGACAAAGCCGCAGGCGCTCTATTCGTGTCTTTGGGGCGGCGATCTCACGTCGTTCATCGATCAAGGCAACATCTATGCGTTGTTCACCCAAACCGAGACCTTTGCTGTCAACATGGCCGATTACACCGCCCTCACCGTGGTGAAGAACCTGCCAAAGGGCATTCATTCCGGCAACCGCTACATCAAGACCTTCCCGAAAACGCCGCAAAACGCCGCCTGGGCGGATGAGTACCGTGCGAAATATAAGGAGTATCCGACCAATTGGGCGTGGCAAAACGCAACCGTCGTCCAGTTCCTCGCCGAAGCGGCAAAGAAGGCTGGCTCCGCGGATGGCAAGAAGCTCGCCGGGGTGCTGCCCGGGTTGACGATCTCATCGCCATTCAGCGCCGATGGCAAGCTGAGCATTCGCGCCGAAGATCACACGCTAGTCGGCTATGCCATCGGTTGGGGCACGACCATTCCCAATGAGCCCTACGTGCCTGACGTTACCGCCGGCGACTGGAACCAGATCTTCGCTCTCGAGGCAGAGTGGAAGAAAAAGAACAACTACGCGTAAGCCGAAGATGGTTGATTGAATGGGAATCGCGGCGCGAACGGCGCCGCGGTTCTATTCCCCATTCCCTTTTGCGCTTTCGGGGTCAGCTGTGGATCTCGTGTCCCTTCTGAACTGCTTCTCCTCCTCCGCCTGCATAGTGACGCAGCTCACGAGCGGTCTAATCATCGGAATGCTGCTATTCCTAGTAGCCGCCGGGCTGACCCTCATATTCGGCGTGCTCAAGGTCATCAACTTCACGCACGGTTCCTTCTACATGCTGGGAGCCTATTTCGCACTGACCATTTTCAAATTGACTGACAGCTACGCGCTGACTCTGCTAGGCGCAGCGCTGGCCACTGCAATGGTCGGACTTGTGTTCGAACGCCTTTTCATGAGTCGCGTCTACGGCCAAAACGTGCTCATGCAGTTGTTGGTGTGTTACGGGTTCATTCTCATCTTCGACGACGTGGTGAAAATCGTCTGGGGTCCGGAGTTCCGGTCCATGGGGATGCCCACGATGTTCCAGGTCCCGCCGATCTTCGTTGCCGGAGGCGTGATCCCGCCCTTCTATCTCGTTCTTGTCGGAGTGACGATCGCGATTGGTGCGATTCTGTGGCTTATCATCGAGCAAACGCGTTTCGGCAAGACGGTGCGCGCGGCTGCGCATAATCCGAACATGGTCTCGGCGCTGGGGATCAACACCGGGGCTATATATGGTCTCGTGTTCGCGCTCGGCGGCCTGCTCGCCGGCTTCGCTGGCGCCCTCGCTGCGCCGGTTCGTTCGCTCACGCCGGGTATGGGATTCACAATTCTCATCGAGTCTTTCATCGTCACCGTGATCGGCGGGATGGGCTCGATCGTAGGCGCCCTGGTCGGCTCGATCATGATCGGGCTTATCCGCACGTTTGGCAGCCTTGGCTTTCCGTTGTTCACGGAAGGGTTGATGTACGTGTTCATGGTGTTGGTGCTCATTATGAAGCCAACCGGATTGTTCGGCAAAGAGGTCGCTTGACAATGGCCCGCCACAGGTTCGCCTCCGACATGATCATCGGCGCAGTCGCGCTGGTTGCGCTCTCGCTTGCGCCGGAAATTTTTCCCAGCAAGGCACTCATCGATTTCGTGATTCGAGGAGCCGCGCTGGGGCTGTTCGCGACCTCACTCAACCTGCTTGTCGGCTACGGCGGAATGGTGTCCTTCGGGCACGGCATGTTTTTTGGACTGGGCGCCTATTCTTTCGCACTCCTGATGCAGCGCACCGGTCTGCCGATCCCGGCCGCGTTCGCGCTGACGCTCGTCATTTCCGGGGTTGCGGGCCTGATCGTCGGCTTCATTTGCGTGCGCTTGAAGGAGATCTACTTTGCGTTCTTGACGCTTGCCTTTCAGATGTTGGTGCATAGCTTGATCATCGTGTGGGTGCCTCTCACCGGTGGTGATCAGGGTTTGCGCGGCGGCATACCGCGTCCGCCGTTTCTTGGCATCGATCTCGCAAATCAAATGCACTTGTATCTTGTGAGCTGCGTACTCCTTGTAGGCGGTCTTGTGCTTATGCGCCACGTCGTCGAATCACCCTTTGGCTACACACTTCGTATGATCCGTGACAATGCGACCCGAGCAGGCTTTCTCGGCATTGAAGTGTTCCGTATTCGGCTTGCTGCATTCGTGCTGGCGGGCGTCTTTGCGAGTATCGGCGGCATGATCATGAGCCTGTTCGTCTCGGGCGCGTATCCTGAATTCGCCTATTGGACGATCTCGGGCGAGGGCATCTTCATCATTATGCTCGGCGGGCTCAGCACCTTTCTGGGTCCGACGGTGGGTACGGTGATTCTCCTGCTTCTCAATGATGTCGTTACCAAGTTCACCGAGTATTACGGGCTCACGCTCGGGGCCATCATTCTTTTCTTTGCGCTCGGGCTACGCCGTGGCCTGCTCGACGTAGTGATTGACTTGTGGCGACAACGACGCGGGATGACCGCAGCACCACACGAGGGGCACGCATGACTGTCGAGGGTCTAGCGGTTGTAACTGGTGGCGGCAGTGGCATCGGCGCTGCTTGCTGCCGACAATTGACCAGCCATGGGGCAACGGTCGTGGTGCTCGACCGCGCGGAACTACCGGCCAAGGCGGTAGCTGATGAGATCAAGGGCCACGCCTGGGTCGCAGACGTCGCCGATGAGCTGGCAATGGAAGCTTGTGCAGCGGCCATCGAGCAGGCGCTTGGTCCAGTCGAAGTGCTCGTGAACAGCGCCGGCGTGATTCAGGTTCCGCTGCCGCCCGAGACGTTGCCCATGTCGTCCTGGGACGAAGTCGTGCGCATCGATCAGCGCGGTACTTACGTTGCCTCGCTTGCATTCGGTCGTCGCATGGCACGCCGTGGTCACGGTGCAATCGTGAACATCGCCTCCATCGCCGGCATGCGTTCGATGCCGCTGCATGGCTACGCGCCGGCCAAGGCGGCCGTCATTTCCATGACGGAGTGCCTTGCTGCCGAGTGGGGCCGCTCGGGAGTCCGCGTCAACGCCGTTTCACCGGGCTACACCCGCACCCCGGCCCTGCAGGCTGCCGTCGACAGAGGCGAGCGCGACGTCACGGCGCTCGTCGATAATTCCGCGCTCGGGCGCATGGTCGAACCCGAAGACGTCGCCCGTGCCGTGATCTTTCTCGCCGCGTCCGAATCGTCCGCTATCACAGGCGTGAATCTTCCGGTCGACTGCGGCTGGTTGGTCGCACCGCCATGGCATACGTACGGCGGCGTCCGGGAGCGTCGGAGTTGATTCATGTTGAGCGTCGAGGGTCTCAGCAAGTCGTTTGGAGGCGTTGCCGCCATCCGTGATGTCACGCTTGAATTTATGAAAGGTTCGCTCACTGCAATCATCGGCCCAAATGGCGCCGGCAAGACAACCTTCTTCAATCTGATTTCCGGCGCACATCTGCCGGATGACGGCCGTGTGTTACTGGACGGCGAGGATATCGTCGGTCTCTCACGCACGGAGATCGTACGTCGAGGCATTGCCCGCGCATTTCAGGTGGCCAGCATCTTCCCCTCGCTCACCGTCGAAGACACTTTGCTCGCGGCGGTGCAGGCTCACCGGCGCCAGGCGGGCAGAATTGCCCATCGCTTCCCGCTCTCCGAGTGCCGGAGCGGCGCTTTCGAAGTGATGGAGATGCTTGGTCTAACGGACAAGGCGGATACGCTCTCGGCCAGTCTTTCCCACGGCGACCAGAAGCTTCTCGATATTGCGATCGCGCTCGTCCTCAAGCCGCGCGTCCTACTACTCGACGAACCCACCGCCGGCATGGGGCCGGAGGAGCGTTGGCAGATGATCGAGAAGGTCCACCGTCTGTGGGAACGCGAAAAGATTACCCTGGTTTTCATCGAGCATGATATGGACATAGTCTTCAAGGTCGCGAATTCCATTCGCGTCCTGTGCTACGGGCGCGTGCTGGCCCAGGGAACGCCAGCCGAGATTCGCGGCCATCCAGAGGTCATCGCGGCTTATCTCGGCACCAGCGACGAGGCGATCGAACCGTGACGCCGCGCACCATCTTCAGCGTCGAGGGCATCGACGTATTTTACGGAACGAGCCAGATCCTGTTTGCCGTCGGCCTCGAGATCCTCGAGGGTCGGACCATGGCGCTGCTCGGTCGCAACGGCGCCGGCAAGAGCACGACGCTTAAGGCGATCGCCGGTCTCGCGCCGCCCCGTCGCGGGCGGATCCGTCTGCTCGAGACCGAGCTGCAGGGCCGCAAGCCACATGCTATTGCACGCGCGGGGATCGGGTACGTACCCGAGGACAGGCAAGTATTTCCCGAGCACAGCGTCGAGGATAATCTGCTCATTGGCGGGAAGAAGGGCCCGAACGGCGAGGACTATTGGCACCTCGCGCGCATCTACGAAGTGTTTCCCCTGTTGTCGCCACTTCGCAATCGTCAGGCGGGGGGGCTCTCAGGTGGCGAGCAGCAGATGCTGGCGATCGCACGCACCCTGATGGGGAACCCGATTGCCCTCCTGCTGGACGAGCCGAGTGAGGGGCTGGCGCCGATTGTTGTGCAGCGCATTGGTGAGCTTCTTCGGGGCTTGCGCGATATGGGCGCAACCGTTCTCATTGCCGAACAGAACATGCACTTCTGTCTCAGGATCGCAACCGAGGCGACTGTGATCGACAAGGGACAGATCGTCTATCGCGATACCATTGAGGGTCTTCGAGCAAACGCGGGGATCCGGCAGCGGTATCTGGCAATCTAAGCCGGGCTTCGCCCAGAGGAGGGTTCCATGGCCAGCACGTTGTCGCAGCAGATGGCGGGGTTCATTCACCGCCTTGACACCGCTCGCATGCCAGCCGAGGTCGTCGAGAAGGCGCGCGTATGCCTCCTGAACGGTTATGGCATGGGGCTCGACTGTCACGATACACCCTATGCCATTGTCGCCCGCACGGCTGCCCTCGCCATGGATGGCGAGCAACGGGGCGGTGCGACGCTCCTTGGCGACGGCCGTAAGACCTCGATCGGCAGTGCTTGTGTCGCCAATTCCGCCCTGTTCCATGGCCGCGCTCAGGAGGATACCTGCGGCGCTGCTCATATCGGCACCATTATTATCCCGCTGCTGACCGCGCTGATCGAAGCGCGGCGCTTTCCGATGGAACGTCTAATACCCGCGCTTGTCGCTGGCTACGAAGCCGGTGGGCTTCTTGAGAAGGCTTATGCGGGCATTACGACACCAGTGGGCCTGCGTGCGTCCACGGTCTACGGGGTCGTGGCAGCAGCGGCCGCAGCCGGAAAACTCCTAGGCCTCGACGAGGATCGTCTCGCTGCGGCGCTCGCAAATGCGGCGTCGTTCTCGGGCGGTCTCCTGCAGTCCTTCGCCGAGGGTACGGATGAGTGGCGCTATCAGGTCGGCGTCGTTGCAAAAACCGGCTGGCTCGCGGCCGAGCTTGCCAAGGCGGGCTCGGTTTCTGCGCTGCACGCATTCGAGGGGAAGTCGGGCTTCGTGCGTGCCTTCGCCCGCGTCGACTGCGACGTCGACACGCTTGCGCGCCGGCTTGGCGGCGACTGGGCGATATTGCGCGTCGCGTTCAAACCCTACCCGGTCTGTGCCTTCAACCAGACGCCGGTAACTGCCGCGCTCGCGTTGCGCGAAAAGATCGCGGGTAACGCCATCAAAGCCGTTCGCGTGCACATGAATCCCTATGAGACCGGATACGCCGGCATGGATGCGGTCGGCCCATTCAACTCCATCTCTGGCACGCTGATGAGCATTCCCTTCTGCATCGCCGCCACCTTGCTCTATGGTGTCCCGGATATGAAGCGGATGACGACCTATAACGACCCCAAGCTGAACGAATTGATCGGCCGGATCGCGCTCGTAAGCGATGGCAAGGTTGCAACGCTTTCCACCGTTATCGAGGCAGAGACAACCGATGGCCGCACCATCGTGCAGGATCAGCAAATGACCGAGCGCGATTACGCGTATGATCGCGCCGGAGTCTCCCAACTGGTCCGCCGAATTGGCAGCGAACAGAACGTGCTGTCTTCTGCCTTTGATCGTCTGGAGGCCTTCGTCGACCGCTGGCCGGCGGTTTCAATCGACGAAGTGCTTGCTGCCTTCGCAACGGTCGAGCCCAAACGCAAGGCGGCTTGACGCGCGATCCGGAGCGGAGCCAGATCCGGTGGAGAATCAAGCAAAAACCGGGCTCGTCATCGTCACCGGAGGGCTCAGCGGAATCGGAGCTGCCGCCGCACGTGCGTTGAGCGAACGCGGCCAGGGTGTCGTCGTCATTGACCTAGCGGCCGCGACGACTGCGCAGCCTGAGACACCGTCCAATATCGTTGCCCACGATGAGCCGGTGGATGTTTCGGACGAGACGATGGTCGCGCGTTCCTGCGAGACGATCGAGCGCCGACACGGGCCGGTCTCTGGCCTTGTGAATGCAGCCGGCATTCTGGGCAAAATGCATCCGCCGCATCGTCTGGCGCTCGCGGACTGGGACCGAGAGATCGCAGTCGACCTGCGCGGTACGTTCGTCATGTGCAGAGAGGTCGGAACTCGCATGTGCCGGCGTCAGCGAGGCGCCATCGTCAATGTGGCATCAGTAGTCGGCATGCTCTCCGCACCGGTCCACGGTTATGCTCCAGCCAAAGCTGGCGTCATCAGTCTTACGGCGACATTGGCGGCGGAATGGGGTCCATTCGGCGTTCGTGTCAATTGTGTGTCACCGGGCTTCACCGACACGCCTGCGCTTGCTAGAGGGCTCGAGACGGGAGCATTGGATCAGGACAATCTGAAAGGCGCGACGGCGCTCCGGAGGCTCGTTAACCCGAGAGAAGTCGCCGCAGCAATCGTGTGGTTGCTCAGCGACGAAGCAAGCGGGGTTACCGGTGCAAACCTTCCCGTGGATGCGGGTTTCCTTGTTGGTGTTCCCTGGCAAGCTTATGGCGGACTTCGTGCCGTGTCGCCCGATCGATCAGTTTAAACCGAGGCGCTTCGTAAGGTGTGGACAGTGATGTCCAAAGAGCGGGCCTGGCGTGAGCGTAACATTCCAATTTGATGTGTTAGCTGACGCGCCCAGCTCCGAAAGGAAAAGACACGATGCATGAATCTGGGAACGCCGAACTGGCCAAGCTGGCGGACTCGGGTGGATATACCAACCCGCGTCTCACGAATCGGATCGCCGTGGTGACTGGAGCCTCTCGTGGCTTGGGCAAATTTTTTGCGGAGACTCTCGCGCGCGAAGGTGCCCATGTCATCCTTGCCGCTCGATCCTCGAACCTGCAAGAGATTGCCGACGGCATTCAACGCTCCGGAGGAACTTCGTATTGTGTGGAAATGGATGTTGCACGGGATGATTCCGTCCTCCACGCCTTCGACCGGATCACTACGCAGTGGGGCTGTCCCAGCATCGTGATCAACAATGCGGGAATTACCGAAATGGTCGATACTCTCGATCAGAAACCATCCAGTTTCGATCGGATCCTGGCGACAAATCTTCGTGGCCCCTGGGCAGTGGCCCGCGAGGCGGCAAAGCACATGGTTGCCAAGAAGATCCCTGGCGCGATCGTGAACATTGCCTCCATTGTTGGCCTTCGGCAGGCCGGACGGGTGACGGCCTATGCGGTGACGAAGTCGGCTGTCGTTCAGCTGACGAAACAGTTGGCACTCGAGTGGGCGAGATACGGGATTCGGGTCAATGCGTTGGCGCCTGGATACGTCGAGACGGACTTGAATCGGGAGTTTTTCGCAGGCGCAAAGGGGCAGGAAATGATCCGTCGCATCCCCATGCGGAGATTGACCCGGATGGAGGACCTGATAGAGCCCTTGATGTTATTGGCGGGGGACGGGGGTGCATTTATTACGGGAGCTGTGCTTCCGGTAGATGGCGGCCACCTGATTTGCAGCCTCTAGCAGGTATTGGCGCCACGCCTGCTAACCCGATAGCGGCCGGATGGCAGGCATCTCGGCAGGTTCGAGTTCTGCCGAGAGGCGACGTCACAGGGCCTCGTGGGGCACGAGTTTTTGGCAGGTTACAGCTTACCGGAAACGGTGAGCAGTGCGACCAGGACGCACGCGCCCTCCCAGCAGAACGCGATGGTTTGTCTGCGTGCCGGCGACCATTCGGCGGCCACAAGCGCGATTACGCACCCTCCGGCAAGTCCAAGGAGACCTGCGATCAACAAAGCCCAGCCGGCGGCACGGTTGACGTCGTACCAAAGTTGCGGCGAGGCCAGTGTCGCAGGCGTGCGAAAACCGTAGAACCGATTGGGAGGAACCCAATCGAGCAACAGCGGGACGCCCAAGACGGCGACCAACACCGGCAACACGAACGTCAACGCGGAAACCAGACTGGTTTTCATCGCCGCCATCCCGATCGTGCGGCACAGCGGGCAACGTCCGCTTTGGGTTGTGATGGCGTAGTCAAAAATCCAGTAGCGTCAATGGTTTAGGTGGTTGCGGGGGAGCGCAACCAGCTTTACTTGCTGCTCCGCGCGGCGGCTTAAAATGTTGTATGGCGTGCAATCGGCGTCTGTGGCGCAGGTGCGGCGACATTTCACGCATTGTCCAGGATTCGCTCGAGCGTGCCGGCGGTCATCATCTCTTCGATAGCGACCAGCGGATCGATGCTCGTCGGACCGCCTTGCGGACGGCGGTGGCGTCGTCGGGTGGGCACACGAAATGTGCTGCGCCAACGCGCCTCGGTCACGCGTTGGCTCGATCTGTCCGCAGTTCTCAGCGGCTATGCGCGCTGGCGTCTTTTGATTTCTGCGGAAGTCCGAGATCGCCGCTAAAGGCGCCCCGATCGGCCGACGCTGCGTACCAATCGAAACGTGAGCCAGAGCGCGAGCAGCAGCGCGAATGGCGCGAGGGCTGGGACGTCGCCGGCAATACGCGGCCCGATGCTATGCTGCATCAGAAGCGCGCCGGAGACATAGAGGCCGAGGATGACAAGCGCGAGTGCCAGCCGATTGATGCTGCGATCGATGTGCTCCTTGACATCGTCAAGCTCGCGAATGTGCAGGCCGAGTCTCAAGCCGTCCCCGTCCGGGCCGAGCCTGCGCAGCAACGAGCCCAGCGTTGTCGGCAAGTCGTGCGCGGCAATGAGGGCCTCATGTTTCACGCGGTCGAGCGAGCCACGCCAATCAGATTGCTCCATGGCGGCCTCCAATACTTCGGGGCCTTTGACCTACAGATTTTCCAGGAGCTGGGATTCGGGATCGAGGACGCGGACGATATGCTCGGCGAGGAACATGGCGCGCATCAGGATGAGCAGGTCGTAAGGCACGAGCACATTCTGCGCCAGTCCCAGGCGGGTCACGCGCAGAAAGGCCTCGGCCAAGGACCAGTCTTTCAGCGGCATCGCCGCGTAGTCCGCAATGATTTCGGACAAGCCGTGTCGAAAATGGACTCGATCCATCTGGCCGCCCAACACACCAAGGTCGATTGAAGCGTCCAGAAGCCAGTCGGGGTCCTGGCGTATGAATGCGTTGGTGAAGGCGGCAAGCTTCCGGCGGGTGGCGCCGTCGAGATCCCCGACCAGCCCGAAGTCGTGAAAGCAGATTCGGCCCTCCTCGGTGATGAACAGATTCCCGGGATGGGGATCGCCATGAAAGACGCCGAGGACGAAGATCTGGTGCAGATAAGCATCAACAAAATTTTGCGCGAGACGCGGGCCATCGGAGGCAATGGCGGGATCGTCGATTCCCCGCCGCTCCGGGCTTGTACGATGACGGTTTCGCTGACGTGATCGTCGATCACGCCCGGGATGTGCACTGTATTCCACTCGGCGAAGGCCGCGGTGAAACGCCTGATGTTGCGCGCCTCCTGGCGAAAATCGATTTCCTTGCGCAAATTGCCCCAGATCTCGTCGATGATGCGCAGCGGCTGGTAGTGCTTTAACCTTGGCGCGTCGCAGGAAAAGAATTGATCGGCGGTCGCGCCGGGGTCTTCATACAGCTGTCACATTCTGCGGTAGAGTATTGCACAAACTCCAGGTTCTGCGTAGTTCGGGGCCGGGATGCGGCAGGAGGGAGTCTGGGCGACAGGGCCGGGAGCGCGAGCCATCGATCTCGTGTCGATCGCACAGGCGATCGTCGCTGTTGAGTGCTTGAGCTTTCGACGCGCTGCCAAGGTCCTGGATGTTCGGCAGTCGGTGCTCAGCCGCCGTGTGCGAGCGCTCGAGGACGCGCTGGGCGTCTCGCTCTTCGAACGACACCGCACCGGCGTGCGGGTGACCGCCGCCGGCGCGCGCTTCCTCGATGAGGCACAAGGCGCGCTTCTCAAGCTCGAGGCCGCTGTCAAGATCGCTGGCGCAGCAGGGCGTGGTTCTACCGGCCGACTACGCCTCGGCATTCTGTCCTTGATGGCGGCCGGTTTCTTGCGAGAGGTGATCCGGAATTACCAAGACCGGGATCCCGGCGTCCTCATCGAAATTTGTGAAGGCAATTCCGGCGAGCACATCGCATGTGTGCGCGAGGGACAGATCGATGTGGCCTTCGTGGTGGGGACACCGGACGTGCCGGATTGCGAAGTGACACCGCTTTGGACGGAACCTCTATTTATCGCGCTCCCAAAGGGGCACATCCTGTGTGCCCGGAACAAGATCGAGTGGTCGGCACTTCGCGGGGAACCGTTCATTGTGTCCCAATCAGAACGAGGGCGAGCAATACACGACAAAGTAATCAAGCGTTTGGCGGAGGCCGGGGATCCACCCAACATCAGGAGATTGGATGTTACGCGCGAGACCCTGATGCATTTGGTCGCGTTGCGCCAGGGGATAAGCGTCGTGAGCGAATCTGCTGTCGCAACGTCGTTTCCGGATGTCGAGTTTCGACCCCTCACGGGTAACAGCGACGTGCTGTGCTTCAGTGCCGTATGGGCGCACACCAACGACAATCCGGCTTTTCGACGATTCTTGAGCCTCGTGCGAGCGTTCGCGAAAGATCGATCGCGTCAACCTCGCGGCGGGTCGGAGTGACGCTTGTCCGGCGGAGGTTTTGTCGCCGGTACCGGATCCTTTCTCTCTCGCCGAAGACGCGCGAAGGCGCGATCTGTTGACATGAACCGTGCCAGCATCGGTGCAACAAGTTTCGCGGGCTCGGTTCTGTGACCGTTCTCCCGCCCGAGCACCTCGCCGTAGACGACAAGGTCGCGATGGACTTGAGCCGGCAGCTCGACCGTGAGCTTTACGGGTTTATCGTCCGGAACAGCGGAAAGCTTGAGCTTTACCATTTTGCCCCCTCAACCTCGATAGGGCGCGAGCACGAGGTCGCGGTTGACGATCACGCGCACCGGGAAGCCAGGCCGGATCGTGATGGTTGGTTGGATGTTGAGATTGCGGCGCACGACCTGCTGGCCGGTCTGGTTGAGGCTGTCGGTGCTGCCGCGCCTGAGCGCGGTCAGGATGGCGCTGTCGTTATTGGTGGCGCCGAGCTCCGAGCCGACGCCGAGTAGCGTGGAGAGCGCAGCCGCCGTAAACAGGCGGCCCCAGTGGTGATCGACCTCGTCCTCTAGTCCGGCGAACCCTTGTGTGTCGGCGTCGGGCTGGCGCTCCAGCACGATCGACCGGCCATTCGGCATGATCAGCCGCGTCCAGACCAGGAGCACGCGGTCCTGTCCGAATGAGATTTGACTGTCGTAGACGCCGATGAGCTTCGACCCTTGCGGGACTAGGAGATATTTTCCGGTTGGACTGTCGTAGACGTGTTCGGTGACCTGAGCGGTGACTTGGCCCGGAAGATCGGAGCGAATGCCGGTGATGAGTGCCGCCGCAACGACGGTGCCGGCCTGGACGACGTAGCGCGATGCCGGGTTGGTGAGCCGATCGGGACTCACGGTTTTGCGATCGACCGCCGCGGTCAGGAACGCGACCTTGCGATCCTGCATGTTCAGGATCGAGTCCGGATCGGACGGTAGCGGCTCCACTCGTCCAGCTTGTGTCGTCAGCACTTGGTCGGCGGTTGTCGTCGCCGGCACGGCGATGGGAGTCGTCGGGCGCTCCCTCGCGTTCGTCGTGGCGAAGAGGCGGCTCGTGCGAGCGGCCTCGGTCTCCTGTATGGCGCGCTGCTGCTCGGCATCGATGGCCGGCTCCCCCGGTCCCGGCAACGGGACCTGCGCGTTTCGGATTGGGCGGCCGAGATCGCCCGGCAACGGCGGTCCCAGCGGCGGAACGTTGCGCGGGAGACCGGTGTAGTCGCGGGGGAGCGTGGTAAGGCCGTCCGGCGTCGGCTTGTTTTCGGTATTGTAGAGTTCGGTCCCGCCGGTCGGCTTTCTTTGTCCTTGATACAACGCCCAGATCAGTGCGCTGGAAACCGTAATCGCGGCGACGGCCGCGAGGCCCATGAGCACCCTGCGCGACAGCCGCGTCACCGGCGGCCGGTGCGGCCGCAGGCGCAGCTCAGCCGTAAGATCGCGGTCGTGATCTGATTTGGACTCTGCGCCGTTCTCGCTCACCAGAAGAGCCTCCCATCGGTGCGGACGACGCGAACGCGGCGCTCAGAGCCGCCGTCACCAAGACGAAGCTCGGCTGCGGCGAAGAGTCGATCGACGATCATGTGGCTGCCGCGCACGCGATAATTTACGAGCTCTGACGTCTTGCCTTCTGGGCCGACGATAAAGAGCGGCGGCATCTCGCCCTGGCCGATGCCGCGCGGGAACTCGATGTAGACCTTCTTGCCGTCATCGAATGCGCGCAGGGGCCGCCAGGGTGGATTGTCGCCCTCGATCGCGTAGCGGAAACGTAGACTGTTGATGTCGAGCGCCGTCTCGACCGGCGCCGCGGCGTCGGTCAATGCATTTTGGCGGCGAAGCGCGATGAGCTCGTCCTGCGGGTAGATCCAGGAGACCGAAGCCATGTAGGTCTTTTCGGTCGAGCGGAGCTCCAGATGGTAGGTCCGGCGATCCGTATTGATGACGAGGTTGGTGATGAGTTCGGGGCGGGTTGGCTTGACCAGGATGTGGACCTTCTTGGTTGCGGCTGTTCCGCTCTCCGTGTCGCCGATGATCCAGCGTACCGTATCGCCGGCGGCGACTGGACCGGAGCCGACGAGTAGCTCTCCCTCCTGCAGCGCGATGTCGGTCACTTGGCCGGGCGCGCCATAGACTTGGTAGAGGGCGCCATCAGCGAATGGGTAGACCTGCATCGCGTTGAGGTAGCCGCGCCGCGTCGGCTGGACGCGGGCGGCAGCATTCGCCAAGTCGACCCGCTGCCGCGGATCACGCCGCTCGGGTGCCGAGCGCGGACCCGGCAGCGGCTTGAGTTGGCCCGGAAGCGGCAACAGCTTGGGAACCTCCACGACCTCCACGGGCTTGGGCGGTTCTGTCTCCAAAACGGCCGGCTGAGGCGGCGGGTCGTCGTAGCTGATCTGCGGCGGCTTGAAGGTGGCGCAGCCGGCGAGCGCCGTTGCGGCGAATAGTACGAGACTACAGGTTGGAGAGCGCATCAGCCGAGCTCCTTCGACCAGTTGATGGCGTGGACGAACACGCCGAGCGGGTTCTTGCGCAGCCGGTCGGCGTCGTGCGGGGTGTCGAGCACGATGGTGAGGATTGCGGTCCACCGTTCGGTCGCGGCGAGGCTGGCGTTCTCGTAACGCCGCTCGATCCATGCCACGCGGAAACTGTCGTTTGAGGCGCGGATCACGCTTGAGATCTCGACCGCGACCTGGATCTTGCCGACCTTCGCAAAGGGGTCATTGGCGCGGGCGTAGTCGTTGAGCGCGACCGCGCCCTTGTCGGTGACGAAGTCATAAGCTGCGAGCCAGTTCTGGCGCACGATGACCGGGTCGGCCGGAATCGACCGGACGTTTTCGATGAACCGCGCCAAGTGCCAGGCGATCTGCGGATCAGCGGGGCGATAATCGGCAACGGCAGGAGAGACGGCCTGCACCTGCCCGAGCTTGTCGATCTCGACTACCCAGGGGGTGACTGTGCCGCGCGCAGCCTGCCAGATGAGGCCCGCGGCGAGGCCGGCAGCAACGAACAGATTGGCAAAGGCGATGAGCCGCCAATTGCGCGCTTGGACACGGGCAGAGCCGATGCGGTCGTCCCAGGACTGCGCGGCTTTCTGGAAGGGCGTCTCGGGCTCGGGCGTGCGGCCGTAGCGGACGGAGGCGCGACGGAAGAGCATCAGTGGTCCTCCTTGAGGTCGACCGTCGCCGAACCACCGCCATGATCACCGGATCGGACCGCGTGGGCGGCTGCGGAGACGCCATGGCTCATCATCTGCTCGCGACGCAGCTTGCGAGCCCATGTCGGCGGGCCACCTGAGCCGCCTGGCGGATTGCCCGTGCCCCCGGAGGAAATGGCCTTACCGGATGCGAGCGATGCGACGCGCCGGCCGGCGCCGACGAGTGCCCCCGCGCCTGCCCTCAGTCCCACGGCACCGGCGACGCCGATGCCTCCAGCCGCAAGAGCGGTTCCGACCGCGGCGCCCGCACCGAGCTGCGGCGCGCCTGCAGTCAGACCGGTCGCGATGCCGGGCCCGAAAATCCCTAGGCCGAGGAGCGATAGAGCCGCCAAGACGAGCGCCAGCGCATCCTCGAGCGAAGGTTGGTTGGCGCCAAATCCTTGCGTGAACTCACCGAAGAGCGTGGTTCCGATGCCTACGATTACAGCGAGCACCAGCAGCTTCACGCCCGATGTGACGACGTTGCCGAGCACTCGCTCGGCGAGGAACGCCGTCTTGCTGAAGAGGCCGAACGGCACGAGGACGAAGCCCGCAAGCGTCGTGAGCTTGAACTCGATCAACGTGACGAAAAGCTGCACGGCCAGAATAAAGAACGCGACGAGGACTACCAGCCATGCGATCATCAACACGAAGATCTGGATGAAGTTCTCGAAGAACGATACGAAGCCCATGAGCTGACCGGCGGCCTGCAAGATTGGCTTGCCGGCATCAATCCCCACCTGCGCGAGCCGCCCGGGCTGCAGGAAGTGGTCTGGCGAAAGTGTGGAGCCAGCGGCCTTCAGGCCGAGGCCGGTGAAGGAATTGAAAACGATCTTGGCAAGAGCGTTAAAGTTGCCGATCAGGAAGGCGAAGAAGCCGACGTAGAGCGTCCTCTTGACGAGGTGGGCGAGCACGTCTTCGTCTGCACCCCAGGCCCAGAACAGGCCCGCCAGCGTTACGTCGATGACGATCAGTGTCGACGCGAGAAACGCGACCTCGCCGCCAAGCAGGCCGAATCCTGAGTCGATGTAGCGGGTGAAGACCTCGGTGAAGCGATCGATGACGCCGGTGTTCATTTCGGTTGCCCTGCGATGCCGCCCGACGGGTGGGGCGCACTGGAGCTCTGTGTCGAGGGCGCCGATTGGGGAGTGCTTTTCGGCAACTCTCTTCCCGATGGCGACGCCGGCTCTTTCAAGTCGGGCGCTGCAGAGACAACGTCAGTTACTCGGTCTTGGTAGAGCTTCCTGAATTCGAAAAAGCGCCCGCGATTCGCCTCCCAGATCGCCTTGCAGACGGCGTCGTCCGCCGCTTCAGCGCCGATCGCCTTGCAGTGCGCGAGTTCGGCATCGAGTGCGCCGGTGGCGGGTGAAGGCTCAGTCCTCGAGGCGTCCGAAATCGGGTATCGCCGATTGTTCATTGCAATTGCTGTCGCAAGGAGCGCGCCGGCAAGGGCAAGATACGCGACGCCACGGGTAAGGATCTTGATGTCCATCGTCGCACTCACTGATGGAACATCTGCACGGTCTGAGCCTGATAGCCCTGACCGTTGGCAAGGAACTGATTGAGCTGAACGCGCGCCTGTTCCTGGTTTGCGATGAGCCGTGCGCCCTCGAGACTTTGGGCGCGCGACTGCGCAGCAATCAGCGCGGTCAGATCGACGAGTTGCCGTGTCTGCAGGGCGATAAGCTGGTTGCCCGATTGGCTGGCTTGAAGGATGCCGAGGGCCGATTGGCTCGATGAGACGAGTCCGTTGGTCTCGGTGCGCGTGGTGTCGAAGGCCTGCACGACGCCGGCCTGGACTCGGAGGGCGTCTTGGTATGCGGCCAGCGAATTCTGCCAGCGCGTCTGCGCATCGCTGACAAGCTGTTGCGAGGAGGTGGAGCCGGAGTAACTCTGAGGATATGTGCGTTGGAATGCCTGATCGATTCGCGCTTCGGCGTCGCCCGGGCGAGAATCTCGATCTGGCGATCGTTGAGACCGAAGCGGCGATAAATCGTCGTGATCTGGGGCTCGATCGCACGCTCGTTTGGCAGGAACAGGCGTGTCGGGCAGCTCTCGACGATGGCGGGCGCGATGGCGCTGGTCTCGATATCGGCGAGCGACTGGGTCGCGAATACGACGCTCGCGTTCTTCTTCCGCAGCGTTTTGAGCCACTCGCGCAACTGTGCGCCGAAGGTCGGGTCGTCGAGCGCGAGCCAACCCTCATCGACGATCAGCAATGTGGGCCGCCCGTCGAGCCGGGTCTGGACGCGATGGAACAAGTACGCCAGCACGGCGGGGGCGGCGCCGGTGCCGATCAGCCCTTCGGTCTCGAAAGCCTGAACGTCGGCCTGGCCGAGTCGTTCGGCCTCGGCATCGAGCAGCCGCCCCCAAGGCCCGCCGACACAATAGGGCCGCAGAGCGCGCTTGAGCGCGCCGGCCTGGAGCAGGACCGAGAGACCCGTCAGCGTGCGTTCAGGCGCGGGTGCGCTCGCAAGCGAAGTCAGCGCGGACCACAGGTGCTCCTTGGCTTCGGGCGTGACGGTCACGCCTTCGCGGGCCAGAATGGCCGCGACCCATTCGGCCGCCCACGCTTGCTCCGCCGGGTCCAGGATTGGGGCGAGCGGCTGAAGCGCGACGGGCTCGATCGCGTCATCCGAGAGCGCGCCGCCGAGGTCATGCCAGTCGCCGCCCATGGCGAGCGCCGCCGCGCGGATCGAGCCGCCAAAATCGAAGGCGAAGACCTGGGAAGCCGGATACCGCCGGAACTGGAGCGCGATCAGCGCAAGGAGCACGCTCTTGCCGGCGCCCGTCGGCCCGACCACAAGCGTGTGGCCGACATCGCCGACGTGGAGCGACAGCCGGAACGGTGTCGCACCTTCGGTCTTGGCGAACAGAAGCGGTGGGCCGCTGAGATGCTCGTTGCGCTCCGGCCCGGCCCATACCGCTGAGAGCGGGATCATGTGCGCGAGATTCAGCGTCGAGACCGGCGGTTGGCGAACGTTGGCATAGACGTGACCTGGCAGGCTTCCGAGCCAGGCCTCGATCGCGTTGACGCTTTCTGCGATGCACGTGAAATCGCGGCCCTGGATCACCTTCTCGACGAGCCGGAGCTTCTCGTCGGCGACCCGCACATCCTCGTCCCACACCGTGACCGTGGCAGTCACATAGGCCTGCCCGATCAGGTCGGAACCGAGCTCCTGGAGCGCCGCGTCGGCATCCATCGCCTTGTTGTGGGCGTCGGTATCGAGCAGCACGGACGCCTCATTCGTCATCACCTCCTTGAGGATCGCCATGATCGACTTTCGTTTGGCGAACCACTGGCGGCGGATGCGAGTGAGGACCTTGGTGGCGTCGGTCTTATCGAGCGCAATGGCCCGGGTTGACCAGCGGTACGGAAAGGCCAGCCGATTGAGCTCGTCGAGGATCCCGGGGTAGGTCGCCGACGGGAAACCCATCACGGTCAGTGTGCGCAGGTGTGCTTTACCGAGCCGCGGCTCGAGCCCGCCGGTCAGCGCCTCGTCGACCAGGATCGCGTCGAGATACATTGGAACTTCGGGGACCCGGACGCGGTGACGCTTGGTCGAGATGCAGGAATGCAGGTATGTCAGCGTGTCTTCGTCCGAGAGCCATGCGGCTTCCGGCACGAATCCTTCGACGAGCTGCAGCACGCGATCAGTACGGTCGATGAAGCCTTTGAGGACCTCGTGTGCGTCGATGCCTCCGTCGCGGCTGCGGCCTTCGTACAGCCAAGCTTCGGCCCGAGCAGCTTCCTCGGCCGGCGGAAGAAAGAGGAACGTCAGGTAATAGGCGCTCTCGAAGTGGACGCCCTCTTCTTCGAATTGTGCTTTGCGCTCGGTCTCCACCAGCGCTGAGACGGGATCCGGAAATTCGCTTTGCGGATAGAGCTGCGCCGCGTCGCGGCTCGCCTCGACGAAGATCGCCCAGCCGGAGCCCAAACGGCGTAGCGCGTTGTTGAGCCGCGCGGTCGTGCCGACCAGCTCGGCAGGCGTGGCCGAGTCGAGGTCCGGCCCGCGGAAGCGTGCCGTGCGCTGGAGGCTGCCGTCTTTGTTCAGGATGATGCCTTCGGTAACGAGCGCCGCCCACGGAAGGAAGTCGGCGAGGCTTTGAGGTCTCTTGCGATACTCTGCGAGGTTCAGCATGGCATGACCTCATGCGCCGAGATGCAGCGGGTAGCGCACGTGCCGGCGCACGACCTCGACGAAGGATGGGTCGCGCTTGGCCGCCCAGACGGCGGCCATGTGGCCGATGACCCAGAGAACGAGCCCAGCAATCCAAAGGCGCAGCCCAAGGCCGATCGCTGCAGAGAGGGTGCCGTTGAGGATGGCGACCGCGCGCGGCGCGCCAGCCAAAAGGATTGGCTCGGTGAGCGCGCGGTGCATCGGCGCCTCGAAACCAGGAATGACCTCGTGCCCCATGATCTCTGCCATTACACGAGCGCTCCGCCGCCAAACGAGAAGAACGACAAAAAGAAGGACGACGCCGCGAACGCGATCGACAGACCGAACACGATCTGGATCAGGCGCCGGAAGCCGCCGGCGGTGTCGCCGAAGGCGAGCGTAAGACCGGTCACGATGATGATGATCACGGCGATGATCTTGGAGACGGGTCCCTCGATCGACTGGAGGATCTGCTGGAGCGGCTGCTCCCACGGCATGTTCGATCCCGCTGCCATCGCGGGTGTGGTTAGAAGGCTCATCGTGACAAATGCCGTGACGGCCAAAGTGCTCAGGCGGATGCGTGCAAACGGGCAGATCATGTGCGGACTCCCGCGGATGTGAGGTCGACGGCAGGTGCTAGGACGTAGTCGCCGGCGGATCCCAAACCCTCGACGTGGGCGAGCTCGATCAATCGGCGTTCGGAACCACGGCCCGCAAGCACTGCGATGACGTTGATGGTCTCGGCGATGAGTGCACGGGGAACGGTGACGACGGCCTCTTGTACGAGCTGCTCGAGGCGTCGCAGTGCACCCAACGCGGAACCCGCATGGATCGTGCCGATGCCACCGGGATGGCCAGTGCCCCAGGCCTTCAAAAGATCGAGCGCTTCGGCGCCGCGAACCTCGCCGATCGGGATGCGATCCGGCCTAAGGCACAGGGATGAGCGCACCAGATCGGAGAGTGAGGCAACGCCGTCCTTCGTGCGCAGGGCGACGAGATTTGGTGCTCTGCATTGAAGCTCGCGCGTGTCCTCGATCAACACGACACGATCGGAGGTCTTTGCGACCTCGGCGAGGAGGGCATTGACGAGCGTCGTCTTGCCTGTCGATGTGCCGCCGGCGACAAGGACATTGCGCCGTTGCGCCACTGCGCCGCGGAGAATCTCCGCTTGGCGACGCGTAATGATCGCTGCGGCGACATAGTCGTCGAGAGTGAACACCGCGATTGCAGGCTTGCGGATTGCGAAAGCCGGCGCGGCGACGACCGGAGGGATCAAGCCTTCGAAGCGTTCCCCGGTCTCCGGCAATTCGGCCGATACGCGCGGTGAAGCGGGGTGGACTTCCGCCCCGACATGGTGCGCGACGAGACGCACGATCCGTTCGCCGTCGGCAGCTGACAGTCGTTCCCCCGTATCGGCCAGACCTTCGGTCAGCCGGTCGACCCAGAGATGACCGTCCGGATTGAGCATCACCTCGACGACGGCCGGGTCTTCGAGCCATGTCGCGATCGAAGGCCCCAGCGCGGTGCGCAACATGCGCGCACCGCGAGAGATGGCCTCCGCCCTGAGTGAAAGTGCCCCCGCCATTGTCCCCTGCACGATCGCGACCGCCCCCGCGGCCGAGCTGTGGGGATGATTACAAGGGCTCAGAGCCGGCGTAGCGCAACAGCCAGATTGGCATCGTAGTGTGTTAGCGTACGAATACAGGCGATCGGGTGGATCACTAACGCCGCGGAGCCTTCAACATTGCGCGAAAACAATCGGGCTCAGACCAAGGTGCCGACAAGACGCAAAAGCGTACTTCCGGACATCAGCAAAATCCGAGGAGCGCAAAAGGGTCTTCTGCCCGCCTTCCTCGAGCCAAGCCTTGCATCATTGTGCGACACGCCTTCCAGCGGCCCGAAATGGGTCCGCGAGATCAAATACGATGGCTATCGGATGCAGGCACGCATCGATAGACAAGATATTCGGCTGCTGAGGCGCAAGAACCTTGACTGGACTAAACGCTTTCGCAGCATCGCCGTGGCGCTGGAGGAATTGCGCGTCGGATCGGCCCTGCTCGACGGGGAGATCGTTGTCGAAGACGCCAACGGGATCTCGAGCTTCAACGATTTGCAATCGGAGCTGAAAGCCGGCCGTCAAGATCGCTTCCGCTACCACGTCTTCGATGTACTCCACTGCGGCGGGTTCGACCTGACGCAGGCGACATTGGTCGACCGTAAGGCCCTGCTGCAGCAGTTGGTCAAGGCTCTTCCTTCCGGTTCTCCGATCCAGTTCAGCGAGCACCTCGAAGAGGACGGACAGACAATGTTCGAGCATGCGCGCAAGCTTGGACTGGAAGGCATTCTGTCGAAGCGTAAGGACCTGTCGTACAGGCCAGGACGAGGCGAGCACTGGTTGAAGAGCAAGTGTGCCCGGCGGCAGGAGTTCGTGATTCTGGGTTATGTACCGTCGGCGGCCGCAAGCGGGTCTGTCGGTTCCGTGCTGCTCGGCTACCAGGATAAAGGCAAGCTCATCTATGCCGGTCGCGTCGGCACGGGCTGGTCCGCAGACCAGGCACGGTCGCTTCGCGCCGATATTGAGAAGATTGCGTCCACCAAACCGACCTTCGGGAAGTCGCTACCGGCAGGAGCCGACAAGGGCGTTCGCTGGGCCGAACCTCGGCTCGTGTGCGAGATCGAACACCGCGGCTGGACCCACGATGGCCTGCTTCGTGCGCCGTCATTCAAAGGGCTCAGGGAGGACAAGCCTGCGGAGGAAATCGTTCTCGAGGCGACGACAAATCCCCCGCCCATAACCGTACGGACCGATCTAGCGCGCGGTGATCGGGGCGATTCGTGAAGTGACTGTCAATTCTTACCGCTTCTATTCGCGATCGGCGCATAGAAAGTTCGCTCGACTTCGACGAGGTCATCCTGATTAAGTCGATGCATCTCCACAATAGTGCGGGGAGGGTAAGGTCCGTTGCCCCATAGTTCCGCCTGCACCTTGTTCACGATCGGACGAAAGCGGAATATGTCAGTCACGAATGCGACAAATCGCACCGCCTTTTGGAGCGATGCGCGCTCCGACTCTGCGATCAGGTTCATGTTGAGAAAGGCTGGCGGACCCGGGCTTCATCACCGGGTATGACCATGTTGGTCTTGAGCTACGCGCATGCCAGCGATGAAGAAGAAACCACCATCTCGCGTCGCCAGATTCCAGGTGCCTGTCGGTTTGATTGCCCCAGCGGACCACAATGTCGTTACGCCGTTTGCCGAGGCTTGCTGCGCCATTGCCGGACCGCCCGCCAAAGCCGTGGTTGCAATGAATGGCCATCGCGACCTTAATTGTCTCCTCCTCCGCTGAACTCACGTTCATCAGCTGTCACGCGACCAGTTGAATGCGTGAACATAGAAGCCCAACGGGTTTCTCAGGATCTCAGCTGCCCTTGGGGCTTTGAAAATAACTTCGACGGTGCCGGTGAAGCGCTCAGTCTTCATGATCACCCCGCTCTTGTACACCTGTTCTTGCCAGCGGATCTCGAACGAATCGGCGGAAGCACGCACGACGTAGATCACATCGACAGAGATTGGCCACACTCCAATTTTCATGAACGGAGCTGTATCCCGGACATAGGTGTCGAGCGCCCGAGCTCCGCGGTCGGTCACATAGTTGAGCGCGTCCATCCAATTCGAGCGTACTATGATCGGATCAGTCGACAGCGACCGGACGTTCTTGACGAACCGTGTGAGGAAATATGCAATTTGCGCATCTGACGGCGCGCTGTTTGGCGGATTGGCTGTGCGGGTCTCGTTCAGGCGGTCAATCTCAAGGATGTAGGGTGTAACCCCCGCACGACCGGCTGAAATCGCAAGCGCGAGCCCGAGCACCGCACAGAGGCTTGCCGATCCGAGGGCGGCAAAGCGCCAGTTGCTTGCCTGTAGACGTGCGGATATGAGCCGTTCCGTCCAAGCGCGGATGGCCTTCTCATACGGCGTGATTGGCTCACGTGTGTTGCGGTAGCTGGCGGGCGCACTAAAAGAGCGTAAGGCCACACGCGAACCCAGCGTTCGAAGCCGGGGCACCTCCAACCAGGCTAACGCTGCAATCTGCAATGCGACGTTGAGGCCGAATGCGACCCGATAGGCGATCGCAGGATAGTGCCCATCCTGGGTCGGCCATTGCTCAAGGATTAACCCAGTCGCGCACTGGACGACGAAGGCCCAACCGAGGTGAAAGACGTTCAGTGCACCATTGGCACGCCCGGCGACCTCCTTGGGGAAATCCTCGGCCAAGATCGCGTAGCTGAGAACAGTGCCTGCCCCGACAACCGCCACGACTGACCAAGGCAAAGACGGCGGCAAAGGCAACCGCAATATCAACGTGAGCTGCGCCGCGATGAACAGCATCGCGACGACGGCCAACAGGCCTTGCGGCCCGATGCCACGCCGACGCACCCGGTCGGCTATCGTGCCCAGCACCAACGCGCCAAAGCTGAGTGCAACCGCCATGACGAAGAGGTGCGTGATGAGGCTTGCTCGGTCGAGGCCCTCGACGTCGGTGAGCCAAGCCGCCGCCCACAATCCCTGCAGCGCCCATGCCGATCCGACGCAGGTCGCCGAGAGCGGCGCCAATCTCCAAAAGCGTGAATCCGCATAGACGGTTTTCAGGCTGGCCGGGGTTGCGCTTTTCGGCGCCGATGCGACGGGCTCTGGAACGACGAAGTAGATCACCACCGCAGAGCCGGCCGTCGCTGCGGCGAGGAGCTCGAAGAGCCCTCGCCAGCCCGTCCAATCGAGCAATCGCTCGGCCGGCGCCGTTGCGGTTACCGCACCCAACGCGCCGAGCATAATCATATAGCCGTTGACCAGCGCCACGCGCTCTCTTGGAAACCACAGAACGATGGCCTTGAGCCCGGCCGTCAGTGCGGCTGCGACGCCGAGTCCAATCATCGCGCGCGCGGCTACCAGCGGTAGAAATCCGTGTGACGCGCCGAAGAGCGCAGCGCCGACGGCCGCGACCAGCAGCAGGGCGCTCTGGATTCGCCGCGGGCCATAGCGATCCAACAGCACGCCTATCGGAATCTGAGCCGCTGCAAAGGTCAGGAAATAGACCGACGTGAGGAGCCCAAGATCCGCGGCGCCGAGGGCCAAATCGGATGTTAGCTGGCCCGAGATCAGCGCGTTGATTGTGCGGAACAGGTAAGAAAGATAGTACCCGGCAGCGAACGGCAGGAAGACAAAGGTGATCAGACGCCAATTTTGCGCCAAGTGTTCTGCCGACCGCCGAGACTTTGGCCGCCATATCGTCACTGGCGGTGGAGGGCCGAGTGCCGCCTCGGCCACGCAGCTTTCGATGCGGGGTACCACGTTAGAGAGTGGGATTGTGTCCCTCTCCTGGAAAGCCCCCGTTGCTGCCGTCCTCCCGGGCGACAGCAGATAGCTCTGGCTCTTCGCCCACGACGGCTGATGCGGGAGCGTCTTGGTCGGAATCCGATGATGGGGCGACAAGCGGCGCGCCCTCTTCGATGTCGCGCGCGAAAAGATCCGGGCTTGTTGCGCTGAGCCGGTCCATCGTCTCTCGCACGAGAGATGTGCCCAAATGAACACGCCTCCCGACTTGCGCGGCAAAGACTTCGAACCGTTCGAGGCCGAGGGCACACGCGGCGCGCTGGTGCGATTGCGGTAGAGGTGGCGTAATGGTGAGGTGGTATCGAACATGCAAGGCGGCGGTCTCATTGACGATCCGGAGGTCCCGCTCGAGCTGCTCGAGTTGACGGCTCATCCAATTGAGGCGCCGCAGCAGCGTGGCATCGTCGATGGTCTCAGCGCCGGGATTGAGAAAGCGGTCGAGGGCGGCCTCCACGATCACGGTCTTGCTCGCGCCTGGGCGCTGGGCGGCCGCTTCGAGCCGTTCGACAATCTGTTCAGAGAGTTGCACGCTGATTTTTCGTTTCATCGCTGGTCCTCGTTAGGGCTCAAGTGAGCGTTTGCTGTCGTCCGGGATCGGCGGGTAATCCCGTTGTTCAACCCATCAAGCGACACCTCGCGCAGGACGCTCTGACCCTTCGCGAGCCGTCGTCCCAGCGTCTCCAAGAACGATTCGAAGCGCTCGCGGCCCTTCGCCTGGGCGGCGGCTTGCGCGCTTTCCGGGAGCGGTGGGGTGACGGTGAGCCAAAATCTGATGAAGAGTGCGAGTGTCTCGGCCGCGATCGAGATGTCGCGTTCCAGTCGTTCTCCCTGTCGGCTCAACAGATCGAGCCGGCGGGCTACGGCGGCCTCGCGCCGATCAGCGTCGTCCGGGGTCAGGAATGACGTGATGGCGGCTTCTGCAATCAGGGATTTCGACTGCTCCTTCCGATCGGCGAGCTCGATCAACCGCGCCATCATTTCGGGATCGAGATAGACGGAGAGACGCGCCTTCTTCATGGGCGGGCCTCACAATCCGAGCCCATCGCCAGGGTCGAGCGCGGTCTGGCGCGCCAGCGCACGGAAATTTTGGTTCAATGCCTTGGCTTGGACCGCGTCATCGTCGGGCTCATCTTCAAGCAGCGCGAATTCCGGGCTGGGCCTTGGCTGCTCGGACACGATGGCTTCGTGCTCGGGCAAGGATGGCTCGCGGCGGATTCCTCCGTTCGCAGGATCGTCGTCGGCCAAAGAACCGGCGACCGACTTGGCCGCAGCCGCCGCACCTGGGTCTAGGAGGGGCAGAGTTGTCCAGTCGTCGGCGTGTGGGGCAGGTCGGTCGCCGGAGGTGCCCGCGCTGGCGGTGGTCAGTGCGGGTGGTTGCAGGACGCGGCTTTTGAGCCGGATGTCCTCGTAGTAGCGGGCCTTGTGCGCGCGAATCGGCGGAATGCCGGAAACGAGGACCAGTTCGTCGCTCTGTGGGAGCTGCATCACCTCGCCGGGGGTCAACAGAGGCCGTGCGGTCTCCTGGCGCGACACCATGAGGTGGCCGAGCCAGGGCGAGAGCCGGTGCCCGGCATAGTTCTTCATGGCGCGCAGCTCGGTGGCGGTGCCGAGCGCATCGGAGACGCGGCGCGCCGTGCGCTCGTCATTGGTGGCAAAGGCGACGCGGACGTGGCAGTTGTCGAGAATCGCGTTGTTCGGTCCGTAGGCCTTCTCGATCTGGTTGAGCGACTGCGCGATAAGAAAAGATTTCAGGCCATAGCCGGCCATGAAGGCGAGCGCCGATTCGAAGAAGTCGAGCCGGCCGAGCGCGGGAAACTCATCGAGCATGAGGAGTATGCGGTGGCCTCGAAGCTTGAGGTCTTCGGTCAATCGCCGGCCGATCTGGTTGAGAACCAGGCGGACGAGCGGCTTGGTGCGGCTGATGTCGGAGGGCGGCACGACCAGATAGAGAGTGACTGGCCGCTTGCACTCCACGAGGTCGCTGATCCGCCAATCGCAGCGTGACGTCACCTTGGCAACAACCGGATCGCGGTAGAGCCCGAGGAAGCTCATGGCGGTCGAGAGCACGCCGGAGCGTTCATTTTCGGACTTGTTGAGAAGCTCTCGCGCGGCGGAGGCGACGACGGGGTGTGGGCGATTGAAAAGATGCCGCGTCGTCATCATCGCCCGCAGCGTCGTCTCGATCGGCCGTTTGGGGTCAGACAGAAAGTTGGCAACACCCGCGAGGGTCTTGTCGGTTTCGGCGTAAAGGACGTGGAGGATGGCGCCGACCAGGAGCGAATGGCTGGTCTTTTCCCAATGATTGCGCCGCTCGAGCGCACCCTCTGGATCGACCAGGATGTCGGCGACGTTCTGGACGTCGCGCACCTCGGTGTCGCCACGGCGCACTTCGAGCAACGGATTGTACGCGGCCGAAGCCGGATTGGTCGGATCGAAGAGGAGCACGCGGCCGAAGCGTGCACGCCAGCCCGCCGTGAGCTGCCAATTCTCGCCCTTGATGTCGTGGATGATGGCCGAACCCGGCCAGGTCAGCAGGGTCGGGATGACGAGCCCGACGCCTTTGCCCGATCGAGTTGGCGCAAAGCAGAGCACGTGCTCAGGCCCATTGTGCCGAAGGTAGTCGTGTGCGAAACGGCCGAGCACGACGCCGTCCGGATCGAGAAGACCGGCGACGCGAACCTCATTCTTTGTCGCCCATCGTGCCGAGCCATAGGTCGTGATGGTCTTGGCTTCCCGCGCCCGCCAGACCGACATCCCGATCGCAATGCCGATCGAGGCGAACCCACCGGAAGCGGCGATCGCCGCGCCCTCAAGGAATATGGGCGGGGCATAAGCGTCGTAGTGGTACCACCACCAGAAGAAGGCCGGCGGCACATAGATCGGAGCGCCCGCAATCTCAAACCACGGCGGCCCAAGCTGCGCTTGGAAGCCGAGCCGCCACGCCGTCCACTGGGTCGCGACCCACATGGTCGCAAGCACGATCGCGAAGACGGCGATGATCTGGCCCCAGAGGATCTTGGTGGCGGTCAAGTCTGCCCCCGCTGCAGTTAACAGCGGCGACTAAAGAGGCCACGACCTGCGTCTGGGCAACGGGGGAATCGAGGTCATCGTAATTTCGGATATAGCGGCGCGCAGAAACTGGCGAATGATCAAATGGGCTTGAAGCGGAGCTGTGTGAAATTGGCGTAACAATGCTCTGGCGAGCGTGCGTCGCCCCGGTCGATCATTTCCATCCGGTTTGTATTGAAGCGTTTTCGGGCGGTCCGCGGTTGCCGCGCCATGCCGCAAATATCGCACTCATAGGGGGGGCGGCCGCGATGCTCGCCGCCCGGCCGCGGCCGAAAGCGGTACTCCGGATGCTGCGTCCCGTTCGGCGATGGAGGCCTCCGGCCCTCTCCGCTGCCGCGAGCGCCTGCGCGATGAACGGCTTGGCGCGACGGGCACTGCCCCGTCCTCTGTCCCGGACGCGCCCAAGCCGGACGCGGAGATCATCGTCGCGAGTCATGATGCAGATTCGCGCGAGGTGCGCGTAGTCGCGAATTTCCAAGGAGTTGAGCGAATTCGCAGGCTGTCGCGCT